>Ga0213833_1003038_pt1 | contig 10479 bp, 1 predicted proteins | sample SWATP21_FD_160575 | JGI IMG/M metagenome (GOLD analysis project Ga0213833, IMG submission 160575) | Coastal seawater microbial communities from Marineland, Florida, United States - SWA TP2 #1 | ecosystem: Environmental > Aquatic > Marine > Coastal | place: USA: Florida | collected 2016-08-14
AACAAGCACCACGCAAGACACATGTGAGGCGCACAGCTCCGATTTGTACCGACACTGCAAGTGCACGCACTGCCACCGATTGCTTGGTGCGCTTGTTCTCCATGGCCAGGATGAAGTCCAGGAAGGTTTTGTAGTCCATTTCTCCACTGTAAGTGTTAAACTCCTCGAACAACCGGTGAACGACGACCGATGTCAGCGAACCTCGGCCTGTTGCGAAACGCGTGAGTGAGCAAGCGTGGCGCCGCGTGATTGCGTTGCGCTCACGTACCAAACCTCGATATTTCAGCTTTGCTCAGCATTCCGTTGTGATCCATGTCAAGATTGATGTACTGCACGGCGGTACAGAAAACACAATACATTCGCCTGGGGTGAGGGCGTGTAGCAGCAATTTTGGGGCGCGCAGCAACACATGTACCGTGGAGTACACGTTCAGCGCCTTGGCTCCCGAGAACCAGTTTCTTCTGTTGTCAGCCTCTCCCCAGTCTTCCTTCTTCAGCTCTAGCAGCTCAGCAAGGACTCTCGATCCAATGATGTTCTTAATCGAGACGGCACCTGTAGCCCTCAGCCGTGTGATGATGAGCTGGTCAAGCGCTCCGGGGTGTCCAGTGTGTGAGCGTGCGTACCGTTGTTGCAGGGAAGAAAGAACATGAACTTGCGCACCGCATGAAACACGTAGAAAGGATGAAACGACTCTTGAAGGCCTTTCAGAGCTGGGAGTTCCGGGATGACGTTGAAGATGAAGTTCTCAAGATCGATCTCCTTCAAGAAGCCGGTGCCATCGGCGTCTTGCAAGCTGGCACCACGTCAACGGTGAGTAGTGACTCGGCACGCTCCTCACGCAAGCCGTAGCCCGGCACGTACGCGAGTTGAATGCGAGTTTTCTGAAGCACCACTTTTTGTTGGACATATCGCCAGAATATGGACGCATCAATTGTGTCCCGTGCATCAGGGGACAGCTGCGTGATGGAGGAACGGAAGGATGAGGGTCGGGGCCGGGACGCACGTGCCACGGAACGCCACAACACACCTTCACAAACAAACTGGCCTTGAAGAAGGGTACAAGTTGGTCTGACAGTGCATCTCTAATGATGCAAAACTGGTCGTAATCCACGCGACCATCGGGGGCATGTAGATCAAGTTGCTCCTTCAAAGCCGCCAGATCCTGGCACGGGGACAGAAGGTGTTGGTGGTGAGCGACACAGGGACATTGAACACCCACCGCAGGCCATACGACGCACTTCCTCACTAGGCAGCTCATTTATCTTCTTCCTGAGGGCTTGCTGGCGGGCACTGGCCTCAAATTTCTTGGCAAGTGTGTTCTCGCGACGCTGTACGGACACGGCATGTCATGTGTCAGTTGATACGCATTGGCTGCACAGCCCTTCCCAGGTGTCCACCCTGAACCCACCTTGAAAAAGAACCTAGGGATTACGTCGGAAGTGGCCCCACCTCCGGCACCACAACCTTCACTTGCTGCCTTCCTGCGGCGCAGCACCGAGGCGACCTCGGAATTGACTGATGCACACGCACACCACCACGGCATGTGAGACACGCCCAGTAACTCACGCCCACGTTGACTCACTCTTCGCCTCACGAAGCGGTTCTGGATCTTCTGGCACTGGCCGCGAAGCGACAAACGACTTGAGGGAGCGCACCCAGTGCGCCATGGCGACACGCACGGCGAAGAGTGTGTAGACGTTTGATTCGCCACGGCAATTTCTCATTTTTGAAACAAAGCTTGAACAACTGGCAACAACTACATGCCAAGGTGAAACCCAGCAAGTCGTCTGCTACAGGCGCTGTGCGTGGCCGGTTGCGTTGCTGTTGTCTACGCGTGGCTCATGCAGCCACTCGATGGCAACACGTCACGGTCTTTGAGTCATGGGTGGAGTCAAATGAGTGAACTTCCAAATTCAAAAGCACGATTGGCAATACGGCCCAAGTGCCTACAGTAAACAATACACAGCTACAAACCACCGACTACCCTGGAGTCATCACAACTTCATCGGTAGTGGTAGTGGACGTGTACACAACGCGAGGAGATGTCGACACACACAACGCGGAGTCAGACGACTCCATGAACGCACTGCCACAAGTGAGAAGCTCCGCTTCGTCACCAAAAGCAGCAGTGACACAAGAAAGACGGAACCCATTCGATGATGCCCATGACTCCCAGCCAACCCCATCAGTGGCCTTCACAGTCCAAAACATAGGTGGTGTGGAGTCATCCAAGGATGCATCCACCACCATTGCGGACACGGCGCTCGCCAAGGCGGTCATGTTCGGGTGACTAAACGAGGACGCAGACAGCGCAACCTCTGTCCACTGCAGCACATCTGCGGCACCAGAGGAGGTGCCCAGCGCAACCTGCACCGAAGCCAGACCAGAGGTGGCATCGAAGAAGCCACCCCAAGTCACGCCCACGGAGCCGTCCTCGCCCGTCCACAGCACGCAGTCGTCGTCTGTCTCACCATCCACGCCGTCAAACACCACGCCGGGCGCAGGTGCCCGCAAGTCCACCGTGGCCCCACGACCAGACTCCCACGTGGTCAAGCCAGCGCCGTTTGTCGCCATGACACACGGGTACATCATGCCCCCGTGGTACATCGGCGACGCCAGCTCTGCCTCCAGCACGCCAGCTGCGCCACCCGACGCTGTCCACACGTCGGTCATCGTCGCTTCCGCGACCTCCGACATGCCGCCGCTGCACTGCATCGAGAACAGACCGGCACGCAGGGCCACAACGCCACTGGTGTGGTCATGGAACGACGTCCAAGCCACCACCGCCGACTGGTTGTGCGACGTGAACTCAAGCGGCACGGCGTCATTCACACCGGCCGACGCCGTCTCGACGATGGACACGCCACCTGCCGCAGGAGCGGTGCCGTCCACCACAGCAAGCGGGAACACACCGGTGGCACGGACACCCGCAGCAGACGTGGCCGCGACGGACGCAGTGATGAGGTGTCCGTGCACCAGCGGGAACGACACAGAGACCTCCGAGTCGAGGGTGGCCGGCGCGTCGACTTCAACGGGGGCGCTGTGCTGCACGCCACCGTCGTTGGAAGAGCCCAGGGCGGCGCGAAGCGTGGCAACCGGTGCCAAGCGCGGGAGGAAGCCCAAGAGGCTGAACGTGTGCGACGAAGGGTCGCCGTATGGGTCAGAGTCGGCGGGGACAAACCGCGGCGCAGCCACCGGGCATGCCTCGCAGTCAGGGCAGGGCGACGTGGCCCCGGCGACCGCGCGGCGCCAGGAGCCGTCTGGGCACACGGGACACGCCGGAAGGGACACGGGCCAGGAAAAGATGGAGGCACGGGGCTGGCAGTCGGCATGGGCGGAGGCAGCTTCGCACAGGTCGCACGTGGTGGTGGCTTCGGCAAAGAAGCGGCCCGGCACACAGCGACAGGCACCCAGCGCGATGTCGAAGCGCGCAAACGGCGTGGCACAACGGCACGTGGAGAGGCCGGAGAGGGAAGGGCCGAGGTCGGTGGCGACGGGGAGTTGTGCGCCTGGACTGGTGTGCAGGGAGGCACCACCCAGCAACGGGGGGAGGGAGTCAATGGTGACGACCGGCGAGAAGGCCTCCGTACTGAGTCCGGCTTGGTTCCACGCCACAACGCGGACAAAGAAGCTGCTTTGATACACCACCATTCATTCACACAGTCGCAGGCGGTGGTGAGGTGCACGAAAACTGAAGCCTCGCCACGACACCACACATAGCACAAAAACGACGCGACACAACGCACACACGACGCGCAACCCCACAGCCAAACAAACCACCACATGCGACGCACCGGTCACCCTGCGTCAAGCCCAACGCCACAGCTCCGAATGTCTCTGCACCGCTCGCCGAGAACGGGCCCGCAAGGGCATTCTCGACCGCCGGTGTACCATCATCGGCCACCGCCACCACGGTCCACTCGAACCGTGCCAGGGAGGAGTCGGCGTCACGGAACACGATTTGCCACGACACATGAACGTCATCGGCACTGGCCAAGAAAATGGGGTCCGTGGACATCACGGGGTCGTTGTCAAACACGATGCGCAACCGGTGGGTGGCGACACGGACACCCAGCGTGCCAGTCAACGAGGGCGGCGAGGCGTCCACAACCACCGCCTGCGACTGCGCCGTCGCCACAAGCCCTGCGTTGTTCGTGGCGCGCGTCACCACTGCAACTGCGTCGCCGTCCGTCAACCCGGCGACGTTGGCAAACGAGTGGCTGTAGTCCCCGCCGTGGCCCACGGCAACAGGCTCCCAGCCGGTCACGAGGTTGTCCATGGCATCGGAGGCCGGTGTGGGCACCGTTCCCAGCGCCACCTCCACCGTCGCGACACCGGACTGCAGGTCCATCCACGCAGACGTGGACGCGACGTCGAGGGCGGTAGTGTCGGCGTGGTAGCCGGGCGCGGCACCAGGGGAGGTGGCCACAACGCCCACGCCGCCTGCCGTCGGGGCAGAGGTGTCCACCATCACCGCGGAGGCAGCCACCACCGCGATCGGGCTGGTCACGCCGGCGCCCGAGGTGGCGACAGCAGAGACGTCGTACTCCAGGCCACTGACCAACGCCACGCCCGCGCAGTCGTGGATGACGTACACGCTGTGCGGCGGCGCCGCCGCACCGTAGCCCTCCTCTTCCTCCTCCTGCGACACCACGGTGCAGCGACCCGCCTCACGTCCGCTGTCGGAGAGCCCGACGAAGAAGGTGACGGAGGCCACGCCGCTGTCCAGGTCCTCGAAGGCGGCATGGACGCGGAGGGAGGAGGTGGAGGCGGTCCAGTACGCCAGCGGCGAGCCGGTGGCGTTGACGACAGCGGGGAGGGACGTCACACGCGGCGGCGTCATGTCCACCACGACACCGTCACTGGCGACGGCGGTGGACGTGAGGCCGGCGCCGTTGGTGGCGCGTACCCACAGGACGTACGTGGCGCCCTGCTCCAAACTCGCTGCGCCGGTGACGGCGTCCGCGGTCAGGCGGACGCGCTTGAAGGTCGTGGTGGTCCACGGCACCAACTCCACAGACGAGGTGGCCCCCGGGGACGTGGCCACGAGGGAGTACTCGTAGGACACGATGCCGGACTCGGCGTCGGAGAACACCATGTCCCACGCCGCCTCCAAACCGTCGGTCCGGGGCGTGAAGTCGGCGTCGAAGTTGCCACACGCGGCGGTGTCCATCACGGCCACGCCCGTCACCACTGGCGTGGTGGAGTCCACCCGGATGCCGTCACTGGAGCGCACGGACGCCACGCCACGACCAGACGTCGTGCGGACGCTCGCAAAGTACGTGACGCCCTGGGTGAGGCCTTGGGACCACTCGTACACGGACGTGTTCGGGTCCACCTCCATCCACCCGCCCGACACGTCGGTGCCGTACGCGCCGGTGCCAAACGCGACCTCGACTCGTGTGACGTCGGACACCGCGGTGCACGATGTCCAGGCGACACGCAACGCCGTGGTGTGTGTCTGGTACGCCTCATCGGTGGGCGTCGCGGAGGCCGCCGCCTCGGCGGACGCGAGGTCCACGACGCCGTCCTCGTCGCACGCCGGCGGCAAAAAGTCCACCGTCGGCGTCGTCACCTGCGTGGAGCTGACGCCACCACCCGCTGCGGCGGCGTGCAGGGTGACAAACCACTGCGACGCCTGCTGGATGGGCAGCCCCACGAACTGGTGGCCCGTGGTGGGCGGCACCAGCGGCGTCACGTACGGCGCCACGCCCGGCGCGGTGCCGGCCATGACGTCGAACGAGGTGGCGCCGGTGGCCGACCACTCCACCTCCAGCGTGGCGGTCGTGGAGCCGCCGTACCAGCACGGGACACACGCGGCAGGGGCGTCGCCCACCCCGGCTTTGAACGTGTTGGGCGGGCACAGCGTGCAGGTGAGGGTGGCGTGGGCGAGGTAGTACCCGGGCGCGCAGGCGCACACCGTGGAGTCGGAGGCGTGGGGCCCGGAGCGGTCGGCGGAGGGGGTGCAGGGCGGCGGCGGCGGCAGCAGCGGCACGGGCATGGGGGTGGAGGAGCACACCTCGCTGGTGCACGCGCACTGCACCTCGGACCCGGCGGCGGTGGTGGCCACCACCGGACTGCGGCCGAGGTCGCAGGCACACGTGCCGCTGCCGGGGATGAACGACGCAAAGGCGTCGCGGCAGGCGCAGGTGGTGCGGTCGGGGACGCCTTCCGCGATGAGGTACGTGGCGTTGGCCAGCAGCGAGGCGGTGGTGGGCGCGGTGTGGTCCACCACAAAGCCGTCCGAGGTGGCGGTGGAGACGAGCCCGCGGATGTTCCAGCACCGCACCGTGGAGTAGTACGTGACGCCCTCGGTGAGCGCCGCGGTCGGGTCAGACGCCGCGGTGTTCAGCCCCACCGAGTGGAAGGGCACCAGGTCGTCGGCGCCCGGGGAGGTGCCGACGCCCCAGTCAAAGGACCCGATGGCGCTCTCTGGCTCCACGAAACCCGTCCACGACGCCGACACGCCGGTGAGGGTGTCCTGGAACGCCCTGTCGATGCCGTACACGGGGCCGTCAAACACGGTGCCGGCCACCGGCGCCGTGGTTTCCACCGTGACGCCGGAGCTGGACTTGACCGTGGCGAAGCCGCGGCTGTCGACGGCCTTCACGACGCAGTGGTACTGCTGGCCGGGGGTGAGGGAGAGGGAGGAGGCGGAGAACACGTACGGCTCCTCGTCGGCGCTGGGCAGCAGCGCCACCGACGTCCACGCCGTGACGTCCGTCAGGCCCACGTCGGAGCCGAAGCCGGCGTAGTACGCCGCGACGGCGCTGATGGGGTCCACGAAGCCGCCAAAGGCGCACTGCAGCTCGGACGTGGAGGACTGGAACTGGAGGTCCTTGTCCACGCCGTCCATGACCCACCCGCGCGCCGGGCCCTGGTTGTCCACGAACAGCTGCACCGTCACCGTCGACGACAGGCCGCTGACGGTGCTGGTGACCACCAGGTTGACGTGGTACGCGTGCGGCGACGGGTGCAGCACCACCGTGGCGGTCGCACTCGTCGCCGTGCCCACGTCCACCGGGCCCGCGACGCCCGCGACGCCCGGCTGCATGCCGATGCTCCACGCGTACGTGACGGGCACCGTGCCGGCGGGCCACGACAGGCTGAGGAGCGACGACACGGGGTTGTAGGACACGGTGAACCCCGCCTCGCTGGTGTTGGTCAGCGGGTCGACGGTGGACAGCAGGTCGGAGATGTCCGGCGGCGTGTTGTCGGCGACAACGCTGCCGTGGCCGTACGCAGACAGCCCGCGCGCCGTGTGCGCAAACACGTCCACGTAGTACTGCGTGCCGACCGTGAAGGCGGCCGTCACGGCGCCGGCGGTGGCGGTGCCGACGCTCAACAGCGCCTGCACGTCGTCGCAGTGGTTGCAGGTGCCGACGGTGAACAAGAACTGCGACGCGCCGCCCGTGACCGGCCACGTGGCCGTCAGCACCGTCAGTGCCAGGTTCACCTGCACGTCCACGTGCACCAGGCCACCGGACGACAGGTCCAGGCCGTCCGGCAGCGTCTCATCCAGCAAGATGCCGTCCGTGTACCCCGTGGCGGTCAGCCCAGCGGGGTTGGTCGCCGTCACCGTCATGTACACGGTGGTGCCGGTGGCCACCGCCAGGCCGGTCGCCGTCGCGGTGGTCAACGACTCGGCCGAGCGCGAGGCAAACACGTCTGCCGCGCCCGGTGACGTGCCGGCTTGCCACACGTAGCCCAGCGACGCGGACAGCGGCAGTGCGCCGTCGGTGAAGCCCCACGTCGCAGACAGCGTGTCCAACGGCTTTTGGATGTCCGCGTCCAGGGCGGTGGCGCCGTCGGAGGCAAACGTGAACACCGGCGCGGTGTCGTACACCTGGAAGCCATCCGACGCAAACACGGCCGCCAGGCCGACGTTGGAGGTGATGCGGACGGAGGTGCAGTAGCGCACGCCCGGCAGCAGCGACGAGGCGATGGGCAGGGTGGCGGAGGACGTCGCGAGCGCCACGCCGCTGGAGGTGAACGGGAACACCACGTGCGGGGTGGTGGACGCGCCCGGGCACGTGGCCACAGACCACTGCACCGACGCCACGCCGGTGGGGTCGTCCACATCGGACCACGACGCCGCGAGGGAGGTCACCGGCGAAGCCAGCCCCTCCACGTCGCCTTCCATCACGCGCACGCTGCCCACCTCCAGCGTGCCGCCACCGGCGGGGACATCCAGGCGCACGGCGCCGACAAAGCGGCGCGGGAATCGCAGCGTGGCGGCGGTGCCGACGGTGCCGGGCACCGTCACGTGGCCCACCAGGTCCCAGGCCAAGTCGGCGTCGAGGACGTAGACGCGCACGGACGACGCGGCGGCGGCAGAGGCGGAGGCAAGCGGCGTGACGGCCACCGCGTCCACCCATGACGCGGCGGCGGCGCCGCCGCCGCCGGCCTGCATCGTGAGCTCGACAAAGTGGTCGCCCGCGGCGGCGGCGTGGGAGGCAAACCCGGTCGCGTCGTCCGTGTCAGACAACGCAGCGGCGTCGTGCTTCACGGTGCCGGCCACGGACGCGTCAGCGCCCACGGCGCGTGACAGGCTGTACGTGACCGCCGTCGACGGCCCGTCGCGCACGCTGGCGGCGGCGGGCGCGACGCGGTGGATGGTGACGCCGGCACTGGTCACGGTCGAGGCGGCGCCCGCCAGGTTGGCGCACCGCACCCAGAACATGTACGTGCGGCCGTGGGAGGTGGGCAGGTCCGCGGCCGTGACGCGCGCAAACCCCACCGCGGTTTCGGGGCGCCAGGCCCCGGCACTGGGCGCCACGCCCGCCGCGGCGACGGCGAACTCGCACGTCGGCGCCATGCCGCTGTCACCGTCCGTCCAGCCGTTGAACATCGCCTCGAGGGTCGTGCGCGCGGTGAAGGCCACCTCGGGGGAGCCCGCCTGCGCGGTGTCGACGTGGCGCACCACGGCGGAGGCGGTGGCGGGCGGCGTGGTGTCCGTCTGCAGCGCAACAGGCGCGAGGGTGGAAACCATGCCCGCCTCGTTGGTGCAGGTGCCCCAGGCGTACACCACGCCGCCGTGGGCGACGCGGGACGCCGGAGGCAACACGCCCGTCGACACCACGCGCGCGGCGGTGGTGAACGGTCCGGCCACGTCCGACACGCCGGCGCTGGTGCCAAACGACACCGTGTACGTCACGCCGTTCCATCGGAGGTCCTCCGTGCAGTGCACCGCCACGGCAAAGCCGAGCCCGTGGTCCTGGAACTGGCGCGCGCCGTTGGAGCCGGCCTGGGCGCCGATGGTGAGGGCGTCGCCGGTTCCAGCGCCGGCGGGCACGGTGGTGGACATGAAGTGGGACGCGCGCGCCAGGGGCGGTGTGGCGTCCACAAACACGCCGCTGCTGACGCCCACGGTGTACAACCCCGCCTCGTTGGTGGCGCGGACGGTGGCAAACACCAAGGCGCCGTGCGTGAGGCCCGCCGCGCCCTCGGCAAGGCTGTAGCGCCGTGCGGCCGCCTCGGCGGGCGAAACGGCGCGGAAGGTGGCCACGGTGTCTTGGTTGGGGCGGAAGCCAAACGCAACCTCGTACGACACGGTGCCGTGGTTGTCCGTGAACGGGTCCCAGTTCACCCCCAGCCGCAGCTCGGGTGACAGCTCGACGAAGGACAGGTCGTCGCCGATGGCGGCGCCACCGTCACGCACGTCACCCGCAACGGGCGGTGAGTGGTCGATGTACACCGGCGTCGGCGTGGTGTAGCTGGTGATGCTGCCGGCACGGTTCCGGGCGTACACCGTGACGTAGTACGACTCGCCGTCCCGCGCCACCACGGAGCCGCTGGTCGTCATGAACTCCATGCCGGTGGTGAACCGCGGGTAGCCGCGCGTCGGCACGCCCGGCGTCGTATGCACGAAGTAGCCGTAGTCCATCGGCACGCCGGCGTTGGACTCGCCGTCGACAAACATCTCCTCCCACTGCGCCGCGAGGAAGGACCCGGCGTGGGCCGTTGCCGGTACACGGACGGGCAGGCGTCGGGGGTCCAGGTGGTCCACCGTGCCCAAGATTTGTGGCGGCGTGGTGTCGACCTTGAAGGCGGGCGAGCACTCGAGGCGGGTTTGACCAATGTAGTTGGTGAACCGCACGATGGCCACGTAGTGCTGGCCTTGCACCATGGAGAGCTGGTCGTTGGAGATGTCGAGGGTGCGCGGCAAGAAAATCTTGACGGTGCGCCAGCTGAACCGACCCGTGCGGTAGGTGTAGTATCGGAACGCCTCCGGCACCACTTCCGGGGCCGTGAACACCGCGTTGCTGTCGTCACATGTTACGGCCTCCGGGTTGACGGGTGCCACACCAAACTCGTACTTGAGCCCTCCACACTGAGCCCTCCACCTGGAAATCAAACAGGCATACCGTAAACCGCACACACCATACAAGGGCCAACAAAACAGAGGGGGGCGAGGTGAGGGGGACGAGGTGAAGAAGAAGAAAATCCACGACGGGACCACTGAGTGCACAACACAGG
>Ga0213833_1003040_pt1 | contig 10471 bp, 9 predicted proteins | sample SWATP21_FD_160575 | JGI IMG/M metagenome (GOLD analysis project Ga0213833, IMG submission 160575) | Coastal seawater microbial communities from Marineland, Florida, United States - SWA TP2 #1 | ecosystem: Environmental > Aquatic > Marine > Coastal | place: USA: Florida | collected 2016-08-14
TCTGCGACGGTCCTGGGTGGCCTGACCCCCGACTCGTCCGACGTCCTCGTCTCCTGACGCGTCCGGAGACGATGGCACCGCACCCACCCGTCCAACGTGAGCACTCGCTGCGTGGCGTGCTACCAACGGCGTGCGTGACTCGTCCCCTGACTCGTCGTCCATGCACAGTTGCGGAACACCATCCTCTCCGTCGCTGCCAACACCACCACCACACACACCGCCGGCACCGTCGTTGTCTTGCTGTGGAGTCCGACGGTACAGGCCGCGTCGCCAACGTCGGCGACGCTGCTGTGTCCGACGTCGGTTGGGGTCCGTGTCACCTGCGGGACTCCGGACCACAGACCGCAGCACGCGCTTGGCCCACGGCACGGGGGACCCAAAACCAAGCCAAGTTGATGTGGATGCAGACGCAGACGCGGACGCGGACGCAGGCGAACGTGTTGATGCCAGCATGGGGGTGGTGGGCGCGTCGTCGTCACTGTTGTTGTCATTGCCTTGGCGACGCGCTTCACCGTCGTCGGTGTCGGAGTCAGACCAATCGGAGTGGCGGTCAGCCACGCTGTCCTGGGCACTGTTTGGCGTCATGGCGTGGACCGTGTATTTGGCAGCGGATCCACGCCGCCCACGTTTCGCGTCGGCGCTGCGGCACGAACAGCACCAGGTACAACAACTGCGTCCAGCCATCGCGGTGGCTCGCTCCACCCCGAAACACAATAACACCACCACCGCGACACCCAACACAACTTCACCCACGGGCCGCTTCCACCACCCCGTCAAAGTGTGCACAGGGCCCATCCCATCGCCTTGGTCTCCGCCCGGTTGCGCGGACACAGTTGCATCACCCGCCACGTGTGGCACATCGATGGTCATTGTTGTGGTGGCGACCTGTGAGGCGCCTTGGCGACTCGCGCAAGTCCACACCCGAAGCCGCCACGCCCCTGGTGCCGCGAGCTGCAATGATGCCGAGGCGGTGCCCCGAATGACGGCAAAGGCAGCACCAGCACCAACACCGCTGTCATGAACGGCCTCGAGCATGGCCGAGGTCAAACGCCAGGACCCATTCACTGGGATGGGATCAACCAGGGAAGCTGCGCGCCAGCCGTCACACAACGCAACATCGAAACCGCTGCTGCTACGGTTGTTGTGACTGGTGACAGCGAACACCACCCACCTTGCCGCATCATCATCGGGCATGGCCAACCTCTCGCCATTGATGTCGACAGGCGACGCTGCTGCGAGAATGCACGTGCTCTGCGGCGCTGTTGCCGACATGGTGCCACACGATTCCTGTGCCTCAAGCCTCGGTGCTTGCGCTTGAACGAGCGGTGTCGACAGTGGCACGACAGTTACCCCACGTTGGACCGCTGGCGGAGTTTGCAGGTCTCGAGCCGCGAAGAACACACTGTAGGCCCGGCCCGGGGTCATGGCCTCACGCAACCAAGTGGACACCACCCCTACAGATGGCGAAGTCAGAGCCCCGCACGCCACACTGCCTGGAAACTCCACGTGGCACTCCGAAAGCGTGTTCAAGTTGGGGAGTGCACTGCGTCTTCCAGCCGCTTCCACCCCGTGCACCAAGGCGTCCACAGTGATGTTGTGGGTAGCTTGTGCGTCGACGTTGGCATCCCCGGCGGGAAACACCGCCATGGCCACAACACCTGGCTCGTTCAGTTGCACGTCGAGGCGCATGGATCGAGCCGTGACGTCTCGCACCCGGGGAAACCCAGCCATGAACGACGGTGCAGTGGCGTGCTTCGTTGTGAAACGAAGCGTCCATGTCCCCGAGCCAGCCCCTGTTCCATCTACCGCTGTGACCAACAGTATGTACTGTGTCACTGGTTTCAGTTCACGAGCCGCAGCAAACACCACCATTCCGGGAGCAACAACAGAAACAGTTCCACACGAGGCAGCATGGCACTTCAGGACAACGTCCAGCAGGGCGCTTGAGTTGGGCATGGGTGGCAGGCTCGGCATGTGATCCTCGAACGCTGCAAACGCGACTACCCCTGTGCGATCCAGCTTAGCCTCCAACATGACCCAAGAGTCCGACACCGAAGAAATGGACGGAAATCCCGCGTGAAACGTCGGAATGGTGGAAGCTGTGGCAAAGCCCGATATCAGCGACGCGCACGGCACCACGCACTGCCAACCAAAACACAACTCACCTTCAGCAGTGGTCATGCTCACAGTAGTAGCATTGACTTGCAAGTTAGAATGCGGCGTACGAGCATCACGAGCCACGAATGCAACAACGTAGCGGGTACTACTGGCAAGTCGATCTGCCACCACGACAGGAAACGGGATTTGAGCTTCAACGTCGGCGCTTGTGATGGTGCTGTGCCCCGTTGCCACAATGACAATGTGCGGATCTTCATTTGCAGAGTCACCCAACGCAATGGACTCCACCCAGTCACCCACCCATGCCACTCCAACCACAGCACCTCGAGCTTCCATGACAACCCAAGCAACCGTCCCGGGTTCGTCCATGCGAAGCAACGCTGTGGCGGCTGTGTCTGTTGCAGAGATCCTTGGTGGGACTACGAAACGAGGAGGGGTTGTGTCCGCAAGTGTGACCGCTGTAAGAAGTATTGGCGAGTGCATGGTGTTGGGGTGAGGCGCTTGGTCAGTGCCCAACAGCACCACAGAGTAGAGCGATGATGGCTCCAATCCCTCAACAAGTAGCTGCACAGGTTGTCCAGCTTGAGGGACAGCAACTTGTGCACGAAACACGGTAACTGTTGCGAAAAGCAATCCAGACTTGCGCATGACATGCACATCGACAGTGCACGCTTCAGAAGCGGCGATCTCGACCGCAAACTCCTGGCTTGCGATCCTAACAATGCGCGGCCAGGAGTCTACAAACGTTGGCGGGGACAAGTCTGAAGCGAGCAGTGAAAGTGGTGTGGTAAATGACACGGCAACGCATTTCCATATCCGACCTGCAAACACATACCTGTAGTGGTGGAGACCACCATCGTTGCAGGAGAAGCCATGGCGTTGGGAACGTAGGCAAAGTCACGAGCCAGGAGCCACACGGTGTAGTTTTTAGATCCCTGCAGTCCGTGCAGAGTGATTACTTCCTCATACGGTACGCTGTGAAGACCTGATGTTGTCGCTGTGGCCACCGCAACTGCGCCCCATTGACTCAACTCCCTGGCTGGGTGTTTCCAGTCCACAATTTGTGCCGTCATGATGTCCACTGTGGGTTGCGAGGCAACATCAAATGCGGCTGCCCAAACCATGCTTGCCTCGCTGGTACTCACTCCCACCGCTATCCAGGTTTCGTTGGTTGCCACCACCCCAGGAGTGCCTACCCAGGAAGGTGCCTGGGCATCAATGGCAGTCATCAGGGTGACAACAACTGGTTTGGGTTGCATGTTTCCCGAAGGCGCGTGCTTGTCGCGCACCCACATCTCGATGATGTAGGTTGTGTTGGGACGAAGACCGTTTACCTCCACGCCACGCTCAATCCCACCCTCCACGACATCAATAGCGAACGCCACGTGGAGCTCGGTCTCATTGCCACTCGCGATGGACGCGGCTGGCTTGAGGACACCGGTCACAACTCCAGGTTCGTTTAGTTGCATGGTAATGTCAACCATGGTTTCACCCAGCACAGACACGCGCGGGTAGCCCTGTGCCACTTTCGGAGGTGTGGAGTCGGGAAGGGTGCGCACAGAGACGACTCGAGGAGAGCGCTGGATGTTGGCGGGGTCGTGCATATCTGCAGCCCACAACACCACGTCGTACGCTGTGTCATGGTGCAGGCCTTGCACCGAGAGGAAACTTGGCACTGCTGCGGGCACAACTACAGTGCCGCTCCAATCAGCCGGGACACCAGCTGCCAACAGCCCGCTGGCTAGGTACGGAAAGTCGGGCACGGGATGCCCAGCCGGAAGAGCCATGGCAAACACAGTTCCTTCTTCTGACAGTGCAATGCCTGTGACGTTGCACCCACTGTCTGAAACAATATCCACAACACTGGAAGACAGCCAGGCTGGGGGCGTTGCATCGGGACGGGTGGTGAAAGCTAAGGCTGTCACCACACCCTGCTTGTTTGGTGGGGTTGCTCCGTCCGATGCAGCAAGGTACACGGCGATCCTGGTGGCATGTGGGAGATTGTGCAACTCCACACTGGCATGGGTCTGCACGAAGGGGTTCCCTGCACCAAGTTCTGTGGTTCGTGTCACCAAACAGGCTGGGGACGGGAGCGGAACTTCGTCGGAGCACCATGCAAAGAGATTGGCAACGAGAGGCCAGGTATCCAAAGGGCCGATGCATCTGTTGTGGAATGAAATGGTCAGTGTGGAAGATAATACAGACATTCTACCCTAGGACGTACAGCATAACACAATTGGAAGCTGGCTCGTCTGTTGTTATCGTCACCTTTACCGAGGAATCAGTAATATCTGAGAAGCGAGGCAACTCAACGAATTCGGGAGGGGATGCATCCGGTTGGGTTTGAACCACAACAAGCGTGGCCTTGTCCTGGATGTTGGCCGCTGATGACGCGTCGCGAGCAACGAAGTAAACGTCATACATGCTGCTGTGGTTCAAGTTGGACAATTGGACAGTTTGGGGAGCATCGGCCGAAAACGTTGTGCGAGATCCGAATCCTCGTTGTTGTGGCACATCACCAGCCACGATGTCCAAAGGCGAAGGTTGAGGAAGTCCGGCCGGCAAGACCTGGTTGTCACCAATACACAGACAGTTTACACGGAAACCGCGACGCCTTGCCCACCCCACAAGGTGCATACCACGAAGAACAACATCCCAGGCTCGTTCATGGCCGCTAAGAGCGTCGCGGCGGTGTCAGTGACCATTACGACGCGGGGAAGAACAGGAACGAACACTGGTGGTGTTTGGTCTGGAACCGTCGTGAACTCGACGACCGAAACGAGTGTCTGGACATTCGGGGGGCTCGCGCGGTCTGCTCCCACGATCAGCGCAGAATAGTCGGTGTCGGGTTCCAGGACGTGGGGTAGCTGCAACACCTCCAAGACGCCTGCTCCCCGTGCAACGAATGAACGCGAAAGAACTGCGGCTGCATCGGTGAAATGTCCGGACGCCAGCATTACCGGGAAATGAGGCAGAGTAGACACACGTGAAGCTTCAGAGCGAGCAACCACCACGCAGTGGATGGTTCCTGACTCCGACAGCGTTGCTACCAGCACAGCCGATGAATCAGACACGTTCAGTCCTGTGGGGCCTGGGAGCGCGAACACCGGAGGAGTCTGATCCGCTTGGGTTGAGACAACGAAGTGAACAGGCCGCTCCTGCTCACGTTTTGGTGAGGCCAACACTGTCGACACTGTCAGCAAAAGAGAACGTACCTGAATGTTTCGCGCTGTGGAATTGTCTCTTGCCACAACGAACACGTCAAAAGCCGTGGCATGCGCCAATCCTGTTAGATGGAGCACCTGCGGATCACTTGCATCGATTCCAACCAAGGAAGTCGTTCCAACGACAAAGTCCGTTGCGACATTTTCTGTGACGATGTCATGAGAGGAAGGCGCCGCGGCGTTGACATGTACCGGAACCACAACCACGAATGCCTGTCCTGGTTCGTTCAGCACGACGGAAACGGAGAAGGAAACATCTGTCACAAGTGTACTGTGCGGGAACCCGGCTAGAAACATGGGCGGGGACGCATCGTCTTGAGTTGAAGCGCTGAAATTCACCATGGCATGTGGGTTCTGCAGGTTTGGGGGATGGTCCAATGGCATGTCCTGAGCAACGATGTAGACAACGACCGCCTCGCTATGACCAATGCCCGTCAACGTGGCGGTCGCATTGAAGCTTGTCTGGTTGACGAGCCCCACAGTATCTGCGGATGCAGCAGCCACAAACGACACACCATCCCCCGACCTGACTTGCGTCGGTGTGGGATGCGAGAATTTGGCCAGGTCTGCAACGCGAATGGCTGCGGCGAACACTGTTGCAGGCTCGTTCAGCTGCACCGAAAAAGTCAACGAGTTGTCTGAGGAAGACACAAGCGTCGGAGCGGGACTCAAAAACACTGGAGGCGTTGCGTCCGGTAGTGTGGTGAAGTGAAGAGACGTGACGGAGATCTGAACACATGCATCAACAAAGGAAGAACTAGTTAGGCGTTGTTTCAACATGTGGCACTGCATGAATTTTCGTCTCACCTGGGCGTTGCTGTGCAGGTCCGTTCCGACCAAATGGATGGAATAGTTGGTCCCATGCTCCAAGCCATAAACCCAAAACTCGCCTTCAAAGCTGCCGTCCAGGTCGGGTGCCGTAGGGGTTGTTCCCACTGCAACCACGTCTCCACCCGGCACAGGCGACACAACGTCAGACGTGGTGAGCGACACCGGGCTAGTGGCCACGTGGGTGACTACCCAGGAGACAAGGCACGCTTCGTTGGCACCAATGCCAATTCGCACAGACGAATCAGACACAAAAACCACGCCCGTTCCAGGCGTGTCCCACACCAACACCGGCGGAGTGGCGTCCTGAAGAGTGCGGCCAAACGTGCAGGCAGCAGCCACCTGCGCATTGCTCCCCACTGAAACATCTACAGCCGCGGCACACACTCCAATGCGAGCATCGTGAGGAAGCTGAGTGATGGTGGCAGTCACATTGAAGTCCGACGCGATAGTGGCGTTCTCCTGGCCGACCCAAACCGGCGCCAGCCCTGCCTGCGCTCCCACTTCACCCTGTTGGGCGTGGAGGATATCCGACACTGTGGGCCACTCAAGCGATGAATCTGGGAGGTTCAAGAAGGCCGCAACAAACACCGTGCAAGCCTCATCCAGGCGCGCAGCAAACTGCACTGAAGTGTCGGAGAGCGGGAGCACCTTTGGTGCGCCGTCACTCACGAATTTTGGGGCGGTTGCGTCCGGAATTGTGGCAAGCTCTAATCCCGTGACAGCTGCCTGAGCGTTGGAGGCGTCGCTAATGTCACGTGCAAACATCAGCACCGTCACGTTTGTGGTGTGCGGCAGGGAATGCAGCGTCATCACCAGTGCAACGTTTGGGTGGGGCACTGACAGTGTGTAGGTGTCCAAGAAGCTGCCTTCACCACCATCCACTCCCTGCGTTGCAGCCAGAACGTCACTTGGGCTGAATGACATGCTGGCTGCCGCTGTCGAAAGGAGAGCGACGGCAAAAACAACACTGGGCTCATTCATTGAAACTGTGAGCGTAACTCTTGTATCGGCGACCACAGAAACCACGGGGTACCTGCTCCGCACAGCCAAACCACACAGGCAAATGAGGAGGGAGCAGCAGCCCACGCCCACACGTTATCGTACCCAGATGAAAATTTGGGGGGTGTAGCATCCGGCAGTGTCGTGAATTGCACGCTCAGAGGAACCGGCATGATGTTGGGAACCGGGGAGTGATCATCTTGTGGGACTATGTAGCTGGACAACACATGTGTAGCTAAGCATACGTCCATCGACTCACGTTCGACTTGCGATGGCATCACGTACATAGCAGTAGGGAATTCATGGGGAAGGCCTCGGACGACAACACTCAGAGCGACGTGCCTGCGGGATAACAGCGGTGTTGAGACGGCGCACTTTTACAGAGCAGCAAACCGCATCGCCAACGCACGTACGCATTTACGTGCAGATGGGCTGTGAACAGTGCTGCTCCAGCTGAACACAGGCCCTGCATAACCTGCGCCGCGGAAGGTGCGGCCTCTTGCTGTGCACATGCAACCACCCAACACTGTCCGTGTTCGTTGAAGGCCGTCGTCACGAGTCCTTCAGTGTCCGTGATGTCGCGTACGGAAAGGGCCATCACCTCCTTTGGAGGTGTAGAGTCAGGGAGGGTTCGAAAAGCTACTGCCTGCGGTGTGGCAATCGTGTTGACGGTTGGAACTGCTTTGTCTTGTGCAGCGACCCACGCCACGTAATCAGTGTCCGCAGTGAGGCCGTTCACGATGAGCTTGGAGACAGCCCATGCCATCGACGTGTGGGCAGATGCACCTGAAGAGGACGTGTCAACATCCGAACTGTTGACAAGCAACATGACCTGCTGCGCCGAAGGTGCGGGGGCGTCGGGGCGCAGCACCACCATTGCACATGTCCCCAGCTCGCTTTGAGACATTGACAGTGTCACGGACGCGTCTGAAACCTGGATTCCAAAGAACCGTCACGGAGAGAAACTTTCACAGGCCACTGCCGCAACAATGAACAAACCTACACGTTCCACTCACCTCTGAAACACGCGGATAGCCGAGGGCAATCACTGGAGGTGTTACGTCTACTGCTGTGGTGAACCCAACGGCAGTCACATGTGACTGGCGGTTCGGGGTGGTGTGCCCGTCTTCCGCGACGCAAAACAGTGTGAATGCGGTTGAAGCGGGAAGTGCCGTGCTGAGAAGGCTCTCAGTTGAGAGGGCGACCGGAATCGCTTGGGCACCTGCCTCGACGACAGTGAGGCTGGAGCCTGCCGACGCAGCAGCAACATCATCGGCTGTGGGAGCTGGTGTGATGTCATGGCCCTTGACGATGACATAGCGAATGGAACCTGCAGACACAGACACAGGTGACGACGTCACGATTGAAGCAACGACACCTCCGCCAAACAGTGCCATACGCACCTGGCTCGGTTAGCTGTACATCCACTTTTGCAGAGTAGTCTGTCACTGAAACAAGTCGCGGAAAGCCATCCACAAACTCTGGTGGGGTGGCATCAGCCTCAGTGGTCACAACAACATGCGACGGAACGATCATTCGATTGAGGCTGGCGTCTTCCCCAACGCAGTACCTGCAGCGAGGAGCCGGTCAGAACACGCTCATCTTCACGCATGCTGTGTTGGGAAGGCACTCACACGTCGTATGACTGAGCAGCGTTGAGCCCAGAGACGGTATGATACATAGGAAAGTTCGGAAGTAGAAAGTTAACAGTGAAGGCCTGCAGAGCTGTTGCTCCCAAGTGCCCTTGCCCCAGTACCACTTCGCTGGCCGTGGGGTATGCACTCGGAGTTTGCAGCACAACGACATGGCCTTGGCCAACTTCATCCATGCTCAGCCCCAGCGTGAAGCTGGAATCTGTCACGCTCGTCACTGTAGGGGACCCAGATACAAAGTTTGGAGCAACTTCATCAGGAGGAGCTGCTGTTGTGAAATCGAGAACAACCACCGTCGCCTGCAAGTTTGGTGGGGCCTGCAGGTCTCTCGCCACCACAGCTCTGCACAGTGTGGCATGGAGTGAGAGCGGGTTTCATGCCTGTTCCTACATCATGGCACACGTACATGGAGTATACCGTGCTGGCCAACAGGCCAGTGAACTGGTGGCTGGTGGTGATGGCTGGCGCCGAGACGTCCACAGATCCTTGGGGTTGCGCCAGGAATCCCGGAAAGATACTGGAGGACGCCAGTGCAGAGGCACTTGGCGCAGGCGCCCCTTGAACGAGAAGCTGCGCAAAGTGCAAGGTTAAAGAGAAATGCAACCGAGACAAGTTCGGGGGAAAAAAGCACAAAGACGTACTGCGTGGAAGACGGTGCATGGCTCATCAAGCTGCAGCTCGAGCGTGGCTGAGGTGTCTGACACCTCGGCAAGACTTGGGTACGCCTCTAGCCACTGTGGTGGTGTTGTGTCCACCTCGTTGGTTGTTACAAACGTCAGCATGACCACAGCTGCTTGTACATTGCTCGGGGTTTGAATGTCTTCAGCAACCAAGTACACGTCATACGTGGTCGAGATCTGAAGACTCGTGAGCACCACGTCGGTTTGCTTGAACGCTGACAACACATCCTGAAACATATCACATCAGAAGTTAAGACGACTACTTGGCTGTTGTGGGTACATGTAGTAGTGCACTGTTCGTGGCTTTGGGTGCGTGACTGACCTTGGAAGCTGAGGCCACTGCTGTGCTCCCACCGTGCCCCGTACGAGCCTTGACCTCAGACGGAGTGGGAGCCGTGCTGCCAAAAGGTACAACAACGGCATACACAAGCCCAGCTTCGCTTATTTGAGTTGCAAGGGTGACGGAGGTGCCTGTTCGGCTTGCTACCACCGGGTATCCGGCAATCCATGTCGGTGGCGCAACGTCCTGTGCCTCCACCAGCAATGCGATGTGGAACAGGGAGATGGTAGCCATGTGGAGCGCCAGGAGCCTCAGCAGCGTTTGGTTGCCACCACAGCCACGTCGGACGGTCCATAGTCCCATCCTTTCGGGGCCTGGCGGCGCAGCCTTCAGGTGCTGCCTTGCTTGACTTGGCGCGGTGTCACAAAACAATCTGCGCGGACGACGTTTCGAATCATTTGAGAAATGTGTATTCATCATCAACTGATCCCCGTTTTGTTCTCCACCCTGCTCTCACAGCCGGATGCTGCGTCCCACTTTCTTGTTCCCGCCACCCTCACCCCTTCCCACCCCGTTTCAGTGAAGCGCTCAACATGTCCGCCCCACGTGTTACACTTGGACCCATCATTGGTCGTGTCACTCACAACACGGCCCGGATCCTGGTGGAAACGAACTGCAAGGCTTGGA
>Ga0213833_1003041_pt1 | contig 10468 bp, 5 predicted proteins | sample SWATP21_FD_160575 | JGI IMG/M metagenome (GOLD analysis project Ga0213833, IMG submission 160575) | Coastal seawater microbial communities from Marineland, Florida, United States - SWA TP2 #1 | ecosystem: Environmental > Aquatic > Marine > Coastal | place: USA: Florida | collected 2016-08-14
TGATCCAGGCCGACTACGACGCCCTGGGCGGTGTGGCGGGTGCGCTGCGCACGAGGGCGTCGGACCTGCACGACCGGTTCGACGCCCCCCACCGCGCAGCCCTGCGGCAGCTCATGCTGCGCAGCGTCGCGACCGACGGCGGGGAGCTGGCCCGGCGCCGGGTCTTCATGGACGAGGTCGAGGCGATCCCCGACGGCCCCGACGTGGCCACCGCCTTCGTGGGCGCGCGCCTGTTCGTCAGCGGCTCCGTGGGTGAAGGGGAGGACGCCCGCAGCTACGTCGAGCCCGCGCACGACATGCTCGTGATCGCCTGGGACCTCGTGCACGCCTGGGTCGACGAGGCGGCGGGCCAGCTCCCGGCGCTGCGGGAGGTGTGGGAGGCGACGTCCACGTGGCTCGGCCTGCGCGGCCGCAGCCCCGGGGCGATCGCGTACCTCTGGCACCAGGATCCGCGGCTGGACGGGGCCGCCCGGCTGCTGGACGCGCCCGCGCTGCTGACGCCAGCGGAGCGGGAGTTCCTGGAAGAGAGCCTGCGCCACCGGCGGCGCAACACGATGCTGGTGCGCGCCTTCTTCGCGGCGTTCGTGCTCGTAATCCTCGCCGGCGCCGCCGGGTCGTTCTTCTACGCCACCCAGGCCACGCAACGCGCCGCGGAGGCGAAGCAGGAAGCGACGCGGGCGCGCGACACCGCGCGGGTCGTGCTTGCGCAGCAGCAGGTGGGCCAGCCCGAAGTCGGGATCGCGCTGCTGCGGGAGGCGGACCCGCGGACCCCCGGCTGGATGCGGGCCGCCACGACCCTGACGAACCCCGCGACCCCGATGATGACGATCCGGCTGCCTCCATCCCACCGGGACGCAGTCGACGAGGTCCGGTTCGGAGCAGGCCCCCGGATCTACCTCTCCAGCGCGGGCAGGTGGGTCGCCTGGTCCCCCCGGGAGCGGAACCGTCTCGAGCCGATCGACGCACCGCCGCCGGATGCGCGCCGGGGCCTCGCACCAGGGACGCGACCGCTCCCCGCCGGGCTGTGGGAGGAGCCGAATGGCTGGAGGCGCCTCGCGCCCAGCGGGGAGATCTGTGGGGGCGGGGGGCAGCACGCCGCGCCGGACGGCGACTGGATCGTCGACACGACGGACCGGGGTCGGGTCATCCTCCTGAAGACCGCGTGCCGGGCCGCCCGCCCGGACGTCATCGCCCGGATCGCCTACGACGGGGAGGTCCGGGACTGGACCCTCGCCGTCGACGGACGCCTGTACGTCGGCTTTGAGCACCAGGTGGTCGTCCTCGACCCGGCCACGCTCGATGAGCTCGCTCGCTACACCCCGGAGAACCCGCCCCCCGAGGAGGTCTGGGCCAACTTCGACACCGAGGGCCTCGACGGCGCCCGGTTCCGCGACGCGGGCCCCGGGGGCGAGCTCGACCACCAGCTCCCCGTGTTCACCGACCAGCCGCTCCTGCCCAACCTGCGGTGCGAGTCGGTCGCCTGGTCGGAGGACCACCGAAGCATCGCGCTGGCCTGCTGGCGGGGATACGTCATGCGCGCGGCCGGCGCTCTGCCCGTGGCCGACCTGAACACCCTCGCCGTTGACCGGTCCTTCCGGGACGACGACGGGGACGTCCGGCGCGTCCGGCTCGACGCCGACGGCAGCCACCTCCTGAGCCTCACGAGCGAGGGGATCCTCTCGATCCGGCGGGTGGCCGAAGACGCTGCGCCGCTGCAGCTCCAGACCCTGGCCGACGAGATCGCCTACCTCGAGGACGACGGGCGGCGCGTCGTGATGATGGACACGCGGCGCGGGATCGTGGAGCTCCTGGACGGCGACTCGGACCGCATGCTGGAGCGCCTCTGGGCGCGCACCTGGACCTGCCTGACGATGGAGCAGCGCGCCGCCTTCGGACTGGGCGCGGACCCAGACGCCGACGCGCTCGACGCCGCCTGCTGGGAGAACGCGCGGCGGTAGCCCCAAGAACGAACGGCGCCGCTCCCTCCCCGGAGCGACGCCGCCGTTCTCAGCCGACGAGTCGACGACTCAGTTGCAGAGCGCCTCACCGGGCGAGCTGCCGCTCGCGCAGGTGCTGGTCTGCCAGTTGGCCGCCGTGTCACCGACCGTGAGGTCGATGCGCTCGGCGCTGATCCCGTTCCCCGGGTTGAAGGGGAAGGCGTAGGTGTCGATCTGCGAGTAGCCGTCGGCCTCGTAGAGCGCCACCTGGTCGTTCGTGGCCAGGCCCGAACCGATGTTGCCGTCGTCCACCGTCACCACGGTCACGCCCGCGGGGATGGAGTACTGACCGGCGTAGTCCTGGTCGACGATGACCGCGTACTCACCGGCGGCCACGACCGTCGTGCCCGTGCCGAACTGCCGGACGAAGTCCCAGGCGTCCCCGTCGTAGACGATGAGGCCCCAGAGATCGATGTCCGCCGTGCCGTCGTTGTAGACCTCGATGAACTCACCCGTGGACTCCACGAGGGGGTTCGCCATGACCTCGCTGATGACGAGCGTGCTCGTGCCGGCGGCGATCGGCGAGTAGCTGGCGCAGTTCTCGAGGCCGGGGCTGCTGCCCGCGGCGCAGCCGGTGGCCGCCTCCCAGTTCGTGCTGACGTCGCCGGAGTACGCGTTGATCTTCTCGACAGAGAAGCCGTTGCCCGGGTTGAGCGGGTTCTGCCAGGTGTCGATGGTCGAGATCCCGTCGGACTCACGGAGCGTGACGGGGTCCGTCGTGCTGATGCCGTTGCCGATGTGGTTGTCCGCCGTGGTCATCACCACCGTGCCCGTGGGGATGGTGAAGTCGCCGTTGAAGTTGGCGTCCACGATGAGCGCGTACTCGTCCTGGGCCAGGACCGTCGGGCCGCCGTTGTAGGCGATGAGCTGGTCGTTCTGATCGCCGTCGGTGATCCAGAGGCCGGCCAGGTCGATGGAGCCACCCAGGTTCTGCAGCTCGACGAACTCGCCCGTCTGCTCGTTGAGCGGGTTGTTCATGACCTCGTTGATGACCAGCAGGTTGCCGACGCCGCCGGCGTTGCAGGACAGGCGGCCCAGGCTCTTGCCGGAGGAGCAGGTGCTGGCGGCCCAGTTGCTGGCCACGTCGCCGACGCTGTAGTCCACCTTCTCGACCGAGATGTTGTTGCCCGGATCGAAGGGCGAGGTGTAGCTGTCGATGACCGTGACGCCGTCGCTGTCGAGGAGGGTGACCGGGTCCGTCGCGTTGGACAGGCCGTTGCCGATGGTGGCGTCGCCCGTGGTCAGGAGCGTGACGTCCGCGGGGATGAGGTAGCCACCCGTGAAGCTCGGGTCGACGATGACCGCGTAGCCGCCGGCGGGGATGATTCCGTCGCCGCCGTTGTAGCCAATCAGGGCGTCCGTGCTGTCGCCGTCATCGATGATGAGGCCGTTGGCGTCCACGTCCTCGGTGCCGCTGTTCCAGAGCTCGACCGCCTCACCGGTGGCCTCGTCCTGCGCGTTGGCGAGGATCTCGGTCACCCGCAGCGTGCTCGGGTCGTTCGGGGCGATGACGCCGGCGGCGCAGTTCACGGCGCCGATGGACTCGCTGCAGGGGGAGACGACCCAGTTGCTGGCGACGTTGCCGGCCAGGACGTCCACGCGCTCCACGGAGTTGGCGTTGCCCGGGTTGAAGGGGATCGTCCACTCGCTGATGGTCACGTACCCGTTGCTCTCCTTGAGGGCGATGGGGTCGTTCGTGCTCAGGCCGTTGCCGAGGTTGGCGTTGCCGACCGTCACGACGGTGGCCGCGGCGGGGATGGTGTACTGCCCGGCGTAGTCGGGGTCGACGATGACCGCGTAGCCGCCGGCGGGCACCGTGGTGGAGCCGCCGTTGTAGGCCTGGATGGTGTCCGTCTGGTCGCCGTCCGTGATGAGCAGCCCGTCGAGGTCCTGCGGGTCCTGGCCGACGTTCGCGAGCTCGATGAACTCACCGGTGGACTCGACGTCCGGGTTCGCCATGACCTCGTTGATGACCAGCGTGACCAGGGACAGCGTCCACTCGTCCGCGCCGATGTCCACGCCGGCGCCGGAGGGGCGGGGCAGACCGTCGAAGTCGTTGTTGGGGGCGTCGACCGCGGAGCCCGCGTCAATCATCGGGGACGTGTCGAGGAGGCGGAGGTTGCCGCCGGACACGTTCACGAAGATGGGGTCGATGTTCAGGTCCCAGCTGGACGCGGACGCATCGCCGGCCCAGTTCGTCGTGTTGCCCCAGACGTTGTTGTAGTCCTGGGTCACGGAGCAGCTGTCGCACTGCACGCCGAACAGGTTGCTGGTGATGATGTTGTTGCGGACGACGCTCGTGCCGTTGTTGCCGAGCGACAGCGCCGCGTCGCGGTCCATCGTGTTGCCGCCGAACGAGTTGCCGAACAGCGTGTTGTTGATGACCTGCGCGCTCGCGTTGTCGTACACGTAGGCACCGGAGCGCACGTTGTAGGCGAGGTAGTTGTTGGTCACCGTCGCGTCACCGGACTCGACGACGACGCCGTACCCGTTGTTCTGGACGATGAGCCGGTCGAGGATGGGCGGGTTGCCCGGGGGGTTGGCGCCCGTGTCGAGCACGATGGCCTGCCACCAACCGCTGATGCGCATGGACACGGCCGTGACCGAGCTGCCCAGGGGCACGTCGATGCCGAACGTGTTCGCGCTGGCGCCGGGGCCGACGAGGTTGAAGGACACGAGGCCGGCCTCGCCGGCGCCGATCGTGATCTCGCCGTCGATGATGGTCTGGTCGATGCCTGCGCCCTGCAGGATGACGCCGCCGGGCACGGTCAGGTCTTCAACGTAGGTGCCGGCTGCGACCTGGACGGTGTCGCCGGCCGTGGCCGCCGCGAGGGCCGCCGCGATCGTGGCGTACTCGGCGGGCACCGCGATGGTGGCGGCTGCCTGGCGGATGTCGAGGTCGTCGGGAAGCTGCGGCGCTTCCTCGACGGGGGAAGAACAAGCCGCCGTGAGCGCGAAGGCTGCCGCGAGGGGCAGGCGGGTGAGGACTCGGGTCTTGGACATGAGGTCGTACTCCAACTGGTGTGACAAGTGACGCGCCGTCTGCGCGAGGGGTCATTTACGGCGGTCCGGCTGTGATGCCAAGTCACAACTTGTCGTTTGATTTCAGATAAAAGAACTCGGGTTTGAAAACCTCTCCGAAGCGCCGCTCAGCCCATTGACGTCGGGGCTTTCGCCGTGGGAGGGTCGCCGCGGCCTGTGGAGGAGACCCACCTGTGACGACCCGCTTCCTGACCCTTCTGATCGCCCTCGGGCTGATCGCCCTTCCGCTCGCCGGTTGCCCTGCTGACGATGACGACGACTCGAGCGTCGGCGACGACGACGACGCCACCGGCGATGACGACGACGCCACCGGCGATGACGACGACGCCACCGGCGATGACGACGACGCCACCGGCGACGACGACGACAGCGGCGACGACGACGACTCCGCCGGCCCCACCGTCACGGCGCTGACCATCTCGGTCGCCGGGAAGAGCGCGGACACCCGCACGGCCATCGCGCTCACCATCACGGCCGACTGGTCGGACACCGCGACCACGAACCCCACCGAGGCCGACGGCGTGGTCGTCACGGTCACGCCCACCACGGGCGCCGCGTCTGCGGCCTACACCGAGCCGAACGTCGCCTCCGCGGCCGCCGGAGAGGTCGACGTCCAGGCCAGCTTCATGGGCGTGGACAGCAACACCCTGCAGCTCACGTTCGACGCGGCGGCGCTGCTCGCCGGCGACCTCATCGTGCACGAGCTCCTGGCGGACGGGACGGCCGGAGACGCCAACGGCGACGGCACCACGGACCTCAACCAGGACGCCTTCGTGGAGTTCCTGAACGTGTCCGGCGTCGACCTCGCCCTGGACAGCGCGACGATCTCCGAGCGTGACCTCGGCACGTCGGCCCCGCGGCACACCTTCGATGCTGGCGACGTGGTGGCGGCGGGCCAGGCGCTCGTCGTCTTCGGCGGCGGCTCCGCGGACATCACGCCCGCGGGCGCCACGGTGGTGGTCGCGGACAACGCGTTCGACCCCGGGAACCAGCTGTTCCTCCACCTGGACCCGACCGGCGACATCATCTCGCTGAGCGACAGCGCGGGCACCGTGATCGCGACGCTCGCCTACGGCAGCGAGGGCACCAACGGCGTGCCGGACGCCAACCTGGACGAGTCGATCACCCTCGACCCACAGGTCACCGGCACCACCTGGTCGGCCCACAACACGGTCGCGGGCAGCGCCACGTCGCTCTACTCGCCCGGCACGATGGCCGACGGGACCGCGTTCTAGCGGTCTAGTCGTGCTCGCGGTCGAGCGCGTGCTCGACCCACAGCTTCGCGAGCCGGGTGGCTGGAGTGATCCGGCCACCCGGTGCGCGCTTGGGGCCCGCGAAGGCTCCTGACACCGAGTCCGCCAGCCGCACCACGCGGCGCGCCTCGAAGGCGTCGATCCGGGCCTGCAGCTCGGCGCGGACGGCCTCGCGCTCGGCCTCCAGCTGCGTCCGCAGCGCGCTCAGCTGGCGCTCCGACTCGGCCCGCAGCGCGGCCTCCCGCGCGGTCATCGCGGCCTGGGACTCCACCTGCCGCCGCACGCGCTCCTCCTTCTCCGTCGCGCGATCCGCCTTCCACCGTCCGTGCCAGGTGTCGCGCGCCTCGACGGCCTCCCGCAGCTCCTGATCCCGCGCCGCGAGCGCCGCGTGTTGCGCCACGAGCTCCTGCCGGTGGGCCTCGGCCTGGGCTTCGAACCGCGCGTCGTTGGCGGCCCGCACCCGGTCCGCCTCGGCCTTGGCGGCCGCGTCCCGACGCCGGAGCTCCTCGCGGTGTTCGACGGCCAGCTGCGCCACCTCCGCCTTGCGCTCGGCTCGCACCTCCGCCAGCTCGGCCTGCCGGCCCGCCCGCAGCTCGGCCACCTCGGCGGCGTGCCGCTCCCGCAGCGCCTCGGTCTGCGCGCGGTGGGCGGCGACCAGACGCGCGTGCTCGTCCGCGTGGGCCGCGTCGTGGGAGCGCAGCGTCTCGTCCAGGTGTGCCTGCCGCACCGCGACGATCGCGTCCACCAGGGTGGCCGGGCTCCGCGGCGGACGGTGCGGCGACTGGACGAACTCCAGCAGCGCCGCCCCCGTCGCGGCGTGATCCGCCCGGCGCCGCGCGAGCTCCGTCGCCTCCCAGGAAGCGGCCGCGACGCGCTTCGGGTGAGCGGAGAGGTCCGCCAGCAGCACCCGGAGGTCGTCGTCGCTGTCCACCGTCCAGCCTGCGCCGGTGGCCACCAGCTCCTCGGCCCAGCAGGCGCCGGACCGGGTGATGACGGGCAGCCCCGCCGCCAGGAACTCGATCGTGCGCGTGGTGGACGCGAGCATGCGCTCGGGGTTCGGCGTCCACAGGTCCAGCGCAACGGTCGCGTCCTCCTGGATGAACGCGAGCCAGGCGTCGTGAGGAGTGCGCCCGTGAGCCGTCACCTTGCGCCCGGGACCGCGGAGCACGTCGTCGACCTCGGGCCAGGTCCCCAGATCCTCCTCGAAGGGCAGACCGTGGCGCGGCGGCTCGTACGTGAACACGTCGAGGCGCGCGTGAGCGGTGTCGCGGACCACCTCGGCGGCCACCCGCAGCGCGTCCAGGGAGTCGATCCACGGCCAGCGCGCCCCGCCGTACACCAGGCGCAGCGGCGGCTTCGGGTCGGTTCGCGGAGTGGGCACCGCGGCCGGCGTGGCCAGGGGGAGCAGGGCCAGCGGGAGCTCCCGGGGATCGAATCCCGCGAGCGTGGCCCAGGACGCGAAGTGATGCAGCTGCGCGGCCGCCGGCACGAGCAGCAGGTCCGCCCTCCGCAGGGCGTCCAGCTTCGTCTTGCCGTCGAGCACCACGTCCAGCGTGCCGCGTCGATAGACGTTCTCGAGCAGGAGCGAGCCGTGCAGGTCGATGACCAGCGGCACGTCCGGAGCTCCATCGGCTGCGGGATCGCCCAGCGCCGCGGCCAGCGCCCACTGCTCGAGCACGATGACCTGGGGCTTCGCGGCCCGCAGCTGGTCCGTGAGGGTGGCGTGCTCGAAGGGGATCAGCCCGTCCGGCGCGTCGGCGGGCAGCGCGCCGGCCTCGATCAACGTGGTGACGCTGTGCTTGTCCGCCCGGAGCGTGGCCACGAGCTGCGCGGTCCGCAGCCCTCCGCCGGTGACGGGGTGTCCGTCGAGGGGAGGCGCGCACGAGCTGACGACGGCGACGCGGCGGCGGGTCATGAGCTCTCCGCGCTGATCGGCACGACCCGCGCTTCGACGACGTCGTGGCTCCAGCGGGCCGGGAAGCCAGCCACGCCGGCCCCGTCGGAGCGCGTGTCCACCATCCGCACGATCCCGACCGACGGTCGGTGGTCGTACGCCTCGCCCGTGGTGTAGCTGCGGTACTCGTCGGGCCAGATCCCGACCGACAGGTAGTACTCGCCGCCCAGCAGGCCGAACGCGTCGTAGTCGAGCCGCACGACGCCGCGGCCGTGCAGGCGACCCAGCTTCAGCCCGCCCCGCACGGTGTTCTGGCCGTGCACGAACAGCCCGTCGTTGCGGAACAGCTGGACGCGGAAGATCGCGTCGTCCACGGGCTCGGGGGCCTCGTAGTGCAGCTCCACCCCGAAGGAGTCGCCGGTCCTCACGTCCACCCGATCCGGGTCGGGCACGCCGTTCACCACGACCTTCGTGATCCGGACGTCCTGGGTCGGGGCCGTGGGACGCACCCCCGCCACCATCGGAGCGCCCGGCGCGATCTTCCCGCCCTCGGCGTCGATGCGCTGCATGTAGGCGGCCACGACCTCGTCGGCGCTGCCCTCGGTGCGGATCTCGCCCCGTTCGAGCAGCATCAGCCGGTCGCACAGCGTGGCGAGATCACCGAGGGCGTGGGTGGACACAAGCACGGTGCAGCCCTGCTCGCGGAGCTGGCGCGCGAGACCCACGGCTCGGCGCTGGAAGGCCAGATCGCCGGCGCTGAGCACCTCGTCCACGACGAACACGTCGGGCGAGAAGTGCCCAGCAGCGGCGACGCCGAGGCGAATCATCATGCCGGCGGAGTAGGTGCGCAGCGCCTGGTCGATGTACGCGTCGAGCCCGCTGAAGCCCACGATGGCGTCCATGCGCTGCTCGATCGTGGCCTTGTCCAGGCCGTGCAGGCTGCCGAGCATGCGCACGTTCGCGCGGCCGGTCAGGTCCGGGTGGAAGCCCGCGGTCGGGTTCAGGATGGCGACGACGCGCCCCGGCGCCTCGACGCGGCCCTTGGTCGGATGGAGCACCCCCGCGACGATCTGCAGGAGCGTGGACTTGCCGGATCCGTTGGCGCCGATGATCCCGAGCGCGCCCCCGGGCGGCACCGTGAAGTCCACGCCGCGCAGCGCCCAGAAGTCCTCGACGGCGCTCGGTCGCCCGAACAGCGCGCGCTTGCGCACGCCGCCGTGAGGGTCCCGCCGGACCCGGAAGCGCTTCCACAGCTGGCGGACGACGACGCCGGACATCAGCGGAAGCTTAGACGGTCACGGTGATCGGCCGGGATCACAGGCGCTCCGCCAGCTCGGGGCCGATCCGTCGCACGAGCACGGTGGCGATCCCGCCCACGATCACCGCGAACAGCACCGAGTAGACGAGCCCGCCGGTCATGGGGAGGCGCCCGGTCACGAGCACGTCGCGGTACGCCAGCACGATGGGCGACAGCGGGTTGAGGTCCATCAGCATGCGCAGGGTCTCGGGGACGATGTGTGGCGGATAGATGACCGGAGTCGCGAAGAAGAGCGGCAGCATCGCCGCCCCAACCGTCGGGGCCACGTCGCGGCTGAGCACCGTCAGGCACGCCACGAGCTGCGCGCACGCCGCCGTCAACAGCACCAGGGGAACCGCGAGGACGGGAATGAGGAGCCACCACGCGGTCGGTTGCATCCCGGAGGCCAGCAGGATCCCGGCGAACAGCGCCAGCGCGACCACGTGGCGCACCAGCGCGGACGCGACGTTCGCCAGCGGGAAGAGCGGCGCGGGCACGGGGATCTGCGCGAGGACGTGGCGGTTGTCGACGTAGGCGCTGGCAGCGCGCGCCACCCCCTCCTGGAACAGCAGCCACGGCACGAGGCCGGCCACGAGGTTCACGCCGAACCCGCCGACCACGTCCCGTCCCCCGAAGCGGAACCCCGGCGTCAGCTCGAAGACGGCGAGGTACGCCAGGATCACGATGGCGGGCAGGACGAAGTTCCACAGCAGGCCCGCCCAGCTGCCGAAGTAGAGCGAGACCATGTCCCACCACGTCAGGTGGCCCAGCAGGCGGATCGTGCGGCGCCAGCCCGTCGTGTTGGCGGCGATCGGGATCGCGGGCGCGGCGAGGTCCCCGGAGCTCACGCCACCACCTGGAGCGGGCGCCGGTGGGCGGCGAGGTCAGGCAGCCGGAACGCGCAGCCCCGGCAGGGCGCGGGCAAGGCCGCGTCGTCGCCAGACCGCGCGGCTGCTCGATAGGACTGCAGGATCGGCGCCCGCCA
>Ga0213833_1003042_pt1 | contig 10466 bp, 5 predicted proteins | sample SWATP21_FD_160575 | JGI IMG/M metagenome (GOLD analysis project Ga0213833, IMG submission 160575) | Coastal seawater microbial communities from Marineland, Florida, United States - SWA TP2 #1 | ecosystem: Environmental > Aquatic > Marine > Coastal | place: USA: Florida | collected 2016-08-14
GCACCGATGAGAAGGATTTTGGATTCTTCTGATAACAAGCGGCGAAAGAGCCACTGCTGTTCTTCTGTAAGCCTGTCCAAGATCATATCGAAATTATCTAAGAGCAAGACAAAACGATGATCAAGTTGTTCAGCGAGTTCCAAGAGGAGTTCCAAAGCGGATTGAGCTTTTTGTTCACGGGGTTGCTCTAGAAGGAGATCGATTTTGTCATCGAGTTTGTCGGTCAGTTCGCCTTGTTGTCTTTGTTCTAGCATATCGCTTAAAGCATCCAGGCAGTTCAACCAAAGATCGGAGATATGAGCGATATTGTATTGCTCTTCGGGAAAAATAAGGGGCAAGTATTGTTCTGAGAGTGTTTCATCGTCTTCTATTGCGTAGCGTAGACGGTGCAGTAAGGTCGTTTTTCCCATTCCCCGTAAACCTATTATCAGGTGGTGTTGGGGGGGGGAATTCTCTGGATTCCTTCGACAGTCTTCAACAAGCTCTTCGAGGATTTCTTGTCTCGCGATAAAATCTTGAAGTAGCTCTTCTTTGCTCAGAAGGGCGGGGTTATAGACTGCTGTTCCATGTAGAGCGGGTATCATATCTTTCACTGGACTGCCTTTGTTTCTCTGTGAGGTTGAGACTTTGCTTAATCACAATAATACCGGAGCCAGTACTCTTGTAGCAATGCTGAACGAAATACATACTTGCTTTGTGTTTCGGTTCTTTTTTCTTGGATGTACCCTTCTCTTTCCAGGTTCCTGAGGAGCATTCCCAGTTGTTTGGAGCGTTCGTTTTTATCTGGTAGAATTTGACCTAGCGCTCTTGACAAGGTGCTTCTTTTGCTCCCTTCGCTACTCTGGGCTATTGTTCGCAGTACAATCTGGGCTATGGGATAGGATAGAGTCGAGAATTCCATCTTAAGCCTTTGGTGCCAGTGATCAAAGTAGCTTCTGCTACCAAGAGACATGAGTTCATTAAAGGCTTCATCTACAAGATCCGGTGTCGGGGAAGTCCTTTGAGCTTGGCTTAGCTTACGAACTTTTGAAAACACCAATTGTAAAAAGTAGGGAATGGGCCATCGTACCTTTTCGAGTACTCTGTCCTGAGCTTCTTCTGAAAGCTCCAAATCATAAGTGTGACCGAGTTGCTGCAGGAGTTCCCGAGCTGTTTCTGGATCGAACGCACCAAGTTCAGTCGGGTAGAGATCATTGATGGTTCCTGTTAGGCTCAATTCCTCTGTGACAGTGTCTAAGCCAATGGAACCTGCGAATAACCATCGGATGTGCTCCAGTTGTGAGGTTCCCTGCCTAAGATGTCTTAACCAGTGCAGGAATTCACGAATCCTTTTTTCTCCATCGTCCGATTGTTCTTTTAAGCTCATCAAAAAAATGGGGAGTTCGTCTATCATCAAGAGCCAACGTGTCTCCCCGCTTAGCTCGCTTAGAGAGCCTAAAAGTGCTTCGCCAAGCTCTCTCCACTGCTTTTGTATGCTTGCTTCAAATTCTACCGAGGTTTTGTGGTAGGTGATTTTTTTGGGGAAAAGTTTTGTGAGCTTGTCTATTATTTGCTTTCTTCTCTGTGAGCCTGCTTCTATGACACTTTCGTATAGCCTTTTGACGAATGCTTGTTCAGTATTGAGGCCTTCAACACTGAGATAAACCGCTGAAAAGAGATTTGATTCTGCGGTTGCCTTCAGTTTTTTCATGAGAGAAGTTTTTCCCACTCTACGGGGGGAAAGTAGAAGAATATTATTCTCTTGTAATGTTTCCCAGTGTTCTTGTAATGCGTGTTCTCGTGCGAAAAAGTTGTCGCCTTCCACCGGTCTGCCTATGGAAATTCGAAGCTTTTGGATCTCTCGCATTTTTGTCACTCCTTGGTGTTGTCTGCGGTGTTGTATATTTTACTTCAGTTCTGTTTTACTTCAAATTTAAAGTAAAACAAATTTGAAGTAAAACAAGAGGGGAGCCTGTTATGTAATGTAAGTGTTTGTTTTTGTAAGATATAAAAAATGGAGGAATTCTGTATCATCGACTTGTGAAGATGCCTCTAAGTTTCTAGAGTCCTCATCTACTACCTTATCCCTCTATCACCAGCTTTTCATTCCTGTATTTTATGAAATCTCTATAAGTTGAATAAAATCATTGCATTAATGATGATTTTGTCCTTTTTTGAGTTTTGCCACTAATGTGTTTGATTGCGACTTGGTAGCTGATACGCCGATTTTAAAGTCATTGCTTTGATATTGATAGACTTTTTTCGCAGAGCAGTTTGGTTTTGTTGGCTTGTGTTGCAAAGAGGTGCAGTGAGTCGATACACGAGGGCTTTTCTGAGGGGGTGCTGGCCAAACTGTTGCTGTGGTTTTGGATCAGGTCATTGTTTGGATTGCGGTCTTTGTCAGATATACGGCAGTGCAGTCATTTTGTGGATTTGTGGCTCTTTTGTAGGGCTATATGGTTTTGGTTTAACAATTAAAATAGCTATTTGGACTCTTTTACTGGCTTTCAGAAGCTGCTAGTCTAGACCAAAGAAACAAGCATCACTTCTCCATTATATTCTTCGAATATTGATACAAAAGCAGAAAGAACGAAGCAATTCACTACCATAAGGTGAAAGCAAGAAGGTCCGCGTTTTCTTTACGGGAACTGCCTTGAAGATTCAAAAAGACTTTTCAAGCGGGTTCATAAGTGCGGTGTTACTCGATGTTGCAGAGTGGAGGTTTTTCTATTGTCTTTGGTGAGTTGTGAGATCGCGTTAAGTGGGAACAAGTTACCTGTATAGCAGGAAAAAGGGAATGATATGCCGGTTATGATACAGCATTACGAACTCTTGCGTAGAAATTGGATCTTTGACGGCTTTGAAATATTCGAAGCTGTAGACTCAAAGCAGCAGAAAAAAGTATGGATTGCAAAAGTACGTCCTGAATTATTCAGTGAAAAAGAGGTGCTCTCTTGCATCCTCGAAGATGCTCGTAAACTTCTGGACATCAAAGCCGATAACCTTCTGTCTATATTGGAGATTATCGAAGAAGAGGAACTTATTGCATTTGTCTATCCACATTTTGATGGAAGACGAACCCTGAACTTTTATGCAGCAAGTTTTGAAAGCTCTCATATTGTTCAAGTCTTTTCACGTTTTGCCGAACTCGCCGAACTTATTGCTCCCGTGATGGAATGTGTTCATTTTGAACCCTCGTTTATTTACGTTCAACCTGAGCCTTTTCATTTCACCTGGTTTTTGCTCCCTACCAAGCGCGCAATGACCGTGGGATCCAGCGATGCATCGGTGAGAGCTGGGGTAAATGGTGGCTCCTTTGCATATTCTTCACCAGAAGAGGTAGAGAATAAAGAGCTTCATCCCTCGAGCTATTTCTTTGCTCTGGGTGTTCTTTTGCTGGAAATTGTCTTTGGCAAGCCCGTTTTCCGAAGTGATAACAAGATCGGAACGCTTCATAACATCATAGGATTCAAACCCAATGCTGAGCTTTTGGCGAGTATTCCGAATGAATGGGAAGATTTTACATCGAGATTCCTTGTTAAAGATCCCCAAATTCGTTTGCACGATAGCAAGGAGTTTAGGGAGCATTTAACCCATCTTCTCGGAGAATCAGTATCAGTGCCGCCTCCTTTAGAGGAATCATTGTATATGAAGATGCCTCGGAGTGCTCCTTATAGAGTACCTTCCTACAAACCTCATATAGAGATGTACGGTGAACGTCCCTATCGAGTAGGTGGCATAGACAAAGAGGAAAACAAACATCAAGCAGCTGCCACCGAACCAGAGATTCCCGCAATTGTTCGCGGGCGAGATTTCAGTCCGCCGAAAAGTAAATCCCAATCAGGTTTGGAGTCAACAGAAGACGCACAAGAGCGCACGCTGAGGAGAAAGGGTGTTGTTCGGCATTATGAACAGATGAATCCTGGCAAGATCTTTCCACTTTTGGTGAGCATTTTAGAGGCCGAACTTTACATCAAAACCCCAGAGCTTCCCAATGTGGTGCAAACGGAAAGTGAGCGGGTGATGAAGATCAAAGAGCGTTCCCCTCATATCCGCATTGTACCTGTGATCCCGGGGTGCATTATATCTCCTGCTGAGGCTGTTGTAGATGTTCGCGAAAAGAAAGTGGATGTGGAGTTCTGGATCGCTCCGCAATCTGAAGGTGATTTATGTAGATCGGCTCGTATTCAATTGTGGCATGAAGGCACACTGAAAGATGAGATATCCATTCCTTGTAGAGTACGAACCCACACACTCACCAAATTGGCATCTGCTGCTTCAGTTGTATCTTCTGTTAGTGGTGCGTTTTTAGAGGCTTATGGGAGTGTTCAAGTTCAGAACGGTGCGCCTGTTGGGAGCGGTGGTGGGGTTGGAGGTTATTTGGCGCAAAAAGCCGTGCTTTTACTAACTTCTTCGGGAATGTGGCTTGGATTGTTGTTCCTGTTTGTTGCTTTCCTTTGTTATCTTTGGTTGAGGCCCAAAAGAGGGGATGTTATCGAGCATTTTTTGCATTCTGAACTCCATTAAAAGCGAATTCGGGATCATTTGCTGTGGGGATTGTTGTTGTTTGTTGAGGCTTCACCAAGAGACTTGATGGTATTTGATTGGGGGTCCCAATGCCAAAGGTATTTTGTGCCGTAATTCATCGCGCAGTGGTTGCATTTACTTGAAAGATCACGACACGTTTTTGCTTTCCAGGTGATTTTGGGAACTCTCCCCGTTTTGGGGTGGCAAGCGGACGTGATGTGATAGCCATCTTTGACTTGAAGAATACGAGCAGGGGAAGTGATATGGGCTAGAACGGTTTTTTGTTGTGTTTTTGGGGTCCAGATGACAATTTCGCCAATGCCCGGACCTTCTTGATATCCAAATACAAAGAACATCGATTTGCCGAGAACTTGCACTGACATTTGCGCCCCTGTGGGACTTGATAAGCAATATTTGGGTTGGATCCAAGAAGCTTTTTCAAAGTGATAAAGTTGACATGCTCGATTCGTTGAGCACCGCAGGTTATCTTGAGAAACGTAGAGCAGATGGCTTTCGATAAGAAAAGCATCTAGCGTTGTCCGAAAAACACAATCAGCAGGTTCTTCACTTTTATCCAATGATAACCACAAGGGAATCTTCAAGGTTTTGGGGATAGATTCGCCTGTTATCTGGGCAAAGCTCTCTGATTTTGAGGGAAATTTATTGTAATTGTTGTAGACGATCTTTATTTGCACAGGGAGAGTTGTGGTCGAGCGGGTGCAACTCATCAACAGTAGGCAAAACAATCCGAGCCAGGATAAAACCCATAGAAGAAAGCGATTTAAAGACATAGTCATCTTTCCTTGTAGAAGCTTTTCCACTGCTCACAATTATCTCATCCCAAAGCCCAATCATGAAAGTGGAGAAATCCGTTTTTTATCTGTTCATATAAGCTTAGGAGTGGGAGGGGAGTGTGTCGAGTTGGTGAAAGGATGATGAAAATGTCGGCAATTCAGTTTTGGATGAGAATTGCCATTGTTCGATTTTGGGGGAAGCTATTCTGCGGTTGGGTTTAGCGCATGGTTTTGAGGATGCTGCGGATGTCTCGGGAGCTTTTTCCGCGTGGGTAGTATTTGATGTAGAGTTTGTAGACAGAGCGCGCTTTGCTCATCTTGTTCTTTTCGTAATAGATACCACCAAGTGCCACAAGGCCTTCACCCATACGTCGTGGGCTGATGCGGTAAGCTTTTTGTAGGTAGCGAAGCGCGGAACTCATCTTGTTTCGCTCGTAAAGTGCCTGACCCATAATCACCAGTGCAGGGATGGATCTCGGCTGCAACTTGAGTGCTTGAGCTGCATATCGAGATGCAGACTTGAATCGTTCTCGTCGTTTTGCGCGTTTGGCTTTGCTAAGCAGGCTGCGGAATTTTCCACTTGAACTTGCTCGGCGACGAGGTGGCTTGCGTCGAACAACACGTCGTCTGGGCGGTTTACGCCGTCGGACGATGCGACGAGGCGGTTTGCGGCGGCGTACCACGCGACGACGAGGTGGCTTGCGACGTTTGACCACACGACGAAGTACCGGTTTGACTCGGCGTCTGACAGGTGGTTGGAGTCTTCTTTCCACTGGTCGGACAGCTGGTCGTCGATCCGGTCCTTTGCCTTCAGGTGGTGTCAATCTGGTATCAGGCTGCTTTTTGGCATCAGGGCCACCAGCAGGATCGACCATGGAGACACCCTTTCTTCTTTCTGTAGGGGGTGCGCTGGGATCGACCATGGAGACGCCTCTTCTCTCAGGTGCTTTTTTGGTGCGCCGGATGGGAGGTAGTCTTTTGGGAGCCTTGAGTTTTGAGAGCTTGTTGACTTCGGATTTGTTGTTCTTTTTGGCAGCTTGCTGGGCTTTATACATTTCAAAGCCTTTGAGACCACCAAAGGTCAAGAAACCAAGTAGGATACCGCTGCCCACCCAGAAGATGAATTTTTTGAAGGGGCTGCTTTCTTGTTGTTTGACAGCAGGTTCTGGGATGGTGTCGAAAAAGAATTCTTCGCTGATGCTTTTTTCAGCAATGGCATCTCCGTAGGTTTTTTCGGAGGCGGGTTGTAACTCTATCTCGCCTTCTTCATCTTCAAGAGCAAAGCTAGCCGCAACAGGAGAAGAACCGTAAGGAATGGTTCCTTTGGCTTCTTTGACCACATCGATTTCGTCCATGGACTCGACACGGACTGTGGGGATTTCCAATTCACCGTCTTTGCCCTGGCGTGCTTCTTTGAGAAGGGCAGAGGAGATCTCATCGTCGTCGATGGTGGGGAATTGGAATTGCTCTTCTTTTTTCTCAGCTTTTTCAGCTGTTTCTTCTACAGCAACTTGTGCTACAGAATTGCTTTCCTGTCCATTCCAACCCTTTTCTTCATCTTCGGCCAATTGGGCCAAAAATGCATCGGCTGCTTCCAATTCTTCCTGGCTTTTGGGAATGAAAGGGGAGTTGGGAACAGCAGGTTGTTCGAGATCTTTGATCGCTTGGAGATCTTTGGCTGTCTCTGTTTTGGAGATCAACTCATCTTCCAGCATTTGATCAAGATCTGCAGAAGCTTCTGATTCCAGCAGTTGACCTAGATTGATTTCGCCTGCTGTGAGTTTGGAGTCACGCTTTTTGCCTTTGGTGACTACGATGGCTTTGGGTTGTCCCAACTCGAGAGGCTCATCATCTGCATCATCTGGAACGGCCACCTGGATATTGGCAAGAGAGTCGTACTCTTGCGTTGGCGTTTTTTTGAAGATCGGCTCATCCAGAGGAGGCATCTCTTGGCTTTCTTTGAGATTTTCCTGTGTGAGGAAATTGTGATCTTCAGGAAGTTTCAGCTCAAGATCATCGTGGTCGTAAGAGGCCGTGCTGGTGATAGCTCCAAAGTTGGCTAACGCGCTGGCGTCCAGATCTGGTTCTGTGTGGACTGCGCCGCTTGATTTGTCTTCGATAGAGATCTGGCTGATTTCTTCTTGGCCAAAGACACTCGCGAATTTATGGGGATCTGATGATTTCGGAGGTGCTTCGATTTTGCCACCGGTAATCACTTCATCTACGACGGATTCTGGGATAGCATTTAGGGTTTCAACGCTAATGAATTCGCTGACATCCACTGCATTGCTGAATGCGTTGGCATTACTGGTTTCCGTAGAATCTGAACGACGATTCCTTGAGGAAGCGATGGAATCTTGCGTTTGTGCTGCCGCTGATTTGGAAGGAGGTGTCAATTCAGGTTCTGAATCTTTCTGGCTTTTTTCATCCAAGGGGATATTGAAGATCTCCATAGAAGGAGAGTGTGCCCTTTGACGATCGACAGATGCGATTCTGTGAGAACTGGACACTTCTTCAGAAGAAATGCCAAGGAAGTTCAAGGTACTATCACCTGCGGAGTCTTGAGGTGATGGAGCATTGGCTGCTTCCATCAAGAATTCCGCTGCCTCTTGGGCTGCAGAAGAGAGCAGATTGTCAAAACTGCCCATCTCCCTTGGTGCGTCGATACCTTTACGTAGATTGGGTTCTTTTACAGAAAAGAGAGCTTGTGGATTTTCGGGTTTTTGCTGTGGGGGCTCTTTGGGAAAATCCTTGGGCACGTAGCACTTGAGTTCATAGAGTCGAGTCAGTGCCTCGAGTGCTTCGATGGTATTGTCTTCCAAAAAGAAGTTGAGCACTTTATCCAGCGTGCGATGGGAGGCCAGTTGCCACAACAAACGGTGGGAAAGATCGTCCAGTGACTCAAATTGAGCTCGACGGTAATCGACTTCCAGCGTTTGGGAGAAGGATGGAAGTTTCTCCATCATTTGATCCCACTGCTTGGATTGCTTAAGCGCTTCAGCGATGGGATCTTCTTGTGCAAAAACACCTAGTTCGTTTGGTACATTGGTCTCGGTAGGGGTGATGTGAAACTTACCTTCTTTCCAACGGAGCAATCGCAAAAGTGCTTCGAGATCCTGAAAGTGATCTAAAGTGGCTGCGTATAGCTTTCCGTCTTCAAAGTAGATATTTCCTTTTTGCTCTCCGCGAGAGAGTTCCAATCTTGCGGTGCCTTTCGCTTCTTTGAAAGAGTCGACTATAGAATGAAGGGAACTATCAGAAAGATCGCCTTTGACTGATTTTCCTGGGCGTCCGATATTGTTGCGTTTTCTTCTTTCAGAAAGGGTCTCTATACGTTTGAGCAGCTCATTTTGGGTGAAGGGATGCTGAAGGATGTCATTGGCACCCAGTTGAAAGGCTTCGGTCGCTTGCTCAGGCTTTTGCTCTGCCAATAGAAAAAGGAAAAGTGGTTTTTCTTTTTGACTGGCTAAGCTTTTGACCAGATCACGATCATTCTGGTTGGGCGGCATGGATACAAGTGCTAGATCAGTGGGGTGTTGTGGGTCTGAGCCATTCCCATTACTGATGGGAGCCACTTCATACCCCGCTTCAATCAGACTTTTTTTGTACTCCGGACCAATATTGGTTTGGGAGTCAATAAGTGTGATGGTTTCTGGTCGCATATCGGCTTCTTTCCTATCGGTTGCAAAATACTTCTTTCAATATAAGAATTGACCCACTCATTTGCCACACTCTAATGGACAGTTCAAGCGTTCAAGAATTCTTACGGACGGAAATTATAGAATTCTTACCGGCTCCTGTCAAAGAACTGACTTGATATCTCAAGAGGAATGAGAGATTTCATGACATCACCTTTTTTTACCAGGAGCGAATCCAATCCCTGGTGTTGGATTCTTATCTAGACGAGGAAAATACAAGAATCTGTGCAAAAAAGAACCAGGGCACCAACGGAGTAAAGAAAACGTGGAATTGTTGAAACAAACCTGGTGGTTATTGAAAAAAGATCTGCTTTTAGAGTGGCGAAGTCGCGCGATGCTCACGATGATCTTTTTTTTCACGGTGTTGGCATTGTCTGTATTTGGTCTGGCTTTACAGGCCAGTCCAGATATCCAAAGAATGGTATTGCCAGCGATGATCTGGGTGGTGCTTTCCTTTGCAGGGACCTTGGGCATGGGGCGTCTGTATGCATCTGAGCAAGAAGAAGATGCTTTAGACGCATTGAGAATGGCTCCCATCGCAAGTGAGGCCATTTTTCTGGCAAAACACATCTCATTACTGATCTTTATGTTGAGTTGTGCCATATGGTCGGTTCCTTTATCGGCCGTGATGTTCCAGGTGGATATAGCCAAGCTGTTTCCATACGCTATCCCATTGTTCTTTTTAGGATTGTGGGGATTTGCTATCCTGGGTACATTTATGGAAACGCTGTTGTTACAAGCGCGTTTCAGAGAAGCTTTATTGCCATTGTTGTTTTTGCCTGTTGCGTTACCTGTTACCATCGCAGGTGCAAGGGCAACGGCAGAACTGCTTGGTGTTGGGGGCATCCCACACACCATGTTTTGGCTGCGCTTTCTGGTCTTTTTTGATTTGTTTTTCTTGGTAGTGAGCCTGTGGCTCTTTGAAGTACAGCTGGAACAATAAAAGTCTTCGGGTGGTGTTTTTTGGAGGTCTCAAAAGAGTCCGTGCCAAAAATAAGAAAGTGGTGATCTACTCGTAAGAAATCAAGAGATGCAGAAAAGTTCTTGCACCAAAATGAAAGTTCCAGTATATGCATTAAGGTTTTTACGAGGAAGTAGAAACACTTCCGGAAATAATCACAAGATCGTTTTTTTAGAATTCCTAAAGAATCCATAGAATACGAAGGTCCATCGTAGCGAATGCTTGTAGAGGTCTGAGGATGAAGAAGATAGACCGACTTGTCTTAGTAGGTTTTTCGTTTTTATTGTTGTTGAGCCAGATGATTGGATGTACACGTCCCAACACACCCGGTACTATCGTGTGTGGTGAGGGGTACAAATACACCACAGAAAATGGCTGTGTTATTGAAGATCTGCTGCTTTGCGATCCCAAATGTAATACAGATCAAAAGTGTGTGAAAGGCGCAGATGGTAAGTCCCAATGTGTCGATCGTACGCCGAAAGATGTCGGCAAAACCCAGTGTTTGGC
>Ga0213833_1003045_pt1 | contig 10463 bp, 5 predicted proteins | sample SWATP21_FD_160575 | JGI IMG/M metagenome (GOLD analysis project Ga0213833, IMG submission 160575) | Coastal seawater microbial communities from Marineland, Florida, United States - SWA TP2 #1 | ecosystem: Environmental > Aquatic > Marine > Coastal | place: USA: Florida | collected 2016-08-14
AAACCGACACCATCCATAATCACAAGCAACAGAGGTCCATTTCGTAAAGGTCTCTCGCGGTATCTTTTCAGTTGCAATCCCATCTTTTTCTCCAAATCGTTTTCGCTTAATCTTCTTTTTTACTTTCTTTCCAGGGTATACGTAATTCTTCGCCAGTCAACGGATCTCGAAGAAGCTGTTCAATGCGCTGTTCAGCGACATCCAAACGTTTCCCACCAACTCGACACAAACCGATCCCTTGTTCAAACAAGCGCAGAGACTCTTCCAACGGGAGATCCCCCTCTTCGAGACGACCAACGATATCTTCTAAGTCTGTAAAAATCTGTTCGAAAGAAAGTACTTCTTCCTTTTCATTGGTATTCTTATTGGACGGCAAAAGACCTTCCTCATCTATCAATATCTAGGCAATTTAGCCAAAAGTGAATGGGGAAATATCGACAATGAACATTGTAACACTCAAAAGACACTTGTCATCCCTTTCAGACAATTCATGTACATTTCCTCAGAGAGGGATCATCCCAAGTTCAAACAACCAAAAAGGATGTCTTCAACAGAAACAACTTTATTCTTCCAACGACACCCTTTCGCTTTTGGACAAGCCCAACAAAATCTTTAGAGCGAAAAACCATGTAAAATAAAGGACCTCAAAGAAAGATCCCCTCCCACAGTACTTGAAGATTGGAAAAATAAGTTGCATACTTCTTAAGAAGGAGCTGTCCACAAAAGGGCGTGCCGCAACCGCCAAGGCATATCAGTTTACTTTCGCAACTTGCTGAAAGCTCCCTCCTATGTCGGGGATAATCTGCATATGAGCAACATTTTCCATATCCGCTTTTCGACGTTTATTGTACTCGGTATGTGTTTATTCTTCTGCTCGGGTTGCACCAGCAGCCTCCAGTCCAGCAAATCACCCAGTGAAATCGCCTCAACCACCACACCAGACGAAAAAGTCTATGTGCTTCAACAACAAAAGCTAAAAATCCCTATCAGCCGAAATGAAGCTTTGGTATACCGATTCGATGTTCAAATCCCTACCGAAGGATTGTATGCCTTTGAAACTCTCGGAAAAGCCGATACCCTTTGTGCTTTAGTGGCCGGCCGAGGAGAAAGTGAACGATTCATACTCGTCAAAGACTCAGGTGGTGAAAAGGAAAATTGTAAGATCATTTGGGCATTTCCCAAAGGAAGACAACAATTTAAAGTCCGTGTCGATGGCCGTGGACACTTTCAAGTCCGACTTAAACGGATGGGAAACCAAAAGCTTCAAGACTTCACATTCACCCAACATGAGCCCAACAGCGGCGTTCTAAAAACCCCAAATGAACGTCACCAATACAGTTTTACACTGAAAAGCGCTCGTTTTATTCAATTTAAGGCCAAAGGACAAGGCCCCATCCAGTGTATCCTACGTAATGCCTCTGGGAATTGGCTCAAAACAGCTGCTTTTAGACAAAATTATGGCACTTGTACCTTCGGTACCCAGCTCAAAAAGGGGCAGTATCACATCGAGGTAAGAGGCAACAATCCTAATACAAAATACACCTTTAGATACGAGGAAGTCCGTAAACAACTTCTGCTCGGTGGGCATGTCAAACCTGGAAACTTGCAAGCCAATGCATCCGACATCTACCAACTTCAACTGTCTGGAAAACAAAGGTATATCCTTCGCACACACAGTAAAATTTCATTGTCCTGTACACTTGAATACCCTTTGGGTCATGTCATCCAACGAGAATCCGACGGAAACCAACGCAGTTGTCTTCTCAAGGGATATCGAAAAAAAGGGACCTATTTCCTGAGAGTACGTCTGACCAACAACCAAAAGACCGGAAGTTATCTCGTAAGCTTCCAACAACAAGATTTCAAACAAATTCACGCAGGTACAAAACGCACTATCCAACCAGATTTCCAGGGCTCTATGCAGCTTTATCATATCAAAATCAAACACCCCAGGTTATACCAAATCAAAGTCCACGGAAGAGCTGTACAATGCCGTTTGCAAAGTATCACAGGTACAAAAATCTCTTCTCTACATATCCCAGAAAAAGACCAATGTATGCTCTTCACCCATCTTCAACAGGGAGAGTATTTTCTAGAAATTTACCCACTCAAACGGAGTGATAACGATTACACGCTGGCAGTCCATCGCTATCAACCCCCCAAAGGTGAAATGCTCCTAAGCAACAAACCCCATCTCCTGGGACCTTCCTCCCCGGGGTTCTATAAAAAGCTGCAAGTTGAGCTGAAACAACCGCAAATCCTGGTCTTAGAAACCCACGGACACCAAAGATTGTCCTGCAAGCTCTACGACGCGAACAATCGAATGCTCTCCACACATACCAACGAAGATAACGATAAAAATTGCCGTCTTATGCGTTATCTTAATCCAGGCAAATACACCCTGCGGATACGTGTGCTCAATGGCTCACGAAATCGACTGTTCTGGGTGAGAAGAAAGGCCAAAAAGATCCCCTGGATACGTATGGGAGAAGCCCTCAGTATCAAGTTCGCCCAAAAGAAAAAACCTAAGACCTATCTGATGAAAGTGGTGCGCCCTGGCCTTTACGGTATCCGAACCGAAGGAAAAGTCGATACCATTTGTAAGCTCCTCAACCAGGACTGGGGAAAACTTGCCGAAGATGACGATGCAGGCACCAACAACAACTGTTTTCTCGCCAGATTCCTACGCCCAGGTATCTACCCGATGCAAATCAGCGCTCACCAACGGCCCGGTCCCCTTAAACTGTTGGTGGCACAACACCCCTTACACAGTCTTCCTCCAGGACAAAAATTGGAACGTCAGATCGGCTATCCGCATTGGATGAATTTCTACAAGATCCACATCAAACAATCCGGTAGATACACACTCAAGACCTTTGGGAGCCTCGACACCAATTGCCGCTTGCTCAATTTTCAAGGAAAAAAAGTGGCTGTCAATGACGATGCCACTCACAGCAACAAAAATTGCAAAATCGACGAAAACCTGAGACCTGGTTACTATTTATTCGAAGTGAAGCTCTATCAAAAAGATAGGTCCGCACGAAAGCCTCAGCTCTACCGTGTACTCTTCAACAAAAAGAAAATGTTGTCATGGAAGCTGGAAGTCGATAAATTTATCTCAGGGCGACTACGCACAGGCGAAAAACTTCATTTTACATTTAAGATAAAACACCAGGGACGCTACCGCATCCAAACCCAGGGTGGAGCAGATCCCAAGTGTACACTATACCGAAGCACCATGCGACAGCTGGCTGAAGACGATGACGGTGGTCCACAACGTAACTGCCTTATCGAATTGTTGCTCTTACCAGGAAATTACATTCTACAGATAAAACCAGCGTATAAACGTGGTACAGGACATTTTAGACTTGTCCTTAGATTTCGCGGCAGGTCTTAGAAAGAAGGGAAAACAAATGGGCTTATCGGATTTGGGAAAAGAAATTTGGAGAGCCGCTCGAAAAAACGGCAAGGCCCTCTGGGAAGAATTGGGGGATGAAGTCCGTTATACCTCTCCTGAATGGGACAAAATTAAATCTACCTTCAAAAAACATGGCCGACAATTTTCCGGCGGATTGGGACAAGCTGTCAAAGATTGGATAGAGCAAGAAAGCCAACGCCAAGGCTTCTCTATCCCACTCCTCTTTGGCCGAGACCCAAAAGTAGAAAGATCTTACAGACTTCTTAGTTTACCTTATGGTACCGAAATGGAAATCGTCAAACAACGATGGCGTGATCTGCTCAAAGAGTCACACCCCGACCGCCATATGAAAGACCCAAAAGCATACGCCAGAGCCACCGAAAAGACACAAGTCCTTACCAGTGCCTACCACTCCATCGCAAAAGCTTTTGAAGAAGGACGGGTCTAAAGCTTTGGGCTTGTAGGCCCTCACCCCTTCACTTTAACAAAAGTTCACACACTTCCCCTCTCCCCACTTCAGGAGAGGGGCAATATTCATAAATATTTTCAAAACCTTAAAGAAATTTTCATTCTCAGTTTCGCATTGGCTCAAGTACATCAGAAAATAAACCAACCAAATACAAAAGGCTCCGCCTCCCCTTGCTCTTTTCCTTCGATTTCCTCAATAAAATCAAATTCTGATAGTTCTTTCTTTATGTCACGACCTGACAAAAACACTGTCGACTGAAATCTTTTTGGGTCGTAACCCAAGCAAGTCGTCCTTGAGGACGATTCTCACTGGTCGTAACCCACAAAAATCGTCCTCGAGGACAATTCTCATAGGTAGTGACCGAACAAAGGTCTCCTACAGGACGGACTCTTTCGATCACGATACACTGGTCACGACCAAACGAAATCGTCCTCGAGGACGATCCGGCAAGGTCACGATAGGGACAAGCCTCCGAAAAGAGAAAACATTATAAATACGGACCATTACGAGTATCTCTCGATAGAAAACTTTTCAGGTCATCCACAAGAGGCGTTGTCCTCAAGGGTCATTTCTCTTGTTCATCATTTAGACAGGCGTGTGCAATGAACAGAATATCAGCAAACTTTGTTTCAAGAGCGCTAAAAGAAGCAGACCTAAAGTATTGAAGTTGCAGGACCTCTCCTGAAGTGGGGAGAGGTCACCGTGTCCAAGAGTGGAATAAGGTGGGTGAGGGCGCTATTTCGAATCAGCTACAGAGGCTGCTGACCAGCGAGAACATTATTTTCATTGACTTTCACAAAGCTTTTGCTGTCACGGGAGGCGGGTACGGTTTCCTCTGACTTGTCTTCGGAGGTATTGGACTTGGCTTGACCAAGAGCAGCGGCTTTGTGGGTTTGCTTCCATCCGACTTCTTGGAGTTCGATGGTGTGTGGTGAAAAGTGCAAACCTGCGGGAAAGCGTCGGAAAAGAACTTCCATAAGCGCAGGAAGCAAGACCAATGAGCCGAAGAGACAAGTGAGCAGACCCACAAGGGCCAATTCGCCAACACTACGAACACCTGCGTGCTGAGCGATAATCAATGAAGCAAAGCTGAAGACTGTGGTAGTAGAGGCCACCAAAATGGGCAAAAGGAGCTCTTGTTGTACACCCAAAGTGCCCAGGTCGGGCCGTTCTCGGTAGCGGTGCAACATGTGAACACCACCATCAACACCAATCCCAAGCAAAGCGGGTAGGACGACAAGATTGAACATATTGAGATGGAGGTCCAAGAAGAATTGTGCGATAGCCATTGCCAGCAGACCTGTGGCCAGAGGCCAAAGCGACATCAAGACCAATTTGAGGCTACGCAAATCGATGAAAACCAACAGAGAAAGAGCAAGCAAACTGGCCAGCATCGCCAAGAAGCTGTCCATCTTTACGACTCGTGTGAGTTCTCCAACCATGATGGGTTCACCAGCAGGATCAAAGCGCTTTTTGTCTACGTAAATGCCCCGAAGTAGACCCGCAAGCTTCTCGGACTTGGCGGCATCCATGTACTCATCGCTGAACAAGGTAAGCAAGTACCCTTTTGAGGTTGAAAAATCGTCTTTATTGGGGACCAGGAGATCTCTTTGTACATAGCGAGGGAGATCTTTGGGTCCGAAAAGCCCTGCTTTTAAAGAGCCTTTGAAGGTATTGAATTGCTTTCTTTGCTTTTTGTCATCAAGCAGGTTGTTCACATCATTGCGCTTGATGAGGTCACGCATTTTGTGGATCCACGCCAATTTCTTTTCCTGATTCTCAGGGACAAAAAGAAAGGGATGTAATGGTGTGGAGAGCAAGCGTTTTTGCTTGGGATGCTTCTTGTGGTAAGCATCCACACGCTGATTGATTTTTTTGGAAAGTTCTCGAATTTCCTTTTCAGAGTTGGCCGAGAAGACAATTGGATTCATTCGGCTTTCAGCAAAAAACTTTTGGAATCGCTTCCATGAAGATGGGCTATTTCCGTCGCTATTGGTGGTAAAGCCCAATTTTTTCAAATCAGATTCCAGTCGAATTTCCCCAACAAAGAAGGAAGATGCACCGATCACCACGATAGCCAGTACAACAAAGGAGCGCGCGAGAGGAAAAGGTCTTCTCATAGAAGAGCTTATCACCTGCATCAATGGCTTTGGTGGTACCATCGGACGCCATCGTTCTGTAAGGATGAGAATGGCAGGTAAGATGGTATGGGTGGCAAGCAAACAAAGGATGATGCCCACGCCAGAGATCAGACCAAATTGAGAGAAACCTGTGAAGTCGCAGACAAGCAAAGCAAAGAATGCACCGGCTGTTGTCAAAGCAGCAGTGGCCACAGCTTTACCAGTCCATAAAAAACAAGCACCTAACGCTTCATCGATAGATGCACCTTCACGGCGTTCTTGTAAGTAACGGTCCAATAAGTAGATACCATAATCGATACCTAACCCCAGGATCAAAACACCAATAAAACTCGTGGCAGTTGTTAGATAACCAATGGAAAGGTAAGCAAAAGCGAAGGCCCAAATAGTACCCATTGTCAAAGGGACGGGCAGTAGAATCAATACACGGATACGTCTAAAGAATACCAAAAGCAGGAGTGTCAGCAATCCAATGGTAATGGCGATAGAGTACTGAAGATCTCTTTCAACAGCTGCAAACTCTCGTAAATTGGTCGAAAATCCACCATTGTATGCAACTATCATCTTGGGATGATAGCTTTCAGGCTTCAGATCTTTTACCAATTTGAAGAGCTGAGGCATGAATGAACGGGTGAAGATTAAGTCTGTATTGATGCTCAGAGGGCGGACCAGCATCGCGGAATAAACGAAATCTTTTTCTTTGGTTTCAAACCACTTGGGAACTTTTTGAGAGAAGCCTTTCTTGTTGTATTTTTTCTTGATATCGTCGACTTTAAATCCTGGATCACCATCGCCTAACAAGTCGACATACCCTGGTTGACGGCGATTCACTTCGTACTTGATCTTCTTTTTGAGTCGCTTGTGAAGGGTCTTGAGATCCTTTTCATTCATATAGAGAAGCGCGTGTTTCACAAAGAATTCACGGGGATATCCCAGCAAGGCATAATCCACCATGGGTTCTTTATCGAAGTTCTTCACACGGGATTCTAATTGCTTTCGCCAACTTTCATTGGGCTGTTTGGCGTAGAGGAAGGTATCTCGTAAAAAGCGGTTGTAATTTTGGTAGAGATTCTGTGCGTATCGATAGGTGGAGCGTTCAGGTTTCCAGGACATCTCCAGGACGCGCTGGCGCAATTTCGTCAAGAAAGCTCTATTCTTTTCGACATCTGGAGACTTAACGATAACACCTTGATAACCAAGGCCATCAGCTTCACGCAGGACTTTTCGAAGCGCTTGCACAGTGGACATCTTGTCTGGCAAAAATTCCAGCATGTCATTGTGAAGTTCAAGTCTTAGTGCCAGAAAAGTAGCAATAATTGTGACAATCGCACCGACAGAAAGTATCGACTTGGGGTATCGGCAACTCCACCGTGCAATTTGATAAGGGATCCTATGGATTCGCATCTAGCAATCTTCTCTTTCAGTCTAATATCAGTGACAAGAGGGCTAACAGTCAGATCAGACTCAAAAATGGTTTTGGTCGTGGGCATAAATGGAAACACGAGACAACTGTCTTCGTTGCGGGGATTTTTACTCTCTATTTCACAACAGAGTGTTGTTTTTTTTCACACTGTTGTAAGCCATTCAACAATCAGATTCTCGATTTCCTCTTTTTCTGAAAAGAAATCAAGAGTGGACTTTTCATTTGTAAATGACATGCGATCTTTATACCAATTTTTTGCGGGGAAAATCGGTTAAGATAAAGCATTCATTTCAGGAGCATTTTTGAATGGCTCCCATTCCATTTTGCCAAACAATTGATCTCAAAGAGATCGTATAAAGGAGCCTATTGTATCCATGTACTCATCCCAATTGGTGTAAAGGATGGAATTATGGGTACCATTTTCAAAAACAAGCAATTGTTTCTTTTCGCTTGCACACCACTTGAAATTTCTGTCTGCATGAGAGCGGTCCACGAGGCCATCGTGTTCCGTATGCAAAACAAGAAGTGGATTGTGAAAACTCTCTAACTTTCTTTGATGATCAAGAAAGCGGGAAGACTCGGACTCTAATCGTTCCAAATCTGTTCCCAACTCAGCGGGAGACACCCGTAGCAACACCCGTTCCAGGGGGTCTGCAATACCACTCTCCAAAATCAATCCCGCAACATCCGGATAACAATGAGCAAAATCGATTGCATAAATCGACCCAATAGAACGCCCAAAGACAATCAAGTCCTCAGCTTTCTTTCCAATGGCCCGAAAAATATGTGAAGTATCTTCTAAAATACCCACCAAAGAAGGGATACCTGTGGACGAACCGTAACCACGATACTCCACCAAGAGTAGATGCACTCCCATACGCAAGATAGTGTCCTTAAAAGGGCCAAAGTAGTCAGAAACCACTTCTCCATTGCCGTGAAAGTGCACCATGGTCTTGGCATCTTCCAAAGCCACACCAGGAATTTGGAAGTACCGACAAACTAAAGAAATACCGCCTTCACAAGGGATCGCAAATGCATGGGGAAAAGAGTCGTCTCTAGGAAAGAAATAGCGCTGAGAGATCAGGTCATGATCCAAGAATAGGGTCTCTGAAGACATTCACTCACCTCAATAGAACAGGAAATTGCCATCGTCATCCCAAAGGAGTCAGAGCGTACAAGAGCATGTCTACAATCCATACGGGGAACAACGATTTTTGGATGTGGTCGGATTACTTTTCCGAAAGCTGCCAGACACCATCCCAATCAGCTTCTGGAGGTGTGTCTAACAGATATCGACAGCGTTCAAGATGGATAGTCGATGGGCGATCATTGGGAATTCTCGCTAGCACCTTCTCAAACCAGTGGATGGCTTCTTCCCATTGTTGCTGGTAAAAGAGGTCCAGAGCTTTGGAAAAGCTGGGTAGCGTTTCTTTCCACAGCGAGATCGTTGAATCATCGTGATAATCAAGGACCTCAAACACGGAAACGGGTTGCAATTTACCTTTCACACGAATGCGATCAATCTCTCGAACGAGATAGGTCTCAGTGAGCTGCTTATGCGTGTAACTACTTATTAGTAGTTTGGAACCGTAGAATTTATTTGCGCTTTCCAATCGCGCAGCCAAATTCACTCCATCACCGATGACCGTATAATCCATTCGTTTTAAAGAACCGATGTTTCCAGAGATCACCTCATCTGTATTGATACCGATGCCGATGTTGATGGGATCTTTGCCTTCCTTTTGGCGCTCTTCGTTGAAAGAACGCATCTCACGAAGCATATCAATCCCCACCTTCACGGCATTGTCAGCATCCTGACCTGTCGAAAATGGCACACCAAATACCGCCATGATCGCATCACCGATGTACTTGTCCAAGACGCCGTCGTGACGGAAAATCACGTCCACCATCCGGCTGAAGTAATCGTTGAGCATCGAAACGGTCTGCTGAGCACCCACAGCCTCAGAAATGGTGGTAAAGCTTCGGATATCGGAAAACAACACGGAGACTACCTGGGCTTTTCCACCCAGACTCTCTCCGCCCTCTTCCAGGAGTTTCTCCGCCACTTCTTTGGTCATGTACCGAGACATGGTTCCCTTAAGACGCTTCTCCTTCGTAATATCTTCAAGAACAAGCAAAGAACCTATGCGTTCGCGCTTGGTATCATTCAGCGGAGTGACGTTGAGATTGACAGAGACGGCTTTGCCACTGTCCAAAAACCACTCTGTATCCAGGGTCATAGAAGACTGCCCAGTTTGGAAGACTCTTTGGATCTCTTCAAAAATCCAGTGATTCTGTTCACCCAAAAATTCTTGGATGGGCTTGTCCAACATGTCTTCTTCTTCTTGGGCGAGGATGCGCAAAGCAGCTTCATTGCACTTTACGATGGTGTGTTCAGCATCAAGAGAGACCACACCGTCGCTCAAACTTTCCAGGATGCTCTCATTGTAGTTTTTGACATTGAGAACTTCTTCAAAGAGCTTTGCATTTTCGATAGCGATAGAAGCCTGTGCAGCAAATGCTTTTAAGCGCTTTTCATCGATGTGCGTAAAAGGTCCACCACGTTTATTGAGTACCTGAATGACCCCGATGGTGGTTTCTTCTTTGTTGATGATGGGCAAACACAGAATTGAACGGGTGATATAGCCGGTTCTTTTATCGAAGTCAGGATTGAATCGATCGTCTGAGTAAGCGTCAGGGATATTGATCACTTTTTGGGTCTGGAAAACAGTTCCAGCAATCCCAAGGTGCGAAGGAAAGCGAATTTCCTGACTTTCGGCACCTTGTGCCACCAATGCCCAAAGCTCATCTTTTTTGGCATCGTGCATGAAGAGTGTACTTCGCTCTGCATTCAGAATCGCAGTGGTGGTCTCCATGATCTTCAGCAAAAGCGGTTGAAGTTGCAACTCAGTGGAAATGGCTGTTGTGACTTCCAGGAGTTGGGTCTCTTCTTCTCGGGCTTTTTGGACTTGTTGGAAGAGCTGTGCATTTTGGAGTGCTGCTGAAGCCTGTGCA
>Ga0213833_1003050_pt1 | contig 10451 bp, 11 predicted proteins | sample SWATP21_FD_160575 | JGI IMG/M metagenome (GOLD analysis project Ga0213833, IMG submission 160575) | Coastal seawater microbial communities from Marineland, Florida, United States - SWA TP2 #1 | ecosystem: Environmental > Aquatic > Marine > Coastal | place: USA: Florida | collected 2016-08-14
TGATTTTCCCTCCCCCCCTAATAGGGAGAGGGGAGGAAGCTCATTTTCTGACAGGCTTTCTATTGAGGAGATGGTGAATGGTGGAAGCTCGCCACTGGGTTTGAATCTCTTGATGGTCTTTTCTGTTCTTCTTGCGCCTGGTGGGTACACCTTGTTGATTGAGCCGATTTGCAATTTTGGCGAAGCTCAAGCCCTCTTTGCGCATGCGTTTGATCCTACGGAGCACATTCTTCTCTTCGCGATGCTCAACAAGTTTTCCGTCGATTCTTTGATATCCGTAAGGCACCTGGCCCAGCTTGTGCCCCAAAGTCTCCTTCTTGTACTGGAGAGCTGCCTTGGTTCTCTCACTGATCAACTCGAGTTCCATCTGCGCCATCCCCACACTCATGGTCAGAAAGAACTTCCCTTGGGCTGTTTCTGTATCGATGTGGTCATTGATGGAGAGAAAGCGCGTGTTCCCATCCTGAAAATACTCTTCGATGAGGAACAACAAATCCCGAGTCTTCCGAGTGAGTCGGTCCAGCTTGTAGATGATCAGCGCCTCTTTTTCTTCTCCTTTGATGGTGTCGAGTAGCTCTTGCATGGCTGGCCGGTTGAGACTTTTGGCAGAGTAGCCCTCATCTCTAAAGATCTTGACCAGCTCCAGACCATGGGCAAAAGCATACGCCTTGATGCGTTCCTCCTGGGCATCAAGAGACACCCCTTCTTGGGCTTGTTCTTCGGTGGAAACTCTGACGTACCCGTAAGCTCTTAATTTTTCAGGTTCTTTTCTTTTACGTTTTGACATGTCACCAATCCATATAAAGTAAATATATAGATACATTATAAAATTTTACGTATATTGTCCAGAAGAGGACCCTCTTCTGGATGCTTCTATCTGAATCAATTTCTCCCTCTTGCTTCTTTACTTTATGCTAAACTGTGTATATACATGTACAGTAATCTATACATCATGGAGTACATTATGAAGATTGATTTAACGCAAGATGTTTTAGGTGTTACAGAATTTCGTTCTGTTATGAGTGAAACCATTGAGCGAGTTGAAGAGAAAAAGCAGCCTGTTGTCCTTACCAAAGGCGGACGCCCAAGTGTGGTCATTTTGGATGTTGAGTCCTACCAACATATGGTCTGGGCCCTGGAGAATTCCGGAGAAGAAAAGCTACGAGAGAGGATTCTCAAAGCCGAAGCAGATGTGAAAGAGGGAAAAGTGAAAAGCCACAGTGACGCTATGGCGGAATTCAAACAAAGACGAAAGGCCCGCAAGAATGGTAAAGACCTCTGAAACGAAAGAATACAATTTTGAACTTCTTTGGACTGAGGAGGGAACAGATTCCCTTTGGGAAGCTTGGCACTTCCTCGCCGAAAAGAGTGAAGATAACGCAGACAGTATGGCAGAAAGAGCATTTGAGAGAGTAGAGATACTTTCAAAACACCCTTACCTGGGAGCTCGTGTCCCGGAATTGCTCAAAGAGAAACTCCCTTACAGGCAATTGGTCCTCTCGAAGTGGCCTTACAGAATCATTTATCGAGTGGATGAACAAGAAGAGAAAGTGTTTATACTATGCCTACATCCCACCAAAATCCCTCTTGAAATGTTCTTTGACAGATAGAATCTCCTAAAAGGAAGGTCGGCAGCCACAAGAACAGCGCCAGGCCGCCATAAAAGTGCAAACCATCGAAGACAAGGGAGACAGGGCGGCCCTATGTGTGTCCGATAATGGCATTATGTCTACTCGCACAGAGGTCGAAAGTGGCGAAGACAAGGGAGACAACGCGAGTCGACATAACGCACCATTATCACGACACACACCTCTCGTCAGACAGTTGTTTGCTGCCTCCTCATTAGAAGCCCATCACTTTTAGATATTTACGTCCATTTGCCACGCCCCACAATAACTTCACTGCCTTCGCTAGCCCTGGGGAGAGCGACAGGCCTCAAGGGTTGTGTGCGAGAAGACCATTGCTTATCACTTTGCATCTCAACCACATGAAAAGATTATGTTTACTGCTTGTTGTGACTGTCGAACGTGGCGTTGTGGCATCTTCTCATCGGCTTCGTAGCCAGTCTCCGCTGAGGGTGAGAGACCAGCCACTTCATCCGACGCTTCGATGCCACAACGCCACTCCGGTAAAGGAAATCCTTTGTTTTCTGTGAGATACATCCTTGGCATCGGACTATCGGGTGAAGTGACTGGCCTCTCACCCAGGCAGGAGGTCAGTCGCAAACCCGGTAGTCCGATGCCTGTCTTGCCTTTGGCCAGTTTCGAGAAGCTTTTCACCCAAATTCTTTGGCCTGGTTGAGGTCTGGAGGGAAAGCAATGGCCCTCTCGCATACAATGTTTGTAATTTGTTGATTAGAAAAAGTTTTCTTAGGCAATTGAATATCTGGTTTTCACTGTAGGGGCGTGGCAAGGGACTTCGTCTACCAATCAATTTTCAAATGGAAAATTTCCATCATTAAACCCTACATCGCTCACTGAAGATAACGGATTGATTACATCTAGTGTGACACCCATTGATTATTTGTATTTAAAATTGGGAAATTTTAAATATGATGTAGAGTCAGATAGTTCTCACAGTTTATATGGAGCTATCGATTGGAATCGTGATGGGATATACGCATCCCAGCCTGTTGCTGCCTATATCGGAACGAAATACTCGGGTTCTTGTGGGAGGTTTAAAGAAAGGCTACTTTTTGGTTATGAAGAAATGGCTATTCACAATCAAATCATCCAAGGTGGGACTACCTTAGTAGAATTTCAGGGAACGTTATATGCTCTATCATTCAGCGTTGGTGGTAACTTGATTTGGATCTATAAATACGCATACAACGGTTCTAATTGGAGTTGGGTATCTGTTTCCGGCGTTCCTTCTTTATCTACGCATATCACGTTTCCATCGGATACCCCCGCTGTGACTGCTGCTTCAATAAACGGTCAAAATAGACTTTACATCGTCTTCCGAAGGCTTTCAGACAAGAAATTATTTAGCTTTTTTATGTATATGGATGGAAGCGGAGCTGAGAAATTTTGTTCAGCGAGCATGACTTATTGTTTAACTTCGCCATTTGCTTTTCATGATCTAACGGATACTGCTTCAAGAAGTCCATCCTTCCAAAGAAACAGTACCAGTGAAGTTCATCTGTATTATGGTGATTCGAGTGTTGGCTCCCTATATGTCTATAAAAAAACTCTATCTAACTCTGGTTCTTGGTCTTCCTTCTCAGCGGTAAAGGATTCCGGAAACAATCCGATTAGAGGTGACTCAAGTCCAAAAGTTATAAAGCTCCAAAATAATGAGGAGTTTCTGTTCATTGTGAACAATCTTGAGCTTGATATATACCAGATGACCATGTCTGGTTGGGTGAAAAAAAATTCTGGGCAACGAGAGTTGTTCGAAAGCAATGTATTTCTTACACCTGATTCGCAAGAAAATATTGATGTGCTTTATGACAATCGCAGTAACAGAAGGCAAGGTTTCCACCTTTGGTTTCGAGCCGGCACTGAATATTTTCGTTTTGTTTCAGGGCCCTACGATAACTCAAATGCATCAAAACCGTTTACATTTGATATGAGAAATGAAATTGTTGATGAAAATTGTACGGCTAAAGGCGCTCCCTCAATTCTTTTATCGGATATTGGTTCTCCATCGACCGCTTTTAGAGCAGCTATCTCCTGTACTTCGTCTGGACTCGGTTCAAGCTATTTACCATATGGAGATGGTATTTTTAATCGAAACATTCCCGCCCCAAATGATTGGAGTATAATGGCCAAGTACATGTGTGCTGGTATTGCTTACCAAACAGAGGAGGGAACACTCTATGGTGGCGGTGGTGCGATATGCATATCACCCCCATAAGCTATAAAAGAATTCTTGTGGGGATTTCCATATACGGAAGCAATAAAAGTGGAGAAAATGATACAGACGAAAAATTCAAAAGCCATAATCCTTATTCTTATATGTTTTGTTTTCTCGAATACTTTTTTTTGTAAAGCTACAATTCATGATGAGGAGATAATTAGCGAAAGGAGAAGTGAACATTTAACAGAGTTAAGTGAAATAGAAGAAAGGATACTTTTTGAAAAGGATGCAGGGAAAAGTAAAATTGAAAATTTTTATGAGCAAGAGCCTGCATCTGTATACGAAGAGCCCATACCAATAGAATCCAAGGTGGAGAAGATACCAAACCCCGAGTTGCAATCAGAATGTAAAGAGAAGCTGGGAGGATTTATCTTTACATTGCCTATATATAAAGGAAATATCTATACTGCGATTAAAGAGCTTACTTATTTTCCGGATGGGTTTCTTTTTTTTGTAAGTCAAAAAAGTGCAGGAAAGTTATCGAAAACATCTACCTATGCAGTAGACTTCGATGGTAAAATAATGTTTCATTATGCTCATCCACTTCCACAAAAGTATGCTTATTTCATTACTACGAAAGATTATTTCTTCGAATTTCTGATTGGGACTGTACATTCGACCAAGCCAGATATAGAGATTAGAAAAAGAGCTATGGACACAGGGAATGTTCTGTGGAAATTTGTAGTGTCAGGTACAAGTCAATATCCAGTACACTCTCAATTAAGGGCTGCATTGAATACAAAACTTGACCAACTTATTGTTGCACATGACGATTTTTTTATATCCGCTTACAAGATTAAGAGCCCATACCAAAAGCTTTGGACCTATAAATCCAAAGAAGCGATTTTGTGCGCACCTGCCATTGATAAAACCTCAACGATCTACACTTGCTCTCAAAAAAGCAAAGTTATAGCTCTCTCGTCGAAAGGAAAAGAATTGTGGAAGGTTACACATTACCTACCTAACAGACAAGCACAACACGCTAACGTTTCACTTAATCCTTACAAGCAACTTATGGTAAGAGAATCGGGAGTATTTGGATTCTATCAAGCCGACAACGGAAAAGAACTGTGGAAGAGTACACAACGCACATTCACTTCTGGAGCTGTAAGCATTGACAAAACCAGCTGGCTTACGATGAGCGGCCAGGTTGTTTTATACAGTTCTGATGGTAAACTCCTCTCTTTTTCAAAAAGGAACTACAAAAAATATCTTCCCACTCTCCTCCAAGATGGTTCAGCTATCATTGCCTCATACAACGGGTTGTCACATTTTTCGAATAAGGGAAAACTCATCAAACAATTTGTTTTTCCTGATGCACTTCCTGTCGAAAGTGAAGCTTTTGGTCTCAACTCTGTGTACCTACAAGCCTGCTTTGCCTATATCATTTCCTTACATACTGCGTCTGGACAAATCGGTATTTTAAGATTTCGATCTGCTCTTCCTCCAATCAATCAAAAGGGTTGGCCATCCGTAGATGGAAATATGCAAAGGCACAGAATGGTACAGTAAACTACAGAAAGCATTAGAAAATCAAGGTTTTGTTGAGTTGGATTGAACCTAAAGGCTTTTTTGGATATATGAGTAGATGAAGATTCATCTACTCAAACTTCGTTTGTCCAGTCTGGTTATCAACGATAAAACACATCAAAAAACAGCCTACTGCATTTTGGTAGCTAAAATCCTCTATAAGTTCCTATCATTCGAACAAATCAACGCATCAAATTCTTCTCAAAAAAACATGATTTCTTGGCATCGGAACGTCGGGTGAAGTCGCTGGTCTCTCGCTCAAATTGAAGGCCTGCGCAAGACCGATGTGTAGAGGCTAAGAAATCATGCGGTGAAGTCAACATAACCGTTTAATTCCATATGTTTTTTGTTTGGTTGAGGCTCAAAGGGAAAGCAATGGTCCTCTCGCATTCCACTCTTGGGGCCTGACGGTTTTTCTTCAGGCCTCCAGCTCTCCCCTGGGCAAATGAAAACGGTGTGTATCTTGTGGGGCGTGGCAAGTGCATAAAAATGAAAGTCTTGTGGGGCTTGATGGAGGCGGCTCTACAGTGTGTTGACTTGTTTGTGGGTCGGATAAGGACCGATTATGTACGACTCGCGTTGTGTCCCTTGTCTTCGACTTTTCCGAACTTTGTGCGAGTAGACATAATCTCGCCTTATCGGAATCCACACAAGGCCGTCTATTCCGAGCCTTGAGGAATTCTCTGAAAGTATAAGCTTTCCGAAGGAGGCTTTTGCGGCCTGGCTCTACACTCGTGGGGCTGCCGACCTACCTTAGTGGTCATCTTTTGGTGTATCCAATTGTTGGGTATGAGTGGGTAGTGTGTTCAAGTCCCTTCAGCTTTTCTCTTTTGCCTCTTGGTGGTAAGTATTACAGGCTTGAAATAGGTATTTTGAAAGGATGGGGAGAAAACATGAAAATAGCGAAGAAGAAGAGAAAGAAAGAGCCTATGATGACAGCTCACACAAATACAGAAGCATCGGAACTCGCGAAACATTGTATCAAAGCCCTTGCTATGGGTTGCTCCCATGTTTTAATCGAGATGTGCCATTGTTTATTGAATGGTATTGATATGAAGGAAAAAAAAACCCTTACCTTTATCTGCCAGGGCAATCGTGAAATGGAAGGAGACGCGATTAAACCTACAGAACAAGGCCACCTTGGACGTTTTGATGCGGAGGCCATGACCTACTGCCTAATCAACTTTGCACCAGATGAAGATCCAAAAAGGGTAATAAAGAAGCTCATAAAAGCAAGTAAAATCGATAAAACCCCCCGCAGAGCGGGGGGCTTTGTGATAACCCCTAAAAGGGGATAAACTGCTTGCCTCCCAATGGGGGCAAGAGCGTTGCCCCATATTGATATGGTGAGGTTAATCTGTTTGCTTTTCTTTGTCTTCCTGGTATTTAACGTACTTTCTTACCATTTCAGCGTCAAGGCCAACAGTATCAACACAGTAACCTCTCGCCCAGAAGTGGTTTCCCCAGTAGGGCTTCTCCTTCAAATAGCGGAACTTGTTGAACACTCGAATTGCTGTGCGCCCTTTGAGAATGCCCACCAGGTTGCTAATAGAAACCTTCGGTGGCACCATCACCAACAAATGCACGTGGTCGCACTGGATGTTCAGTTCGACCACTTCGCACCCATTTTGCTGCGCAAAAGTGCGAATACAGCTCTCAACTTCCTCCTTCACATGGTCCTTAAGAACACGGTAGCGATATTTGGGACACCACACAATATGGTATTGGCAGTGCCATAACGAGTGTGATAACTTACGAAATCGGCTCATGGTTTACTCCTTATTAGTGTTGTGGGACAACACAACAAGGAGTAAATCAGAACTTGGGCTCGTTCAACTGGCAAAGCCATTGAACTCTGACCACGCCCAAAGGACGTGGGTTTCTATGCTGGACTAAAAGAAAGCTAAAACATAAAAATGGAAAATCCTTCTTGTAATCTATATTGCTCTGGTATAGGCTGATTTAGCTGCATTTCGGTGTAGCATCAAAATTTACACGCAGAACGCCACGGTACAAAGACTGTGGAGACTGGCTTTTAGATGGTACTTAGAGCCTAGTTCTTCTCGGATCTTTCGTCAAGGATTTGGTGTATCTGATTTACCCAAAGCTTTGATAACACAAAGCTTTATTTGGAGAGGTATATGCAGAAACCTATCAATCTGATTTTATCAAAACTCAAAAATGTAAAGGGTAGTTCTTCCAGAGGAAAATGGACTGCTCGTTGTCCTGCTCACAACGATCAAAAGAACAGTTTGTCTATCTCTGAAGGTCATGATGGAAGGGTATTACTGAACTGCTTTGCTGGTTGTCACAACGAACATATCGTTGAATCGATTGGTCTCAAGATGTCCGATCTCTTCGAGAAAAATGAGCAAATTGCTTCAAAGAAGAAGAATTGGAATATCACCAAAATATACAACTACATGGATGAAAATCACCAACTTCTTTATCAAGTCTGCAGAACCGACGAAAAACAATTCCCCCAAAGAACACCTGACGGAAACGGTGGATGGAGCTGGGGACTCAACGGTCAAAAGACTGTTCCCTACCAACTCCCCCGTCTGCTCGAAGGTATCAAAGGCGGATACCCTATCTTCTTGGTCGAAGGTGAGAAGGACGTTGAAAGGCTCATTTCCGCTGAACTATACGCAACGACCGCTCCTATGGGCGCTAATAAGTGGAAATCCCATTACAACGAATACTTCCGAAACGCAGACTTGATTATCCTTCCTGATAACGATGCACCAGGCCTCCAACATGCCGAACATATCGCCGTTCAACTCGAGAACATCACCAAAAGGATTCGAATTCTTCAGCTCCCAAGACTCCAAGAGAAACAAGATGTGTCTGACTGGCTCGATCTCGGAAATACACCCAGTCAACTTCTCAGTCTATCCGAGGAAACCAAGCTCTTTACATCAAAAAAAGTGGATTCAAAAAAACAATATCCGGGTTACACTCTTCTCGAAGAGGAAGAAACCCCACAAACAGGACCAGCTCTCCCTCACTTTCCCTTAGAAGTCTTCCCAAAATCCGTACAAGAAATTGTTCGTGCTTACGCTGACAGTGTTTCAGCATCACCGGATATTGCAGCGGTTCAAGCTTTAAGTATTGTCTCTCTTGCTCTGGGACCAGATTGGAGAATCAGAGCGGTCAGCTTCGAAAGAGCTTCAAGGCTTTGGCTTGCCACTGTAGCACCTCCAGGAAGCGGTAAAACGCCTGTCATGATCGCAATGATGAAGCCTGTCGAAAAACGCGAACAGTACTTCAGAGCGCTGTGGGAACGTCAAGTCAAAGATTGGAAAGCCCATCGAAGCAAGGATGAAACAGAAGAAAAACCCATCCAAAGCCACGCTAAAACCGACGATTTCAACATCGATGCCTTGATCAATGCCCTAAGTGCAAGTCCAAAAGGAATCATTCTCGATATCGATGAATTGATCCAACTATTCGGCTTAATCGAGCAAACACAAACAGGTGGTAAAGGCCGATCAAGAGGAGCCTTCCTCTCAATGTGGTCAGGTAAACCAGTATCAGTCATCAGAAAGAAATCAGACGACCTTTACGTCAACAACCCTTACGTGATTGTTTCTGGAGGAACCCAACCCGACACGCTCGGAACACTGGGGCTTTCCCAAGGCGACGGCATGGCCCAACGTTTCCTTTGGTCACATCCATCATCTCCCGAAAAAAGCGTTGGCTACGGCCCAAACATACCATCCTGCATCAAGAAGGTTTGGGAAGATACCATCTACAATGCATTTGACTCGATGAATGGTATTGCCGAAGCCACTCCAGAAGCGATTGCATTTGGCGACCAGGCCATCAGGGATTTCAATCAACGTAAAAACGAGATGAACAGAATCGGACTCTCCGCTTTTGCCGCAATGTACGCCAAAGCACCCGACCACCTGCATCGATTGATTGCTTGTTTGCATGGAATGGATTGTTTATTCGACGGGAAATCTCAGGAAGAGGTTGGATTGAAAACTTTCGAAAGAGCGTTCAAACTCACCGAGTATTTTTTGGCTCACTCGAAGTACTGTATCACTCTCGCGATGTCTGGGAGAAGCCAAGAAGCCTCATTTCAAGAACTCCGCTCCAAGGATCAAACCCTCTTTTCAGCGCTCCAAAAGATTGTAGAAATAGAAGGAGAACAAACCCTTTCAACTTCTGAATGGGTCAAGTGTTTAAACAAACATAGTCAATTAAAAACAAATGCGGTGCGTTTGGGAAAATCATTCAAAAGACTTTCGGAGCTTCCGCTTCCCGGCTTGTTTCTCGAGCGTCCAAACGGAAAAAATAAGAAGGGCAGCTTTTGGAAAGTCAGTATTTCCAAATAGCAATTTCCAACCTTTCACACCTTCCACCACCCTCCACACCCTCCACCGAACAGGTAAATAATTAATATTATTTACATAAATAAAGGTGGAAGGTCGGTTTTTATCTTCCACCACCTTCCACCACCTTCCACCTTTGGGACGAAAGTTTACATAAGTGGTGGAGGGTGGTGGAGGGTTGAATCGTTATCTTCCACCAAAAAAATGTAACTATTACATGTTGGTGGAGGGTGGTGGAGGGTGTGGAGGGTTGCTTTTCAGTGGAATCACCATTTTTCGTAAAAAAGTCATCTTAATCTCTTTTTTCAAGGCTTTGAATCAGGACATTGAAGAGAAAATTAAAGGTTTAGAATCATTCGTATAAAATCGATGGATGTTATTAAAATGCTTATATGCAAAATTTTTGTTCAGTATTATGTTCAGTGGACATAACTGTCGTTCGAAAAAAACGATTTATTTAAGTTTTGGATTCTCTCCAAAAATTCGCCGGAAAAAAATGCGAGTCGAAACTCACCTTCCTTTTTTCTTTTACGTAAAATTTAAAAAAGATTTGTTTGATTTGTTTGCCTGTCTTTTCTTTCGAAAGGCATTCGATTTTTGATTTTCCCTCCCCCCCTAATAGGGAGAGGGGAGGAAGCTCATTTTCTGACAGGCTTTCTATTGAGGAGATGGTGAATGGTGGAAGCTCGCCACTGGGTTTGAATCTCTTGATGGTCTTTT
>Ga0213833_1003051_pt1 | contig 10449 bp, 11 predicted proteins | sample SWATP21_FD_160575 | JGI IMG/M metagenome (GOLD analysis project Ga0213833, IMG submission 160575) | Coastal seawater microbial communities from Marineland, Florida, United States - SWA TP2 #1 | ecosystem: Environmental > Aquatic > Marine > Coastal | place: USA: Florida | collected 2016-08-14
CATACACACAAAGCACTGCGGTGCGTCAACACCACGGGGGACAAGAGTCGAAAGGGTAAGCATGGCCCGGCTTTTTTTTCTTATCCAAAACCAGATGGCACGTCTGCGAACGGGTCCATCATCGGCACTCCACCGGGGGTGTTGCCGCTGACGGGAAGCACGCTGGGTGTCACGGCGGCAGGAGCAGCGACTTGGGGGAAACTGCCACCCGGCACAGACGGTGTGACGGGCACTCGGTACGTCGGCATCATGAGGAACGGGTCCAGCGACTGGTCCGCCAGGCCGACATGAGGATTGACAGTTGTGGTCGCCCCCACCATGGCAACGTTGGGGGTCGCAGCGCCGTTCGCACCACCCACCCCAGGCCCCATCCCCACGCCCACCACCCCCACCCCCACCATGGGAGCAGGGAGACCCTCCGCGTGGGAGGGAATGAGCGCAAACGGGTCCGACGGTAGCGGCAGCGGCAGCGGCGGACCAGCAGCGGCAGCGGCAGCGGCAGCAGCAGCAGCGCCGGCAGCGGCCGCGGTGACAACAGCAACAGCAGTGGCAGCAGTGGCAGTGCCGGGGCCTGTGCTGGCTGTGCCGCCGTGCGTTGTCACGCCCACCGACACCGGCACCGGCGGCGGTGCGGCAAGGAGGTGAGGCACAGCGGGGCCCATGGCAGCAGACTCAAGGCCTGGTACAGCGGCGGCGGCGGCGGGTGTACTTGCGGCGCCAAGCGGTCCAACCTCGCTGTGCGCGAGAGGGTTGGTCAGCGGCGAGACCGCAGGCCAGCCACCACCGTTGGCACCACCGTTGGCACCACCGTTGGCACCACCGTGGGGCCCAGCGCCCACGGTATCACCACCACCACCCCCACCACCCCCACCACCACCGGTGCGTGGGGTTGTGACTCCTCCCACCCTCGTGACACCGGCTGCAGAGACAGCGAGGGGCGCGGGTGCCAGTTGGAACGGGGTGCCAACGGCGGCAGCGGCGATGGGAGGGGCTGGCTGCACCGACCCAGCGAACAGGGTCGCACCGGGTGGCGACAGCTGCTGGGACAAACTCGGCATGGCACCCGCCGCTGGCGCAGGCACGGGCGCCTGCTGCGCCATCGGGAACGAGGCGGTGGGTGCTTGTTGGAGTTGTTGTAGCGCCGGTTGCAGCGGCAGGGTGCCGTTGACGACGTCTGGCGTGCCACCAAGCACGCCCCCCGCGGCGGTTGCGGCTGTAGTTGTGGTTGCGCCGGCGGCAAGGGGTGGCGGCAATGAGGAAGCAGCCATGTTCCACGCTCGCATGGCCGCCGCTGCGTGGTGTGAGGAGGAGGAGGAGGTGGAGGAGGCAGCCATCGCGGATGTGCGCGCCGACTGCAAGCCTGTGTGTGCGGCGGCCGGCAACGTCATGTTGCTGACGCTCCCCCGTGCAGACACAGGGCGGCGGTGCAGGGAGAAGGGGGACCGACCACCGCCGATGAGCTGCGCCTCGAGGGCTTGCGTGGTGAGGCTGATGGACGCCTCGGCGGGCGACGTTTGTGCGCGAGGGCGGCCACGGGTCGTCACGGGGGGCGCGGTGCTGGTGGCAGTTCCGCCACCGCCGTGTTGTGCGTGTTGGGTGCGTTGGGTGTGCGAAGAAGGAAACGCAGACCCAAACAGGAGCTGCTTTGCGCTGCTGTCGCCGGCCGTGCGGTGGTGTTGTTGGGGGGCGGCGTTGGCAGCAGAGAAGTGGGCGGCGCCGGGCTGTCGCACAGCACCACCCACTGCTCCCATCGGCGCGTGTCCTTGGTGCCCTGGCGCCTGCTGTGCAAGTGGCGACGTGTGAAGCTGTGCTTGGGCCGGTGCCTGGTGCGCGTGGTGCGCGTGGGGCAGTGGACACTGCACATCGTCCAACGGTGCGTTGGGCGTCTGTACTCGCGGGGGAGATCCACCGTGACCCTGGTGCACCGCATACTGCTGGTGGTGCTGGAGCTGGTGCTGGAGCTGGTGCTGGTGCTGGTGCTGGTGCTGGTGCTGGTGCTGGAGGTGAGCGTGGTGGTGTGGCAGGGCGGTGCTGTTGTACTCACCCACACCCACACCCACACCCGTACCCACACCCACACCACGCACGCGTGGTGCGGGTGCCTGCGGCGCGCCACCGGTCGTCTGAGCCGGCGTCTGCTCCCCCTCCCCCTCCCCGGGCGCCTCCTCCACAATCGGCAGGATGCCGCCATCAAGCAAGCGGCTGTTGGGCGATGACGCCGGGCCGAGCGCTGCCGTCGCGGCGGTGGCGGCGGTGGCGGCGGGCGCTCCGGCTTTCAACCCGAACGCCACACCCACCACGCCGGCGCCAAGCCCGAACCCAGCCGGCGGGCCAGCGCCGCTCGCGGTTGCACCTGCACCTGCACCTGCACCTGCACTTGCCGCGTGCGGTGCGACGGTGGGTGGGGGTGGTGTGGCAGGCAGCCCCACCCCACCGGCGCCGAGCGTCGGTCGCCGGAAGGTCACCGACGGCGGGCGGAGCAGGGGAGCGTGGGGTTCGCACGGGCGCATGTCCACGGCAGACACGTGCTGCAGCATGGGGTCATGGCTGCCAGGGCCACGCAGGGGCACGGTCAAGGAGCCACGGATGTGGACCCGCATCTGTTGCTCCAGGGCTTGCTGTTCGATGGGCGTGGCGCCGCAGGCGTTGGCGAACTCCTCGGCCACGGCTGCGACGGAATCGTCTCGGATGGAGAACGGGAAGCTGACCGTTTGCATTGAATCTGTGGGTCACGGCACAGCGGGGTCATCCACACCCACACACACACGCACACACACACAAACGTCAGAAGACGAACACGCACGCCCGTCGCCACATCAGAACACCACAAACAAACAAAATATGAAAACCACGACGCGAAGAAACCACGCCACACACACACACGCACTGGACACAACGCGTGTGATGGTGAACGTGACAATGGCGGGGTCGTCCTTGCTGTGGCGCGGCGACCATCCTGCAGAGCCTGTGCTTGCGACACTCACACTACCACTGCCGCTGGTGGAGCGCGCCCGAAGCGGCGGCGGCGGTGTGCAACCCGTTGTAGGGGGCGCGCACTCGCCGCCGTTGGCGGTCGACCCGGCGGAGTCTTCACTCGCGCGGGCGTCGGTGGAGGAGGCGGCGCCGCTGACCGCACTGCCAGAGCTGCGGCGACGGCCGACGGAGGACGTGCCCCAGTTGCCAGCCGCCTGGGCGGCGGTGTCCTTCGCCACCGTGGGCTCTGACACAGAGCGCTGCACGCGCAACGCCGGCGGTGGCGGTGGCTTCAGCGACAACGACGACGACGCTGCCGCTGCTGCCGCTGCTGCTGCTGCTGCTGCTGCTGAAGGGGGCACCGTTGCAGAGGCGCTGGTCGCTCGTGTGAGAGGGACATCGATGGCCGACGCCGACACGCCGTTCATGGCGGACAGCCCGGGTGATGTTGGCGACGCCAGCTGTTGGGAGCCACTGCTGGTGGAACGCGACCGCGCCCGCGCCCGCGCCCGCGACGACTGTGAGGGTCGCGGAGAGCGCTGCGAGGGTCGTGGAGAGCGCTGCGAAGGGCGAGGAGAGCGCTGTGAAGGTCGCGGAGAGCAGAGAGCGCCGGTGTTGTTGTTGTTGCTGTTGTTGTTGTTGTTGTTGTTGCTGCTGCTGCCATGGGGGTCGTTGTTGCTGTTGTGGTTGGGGGGACCGCTGTTGGACGACGGTGCCAGTGTGGAACCATGGTGGTGGGTCCCAGGCGGTGGCGCTGCGCCCAGGGTTGGCACGGGGCCCTCCGCAGCCACCAAGCCCGACGTCGCAGACGGAGGCAGGTGTGCCGGCGCATACGTGTGCGTGTGCACGGCGGCGTTGGGTGTCGCACGACTTCGTGTCGCCGGCGTGACGGCAAACGCCACGGGAAGGGCATCGCTGGGCGGTACTGGTGCTGCCGCTGCCGCTGCCGCTACGGCCGCCGCCGCTGCCGCTGCCGCTGCTGGGGGTGGTTGGCTTGGCGCGCCACTGCTGTCTTGGCGGGGAGGGTCTTGGCGGGGAGGGTCTTGGCGCGGAGGGCTTTGACCAGTGGTGGTGGCCACATCCGCGTGTGCGCCCGCCCCTCGCCGGCATGCCGGGCTCGGGCTTGGGCTCGGGCTTGGGCTCGGGCTTGGGCTCGGGCTCGCTGGGCTTGGGCTTGGGCTGGCACCACCTTGACCTGGACTGGGACTTGGCAAACGGCCCGCCGCCGCCGCGGCTGCAAGCAGCTCGGCAGTTGGCTGTGGGGACGCGAGGCTGGTTCCCGGTGAGGGCACGGCGGCAGGCGCTGCTGCTGCTGCGGCGAGTGCGAGGGTCGCTGCAGCGGTTGTGTTGCTTGACGTGGGAGAGGGTGGTGCGCCACAAGGTGTGGAGGCCGTGGTAGTCGCAGTGGCAGTGGCAGTGGAGGCAGTGGACGTACACGGCACCGACACGGTGGGTCGGGCCGAGGTGGGGGATGTGGCCGCAGTGGGCACAGCAGCGCTGCCCGCGGACACAGGCGCTTCATCCGTGCCTGCGACAGACACAGCGGGCATCGATGACACGCTGGGAGTGACAGACGACGCTGGCGTGGCACTGGCCAAGGAGGTAGCGGCAGCTGCTGCAGACAGGCGGGACGACGCAGCAGACGTCGGTGCATGCGAAGAAGAAGGCGCAGCCGCAGCGGGCACGGCGACTTCTGTGTTCAACCCAGACGACGCCATGAGCTCGGCAATGTGCTCCATGGTGACCTTTTCGTCCCGCTCACGTTCCTGTGGACAACAACCGTTGTCGAACAGGTCGTCACGATCGTCTTCGCCGGGGCAGGGGGCAAGGAATGATGAGGAGAGGAGGTCCTCGACCGACGGCCGGCGTGCAGGGTCATGGTCAATGCACCACTTGATGAAGTCGACGACGGCAGGCACCTTGATGCACTGCAATGAGCCCGGAAGGACTCCGCGCGTCACCTTCTTGTAAATTTGTGCGGTGTTCGTGCACTCATGATACGGGAGGTGCCCAGTGACCATCTCCAGCACGCACATGCCAAAGGAGTAGATGTCGACCTTCTCGTCATACACTTCATCGTACAGTTCAGGGGCCATGAAGTGTGGTGTGCCTGCCAAAGGAAAAAAAAAAAACAGGGACGTAAGTGCGGACTCTGCGCAACCAGAATGGCAACACAGCCCCACTCGCACCTAAAACGGAGTGAGCTTTGGCATTTCCGGTTCGGGTGGAGAGCCCAAAGTCTGAAATGAGGAGCTCACCAGACGCTCCGTTCACCAAGATGTTATCGCACTTGAGGTCACGATGGATAATCTTGGGGTCGTGGCTGTGCAAGTACTGCAGCCCTTCGAGGATTTGGATGCAGAACTTCTTGATGACGCGAAGCTTCACCACGCGGACACGCTTTAAAAACCTGGAAAGACGCAACGGCCGTGGATCAGGCCACAGCAACAACAACAAAAAAAAACAGGCATTCCGCGCAGTTCAAGGGGCATACAACCACGAAAGCAACGCACTGCTTCAGGGTTCCCGACGTCACCAGCTCCGTGATGAGGACCACCTTGGTCGCAGTACTCCACGAGGCATGGAACGCTATGAGACGGGGGTGCTTCAGCGTTTGCAGCAACTGAACCTCGGACACAAGTCGCTTCGCAGCATCAAGGGGTAGGTTGTGCATGTCGATTTCGTTCCATGCCACTTCACGACCGGCGTTCTTGTCGTACGCTTTAAACACTGTCTTGAACGCGCCGCGCCCCAGAGTCTCGTCAAGCTGCAATACAAACACGCACAAAAGGCTCCCCGTCAAACGCTTGAAAACCAATCACGCATCATGACAAAGCAACCACAGCAAATTGTGACAGTGTCCCGTCCCCCTTGCCGACACACCTTCAGAAAACGTTCGGCCGTGGCTTTGGGGTTGCCCGCTGACACGGCGCTTGCGGCAGTAGCAGCCGCGGCCCCAGCGCCATCACGCGTGCCGCGCGAGGACGTGGACGCATGGGATGCAGCATGTGATGCAGCGTTTCTGGTACCGGATTGAGATGCCATGGACGAAGTGGTTGACGCAGCCACCCCACTGTGGGCAGTCACACTGCTGTGGCTACGGACGCCACTGTGTCGAGGTTCGCCACCATACCCACTGCGCGGTGCAGCAGCATCGCCCGTACTAAAGGACACAGACGCGGGTTTGTGTGAAGGTGAAGCAAGCGCGGGTTGTGGCGAGGGGGTACTGGGGGAATGTGGGGTTGCAGGTGGCGGCGTGTCCGGGGTTGATGGAGGCTGCTGATCTTGCGGTGAGGCCTGGCTGCCCTTGCTTCTGGTTGGAGCTGGAGAAGCCATGTCACTCACTCTCCCCACGCCAATGGACCCAACAAACTCTCCTCTCCGAGACAACCACAAGTGACGCGCTCAACAAAGAGTGGGGCGAGCAACAGGTCGAGGAATCAAGCCGGCGGGTGCTGAAGGGCGTGAGAGCCCAGAGCCGGCGCAGCCATTTTCACAGCTGCAGGCCAGTTCAACGAAGGATCCTCCGTTGGCACGAGGTACAACACACCACCAGTTACGACTGCAACAAAGCAGAGCGTCAAATAAGGCGGGCGAGCAGCTGCTCGTTGGAGCTGTCACGACGTCGCGCTTGCAGCGCGCAACGTGGAAGCCGCACCTGCAGCACACAAAATCACGTCACGCCACATTAGCAACAAAACGTCACGTCATGTAGAGCCACAAATGTCACGTCATATCCCCCATGTGGTCAAGTGCCGCCCCGGCGGGGCCATGCCTCAGACCATCCACGGGCACAATAAACGCTCATGTGAGTGAGGACAGCATGGAACGAGGTGTGTGATGTTTGCTGTCGCCCGAGCTCGGGTGTCGTTTGTGTTACCTCCCTTCGACAGCAGTCACCACCTCAACAGGTCGTCGTGCTGTAATGCCTGGGTCGGGCAATCTTTTGGTATGTCTCACGACCGGGTCACCACAGTGCCACAAACGGGATGTTGGCTGCTCGGGTCACCACAGTGCCACAAACGGGATGTTGGCTGCTCGGGTTGTGTTGCAGCTTGCCGACATCCCGTTTGAGTACTCCGGACTCCTGATTCAGGAGGAAATTGTGCGGGCGCGGCTGTGCCGAGCGCGTCGCCACGGCCCCAACTCGAGCGCAGTGCGAGTAAACGGAGCGTGCAATGTGATGACGAGGGAAACGACGAATCCACCAAGTTCGCCGTGACGACAGCCGGCAAGCGGCATCGCGCAGCAGCAGAAGTCCTCCCTTTTATCGAGTTCCACCGCCCTGGGTACTGGTGCCACCACTGGTGGTGCTGGTGCAGCCAATGGTGTGGGCGGATTGGCGAGCGGCGGCGAAAGGGTTCGGAATCGTGGGACATGCGCCTCATCGACTTAGGAAAGTCGGTCCCGGCGTACAATCTTGCTTGGGGGGAAACCTCTAAACTGGAATTGTTGCAACACCGGTCGGTTGGTGGTAACCTGACACAGTTTTGTGCCCAGACCTGCTAAACTAGCATCTTTTGGCAGTCAACCACCTCTGCCCTAGCACCGTCTGCGAGCCTCAGTTTGCTGTGGGTGTAGGAGCGTGAATTACTTCACGTGACTAACTGGCCTTCGGGAAGTCGAAACGGACCAAATAGCCATTTTTGACATCGCGGTTGGCCATTTTGGTCAGTCCCATGCTTTGTCCCTTCCGCACTGTGGTGCGACGTCGTCACGTGGCCCATGGCGACTCGCGGATCTCAGTCTGATGAAGCCAAGAAGTCTGATGTCCCGACAAATGCGTATGGGGGAGTGAAAGTAAGCGAAGCAGAGCTGTTGGCGGCCTTTCAGTTCTTTGACGCAGACAACAACGGGAAGATTGACATCGGGAACCTCAAGGTGTGTGGGGCTAAACACGGCATGCTGGCGCCCTGAGTGTTCATGTGCGGTGTGATCAATCGCATTGTTACGCTCAGAAAAGGCTCGGACCGTTCTACAAGGCCATGCCCCAACGGGAATTCACGTTCTTGTTGGGCGGAGAGACAGAAATCACACTGGACAGTCTGCGCAGTCTGTTGGCAGACAACGAGGTGAAGGGGTTTGACCCAGTGGCAGAGGCCTTCAAGGTGTGTGAACTCGGCGCAGTTCGGTCAATCTGTATCGGTACTGTGACTCATTCTCTGTACCGTGCAGGTGTACGATCCCATGGAGACTGGGTACGCGGACACAGAGGCCATGAAGCGCATTTTTGCACGCCTCGGGTTTGACGAACTGTCAGAGCAAGATATGGAGATATTGGTGCGTACTTGCTTTCATGCCTTGCTTTTGATGTCTTGCGGCAGTTCGTGCTGGCTCGGTCCCGTTGTGTGTTCATGTCGGGTTTCTGCATGTGCGTCAGATTGAAACAGCAGACTTGGACCGCGATGGAAGAATTAGCTTGGAGGACTTTCGCCACATGTTAGATGTCGGGTTCGTTGCGGGAAACTGTTGCTTGCCAGGTACCGGTTACAGGTCCTTAACGCTCGTTCAATTTTCATTTGCGGTGCGGACAGCAAGCTTCCTGAAACTGATGAAGCCACGTAGCGATGTTGAATGGCGACAAAAGCGTCGCAAAACACCACTGTTGTCTTGCGTTTTCCATCCCACCACCATGGAATTTGTGTTACGGGCTGAGTCAGAAGAAAGAAATGTATGTGTGTGTGTGTCGCACATCTCGAACGCTGCACGCACCACAACCTGCTCAACACTCTCCCACCTCAAAAGTCAGGGTTCACTCCACCCTGCGCAAACGCAGAACTGAAGGGGTTGGAGTTGGTGGCGTTGCCAGGCGTTCCAAACGCCGTGCTCGTTTCACCAGCTGCTACACCTGCGCTGTCACCAAACGACACCCCCGTGAACGACCCACCAAACACATTTGTAGCGGCTGCACCCTCGCCCCCACCACCCCCGAAGCTGTTACTCGAAGCGGCGCCGGCCGCCCCAAACAGAGCTGCGGCTGCCTCTGGGTCAGACTGACCCCATGTGGGCATCTCGTCGGCCGCTTCGTCACCAACACCCCCAAACCCGCCTCCTGCTGCACCGTCAACGCCGCCGAAGGGGGAAGCACCTGCAGGGGAGGCGAAGGCGTGGCTGGCGAACGGCGAGGCGACGGCGGGGGTTGTGGGCGAAGCATCCTGTGGATAGTGCTCCGACGATGTCCCCGTTGAATCCGATGCGTCGCTGCGGTCGTCATACTCGGGTCCATCCTCTGCTTCTGGTGCGTCTCGCGCGCCGTCGGTGTCAGTGGAAGCGAACGGGTTGGACCCGAAGGCCCCGCTACCAAACGAGGACAGACCACCGCCGCCGTTCGAGCTGTGAAACGCAGTGCCACCAAAGGAGGTACCAGAAGCGTCACCGAAGGGGTTGTCCGAGGCGCCCGCGAACGGGTTGCTGGAGGGCGCAGCAGGTGAAGCACCCACGGCTGCCGCCGCGGCTGCAAACGGGTTGGGGGCAGCGCCGTCATCGTAGTCATTTTCTTGTGTCGGCACCGGGGCTGCGGGGGTAAGCCCGGAGCCAAATGGGTTGGAGCCGAAGCTACCAGACAACGACGACATGAGCGCAGGACTGGACTGTGGAGTGGACTGTGGAGTGGACTGAGGAGGAGCGTTGGGCGCTGAAAAAGCGTTGCTGCTTGCCGCACCTGCAGTCGGGGGGGCCGACATGTTCAACCCCACCACAAACTCCGACGTCGTGCCGGGGTACTTAAGCTCCAAGGCCTGCCACACACTGCGGCCTCGCTTCGCCCAAATCGCTTCCACGTTCCCCGCTTTGGCAGGGTTGTGCTTCTCCATGAACGCACGCAGGCGTTGCTTGTGCAGGGGCGTGTCATCTACATCGGAACTGGGAGATACAGGTGCTGGGGCTGCAGCGCTGGACAAAGACGGTTGTGGTGTGGACTTGGTCTGGGCGCCAAACGAAGGCCAGGCAGCACCACCACTCGAAGACTTCGACTCATCACTCGTCGATGCAGTGGCAGGCTTGGCGCTTTCCTTCTTCTTTGCGCCAAACGAAGGCCAGGCAGCACCACCACTCGACTTCGACTCACCACTCGCCGATGCAGTGGCAGGCTTGGCGCTTTCCTTCTTTTTCGCACCAAACGAAGGCCAGGCAGCGCCACTCGAAGACTTCGACTCACCACTCGCCGATGCAGTGGCAGGCTTAGCGCTTTCCTTCTTCTTCGCACCAAACGAAGGCCAGGCAGCGTCACCACTCGAAGACTTCGGCTCGCCGCTCGCCGATGCAGCGGCAGGCTTGGCGCGTTCCTTCTTCTTCGCACCAAACGAAGGCCAGGCAGCGCCACCACTCGACTCACCACCCGTCGATGCAGTGGCAGGCTTCGCGCTTTCCTTCTTCTTCGCGCCAAACGAAGGCCAGGCAGCGCCACCACTCGACTTCGACTCACCACTCGCCGATGCAGCCGCAGGCTTGGCGCTTTCCTTCTTCTTCGCACCAAAC
>Ga0213833_1003052_pt1 | contig 10446 bp, 8 predicted proteins | sample SWATP21_FD_160575 | JGI IMG/M metagenome (GOLD analysis project Ga0213833, IMG submission 160575) | Coastal seawater microbial communities from Marineland, Florida, United States - SWA TP2 #1 | ecosystem: Environmental > Aquatic > Marine > Coastal | place: USA: Florida | collected 2016-08-14
CTGAACCTTCAGTGAGGAGATGTCGAATATAAGCGGTATGATCTGTGTGCATCTGTGCTTTCTCTATTGTTTTTCAGTACAAAAGCAGATGCAGTGTAGAAGGGGGTATTATGGTGTGCAGAGTTTGCCGCCCAATCCCTGGATGGTGCTGCATCTGGTTCGACCACTGCCACATTTACTACAATCAGAGTCTTTAGTACAAGTCCCTGGGCAGGTTGCTCCACCAGCACATCCCTTGATAGGGCCGAAACTGATGCATTTTTGTCGATCTGAAGTGCACTTGCCACAATCTGAATCAGATGTACAATTCAAGGGGCAAACGCTTTGGGCTTGTGCGCAGAAGGAACGTGGGGCACCTGGGATAAGAAGACAAGTGGTCCTGCCTTGTCCACAACCTGTACAATCACCGTTGGTTTTACAAGAACCAGGGCAGCTGGTCACAACAGGTTGACAAGTGTTTTTCCCTGAGCCTGATGGAGCACATCTGGGTCGACCATTACAGGCTTTACAATCAGCGCTGGTTTTACAGGTCGCTGGACAAGTTCCTGTCTGGGCACCACAAACCTTTTTCCCTGAAGAGTTCACATTACAACGGGTTCTACCTGTACCGCACTTGCTACAATCCGCATCGCTTGTACAAGTGGAAGGACAAGTTGGAGCACCTGCAAGACAGATTTTTACGATACCTGCCACTGACGTACACTTGCCTCGACCTAAACAGCTACCACAATCTGCATCACTGGTACACGTAGCAGGGCATGAACCACCACCCATACATGCCTTCACTTGACCTGCAAAAGATGTACAGGTTTTTCTGTCTGGTGTACAACCACTGCAATCACTATTGGATGTACAAGACATCGGACAAACGCTGGCTGCCTGTCCGCAGAATTTATGGGAAGTGAATGGGACAGTTAAGCAACTTGTGCGGCCTTGAGAACAGCCTTTGCAATCTGCATCTGTGTTACAACCACCGTTACAAGTGCTGGTACTTGCTGCCTGGCAAGTCATTGTGCCGGAGCCATCTTTCAGACAGGATGGTCGTCCGGTACATGCAGCGCAATCGGCATTGGTTGTACATGTTTTGGGACATGTGAGACCTTCTGGATTTGAACCCTCGGGATTTAAACCTTCTGTTGGGTTCTGCTCGGGAGAAGTCGTTTCTGTTGGGTTTTCTTCTGGTTTTTGAGCGTCTGGTGTGCCTTGTTCTTGTGTTGGCTCTGGATTTGTCACATTGTCTGGCGCATTGGGCTCTGCCTTGGGTTCTGGGACAGGCTCAGGCTCTGGTTGTGTGTTATTGTCTGGTTGGCTTGCTTCGTCTGCTGTCGAAGCGTCTTCTTCTGTGCTGGGCTCAAAGGTGCTAGTGACTTTTCTACATTTGCCTATTTGGCACTTGAGGCCTTTTTCGCAATTTTCGTCTTTTTGGCAGGCATCCCCATTGCCACCTGGCTGGGGAGAACAACTAAAAAACAAAAGGAATAAGGTCCCTATCAATAGGGTGCTTGAACGAAAAATGGTTTTTGTAAACATCTAGATACTCCATAAAACGTAAGGAAAAATACTTTAGATGGAAAAAATAAAAGGGGGGTACTCTACACAAATCGGGTGCGTGTTTTTGTAAGATACCGCTTAGATTGCTCCTCTATGCTGTACTGTGTTCTTCCACAAGTCAAGGATCGAATGCAGCAAAGCTTTGATTCCTAAAGTCAAAAGGTCTTCAAGAAGGTGCTTGTATTGACTTGTATGTGTTTGATTTTTAAAGATTGTTCTGGTTGTTGTGCTCTGAACTTCTGTTCTTTAATATGGACTCTCCCTACACCTTTGAATTTGCCCTTTTGGACAAGGCATTCTGTGAAGGTTTTTGCCGATGACAAGAGAGGCTTTGTCTTTTGTTGTGCTTGGGAATGACGATCATGAGAAAGTCCTTCATTTTGTTGAGTGAAGTTCATTTATTCTCGGGTCTTTGGATTTTCTTTACATCGGTTTAGAACAAAAAAATGATTGACAAAATTGTTTTTTATGCTAACCCTTTAAGCATCTGAAAAAACTATTGTACGTACAATGAGAAGTGAGGACTGTTCATGGCTAAGAAAAAAACGTCCAAAAAGAAAGCATCTACCAAGAAATCGACCAAGAAAAAATCCACTGCCAAGAAAGCTTCAAGCAAGAAAAGCACACCGAAGAAAAACACATCAAAGAAGAAATCTGCTGCTAAGAAAGCTGCGAAAGAAACACCTGAAAGTACCACTTCTAAGAAAAAAGCTTCTTCCAAGAAAAGCGCTACCAAAAAGAGTTCAGCCAAAAAGGCCGAGCCCAAGAAGTCTACTGGAAAGAAAGCTTCAACGAAAAAATCCTCGGCGAAGAAGTCTGCAAAGAAGACTTCAACCAAGAAAGCCGCTGCAAACAAATCGAAGGCAAAAAAATCTTCTGCAAAAAAGGCAGAGCCGAAGAAAGCTGCTAAAAAGACAACACCAAAAAAGTCGAAAGCAAAAAAGACTGCTCCTAAAAAGACAACTCCGAAAAAGACTGCTAAAAAAGGTACTGCAAAAAAAGCAAAGACCAAAGCGCCTGCTAAGAGCACACCTAAAGCAGCTCCCAAAAAAGTATCCATTCCTAAAGCGGACCTGGCATTTATCGAATTTGAGATTCCCATGGACAAGATCGTGCTTGGAGATCATCAGCCCAGATCTCGTGAAAGCATCGAAGCCAGAGGAAGCATCACACAGCTCAAAAACAGCATCCGTGAAGTGGGTCTCCTTCAGCCCATCTTGGTTCAAGCTCAAGATGATGGTACGTACATGTTGATCAGTGGAGAGCGGCGTTATCGTTCTTGTACAGAGCTGGGACACAAAAAAATCCGTGCGGTTCTTCCCTCCAATCGTACTGTACACGCGCTGAATGAACGTGGAAAAACGCTCGATGAATTGGCGCTTTTTGAGAATCTGCAGCGCAAGAACTTAACCGCGATTGAAGAAGCACGCTGCTTCAAAAAATTGCTCAAGATCCTGGAACTCACCCAAGAAGAATTGGGCGAGCGACTCGACTTAAAACAAGCTTATATCAGCGAACGAATTGGTTTCCTCAATCTTCCCGCTGCAGTTCAAAACATGATCGAAGATGGAGAAATTACCTCCAGCCAAGCCCGTGAACTTGGACGTCTTCGAGAAATCCGCAAAAAGAAAGAGCGTGAGTCAAAACAAATCGAATTGGCCGGCCGTCTGAGAGTCGAGAAAATCACTGTCCGCACGACCAAAAAAATGGTTGACGACATGCTCGGCAAAAAAGTCAAACGAGATGGTGCTCAATTGACCCGATTGGGAGCCAAAAAAGCTGTTTACTTTATCTCTACGCTCAATGAAAAATTTGATGAAATTGACTTGACTGAATTGGATGATGATGACAATGAAGAAAAACTTGTCCAACTTCACGAAAATCTTCCTACTCTGATCAAGAAGCTACAAGGCCTGAAGAAAAAAGTCGCCAAATTGGTGTAAAACGTTCCCCAGGCTTTGGCTCCTCTCCACACTATCCCAACAATGCCCACTTTGCCTCTCCTGCTGTAGGAGAGACCTGCACTTTCAAGATTTAGATCTGCTTTTGTGAACCTTCTCGTGAAAAATGGTATATTCAATCGCAAGTTTCTATGATATCCTTTTTTCTCGGAACAATTGCATTTAAGCACATATCGTTTTGTCTAAAGGAGCCGAAATGGCATCTTCTTTGCAAGATAAGTTGCAGCCTGCTCCCCAGGCTTTGGTACAAGATGGACGTTTCCAACTGGGGACTTATTGTACACCTTTCCGTCGGGTCAATCCGTTGGAAGCTGACCTGGGATGTCCTTCCTTTTTGAACAAGTTACAGCTCAAAGAGTGGCAACATTTTGCTATTGCGAATGAACAGTTTTATGTCTCTTTTGCCATTTTTGACTCTAAGCGCGTGAATTTGGTTCAAGTGGTGGTATACGATCGCATTCAGCAAGAAAAAATAGAGATCGAACGCCTTTTTCTAGGAAGACATTTTTCGCTACCCAATGAACTTTGGGACAATGTTGCGAGTTACAATCGCACAGGTCTTCGCATCGAAGTACACAATCATCTGGAAGTGGGACGCCACAATATTCTCTTGAGTTGTAGTCCCACCCACAAAAATCCCAGAGTGATAGGTCGGTTCATTTGTCATGAACCTCTCGATGAAGTGGAGCCTTTGGTGGTTTGTCTGCCTCTTGGTGAAAAGAGAGCTATGTATTCACATAAGGGCATCTTTCCCGTGGAAGGTGAACTTGTCATTGGTGGACGAAGCTTTACTTTTGAAAAAGAAAAAAGTTATGCATTGGCGGATATCCACAAAGGGTATTATCCATTTGAAATGAAGTGGCATTGGGCCACTGGAGGCGGCCATCTTGAGGATGGTACCTTACTTGGATTCAACTTGACGGACAATCAAGTGAAAGATCAAGTTCAATATAACGAAAATGCCCTCTGGATCAATGGAAAAATCCATCTTTTGCCACCTGTTCGTTTTCAGATGAATTTGGAGAATATTGGAGAGCCTGCTTACATCCGAGATGAAGATGGTTTGGTCAATTTGACCTTTGTTCCTGAGGTGGCCAGAAAAGTAGATGTGAATGCATTGCTTCTCCGAAATCGATATCGTGGACCATACGGTTCCTTTCGAGGGTACATCACCGATAGCCACGGCGACAAGTGGGACATGTCCAAGATGTATGGGATGGCCGAGGACTTTTACCTTCGCGCTTAGTTTACGGATATCATGCTCTCTCCGATTTGCCTCCTTTATCCATTTTGATGCCATTGTCATTGCCTTCTGATGAGCGTATTGCTATCTTGAAGAGCACACAAGAATTCTCTTTGAAGTGATTTTGCATTGTGTGTATGTGATGCAACTCGCAAAGATGATGTCGGCATACTTTGATAGGGAGCTTTTTTGATGGGAGTGTATGAAAAGGAGCAATCCAGGGTTGGAGCCACTTTAAGATTTCGTCGATCAGGTCGATGTCTTAAGGCTATACGTACTTTTGGAGCTGTTTGGTTAGTTGTTTGTTTGCCTGTCTTATTCCTTCAGTGTTCTCCATCATCCCCTGTTCAATCAACAAAGCCAGACGCTTCTTCAAAGGGAGTTCCCAAGACTCGAAAACCTGCGATTCCTCCACCACGACGTGGTGTCGTCCCTTCAGCAACATGCGCAACATTGAGCAAAGCCTTACCGTCCCAAAAACAAGACCAGGCGGGACGCGTTCTCAGTGAACCTAAAGACAAGATCGCGTTTATCTACGACCAAACCCAACTGCGTACTTTTGAGTTGCAGCTTTCTAAAGAAAATCTGGCGAAGCTCGATGCTGACCCTACAGCAGAAGTCTATGTAAAGGGAAAATTGATTTACGATGGAAAGACCTATGAGCCTGTTGGTATTCGTTACAAGGGTTCTATCGGCTCTTGGGTGGGTTGCACTGAGAGAGGAGCAGGCGGAAATCCATTTGGTATCGGAGGTGCCAAGATCTGTCCGAAATTGAATTTTAAAGTGAGCTTTAACAAATACAACTCCAGTGGGCGATTTTTTGGTGCCAAAAAGCTACTTTTCCATGCGATGAATGCAGATTTTTCCTTAATGCGTGAGAGATTGGGTTACTGGCTCTTTCGGCAAATGGGAGTACCTGCTCCAAGAGCTGTACACGTGAGACTTTTGGTCAATGGTGTGTATGCAGGCGTTTTTTTGAATCTAGAGTATATCGATGGGCGATTTACTCGAAGCCGTTTTGCCGATGGGAAGGGCAATTTATTTAAAGAGATTTGGCCCACAGCAAGTTATATGCAACCGAAACTTACTGAGCACCGTTGGCGTAGCGGTTTGAGAACCAATGAAGATGAATCACCATCGATGCAGAAGATGTTGGATTTTGGTAAAGCAGTGATGCAAAGCAGCGGGGATGCCAGTGCAAAAGCCATACAAGATTGGATGAGTGTCGAGAATACTTTGCGATTTATTGCGGTGGATCGAGCGACCCGTTCCGATGATGGACCCTTCCATTTTTATTGTAATGGGAGTCGCTGTCAAAATCACAATTTTTATATTTATGAAGAAGAAAAGGCCAATAGAGTTTGGTTGATTCCTTGGGATTTGGATCGCTCATTTGTCATCAAAGGAGGCGGGATGGCTGACGGATTCGTCAGAGTTGTGGATCGTTGGAATGACCACACAGTCACATGTCGTCCTCGGCCTGGTGGACTTTCTGCAGGACCCTGGCAGATGCCCCCATCATGCGATCCGCTCTTTAAGAGCCTGGGGTGCCATTTTGGTACGCGATATCGAAACATATTGAAGGGTTTGCTTGATGGGCCTTATAGCAAAAGTACAGTAGAGAAGATGCTGGGGATTTGGCAAAAGCAGATTGCTAAGATCGTTCAGGAAGCCCACGATAAAAACAAGCGTCAGTTATCGCCTACCCATTGGCAAGCGGGGATTGTGGATCTCAAAAAGCGCATTGAGATTATCCGAAAAGAGGTAAGCCAACAATTGAAACCTTAAGATTCTTGTAAAGAAGGTGCGCGAACTTTGGCTTCGGATGTGGGAATGTGCAAGGGGAGGGTGACTGTGAATGTTGTGCCTTCGCCCATCGCGCTTTGGATTTGGATGTCGCCTTGTAGTAGATTGCATAGCTCTTTGGAGATGGCCATGCCCAAGCCTGTGCCTGTTGCACGATGGAAGGTCGATGTACTGCCTTGAGTATACCTTTCGAAAAGAGTCTGCACCTGCAGCTCATTCATACCGATGCCGGTGTCTTGAACCACGAATGTGATGCCTGGCTTTTCGTTTTGTTGGATGCTACGAATCCGAAGATAAACATCTCCACGTTGGGTGAATTTGGCCGCGTTACTGAGTAGGTTGAGCAAGATCTGTCTGAGTTTGAGCCTGTCTGTTTTTAGAACTTGAATACTTCCATCAAAATCAATGGTGAATTGGTTCTGATTCTTTGTCATGAGAGGGAGAACTTCATCTTGTAATTCTTGAAGCAGTTCCGATAGCTGAACGTCTTCAATGATCACTTCCATTTTACCCGCTTCTATTTTTGATAGATCGAGTAAACTACCAATAAGCTCCAGAAGATGCTTTCCTGCGCCTTTGACTTTGCAAGCATCTTTCGCAAAGTTGTCCAATCCTTTTTCTTGAAGTTCTTCCTCTAAAAGTTCTGTGTAGCCGATGATGGTATTCAGAGGGGTTCGGAGTTCGTGGCTCATGGTTGCTAAGAAATCGCTTTTGGCTTGATTGGCCAACTCAGCTTCTTCTTTAGCCTTTTGGGCTTCGTTGTACAGTCGTGCATTGTCCAAAGCAATGGATGCGACAGCCATCAATCTGCGCAAGAGCGTGAGTTCTCCTTGGCCGAGTATCCTGTCTGGATCTTTACTGACAAGATCCATCACTCCAATGACCCTTGAACGAACTTTTAAGGGGACTGATATGACTGAAATTGTAGGTGTTTCTTCATTGTTTTGATGGCCATGTTCTTTTTTGAACCGGTTGACGCTTTGTGACCAGCTGAAGTAATCGATGATGAGCTGTGCTTGACCTGTCTTCCACGCCAATCCTGCGAGACCTTCGCCCTTTGTCTGCTTGTGTCCTCGAAATTCCTCTAACTTGCCATCACTTAATAAGATTCTCGATTCCAGGACTGTCTCATCTTCGCTGACCAAATAGAGTTCAGCTCGAGGGATTTCCAGCCAATCGGTGGCTCTTTTCATGAGTGCTCTGAGCACTTCTTGTTCATCCAGTTGGCCAAGGAGGGTGAGAGACATGTCTTGGAGCAACTTGAGATACTCTTGATAAATCGGAGTTGTGACTGCTGGGAGCTCTTCTTTCGAGGGCGAAGTTGTTGGATCGGGTTGAGCTGGCCGGGGCTCATTGCTTGTCATGGGTTGTGCTCCTGTTTCGAACCCCCCAGGTTCTGATTGCTGAGTGTCTTTCTCCACTGCCGTTCTCTCTTATGCTGCAAGCTACTCATCTCTTATTTATGATGCGAAAAAGAGCTACGGGTTTTGAAGGTACCAAAACTTAACGCATCAGTACTATGCCAAGCAAATTTAAGTCGCACATGGTCTTGTAAGTTGTATACGTGTTTTTGTTGTGTTTAAGAAAATTTGAAAAAATATTCGAAATAAAGTAGACAAAAGTCTTTGCTTGTTAGATATCAATCCTTATACTTTGGCTGTTGGCAATTTTCCTCGAGTTCTATCAAAACCCATGCGGAGGACGAAGCTCATGAACAACAAGAATTTTGGGGATATCATCCCCTACGCCGAAACCAATCTACCTACTGAATTTGGCTCATTTCGAGTCGTTGTGTTTCGCGAAATCGACAATGACAAAGAGCACTTGGCAATTATTAAGGGTGATATCGAAAACACGACGGATCTTTTGGTCCGCGTTCATTCAGAGTGCTTTACTGCGGAAGTACTTCACTCCCTTAAATGCGATTGTAAAGAGCAACTTCACGAAGCATTACGAGCCATTGGACAAGCTGGACGAGGGATGATTGTTTATCTCAGGCAGGAAGGTCGTGGGATTGGATTAGGGAATAAGATCAGAGCTTATTCTCTTCAAGAATCAGGATTTGACACTGTGGATGCCAACCGGGCGCTTGGTTTTGAAGATGATTCTAGGACCTATGAAATGGCTGCCGGGATGTTGAGGTATTTCAAAGTCCTTTCGATTCGGCTCTTGACCAATAATCCTGAAAAGATCGAGCACTTGGAAAATCTTGGTATTGAGATTACCAGGCGGGAATCCATCCTTTGTGAACCCAACCCCCACAATATCGACTACTTCGTGACCAAGAAAGAACGCATGAGACATATGTTCTCAGCATCCTTCCTAAAAGTAGATTAAACTTAATAATTATGAAATATTGCTAGATGGCTGTGTTGGGCTGTCCTGATTGTGAAATGGACAACCTCCACCGGCTTTTTCTTTGGTGTTGCCCTGCGTTGTGTTGGTCGGTATGGCTTTTGTTGCTGCTGATGGTATGCGCTTTTCCAGTGTCATTGGCAGACCGTCTTTTGGAGACATGGTGATTTGCGGCAGCTCTTCTACCTGGTAACCTTCGCGGAGTCGCAGTGTGTATTTTTGTGCGATGGTAGACAGGAGAAGTGTGGCTTCCATCATCGCAAATGAATTTCCAATACAGACCCTTGGACCTGCACCGAAAGGCAGGTAAGCATATCGGTGTCGTGCCTTTTCATTTTCCACCGTGAATCTTTCTGGTCGAAACTCGTCAGGATTTGGGTAAAATCGCTCATCTTTGTGCAAAGAATAAGGCGCAACGAAGACCATTGAGCCTTTTTTCACAAGCTTACCTTGAATATGTACATCTTCTTTGGCCAATCTTGAGTTAAGAATCCACACAGGTGGATGAATTCTCATGGATTCTTTGATGACCTGTTGGGTGTATGTGAGTTCTTTGATGTCTTCAAATGTTGGGGTTCTTCCCTGGAGCACACGATCGAGTTCTTCGTGAAGCTTTTCTTCGACTTCTGGATGTTTTGACAAGAGATACCAGGTCCATGACAGGGCATTCGAAGTGGTTTCGTGTCCAGCTACAAACAGTGTGACCAACTCATCAATGAGCTGTTGATCGTCCATTCGGCTGCCATCGTCGTCTCTAGCTTGAATGAGACTGGATAGAAGATCGCCTCTATCTTCCCATTTTCCTTCTTTTTCTTCTTCTCTTCTTGTATCGATCATCCCCTGTATCTTTTTCTGTAAGAAACGTGCGGCCTTGTTGCCACGTAGGTTGGTAGGGGTAGGAAGCCACCTGGGGAGAACAAAGAGAGCATCAAACTCTTGTTTGGCGATATCTTGAAGAATTTCAACAGTATGACCCAGCTCTTTTGCTTCTTCAGTGACATCCATGTTGAACAACGCTTCGGAAACGATGTACATGGTGAGTTCCATCATACTTTGTGCGATATCTACCTCTTGTCCCTCCTCCCAAGAAGACATCATTTTATTCGTTTGTTTGCTCATGGCTTCGGCGTAAAGACTGATCCGCTTTTTGCGAAATGCTGGTTGAGACAATTTTCTTTGCTTTTTGTGGAAATCGCCATCGCTGGTGACAAGACCTTTGCCAAGCATCCTTCCCATAACCACTTTGTCTCTCTTTCCTTTCTCGAAAGACTTCGAATGCTCTACAAGGACTTCTTTAATGCCATCCGGATGAGAGACCAGGTGGAAAAGATCGGTACCCATTTTAAAACTCACCAGGTCTCCGTGATTCTTTTGTAAATAAAGCAAAAATCCCAATGAATCTTTTGCAAATTCTTTTACGATATCCAAACCTAACCAATTTCCCAGTACTTCATGACTCGCCATAGCCTTTGCTCCCGATTGAAAGAATCTTATCTTTTCAGTCGTTTGTCGGTTTTCATTAACAGATTG
>Ga0213833_1003053_pt1 | contig 10444 bp, 5 predicted proteins | sample SWATP21_FD_160575 | JGI IMG/M metagenome (GOLD analysis project Ga0213833, IMG submission 160575) | Coastal seawater microbial communities from Marineland, Florida, United States - SWA TP2 #1 | ecosystem: Environmental > Aquatic > Marine > Coastal | place: USA: Florida | collected 2016-08-14
TCTGGGGCAAAGAAGAAAAAGAACGTGCTTCCAATTTGGACAAAAAGTACGGAGAAAAGGCTTTTAAGGGCAAAAAGAGCGGCGCCAAAAACACGTGGGAAACAATCAAAAAGCCACAGAGCCCTCGAATCGGCCACGTGAAGCCACTTTGGGAACGCTTCCCACTTTCTCCAGTTGCAGAAATGTGTTGGAACACACGTCCGATAAACTGCGCCATCACACCCATGGCACCGATTCCCATACCAAACAAGATCCTGTCATGTGGGAATGTCGCACACACAGGCAATACGGACAAAAGCATCCCTACAGTCCAGAATTGAGCTGTCTTATCTTTCCGCAGTATCGGAAAAATAATCAGAGCAATAAAAGAAAGGACACATGTGCCAAAAATCGCGTGCCCCATATTGTAGGCATTCGAGTTTGTCATCCAAAAGTCCGCACTCATAGGCGTCCATTGCGCTAACAATAGCGTGGGAAACCGTTCGAGAACAGCAAAAAAGAATCGCGAAGGCTCTCCCAAAGGATCGATGTAAGCACCAGATTGCAAAGCCCCGTAACCAAGGGCTTTATATACCACACGCCACACCACCACCACCGTCGCATATGGGATTAGAGGCAACCAGCGTTTCCACGAGCGTGCTTTGTCCAAAAAGGCCGAGTATGCAAATAGATATGCTGTGGCAAAGATGGCAAATTCTGCTGCGAGTAAACCCACTCCCATGAACAAAGGCCCAAGGACAGCCCCCACCTTCCAATCATCGCGTCTCCACTTGTCATGTAAGATCAAGACAAAGACACCTATTCCCGTTGCGATCAAAGCATTTCGATTGGCCAAAAAGCCAACAGCAAGTCCATGTGCTTCATCCAAAGCGTACAAGAGTGCTGCAAGCCCAGCGATCCAGGGCGCTGTGATGAACTTCCGGTATAGCCAGGTGACCATCAAGATGAGAAAAGCCAGCCAAAGCAGACTGTGTACATGCATCATAACCGGAGAATCTGGCCAAAAGGAGTAATCCATCCAGTGCGTAGCAGAAGAAAGCGGTCTAAAGAAAGCCAATTGGATCTTGGGTGCGCTCCACCAGGGATACGCCCCACTTTCCAACATGGCTTTTCGATTGTCATCGGAAATGAAGTGAAATAAATCCAGATATCTCTTGTCGCTGTAGTGAGGGCTCTTTCGACCGTCCACTTTCAGGAATTGCAATTGGTCATCCAACACCAACCCCGCACTCAGCGTACACAAGGTCAACAAGATAGCGATAAATGAGAGTTTTAGACCCAATTTGGGCCTTGCAAGGAAGACAGGTATTCCAAGGCGTTCAAATAACGGTTTCTTCTCTGCCTTTTGTTCAACCTCTTCTGGCAAAATCGCTGGCACTTCTACTTTAGCCGAAGGCAAGTACGCCATAGCCTCTTCTGTGGCATCTTCCAGAGACTGGGAGAAGTGTTTCCAAAAGGTCTCTGCTTCCTCTCTCGTAACTGCGCCTTCTTTGTAATTGATGTTGAAGATCAGCTTTCCATTGAAGCGAATCACCGTGAGCACAATCCCATAACGAGGTGTGATGGGTGTGGTGATCAAGATCTCATCGACAGACCAGCTCTCCCCTTTCAAATCGGGAATTTTCAAGCCGATCAAGTTGGAAAAATTGAGGTTGGATTTCGCCCGTTTCGATTTGAAGATGTAGCTGTGGAGCATATCCATAGGCAAACGCTGGAGAAGTGACTGCTCAGCCAACAAACGCTTGAATGGGATATCATTATCTCTCTGTTCTACAACCTGCTTCTGGACAGAACGAGCCATCTCTGGAATGGATTGCTTTTCTCGCAGATCGAAGACAGCTTCCAAAGTAGACAAGTGGTTTGCAAATGAACGAAAACTCCCGTCTCTGGGACGTGTTTCCATAACCATCGAGCCGATGATCTTGCCCACAGGTCGGTCAAGTTCTTCATGCCACCGTCGATTGGCCTCGAACATCCCTGCAGCCAAAAGTGAATTCAAGCTCGCGCCCATCTCCTTACGGATAGGACGCCAGCGTTCGAGGATCTCGTCAGAAAGCACATAATGTAAGGTATTGTTGCCGCCTCTGTAATCATTGACATCATTTTGGTAAAGCGGTGTAGGTGGGTTTATGAAGTGCTTAACGGCGCCTTTCAAAAACCAGATGAGGCCAGATAAGGTATAGCTGCTTTGCTTCTTTTTATCCAAGCCCAATGCGTCCAGTTCAGGCTTTCTATGGATGGGTTCTAGCAATTCATCACTTGGACGCTCTCCTTTCTGAGCCGCCGCAAGATAAGTACAAAAGTCTGTCAAAAGCTCGATAAAAGCACGGCCATCAGCGATACCATGGTGTTGCCGGAACAACAGGCGGTACTCTTCGTCCTCAGTCCTCACCATTGTCAAAGTCATAGGCGGATCGACAAATTGATCTGTATGTCGATTGAGAACCTCCTGGAGCAACAAAGGGAATTCTTTCTCTGAAGCTTCCCGTAAATCACTGACCTCAAAGATAGACTCCAGGTCAAAATTGGGATCTTCTGCATAGCGAAAGTGGGTGGCATACTCAGGGTAAGCATCCAAAGATTGGGCAACAGTCTTTAAAGAGGGATAACGGGAGACGGTATCAGCAAGCGCTGTTTTCACATGCTCAACATCCAAAGAGCCCTTGACCACGAGTTGCCAGGTGGGCGTTCCAGAACAACCATATTCACGGTGGGTCACACCGATTCCACCTTTGTCGATGTAGTCACAAGGATAAACAATGCCATCCGTTTCTGGATTGGGCTTTTGGCACCATCTGGGATCTTCTCGAAAGACAGGTCCGCCCTTGGCCCCCATGTATCCCGCAGCGATAGAAGAGACCGCGCCAACAATGGCCGAAAAGATACCTTTAAACCACACAAAAGACTGTGAATCCATCCCATTGGGATATTCTTTAAAGATCCCCGCAAGTGCCACACCAGCCAAAACAGCGGTCAAAATCCCACCGAACCAAAAGGCACTCCAGCCAGGGTGAGCTTCGCTCCAGGCAAACAACCCTTTGCCTCCTCCACCAGGAAGACGACCAGCTTTTGCCTCCCTTCGAGTAACAGGCATCACCAACAGGAATGTGAAAAAACAAATGAGAAAGGTTCCCAAAATCGAATCTGTGGAAACACTTGTGGGTCCCTCTAAAAGAATGACCTTTTGGCGACCATAAATCAGCCATCCAACGACGAAATTGATCAAAAAGTTGACCAAAACGGCACCGGGGACAAGCTTTACTGCACAGTAGCGAAGAAAAGAGTAGGTAGGGCCTTGCTTCATAAATGTATGTCCTATCAAGAGAAAAACAGCGCTATATCACCAACAATCCCGCCCATTCGAGGACCAGGGGCTATCGACGCGGGCATAGTAGCCGTGTCCCCAAGGGAAGTCAAGCAAGCTATCTATTATCCGTACAAGGTATTTCCTTTCAAAAACAGCTCAGCGAATGAACCCACCTACACACCAAATCTCTTCTCCACCCTCAAAATGTGTTATACTCCTTCACAAAAACCCACGTATCACGGATGACCAGTCTTGAAAAAAGTCATTTCTATACTCGCTCTTTATTTGCTTTTGGTATCTTGCACAAAAACGTCTAAACAAGTCCCAAAAGCGCCCAAATGGCCCACCTTTCCCAAAACCAAAAAACAGATACAAGCGCTCCTTAAGCGCTACCCTGTGCCAAAAGGCAGCATCACAGATCCACCTATGGGATTGACCCTTTATCCAAAAATCCTCAAGGACTATCGTACGCTGCTGTCGGTAGGTTGGCCCCAAATCACCAAGGAACTTCAAAAAGCCTTTGTCCCATCAAAAACCTCTTATCTGCTTTGGGGAACAACACACGACTCCAGACAACAATTCACAACCTTTTCACGGTTGCTCGGAGGAACTGGTCTTACAGGCGTGACTGATGTGATCATCGAAATGCTTTATGCTACCGGTCACTGGTCAGATATCCCTTCCACCCAACAGCAAGGAGAGAGTCACATCTTACATGCCATCGCATCCACCGGAAGTTCATCTGCTTTACGCTCCTTACACCAAAGCCAAAAAGAAAAGAACTACGCTGGATGGAAATACAATTATCTCGATGCCATCTTGGATTTGACTTTAGTGGGTAGAGGGCGTGGATTCAAAGTCCATGGCTGTGAGCTTCCAAAACCCTTGCGCAAGATGCTGAAGTACGGAGATTCTCTTCGTTTGAGGGTACGTGAATACCATTGTGCTCAAGCCAATCAACTCTTTCGCAAAGACAAACGCCAAATCGCGATGTTCTGGGGGCGTTCACATATCGAACCCCAGGGTATTCGTAGATTCCTGCCTGCTGATGCAAGGGTGACAGCCGTGTATGTATACGGGATGGCCTCGAGTCCTTCTACATTCGAATACGAATTTGAACGCAAGGTCAAAATCCTGCAACCCACTCTCATTAAGCTAAAAGCCTCACCACACATGAGACGCTACGCGTTATTGCTTCCAGGGCTTCTTCGATACAAACAATGGATGCAGACCCGCACAAAAACCCAAAAAGCCACTGCTTATAATCTTCAAATAGATGGGAGCTTTCACGCTTTTGACATTGCAGGTAAACAATACAAAAAGACCACACAACTCAAGCTCTCACCAGGCGATCATACCTTCCTCTTACAGCGCAAACCCTCCAGCCACATGCTGATTGGAAACGTCCGTATCTTACAAAAGGGCTTCACTCGAATACGTGTCTTCAAAACGCTTCGGTTGGAGTACCATCACAAAAGTCCATAAACCTGTATTCTTGAGAGAAAGATCTCCATTTTCTTTGGCTTGATTTTACACAGAAACCCTTAGCTGCCTCTAGAGCAGTAGCCCAAGTGTCTCGACGTCCTGGAAAGAAAGCGAGTCCGACGTCTTGGTGAATGCGAGGAAATCCAGGTCGATTTTCGACTGGTCACAGCGATGCACCGTGAAATCCGAAGGAACATAAAAGTCAGGTCTGCTTAGAAAAGAGTTGTTTGGAAGTGATAAGTGGCAGGCAAGTGGTGAGCAGGGACAACGATCCCCTCAGAGTCATCCCTGATATGGCCAGTTTTGTGAAAACGTGGCCCCCTCAAAACATCCTCTCTTAGAGGACCCCTCTCTGCTCTTGATCCAACTCGATGGACTCGAAGAGCGCTTGAAAATTCCCCTCTCCAAAAGAATTGTGGTTCTTTCGTTGAATCAACTCGATAAAAATAGGTCCAAATAAATTCTTGGTGAAGATCTGTAGTAAGTAGCCATCATCATCACCGTCTACCAGGATCTGATGATGGCGAATGCGAGTTTTGTCTTCGGTCACTTGTGGAACGCGTTGGAAAGCTTCTTCGTAGTAGGACTCGTGGATATCGAGGGTATCGATCCCACTGTCTTCCAACAAATCCAGAGAATGGATAAGATCTTTGGTCAAGAAGGCCAAGTGCTGAATACCTGCTCCATTGTACTCTCTCAAGTATTCTTCTATCTGGGAACGAGACTCTGTTCCTTCATTGATGGGGATACAGAAGTTCTTACATGGAGACTGAAGAGCATAAGAGAATAGACCTGTCTTTTTACCGCGGATATCAAATGTTCTCACTTCAGTGAATCCAAATAGATCTTTATAGAAGTAAGCCCACTTTTCCATGGTGCCTTTGTAGACGTTATTGGTCAGGTGGTCGATACACAAGAAACCCTTCTCTTCCACCACGTCAGGATTCTCTAGTGGCAAAAACTCTGATTCAAATGCTGTGTGCTCTTTTGCGCTCAGGAAGTAGATGAGGCTGTCTCCAATGCCATAAATTGCAGGGAAAGGAACGCTCTTTTCTCCATCGCTTTCGTATGGTCTGGCACCTTTCTCCACAGCTTGTGCAAAAGCAGATGCGGGATCGTCGAAAAGCCATCCCATAGCGCAAATGCTGGGGCCATGGGATTTTTGAAAGTGATCAGCAAAACCATTTTCTTGTTTGTTTAACAAAAACTGGATCTGGTTTTGTTTGTAAACGTCGATATCTTTGTTTTTATGATGAGCAAGCCTTGAAAAACCAAAGTCCAAGAAGATTCGGTGCATATCTTCAGGCTTTGGAGATGCAAATTCAACAAAGCCAATGCCTCGGAGTGCTAAAGGATTTTGGGAAGTCATGGTCTGCTCCTTTATTAAAGAATAGATTCAAGCCAAAGAGCCAAAGTCCAGGGATCTGATATGGTTCCAGAATGCAATTGACTTGGGCCTTTTGTGTTCATTTCAAACGGAATGTCATGGGTCGCTCGTTGCACTGTTTTTTGTGCAAGGGCAAGTTGTTATTGGCAGGAACAATAGAGGAAAGCGCAAAAGGGATCTTGGGATAGAGCAATCAATCTGTTGATCTGTGTCAAAGATTTCAACGCCAAATTTCTTACGTCTAACCAAATGGCACATGCTCGTCTCATTTTCAAAAACGCTTGTTTCGCTTGACGACGTGGTTTCCCCACCTTAAAATAGTGAAGCATTTCAAGATTTTTGATGAATGTTGTTTTTTACTTTTTATTTCCACAGAGTGGACACTTATGACACCGGCAAGGATATCTAAAGATCCAGGGTTTACAGGTAGGTTTGGAGACCTATGTGTTTCCATTCGGGTATCAAAACCCATCCCCTGGACACAAGAAAAATTGGCTGAGCAAGTCGACTTGCGTTACGGCAATTGTTTTTCATCCATACTCAAAGCGATCAAGCGTCTGGAAGCCGGACAAAACATCACGATGAACAATTTTGATCGAATCATGTCCACGTTATTGGGCGAGGACCTCTCTGTCATTTTTGATGCATTCCACAAGCAGCAACAAGGACAAAACCCTTCAAGACCAGAAGAAACCAATGTGGAGGCACCGCATCATGCAGGATAAAACAGCACCACAAGTTCTCTTCACTGGACAGGAGAAAACCCTACAAGATCTTTCTTCACTGGAACAAGAAAGGCTATACAAGCTACTTTTACAAAAGAGCCTTCAAGAGGGGCATATCGATCTCTCAAATGCCCTCGTCCCCGCAAGTATCCAACGGGATTCCCAAATACAAGTCTCTCCCACACCCGTACCCTTTGAACAAGCATTTCCCCAAGAAGAATCTCTCTTTACACCGACAGTAAAGGAACATGACACCTTCGCGCCAAAAGGCTCTTTTTGGGAACAATTGCGCCGATGGTGGAGTCAATCCCAAAAAAGACCGATTCTTCTGGGTGTATCAGGATTCTGCATCCTACTCCTTCTCGCCTTTGCCATCCTCTTTCAGAGTCACATCTTACCGGGAATCACAACAAAAACGCCCAGGCTTGGAAGTGCAAAGAACGCGATTTCCACAAAATCAAGTCGATCTGGCTACAGTTTCCTCACATGTCGCAAGGACAAATCAGATGGTGAAAAGCGCAGCTATACCCTGCCCATCCACATCACTGAAGACAATGGAAAGAAAAAAGTCTGTACAGGCACTTTGCTCGCACCTTACGCCTTGCTGACCACACGAGCTTGTCGTGGTAGCCTTGGCAAACATCGAGAAGAGCGCTTTGTCCTTTGGAAAGGAAAGAAACTGGCCATCCAAAACGACTTTACCAATCCTTTTTCGGTCTCTTTGAACTACTACGGCACACTTAACCTGCCTTTTCCTCGCGGGAAGCGTGGTAGAGACAGAACCTCCAGACCTTTCGCTCCCAGGTGGCTTTTGAAGACCACAGGTGTACACCGGCACAGGGCTTCCCAAGTGCCCAAAATGCATGGACTGCATCTCTTCTTTGTCCCAGAATTGACACCTGAGTTCATTGAAAAACAAGGACTTCGCATTGTTCACCTGGATGCTTTTGCTCTGCTTCGGTTACAGCAATTGAAAACACCTCACAAAGTCTCTGATAGTGTGACCATCCCTCTGGGAACTGGACAAAAAGCGCCCATCCTTCGACAATTATCTAAAGAACACCAAGCAAAAGGATTCCTTTCTTTAGCTAACCGCTCCAAAAAGACATCCTCGTCAAACAATCCAGGCCATGGCTCTCCTGTTTTGGGACAATTATGGGATATCCGAACAAAGCAATTTTGCGAAACAAATCTACTGATGGGCCTCCTTCAAAAGGACAAAAAGCTCATCCCCACGGCTTACCATCCCAATGCCAGGGTCGACAATGCTCCCATCACAGTAGATGCCACACGTCGAAACCATCTTTGGCTGTTGGCACAGATGCAAGATCTCGACAATGACGGCATCACAAAGCTTTGTGATCCCAATCCGCTTCAGGCCAACCAGGCAGACCAAAGCCAATGCCCTCCCATTGTCGGAAAACCTCAAGGTTCTGTCACCCAAGGGTTTCCAAAGGGTCTGTTACTCTGCAAATCAGGCGATTATGTGGCAGGATTTCGCGGTCGTTACAGCTATTATGGTTTGATCCATATGGCATTGTTGTGTCGTCCAAAACGATGTCTTCAAGGCCAGAAAAAGTGCCCAACGGAGTATTGGACAGACGCGTATGGCGCAGATCCCAGACCCAGTGCATCACGTGTTCAGTACAAAACACGTGTGGCACGTTGTCGCTCCAAACAAGCCTTAAGCAAAATTCATTTTGAAATTGCTAGCGACGAAATCTTTTATGCCAAAGCCTTTTGCTCCGATTTTGGGACAGCAAAGCACCTTCGTTCACTCCCTCCCATTGGGCGACTCACAGGAAAACTGCACATCCGAACCTGTCCGAAAGGAGAGCACATCATCGGTATCGTCGCCCACAACCGTACTTTTAGGCGCATCTCCAGCATGCAGCTTATCTGCTCCAAAAATACACAGTAACTCACTCGCCTTTCTCTCCTCGCAACACTTGACCAAACGCCCCAAAAAGCGACACTCCCCGACAAAAACATCCGATAAAAAAACAAACACATAACTCACCCAAAGCACAAAAAACAGTTTAGGGACCATATATGGGCTGTTTACCAAAAATCCTTCACTTTATATTAGCGCTCACCCGACGATACATTTGAAAAGCCAGATGCACCAAGTGTGCAAAAAGCCCGCAATCCACAAAAAACAAAAGAGTGAAGCAGATGAAAAGAACAAAAGTAGGAAGGGTCTTTGTATGTCTCGTGTTGCTGTTTGGATGGTTTACTGGATGCAGCATGCAGCCCCCAGCTCAAGAGCTGGCTCAAGAACCAGCCCAAGCATCGCTTGGAAAGACAAAGGCTGCATTGGGCTGGTGCCTCACCAACACAAGTTGCGCATCAAACGAGTTTTGTCGTTTACCTCTCTGTGGGAAGAAAGCCGCTGGTGTGTGCCTTACACGCCCAAAGAGTTGTCCAACACCAGATCCTTACGGTGCAGATGAAGTGTGCGGTTGCAATGGAAAATCCTATGGAAGTGTGTGTCTGGCAGCCAAGGCAGGTGTGACTTCAGAACCAGGTCCTTGTCCTGGCAAAAACCAGTCAAGATACAGACGTTGGTTAAGTCGCGTGGATACCAAAGCCTGTACAGGAACAACCATTTTTAATGGTGAAATCGGACACCCAGTATTTACGTATATTCAACCTGCAGCACACGAAGATGGCCACTATGCGGCTGGAAGAGTTGTCCCTAAAGCAGCTCAGTCTCCATTCACAGTCACCCAGGTGCGGTACAAGCTCCGACAGCAGGTCAAAGATAGATTGTACATGGCTCATTGTAATGCCAGATTGGGACATGAGGTACAAGTTTTCGTGAAGAATACCAACCAAACGCCATCTATGTTCCAACAACCACTGGCTACAATCCAAGTTCCCGAGTTGAACGCAAACAATGTCCCACAATCTACGGACACCAGAACCATTACTCTCACACTCCCCAAACCCATCCGCTTAAAGCAAGGCGAATCTATCTTCATTTCGGTGAAAATGCGATACGTCGATGCCAACAATGTCCTTTGTATGGGCGTTTGTCTTCACCAGGTAGATCCCAATCTTGATTTCTGGAGTAATGCAGCGCAAAAACCTTACCAATGGACGTCTCTGGCGAGCTTTGGACCTCTATTTATCATGGGATATTATGTGCAAGCTTATGGATTCTACGATGGTCCCAAAAACCTCTTAAACCCCTAGTTTCCGATAAATGTCCACATTGTCACGAAACCTCGCCAATGCCTCTCTCATATCACCTGTACATTACATGGAAGCTTGAAGTTGCAAGCGGAATTGGTTGATGCCTTCGGAGATACCATTGCCGCTCCAAAGCCTGAAGTAATCCATCTGAAGTTTGAGAGGATGCTTGACAAAGTAGTAGCTCAAAGCTGTTCCAAGGCTGTACTTCTCAGGCAAAGAACTTCCTGCTGCATCAAAAGGCTGGACGTGTCCATAGCGAACAGCCCATTCGAATGTGGTCCCAGAAAACAGATAGCCAGCCTGGACAAAGAAACCAAAGCCATTTCGAGGTTTATCGAGATC
>Ga0213833_1003054_pt1 | contig 10442 bp, 14 predicted proteins | sample SWATP21_FD_160575 | JGI IMG/M metagenome (GOLD analysis project Ga0213833, IMG submission 160575) | Coastal seawater microbial communities from Marineland, Florida, United States - SWA TP2 #1 | ecosystem: Environmental > Aquatic > Marine > Coastal | place: USA: Florida | collected 2016-08-14
CCCCCCCCCCCCCCCTGCACAGATCAAGGAGGCCCTACTGACCAGTAAGACGGCGTTGATGCTCATTCGAAAGAACTTTCGGCGATACCTGCGTTCGCAGGGCGCCATCAACTCCGCTGTTATGAAGTTGTCTCACTGGGACTTGCGTGCCCTCATGTGTGGCAACGACTTCGTCAGTGGGCCACAAGTGGCACGTTGGTTGGTGGTGAGTCCATGTTTCGAGGTTGATGATCAACGCGTAGCCTGGGCGTTGGATGTGATTCGAGCCCTTAGCACGCCGTCCCTGCGCCGGTTGCTGCTTCGGCTGACCCGGTTTCCGAGGTGCGTCGCATGTGTTGTGGGATATTCTGAGACACTGCCATTCTGACAATCGGTGACGTGGCGACCGATGCGCCAGCCTCCCGTGGCAGTCACCTCGGGTTCACAGTTCTAGGTTTCCCAGGGCTTCCATTCGACCGCTGAAGAACGTGCACGACACCGAACGCTTGCGGCACGTCGTGCTGGAGGTGGGAACGATCTGGCTTCCCTCCTCGCTGTCCTCGCTCGAGTCAGTTCGAGCCCAGTTTTCTGAGCAAATTTGGCGTGACTGACCCGATCATGCGTCACCCATGGATGGCTGGTGTTGCGATGCCACGTGCCCTGCTTCAACCCCGGTCCTACCCGTTGCCATACGCGCGCCCCTAGCCCTGCCTCGCTCTCTCTGACATGGTAAGCAGCCCTGTGGCACTCTGCTTTAAATTCTTGCGTGCCATCCCGAAAATCACAAACATACGTGTCATGGCAATTTAGTTATGAATGTCTGAACGTTTGAGGCGTGGTTGCGCGTGTTTGGGTGTAGTGCCTCAAAGCCTGCCACCCCATCAGTGCAAATGCTGGCCTCACAGGGCCGTGTTTCCTTCTGGGAACCATCAGCGGGGTTCAAGCCCTCGTATACGACTCGCAATCAGCACTTGATTGGCTTCTTCCCTCCGAAAGGAGACCTGGTGGTCGCCTGCTCGAGCAGTGAAAGCAGCTTTTCTGCCTTGCCCCAGCGTGTGTACGCGTTTGTCAGCGAAGAGAGGGAAGCGAACGGTTCCTCACAGTGCCCAAAGCCGCACAGTTTCATCAGACTACACACTACGCGCCCGGAAGCACACTGGGTAAAAGCACGGCTCGATGTGCAGCCAGCTCAGGACGGGTCGTCAGGCGTCACCCACACAGTTGTGGTTCCACGCCGGAGACGGTCCCGTGCCTTTCCGCGTGGCTCTCTCACTCGTGGACGCCGCCCCGGTCAAGCCACGTTAGTTACAAGTAACTACAATGGTGTCACGATGTTTCTCGCGGTAGGTAGTTTGTGCTGGGTGTGCCCTGGTGCGTCCACATCATTCATACGTGACATTGATCGACCGACCTTTGGTGTGGTCGTGCGTGTGCAGGTCGCGCTGGTCATGGAGGCAGACACCTTGGTGTTCCCAGTGCTTCGGTCGTCTAGCCCCACCACGACGGTGACATTTTCTGTCATCAACCCCAAGTCCATGGCGCGCGTTCCAAAGAAGCGAAAGGCCCGGGACGCCGCAACCCGACGCGGGCTGACGGACGGTGACGACGAGGCAGAGGTTGCGGGTGGTATGCTTGCCCTGAGCACACGCCCCGCCAAACGACCATCACGAGGTTTGATTGGTGCTATCGGTGCGTCAAGTGATGGCTCTGGCTCCCCCGGCCCCGTGGGTGTCTTCCCACCGCATGTCGCAGCACGTGCGGCACCACCGACCACCTCGACAGCACCTGCTAGTGGAGATCCAACCACAGCTGCTCATGGACAGGGTTCTACGAGCACGGTTGTGGACAGTGGCGGTGGTTGCGGTGTCTCCAGTGATGCTGAAGCTGCGTCAGATGACCGTGTGGGTGATCGTATCGAGCCTGGCAAACGTACGGCGATGTGGGGAGGTCGCCCCTACGTGCCGGGAATTCCTGGAGTGGTTTCATTGCCACCCACCCTGGGATCGTTCCGTGCGCAACCATTCGCGTACCCTTCGCCTGTATTTTTCCCCTTGCACACCGCTCCCATGTTTGCGCCGCCATGGGCAGCCATGGGCGGGCTAATGGCCACAGAGAATGCGCTGTTGGCGCTGCAACAACGACAGAGACATATGCAAGTCGCGGCTGCGAGCCACCGGCACCCGCAACACCATTTTGGTTCCCCTTGGCTCTCCCACCATGGAGCCAACGCTGTTGCAGGACGCGCCCCGCTTTTGTCCAGCAACGCAGTCAGGCCCCCCGAGCCTGTGCTCACGCTTTCAAGCAGTGCACACGGCGGAACGAGCGCCATGCCAGTTTCGCATTCAAGCGTGAACGGTGGTTCCCTAGAAACCACCGAGAACCGCATGGCACCAGAGAAACCCGCTAGGCTTGTGTCGTTCACAGGAGGCGCGTCACCAGCCTCTGGTCGCCACGTTGAGAATGGGTAGTCAAGCCCAACTGCCCTTGTGCCTTGCCTGCCCCGTTTGTTAGCCCCGTTTGTTGGCTCCCTTCTACGTCGTACAGAGCTTTGCTTTGTTCCTGTGCCTTGTGCTGTGTGAGCATGTGGCTGTTTATTGCACATTTAGCCACCTTGTTTGGTGGCATGATTGTTGTTTTCTCTCGTGCTTGTCTCGGGTTTTGCTGTTTTGTTTGTTTTGTTAGTTTGTTGCAGAAAGGCAGCTTTCACAAACTGGATCCTGTCACGCTGGGCTCACCACCACACATACAGCAAATATGGGCTCTTGGAGAGGAGTTCCACTCATGTCGTTTGTGCGTTGCCAAGTGCAGAGGTGGCTAAAGGCAGACAGATAGACAGATGGACAGAAATATGGATACTTCACTGGGCAAGGCCGCACATGACTTGAACGCAAAACCCGTGCCACTGGACGACAGACCATTCCACACATGATCACACAGAGCCACAGACACAGACACACAATGCACCACCCCATCACACAAATGCACTACCCAATTACAGAACAAACGAAGGTCCTCGCCGCATATTATTGGAGCTTGGCGCAGGTGCTTCCCACGGACACAGCGATCACACCCAGCTAAAACACGAGCTTTCTGTGAGTTCGTGGCGCAGCCCTGTTAGCTTGTGAGTCACTTGTGTCAACCCCACGCGCTGCTTCGCTGGGGGAACCATCACACTCAGCCGGTGTGTCGCTTGAGAAGGCACCACACCCAGTGCCCGCTCCACTTGCCACGGGTGCCGCGCGGTCACCGCCGCAAGGGTCCGGCGAGAAACTGCCACGCGCGGGTTCGCTGGGGGGCGCTGATTCTTCACTGTCTATACAACTGAAGCTCGCAACCAACGAAAAGTGGTCGCTAGGTGTGCAGACACGCTGATCGCCTTTGTTGCAGCGCACGCAGCCCAACCCCATGTCTGTGTCCCCCACCTGTTGGGGGAAGAAAGATCAGAGAAAGTGCAACCAACAGCAAGTGGTCCCACGCACAATGTTAATTGCTTTGGGTTTCCAAGCGTTTGAACGCCACATGATGCGATCGGGCCGCCAGGCCGGAAACCTTGCATTTCGAGGCATGGTGCAACCTGATCACACAGTGGCAGGCAGGCTGAGTCCCTGCAAAAAGACGGCTCCCCATACTTGCTAATCGAGGTATCAACTCAGCGCATTAACTAACGCCCAAATTTGCTCACCTTGGGATGCAATGCAAGGAGGGGGCGTCGCATAAGACGTTTCTGGAGCTTCCAACGGGTGGACAGTTGTCCACACATCCACGAATGTCGACGAAAGGGCTTTCTCGTCCTTCCACCCGTCAGAGAAGTTGAAATCGCCCACAAGAGCGGCATGCACGGCACCACTCCCATCCAAGACCCCCCAAGTTAGTTCAAGCTGCTTCACTCGCATCCTGTAGTTGTCCAAGCTTTCGAGATGGACAGTACCAATGGCAAGCTGCGCGCAACAAAGCATGAGCAGCGAGCAATCCCGCCGCACCTCGCCCCCAACGCACAGGTTGTCCATTGACTTTGACGTGACACACAAGCAGTTTTCGCTGCATGCGGGAGGGCATCTTATGAAGAGACAAACGAAGTCCGGAGCCGCGAAATTTGCGATGCACCAGCATCATCACCCCGTCTGCGCTCGTGGGTGTGCGGGCGCATGGGTGTGAGTGTGACGCAAACGGCCTTTTGCGAACAACAGGACGTACAAGACCCAACAGTACTCCCATCAATGTCAGAAAGCAGGTAGGAGCTGCGAATGAATGGGTTTCGCACGAGCAGCTTGATATACCTGACACTCCAACACACAGTGAGGGACCGAAGCACGTCACTCGCACGTGCGCAGACCCTGATGACACACACCGCGCGGTGGCCTCCTGGACACACAACACGTCCGGCCCACTTGCAGCGATAATGTCCATTTGATGCTGAAAGCGATCGGCAAACCGATGGTTGGCAAACCATACATTCCACGTCTGCAACATTCACGGGTAAGTGCAGTCAGTCATCGCGTCCCACCGACAACACATACCTGCACACAAATAGAATCCATGTGGACCCCTTTGCCACCATCAAACGTCCTCCAAACATCAACGTCACCATGGGAGCCCCCATGATCTCCCGCTGCACCCTCTTCAAACCCGAGGGACCGTACCCACTTTCCTGAGCTACCACCACACTCTTTGCTCTCATCTCCTTGACAGTGCTCCCACAACACCGGAAACGACACGGCCATGACGACAAATCCCACAAATCACGATTTAGTGTGTTGTCACAACTTCTGGGACTATGCCTCCTCCACAAACGCCATGAAAGTGCCGCTGCACCTTGGTGTGTGCTGTGATGAGGCTTGACTGCGCTGCACCTGCATCAAGTTCCTGGTGTAACTACACCACGGATCACATAACCATATGTCCACCCACTATTTTGCCCTTGTCGCCATTGGTTTCTGCCACGCCCGTGTGTCCACACGTCAGCCTGCAACCTTGGCAACCCGTGACGAGCATTGAACCTGCAAGTATGCCAACCTTTTCAAAGCCCGTCAAGTATGGCTTGATGGCGTTGCTGGGGCTTGCACTTGTTGCAGGAGGTGTCTCCCTGTGGAAGAGCCGCGCCGTGGCCGATGCCGAGGACACAGATATCGAGGAGTCCACCAGTGACGAAGAAGAGGAGGTCGACACCCCGAAGACGGGTTCTTCGACCCCCGCTGCGGCACCTGCCACTACCTCCACTAGCGTACGTGCACACACACAGTGGTGCGGGGGTGCCCGAAGTTGTTTGGCTGACGCCTGTTGTTGTGTGCCGCCACACAATGCACAGGATGCCGAGGCTCCCACGACGCGTGACGTGAGCAAAGAGGAAATGGTGACACTGTTGAACAAGATCTTCCAGCAAACACAGATGCTCGCGGTACGCATGATTGTTTCGTTTCCTCTGTACATCGCCTTTACTTGTCTGGTTGCTCGCCGTTTGCCTGCTGGCTCGCCGTTCTCGTCATTCCTTGCAGCAACGGCTGATTATGCAGCAAAACTCTCCCAAGCCTCTGTCCCCCGAGTCTTTGAAGCAGACGTTCGACATGAACTCAGAAATGATCCACCAGCAAGTGCTGAGCAGCATGCGGATTAGCCATTCGTCGTTCATGGCTGCCATGAACAAGCACAAGGGCGACACCGCTGTGCGCACTCTGATTGGCCAGACATTCCGCATCACCCAGCTGATGTTCGTGGCATAGTGCGACGCCGCGTGCGGCGAAACATTTCCTAACTATCGTGATTGTGGGTGTAACGTGGTGTGCAACGTGCCAGGGAACAAATGTGTGTGAAGCTCCCCGACGTGCCGGAGGACATGACGATCGAGAAGTTCCTGCCCGCCCTGGACAAGTTCATGGCTGCTTTGATTTCCGGCACGGAAGCTGGCATTGAAAGCGCGAAGGGGGTGCGTTCCGAGATGAGAGATATCGTCTCTGGAGGTTTCACTTGTGCTGACGTTGGTCTTTCACAGTCTGGGTTGAGCGGCGAAGAGTTGGCACACCACACCATGGAACAGTGCGTTTGAGATGTTTAATGTCATCAGAGGCAGCAATGCATATGTTCTCATGGGGTGTTTTCTTGTGCACAGGGTCGGCAAGACAGTTCCAAAGGCCCAAGACGAGTGCTTGGCAGAGCTTGACATGGACAAAGAGGTGTGTCTCCAGATGTTGGTTCGCTCTCCGTTGGTCCTTTGTGTCCTCATTGTGTCGCCTGTCGTGACAGCTGTTCCAAGCGTGCCTGAAGAAGTACATGGCGGATCCACGTGTGCAGAACAAGGTTGCTGCTGCTCAGCAGTCTGCGTATCAGCTGGTGAAGGACTCGTCACCGACTCTCAGTTCTGAGCACTTGTTGTGATAGCGATCGATAGTGCGCCGCAGCGCTGAGCCGTTGCAACGTCTAACCAAACTAGCATCATTGTTTTAGAATTGATATTTTAGTCACTGTGAGTTGCGACTTGGCCCCGCATGTTGCAGCAGTCGCACTCGCAGCAGTTGCGATGATGCTGGTGCAGAGCCCGCAGAAGCGGCCATGGATTAAGTATATCGTTGCGTCTTTATGCTGCGTGTGGGTGCTCGTGTTGCAGATGCACTCCTTTCCGCGTGGCACCGCCATTCGGCTCGCCCGCCGGGCAGCGTCTCTGAGAGGAAATGTCACACCCAGTCCCTGCAGCCTCCAACCCGGCACACTGCCCTTCCTGGATATGGGAGCACACAACAAGGCAGTGATAGTGATTCATTTCGACATGACTGCGGCTCCGACACAACTGTGGCATGCCATGCAGTCATGGGTCCAGGATGCCTTCCAACTCCGGGTCGGTGTCGTGCCGGTCATATCGAACGCCGCCCACGCCAAGATGGAGTTCCGCATCAACACGGGACTTGCCTCCAAAGACGAAGCGTGTTTGTGGAATGTTTTGCAACCTGCTTTCGTTTTGGTCAACAGTGACCAAGGCACCACGCCCTCGCGGCCGCACGTGCCGACGTGGAGAAGTCTGCAGCGCGTTGCGCAGCTCTCCCAGGCGCCCTTCGTTGTCCGAGTGGACGATGACGCCTACGTAAATGTGCCCCGCCTACTTGAGTATGTGGAAGGGCTCGATGAGCCCAGCGCTGGCGCGCCAATAGTTTGGGGTGAGCCGCGCACCCACGGCGAGCACGCGTTCTGTGACGGACCTGTTGTCATTTACAGTGCCCCGCTGTTGCAAGCAGCCGCAACGTCGGTTCTGGATTGGACCAAGTGTGACCGGAAATTTGCAAGTCAAGCTGCTGAAGGGGGCTACAGTGTTGACGACGCAATGACGTCGCACTGCCTCATGCAAGCCACCGGCGCCGGGTGCCTTTCCCCACGCCCGCCCGCCTCCTTCCGGTCTCGGAGAATCTGGGGCACGTTGGGCGACACGGGCAGCGGCGAGTTCGCTGTGCTGTCTGGGGTGCATGGAAAGTGCTTTGAAGCTATTCATCGAGGCGGTGGCAACGTGGGAAAGTGTGATCGCCACGCTGGGTGGTAGATGCAGGGTGCCGGCTACGTCTCGTTTTCTGTTTACGTTCTGCATGTTGGAGCACGGTGTGTGCCCACGTATTTACAAACGCGTTTCATCAAGTTCAAACCGGCATGGCAATCGTCAGCATCATTTCAGGGGGGATTGAGGGGGGCATATTACTATTCAATCGGGTGCGCCACCGCACACACCAAGCGCGCACACCACGCGCACATACATCCACATGAACACCACCCCAGCGCGCCGCCAAGGCATGCACACAAACAACATCAAGAAACACAACACTCGCAAACGCTGCAACAAGAGAAATAACTAAAACCATCGTACCAGCTTGGAGAAACCGGTGCGAGAGTGAAAATAGACACGACAAAGGGGAACAACGCTAGCATCACCAAGCAACGACTCGCCTTGGTGATACACATAAAATCAAACAAGCTCACGTGCACATCCATCCAGAAATAAACAAGCAAGGGAAACACACACTCGCGCCCTCCATGCCCAACAGACATCGTCCTAAGCAAGCAGCAAACTGGCTTCTTGGGGCTGCGAAGGTGCTCCAGCACTGAGCATTTACCACTGAATGCTAGGCGCCACAATGTGCAAGGGCAAGTGCCAGCGTCCAAGCGACTGCGAAAGACGGTTGTTGATATCTGCAAGGTTCTGGCGGAATGCAGCAGCATGCTGCTGCAAGTCACCCGACTTGAAACCGTACTGCACCGTGCCCAGAGACTGATCCAACAGCGGGTTCCGGGACCACTGCATGAATACGTCCGCAAAGATGCGGTGTTTCAGATGGTCCAAGTGCTTCACCACGTCCGTGGGCTTCAACATCTCTTCAGGCATCACAGTTCCCTCCACCGGCGGTGGAACACTGATGCGGAGTGGGGCCCACTCGATGGGGATGTGGTGATACAAACTTTGGTGGTCGTAGCTGTGGCGCACTGAGACCTCGAAGATGAAGGTGGACAAGACCTGGGCCAAAGCAGCCCGTGGGTTGGGCGTGTCCGCGATGTTTGGCAAGCCAACAACGCAATCAGCCATTTGGCGCTCCCACTCCAACAGTGCGATGTCCGTCTTCGGATTCACCTTCGCCGCGTCCAGCACGTTCTTGACAAACTCGTGAATGGCAGCGTGGTGGAGCAGCAGGTACTTGGCACCAGCCAAGCCATCTTTCTCTTCAATTTCGCGGATACGACGGCTGAAATCGTGGTGCTTGCACCCGTACACCAGCTTCTTCAGGTGCTCGTCGCGCCCGTGACTCCATGTCTTCCACATCTGCGTTTCATCGTGGTTCACAGGCGAGCCTGACGCCCAGAACAAGGAATCTTCGAGGGCCAGCGTGTGGCGAGTGTGGGGATAGATAAGCTGGTACACAACGTGGCTCTCGGGCAAAACAGACATCGATGTGCCGATGAAGGCATCCATGGGAAGATGGGTTGCGGTGTGATCAACCCAGAGTGCGTTGTCTGTCCAAAACAAAACAACAGCCAATGATGTCACACACGCACAATGCTGCTGCAGTGCTGCTGCAGTTGCTGTTGCTGCTGCTCCTACAGCAGCGAACTCGCGACCACCACAACCAACGTACACGAAACAGCCTGCATCAAGAATGTCTTGGCAAGCTTCCATGACCCCGGGTCGCCATCCGTGCAGTCTTCCGTGGGAGTGCAAGTACTGGGAGGATAAAAGGTGCCATTGCCCACGATCGTGATGTCCAAAAAGCGCATGGCACGGGCTTTCTTCGGCACGGACGCAAAGCGTGCCACAACACCCTTGAAGTAGACACCGCCGTACGACTTGCAGTCCTCGAACATGGACAGGTCCATCGTCCACACCTCCTCATCAGCACGGAGGCCCTTCACGGGAGGCAGGTCCAGGCGCTTCGGGGCAATCACATCGGGTTTCTTCACGCTGGCCTGCAAGCGGGACTGCGGCGAGCCGGGCACGCGCGTGTCCACCTTCAGGCGCGGGGCGGTGGCGCTGCGGCCGAGCATTTGCGAGTACGACGGGCGAGCCTGCAGCACGGCACGCGACCGCTTCCGCACCATGGCTGTGCGCGAGCGCGGCGACTTCATCGTGGTGGGACGAGACATGGTCGACACCGTGGCAGAGCGCGTGGGTCGGGTTGCGGGACGGAGGTGCGTCGGGGAGTCGGTGTTGCGGCGGTCACGCACCGCCGAAGTGGTGGGTGACGTGGACGGTTTCTCCGCGTCCGCGTGCTGCTTCTCCTCGTCGCTGCTCGAGGTACTCACCACCCGCTGTGGCTTGAAGTGAGTCCTTTCTTGCTCGTTTTCGGAAGAATCATCGTCGCTGACTTGAACGTGCGTGCCGATGGACATGAAGCTGTCGGAGGAGGCGAGGCGAGCGCGTGCGCGAGGTGTCGCACCGTTCGCGTCCACGGACGACACACTTGACATGGACCCCCACTGCACGTATTGGCATCGAGGAGGTTTCCTTTCACCGACTCGCTGGCTCAGCTCCATGTATCTGCAAGAAAATGTACACTTTCACTCAGCCCAAGGGAACCGGCAAGAATGACGCACATGAAGTGAGCACGCTGACGTACTGGAAGGCAACAGAGTTCACCAGGGCTTCCGAGAGCTCCTCGTCTTCCGGGAAGATAACAGGGGGCTTCGTGAACATTTCGAACACGCCACGAATGAGGGCTTCCACGCCCCAGCAACGATACAAGAAGGCCCGCTCGAAGGCAAACCACAACTCTTCTTCCATGGACGGATCGGCCACGAGCGGCAAATCAGGGTGCAGAGGGGACACACGTGGGGCTGAACGCGGCTTGCCAGTGACATAGGTGTGCCACAGTGACAACGTGAGGGCCATCGCTCCAATCGCAAGGTGGCCCGCGGCGAAGCCCACGGTTACGACAGCTGCGATCATGAGCGGCGAAGACCAACAGTCGAAGCCCCAGAGGCCGAGGGCAGTGAACACGATGGAG
>Ga0213833_1003055_pt1 | contig 10442 bp, 5 predicted proteins | sample SWATP21_FD_160575 | JGI IMG/M metagenome (GOLD analysis project Ga0213833, IMG submission 160575) | Coastal seawater microbial communities from Marineland, Florida, United States - SWA TP2 #1 | ecosystem: Environmental > Aquatic > Marine > Coastal | place: USA: Florida | collected 2016-08-14
CGCGTGAGGATATGACGGTTGACTACGTTTATGACAAGTCTGACCGTGAAAGCAATACCGCAACGACCCAGTTGAGCCACGTGCGCGCAACCTATGCTAACCCGTCCAGCCCGACTTTTGGCGGTGCCTATTACCTCGCTGCTGCAGCGGGTGCAGACCCTGAGCGACGCGGCAAATTGTTTATGACCAATGACAGTGTTGACGAAACAGCGTCAGACATTGATGGGCACGCTGTGACCTTTTCATGGGACTGGCTGGAAAACTCGACCGTAAAGTCGATCACAAGCTATCGGGAGTGGGATAGCTTGTCGCGTGCGACCGAGTTTGGCTCATTTCCGGTTACCTTTGGCACCATGTTTGATTTGAGTGGCCGTTTTGGTCCGGCTTTTACACCCATTCCGGGTGGTACGCTTATTCCGATATTTTCGGCGAAACGCGTCAGCGCGCAGCAGCAGTGGTCGCAGGAATTCCAGGTAACGGGAACGCTGATGGATGAAAAGCTTCGCTACAACGTCGGTTTGTACTACTTTGAAGAGCAGGCGGATGAAACCAATCCTCAGGCCTTCGTATTGCCAACCTGTGTTGCTGCGGGCACAACTATTTGTAACCCGGCAAGCCCGGGCTTTACTCCGGGCTTGATTGGATCGTCGGTGCTGATCGGACAGCCTTTCTTTGCCTACGGAACAGACAATTCTTCGGCGGCGCTCTATGGTCAATTTACCTACAACTTAATTCCGGATCTGGATGTAACACTGGGCTATCGCTATACCCGAGACGAGAAGGAAACTACGCTGACCAATACGCTTAACGGTGCCACTACGCCGTCAACCGTCACTGATGACGATTCCTGGTCGAATTTCAATCCCAGCCTGATTGTGGACTACCGCTTCAACGAGGAGATCAGTTCATACTTCAAGGTATCGACAGGGTATCGTTCTGGTGGCTACAACGTTCGCGCATCTACCACTGCGGACTTTCGCAAGCCATTCGATGAAGAAAATATCGTTTCTTATGAAGTGGGTGTGAAGTCAGATCTACTTGATCGTAAACTGCGACTGAATGCGTCGGTTTACCACACCGAGTATGAAGATCGTCAGGTGGCGCAATTCACTGCCGGCAGCGGTGGTGCATCCACCAATATCGTAAATGCTGGCGAAAATACGGTAGATGGCTTTGAGCTGGAAGCTCTGTATATGCCCTTTATTGGTGCTCGCGTGATCGCCACTTACGCATACATCGATGTTGATAACGAAGAATTTATCACAACAAAAGTGAACCCGGTTACTGGTTTTCCTGTCGGCACTACCAACGTCGACATTGCCGGCAACGGCGCGCTCGACAACGTGTATGCTCCTCAGCACGCGGCATCATTGGCTCTGGAGTACACCTTTGCGCCGAAAGACTGGGGACAGCTCACGCTGCGCGTAGATACAACCTTTACTGATGAAGTCAGCTTTCACCCGCAGTTAAACTTGTTTGATGAGTCGGACGACCACCAGCTGGTAAATGCGCGAGCAACGCTGACAGATATCCCGGTGTTTAAAGAAGGTAACGTCACTATCGCGGCCTGGGGTAAAAACCTCGAGAACAAAGAATACCGCGATTTTGGTATCGACTTTGGCCAGCTCGGCTTTGCCGTAAACAACTATGGCGAGCTGCGCAGCTGGGGTCTGGATTTCATCTACGAGTACAACCGCTAAACCCCTACGGGTCTCGATTCTCCACGTTAAGCCAGCCTTCGGGCTGGTTTTTTTATGGGTGGATCACAAGCACCTGTAGGCATGATTAAGCGCAGCGTATCAGGCACGCCCGGTACGCCAACGGCTTAATCGGGCCTACGCGAACCCGCAAAATTCCACCAAACGATTTACAGGCAGGGCACAGGGGAATACAGTAAGGGTTACGCCAAAATAACCATAATCATTCAAGGTGTACCGATGAAAAGATTTACGCTCGCTCCCCTCGTGCTGGCTGTTGCATCCGCTTCGCCGGTATTGGCGCAGGTCGCTGATAAACGCTCCGCTTCAATAGAAGAGGTTATTGTTACCGCCCGTAAGGTGGAAGAATCCCTGCAGGATACGCCGGTTTCTGTTGTGGCCTTTTCCAGTGGTGACCTTGAACAGCTGGGCGCCAGTGAGGCCAGAGACGTCGCCAATTTTACCCCGAACCTGCGAATGCAAAAGCAAAGCGGCAGCCAGGATAACTACGCGATGGCGATTCGCGGAGTATCTTCGGGTGAAACTGCACTCACCATCGACCCCACAGTGGGGGTTTATATGGACGGTGTCTATCTTGCCAGAACCACAGGGCTGGCCTTTGATATCGTTGATCTGAAGCGTATAGAAGTGCTGCGCGGCCCCCAGGGCACGCTGTTTGGGCGCAACACCATTGGCGGCGCGTTGAATATTATCACTGAAAAACCCACTGGCGAGTTTGCCTACAAACTCGGGTTGGGTGTCGGTACGCGCGGCTACGACAGGGTTACGACAACCATCGACTCACCCGAGCTGGGCCCGCTGGCGTTCAAATTCTCGTATATGAAGAACACCAAGGAACGCGACCTGACAAGCCTGTATAGCGGTGACAAACTCGGTGACAGTGGTGGTGAGGCTTTTCGTCTGGCAGCGCGCTGGCGTGCCTCTGACACGGTGGCGGTTGACTATATTTATGATAAATCAGACCGCGAGAATAACGCCAATACCCAGCAGCTCAGCCATGTGCGCCCTATCTATGCCGACCCGAACGGGCAATTTTACGGTGGGCGCTACTACGAGCAAGCGGCGGCTTCAGCGAGCCAGGATCGCCTGAGCGTACTGCCGCTGATTAATACCGATCCGTCTGAGTCCAACTCCGATATCGACGGCCACACGGTGACTGTTGAGTGGGACCTGCGTGACGACTTGCTGGTCAAATCGATTTCCAATGTGCGTGAATGGAACAGCAGCGCGCGCGGAACCGAGTTTGGTGCATTTCCTGTCGAAAGTCTGGGTGACGTGGTCGATTTGCGTACCGGTACGCCCTCGCTGGTGCCGGTGGGCACACTTGTTCCCCTGTTTTCCGCTTTGCGGGATAACTTTCACCGCCAGATTACCCAGGAATTTCAGTTTACCGGCAAGCTGCTAGACGAGCGTTTGAGCTACACCGCTGGTCTTTATCTGTTTCAGGAAGAAGCGACGGAAGACAACCCCCAGCAATTTGTTTTACCTACACGGTTTATCGCCAGCGCCGCAACCGGAACCCCGGCGTTGCCGGTGCCACTGCCCGTTGCCGCCAATGCAACCTGGTTAAGTGCGCCTTTTGCCTATGAGCTGGAGAATGAATCGCAGGCTGTTTACGGGCAGTTTACCTACAACGTTGTCAGTGACTTCGATGTAACCCTTGGCCTGCGTTACACCCGGGATCAGAAAGAGGCGACCTTGCAGAATAATCTGGATGGCGCGAGCAGTGCTGTGCGCGTTACCAGCGACGATGAGTGGAGCAACTTCAGCCCCAGCTTCAGCTTGGACTATCGTTGGTCTGAACAACTAAGCACGTACTTTAAAGTGTCAAATGGTTATCGCAGCGGTGGCTACAATGTTCGCGCGCAAACCAGCAGTGCATTTACGCAGACCTTTGACCCCGAAGAGATCACTTCGTATGAGCTGGGTGTGAAGTCAGACCTGCTGGATAGGCGCTTGCGCCTGAATATGTCTGTGTTTCGCATGGATTATACCGACCGCCAGATAGCGCAGTTTGAGGCGGGCAGCGGTGGTGCATCGAGCGTGATAGTGAATGCGGGTGAATCAATAACGCAGGGTCTGGAAATCGAATCGGTTTTTATTCCCAGTCCCGGTCTGCGGCTGATAGCTAACTACGGGTATCTCGATGTGGAGTATGTCGAGTTTGTTTCCGGTCCGGTTAATCCTGAAACGGGCTTTTCAGCCGGCGCCAACCGCGATGTGTCTGACGAAGTCACCGAAAATCTTTATGCACCGAAGCATTCGGCCGCGCTGGCAGTTGAATACCAATTGGCTCCCTGGGATTTCGGGCAGCTTACGCTTCGCGTGGAGGCGACCTACGTTGATTCCATCAGCTTCCACCCGCAACTCTTTCTGTTTGACCAGACAGAGGCTTACACTCTGATTAACGCACGTGCCACTCTGGCTGATATTCCCATGGGTGATGGCCGGTTCAAGGTGGCGGCCTGGGGTAAAAACCTGACCGACAAAGAGTACCGGGAATTTGGTATTGATTTTGGTCTGCTGGGGTTTGCGGTGAACAACTACGGTGAGCTGCGTACTGCGGGCATAGAAGCGGTGTACGAATTTAACCGCTAGCAGGGTTCGTTTGCTCCTACACAGATGCTGTAGGAGCCTGCCCTGCAGGCGAATGTTTTCTGCTATTTCAACGCCACAAACAGCTCATCAAAATGTTGTTGTATGGCATCCAGATCAATCAGCGATAGCCCGCTTGCAAAACCAAACCACACGTACAAACCATTCAGATCACGAAACATGGGCGGCAGGAATTGCGGTGCCGCAATTACGCCTTCCTGATGGTACTGATACAACACGGGAATATCATCCAGTGTGACCTTGCCGCTAAACAGAAATGGTAGAATCTGCGGCACGTCAGACAGTATCGCCGTCTTGATGAAGTTAACCGTTTCAACAAAACCGCGAATATAAGACAGATCTTTGGTGAAGCAGGCCCCGCCACCTACCATGCCACCACGGAAAGTACGCTGGGCAATAGTATAAGCATCGCTTTCGCCAAGACCCTTATCAAGAAAATGCCGGTACACATCCATAAAATCCGCGCCGCGCTCCGCCATGTCGATGGCGACTACCCGGTCGGAAATTCTGCGCGCCCGGTTAGGAAATGAGCTGAATGTCAGGGTTTCAATCAACACGGCGAGGCCTTCCTGAATGGCGGTGATACGCGGTGAGCCAACGCTCAACCAGGTAGCCCAGGGCTGATTGCGACCATTCAGTGTGGTACCTAGATGTACCCAGCCTTCGTGTACTTCCAGTACTTGCAAGTCGAGGCTGGAAAACATTGCCTGACTGTTTATTTTCAAAGTATCGCCACCGGCCGAGGCGTCCGACACAATGCCGTCAGACAAGGCGACCTTGATACTGCCTGCGGGGAAATAGGGCTGCAACTTTTCGCGCAGTTGGCTTACCGCCTCCGGGGCGGCAATTGTTTTCGGGTAAGCGATATTGAGTTTATGCGCCGCCGGCAGGGAAAAAATGCGACATAGGCGCTCGCCCAGTTCTATCAGGGTTTTTTTGTCGCCACGTAAATGGTCGCTGCCCGAGCCGTAGAGCGCTTGCGAAGCCTGCATGAAGCCGGGGGTTCCGCGCTGCTGCAGCATATCGACAACCAGTTGGTATTGCTCCGCAGTTTGTTGAAGGATTAAACCCAGAGGGTCGCTTGCGCCGAGCTTGTGGCGAATTCGCTGTTGCAGGTCACGAAGTGCAGTCTGTGTGTTGACGGCATTGAAGCTGAGCGGCAGTTGCTGATAGTAGTCGTCGCTGATTGCCGGCAGTTGCTTGCCGCCCTTGGCGAGAAAGTCGAGCTTGACCTGATAGGGCCACTTGATCGAGTCCAGAACCAATATCGGTTTTTGAAGTGTTAGAAGTTCATCGGAAAGTTCTTTTAGCTGTTCGCGATAACTCACTCGTTCTCCTGTTTATCCAGTACCAGTAACGCCCTGAGTTTGCGGCGTCCGAAGGACGCCATGCGGACAAAGTTTTCTACAGGAATAGGGGCGCGGCGATAATCGTCCGCTTGCCAGGGCGCGTCCGGCGGGTCGGGGTCATTAATATATACAAAGTCCTCATTGGCGTTGCTGACAAAAACCCAGTGCGGGGCCTTGCTTCGGTTCAACATCCACGTGCTGATCAAGGCTACCACGGGCAGGTTCAAAGACAATATTTCCTTGATCTCGGGCGCGCTTAAATTTTGCTGGCGTACCTCAATCCCGGCCTCCTTGATCTGTTGTTCAAAGCTTTGGTGAACAAGGCTGAGTACGCGCTTTTTATCTTCGCCGCGTACCGAATCCAGAAAAGGAGTTTCCTCGGTGTTTATGTATAAAATTGGCCTGTAACCGCGGTGATGGGCGCTCACAGCCAAGCCGTGGGGCGAGCATCCGCCGTGACCGGCCGTCATGAAAATGGTGGTGGCTTCGCGCCAGATTTGCAGTTCTTCGTGGGCGCTGGGCTGGTAACCTTTGGTCAATGCCTGCATTGCCATCATCAGCGAAGCGGGGCCGCAGGTGAATTCGGTGGTTTGCTGGTAATAGGGCGCAGGCGCGGTTGAGGGCGGCGAGGGCATCAGCCGCTTTTCCAGCTGCTCGGCGTCACCACCGTCTTCGTAGTATTGTTTCAGGCGTGTAAAGCTTTTGTAGCCAAACTTTTCATACAGTGCGAGCGCTGCAGTATTTTCGGTATGCACTTCCAGCCGAATAAAAAGGCAGTAACGTTTGCTGGCAATCAGCTCGGCGTGGGTGAGGAGCTTGCTGGCAACACCCTGCCCGCGAGCAGCATTGGAAACAGCAATGGAGTAAATGCGCGCAAGACTGGTGCCTGAGCGGAACAGTACCAGAACATAGCCCAGAATTTCATTGCCGCGATCGGCAACCAGCAGGCTGTGCGCGCCCTTGCTCACAAAGCGCATAAAGCTACGGCGGGAAATCCGGTCGGTTGCAAAGCTGGTGCTTTCCAGGGCAAGCAGGGCGTCGATATCAAACCGCGTTCCGGCGCGAATAGAAATAGTCACTCCTGAGCCAACCCATTCAGCGCCATGCTGATAATCTGCCGAGCACGCAACAAGGTTGCCTGCTGCCAGCTGGCGTCGGCAGGATAGAAAAAATCCCGCAGGGCCAGCACGCTGGCGTCGTTCAGATTGCGCGCTTCGCCGCTGTCCCGGCAGCGCCTGAAGTAACGCTGTTCTGCTATCAGGGTGTCGATCATTTCTTTATCGGAATAGGTGCCAAACTCCAGCGTAACAAAGCAGCCGCGTTCGCCCAGTAATTTGTGCCAGAAAAAATCGATGAGTCCGGTTTTGGGGGCCGACACCGATTCGCCCAGCGCGCTGGACATGGCATTGGCGCCATACCAGCTGCGCGCAAACCCGAAGCCGGCGGTATTGTTCGGATGGTCGTTGATAACCTCTCCGTAGCTGAAAGGGCCGAGCCCGCTGTGCAAATCGATGACGGCAATTTTTTTCAGCTGAGTGAAAATCGCGGAGTTCTTTCGCGAGTCCAACCACTGCCGCGACCAGCTGGGGCCGTGGCCGCCAAAATACAAGCCCTGAGGGTACTGATACTGGCCGCGGGTAATAGCGTCCAGCGACAGCGGTGCGTGTCCATTCAGTAGACTGTCGGCGGGCTGATTCAGCAGGCGGTGCATGGTGGCGTAGGCGCCGTTGTTAGGCAGGCCGCCTTTGAAATCGACAAAGTTTCGGTTCAGGTCTATGCCTTCGTGGTCGCAACGGCGCAGCCAGGCAAAGCCCCAGGGGTTGAGTGCATGAATAAACAATACCGCCAATGTCTGGTCTTTCAGAAGCTCGGCAATACCATTGCCCAGCAGGTCACTTTGAATGGCCGAGCCAACAAAACCTTCAACGCCGTGAGTACCGGAGATCAGCACCAGCAGTTTGGCAGGATGCTCGGTTTGCGACAGGAGCAGCCAGTCTGCATACAGGTTTTTACCGTCCGGGCCGGGTTCCGGATGACGATGATGAATATGTTCCATCAGGCCGAATTTGGGCAGGGCCTGAGCCCGCTGCAAAAACTCCCTGCGGGCGCTTTGGTAGTCGCCGGTGAAGGTGCTGAGGTCTAGGGGAGGCAGCAGTGAATGCATGGCCGGATACCTGAACAGGTCGTTGCGGGAAGCTGAATCATACGCCGCTTTTCACCCTTGTAAATAAGTATTGAAAGCGTATTGCGATATGCGATGATTGCCCCGACAATGCGCCCTTTCCAACCTTATCACGAGCACCCCAGCATGCCGCGCTTCTTTGTGGTTGTGGATGAATTATCTGACTGGTCTCCCTACTACCCCAGCCAGGACGTCATCACTTTCCAGGACTATCTTTCCCAGCTCGCCACACTGAAGTCTGAACGGGTGCGGGTGATCAACCTTTGCCGTAACTACAAGTATCTTGGTAGCGCCTGGTACTGTGCTTTACTCGCCGAGGCACGAGGCCACCATGTGTTTCCCTCGGTGCGAACGCTCAGTGATTTTCGCTCGCGTTCCTTGTCGTCTATCCAGCTTGATGGCATTGACCCGTCGCTGCGCAAATTGCCACATACCAGCGGCGAGAATGAACTCGCCGTGCGCATCTGGTTTGGTGAATGTGCCGACGAACGTTTTGCGCCGCTGGCCAAGACCCTGTTCGAACGCTTTCCCTGCCCCTTGATGGAAGTCTCGCTGGAGTACGACAAGGGCTGGGAGGTAGAGAAAATCCGCCCGATCTCCCTGCGCGACCTGAAAAGCGGCACCGAGCAGGAGGCCTTCGCAAACGCCTTTGAGCGCTTCAGCAGCAAGCTTTGGCGCAAGCCCAAATCGGGTAAGCGTTTTCGCTATGACCTGGCGATACTGGCTAACCCCAAGGAAGAGATGCCGCCGAGTGACCGCGTGGCCCTGAAGAAGTTTATCAAGGCGGCCGAGGATCAGGGCATTTCCGCCGAGATCATTGGCCCCAAAGACTATATGCGTATTCCCGAATACGACGGTTTGTTTATCCGCGAAACCACAGCGGTGGGTCACCACACCTACCAGTTTGCCAAAAAGGCCGAGGCAGAAGGTCTGGTGGTTATCGACGACCCGACCTCTATTTTGCGCTGTACCAACAAGGTGTATTTGGCAGAGCTATTGAACAAGCAGAATATTCCAACGCCGCAAACCCGCATTCTCCACAAAAGTGATGCGCCGGTGCTGGCTGAAAAGCTGGCCGACATGGCATTCCCTTTAGTGTTGAAAGTGCCGGATGGTTCTTTCTCGCGCGGTGTTGTGAAGGTGGCAGACCGCAGAGAGCTGGAAGCCGAAGGCGGAAAGCTGCTGAAAAGCTCAGCTCTTTTGCTGGTGCAGGAGTATATGTACACCGAGTACGACTGGCGTATTGGCGTGCTGAACAATAAGGCACTCTACGCCTGCCGCTACTATATGGTTAAGGACCACTGGCAGATCTACAAGCACGGCGCAGACAGTAGCGTTAAATCCGGTGGCTTTGACGCGATGCCAACGTTCGAGGCACCCAAAGCTGTGGTCGAGGCCGCGCTGAGTGCCTGCAAGCTGATTGGCGACGGGTTTTATGGCGTTGACCTCAAGCAGTCGGGTAAGCGTGTTGCGGTTATTGAAGTCAACGACAACCCCAGCATCGACTCGGCGGTGGAAGACAAATACCTCGGCAACCAGCTTTACACCTCCTTTATGGAAGATATGCTGCGCCGCATGGAATACCGGCGCCGCCGCTAGCGCGCCATTCGCGAGCAGCGCTCGCTCCCACAGGGACCTGCTGCGGTGCTCTGTAGGAGCCTGCCCTGCAGGCGAATGCTTTAATTCACTCCGGGGCCTGCCCCCGCCAATCAAACACACATTTTCCATTGTCGTCGCCTTTCTCTACAATCTGCGCTACCCGAATGACTCCCCCGGTTTATAGACGCAGGTAAATGGCTTTGAATGCTCTAACACAGGCACGATTTCTCACTCCCACATTGCTGGCTCTGGGTTTGTTGCAGGCCTTACTGCAGCCTGCTCCGGCGCTGGCTCAAACAGAGGATGAGCCGGCGGAGCGCTCGCCGTTTCGCAGTCGCCTGTTAATAGAAGAGGTTGTGGTGCGCGCCCAGCGGCGCGAAGAAGATGTGCGCGAAGTACCGATTGCTGTTACTGCCCTGTCGGGTGAGCAACTCAAAACGCTGGGGGTGAGCGACGCGCGTGAACTCGGCGGCGTTGTGCCGGGATTGGTGGTCTCTGAAGGGGGGCAGGGCGCTCCGGTGTATACCCTGCGCGGCGTGGGCTTTACCGACAGCAGTTATTTCGCCACGCCCACAACAGCGGTTTACCTCGATGAGGTCAACCTGCCGTACTCCATCATGTCCAAGGGGGCGATCTTTGACGTTGAGCAGGTTGAAGTTCTGAAAGGCCCTCAGGGTACACTGTTCGGCCGCAGCACCACCGGTGGCGCCATCAACTTTATTGCCAACAAACCCACGCGAGAATTTCAGGCGGGACTAACGGCAAGCTATAGCCGGTTTGATACGACGGATATTGAGGCCTTTATCAGCGGCCCTGTGTCTGACAGTTTTCGTTACCGACTGGCCGCCCGCGATATTCAGCGCGATGAGGGCTGGCAATACAGCAATACCAACAAAGATAAAACCCTGGGTGAGCAGGACCGTTCCGCCTACCGGTTGGCGCTGGAATGGGAGCCTACCGATGCTCTGCTGTTCTCGC
>Ga0213833_1003057_pt1 | contig 10439 bp, 19 predicted proteins | sample SWATP21_FD_160575 | JGI IMG/M metagenome (GOLD analysis project Ga0213833, IMG submission 160575) | Coastal seawater microbial communities from Marineland, Florida, United States - SWA TP2 #1 | ecosystem: Environmental > Aquatic > Marine > Coastal | place: USA: Florida | collected 2016-08-14
GTACGCGGCTCCTTGAATGGTCACACCCGAATGCCGCAGTCCTTGCTGGAAGTCGTGCAGGGTGATGGCACCCAAACCGTCCGGGTCACGCCCTCGAAAGCTGCCACGCATGGCAACAAACTCGGGTAGTAGCTGCTCCGCGATCTTTTGCATGGCAGCGGCGGCCGCAGGGGTTGCCAGCGTGGTGGAACTTCTCGCGACGCCGGACGACGCGCCAACAGCCGCAGCCGCAGCCACAGCCGCAGCACTCGCAGCTGCTTCGTTCTGTGCGCCACAGCGGGCGGACACTTGCGGCGCTGTCGCACGGCGCTGCGTGTGGCTGCTCTCTGTACGATGGCGTGAAGACCGCGAGGCAAGGGGGCTGGGCGGAGGGAGGCGAGCGTGGCTGCCGGTGGAGGAAAAGGGCAAGCGAAGTTGTTGTCGGGTGTCTGCGGCGGCAGCAGCCGCTGCTGCAGCAGCAGCTGATCGGCGCGCCGACGCCGCACTCGCACGAGCAGACCACAACGGCGTGCGCGGGGTGGCACGGACGGAGGTGGCCATGGTGTGGGAGTGGGAGTGGGAGTGGGAGTGGGAGTGGGAGTGGGGTGGGGTCAAGTCAACGACAGGGAACGGGGGAGGGGTTGCACCGGAAACCACTCCCGCCACAAGCCGTTGCCTGTGTGGTTGCGCGGGTTGCTGGCCGGATTGGAACAACCAGCCAACGGCACTCCCTTCTTTCGTCCAAAGATGTCAACACGTGGCTCACACACGAAACGCCAGGTGTGTGGGTCTGGGCAGCGCTAAGGACTGCGGCCAATTACGTCTGCTCGTGAATCGTTGACCCGCACCGTAGCAGCAGCAACGAATCTCTTGCGTGTGCGTGATCACCGCGCAAATCCAATCAATCAAAATGTCACTCACGCTGAACCGGGCATTGCAACGAGTCATGCTGTGATGCTGTTAGCTCTCTATGTACCTGCCTGCCTGCACTCACTGGTGACATCACTTGCGGCTTTGCAGAAGCGTAGCATGTTGGCCTGTGATTCGGCCCTGCTGTGAGTGGTAGTGTCGTGTCGAAGAGAAGCTTCGGTGCAGGGGTTCGTTGAGGCAGCAACCCATGTTGCGCGCGGAGCGCGCAAACAGCTAAAGCACTTCGGCAAGGCATGGCTACTCGTCGGCTGCGCGAGGAGAACAAGGTGGCATGCGATGACTACCATCGTGTCTACGATGATGGTGAAGTCCACCGAGTGGATCTTGAGGAAGCAGGCCAGTCCATGTGGGCAGAGGATGTGGATCCGTTGACGGTATCAACAGCGGCTGTTCCGAGCAAGGCGTTTCTTGGTACGTGTGTGGAGTGAATAGTGAGGCTCGCCGCTGGTGGAGAGGCGGCACACGTGCTGACACACTCATGTTCTGTACACACGGACAGGCGATGGTGTTTCCCGTGGCGCAGAACTTGCTCGCCACAGAGAAGCCAAGCGAGTGGCTGGCTTCAAGAATAGCACTCATGTGGCGTTCTTCGACATCAGTGCGTCCTTCCCGCACGGTGCCTGTGCGGTAGAGTGCCCGTGTACATACTGATGGTGTTTGCCCGTGTGCAGTTGAGCAAGCTCGTGAACAAGAGGCAGCTGATATCTCGGTGCTTGGACGAGCAAACAAGCAGACGTTGTTTGGGTATCGGTACGAATTCGGAGTGACTCGTCCGGTTCCCTTCATGTCCAAAGGGAAGTTGGACGTTACTCTCGAGGTTCGAGCAGGGCGAGTGCAGGCACTAATATGACTTGGCGATGTGTTGTGTGAGTGGATCGCGTTGGCTGAGGGCTGGAGAACTGAGGCCTCCGACTGTGTCGTGTTCACGACAGGTCGTCGACATGTACCTGGACTTGTTGCAAACGTTTGGAAACGTTCGACTACCGCACACTCGCCGGCAACGAACAAGTCGAGAGTTTACTGATGATGGTGCTGCAGACGTGTTTCTGCGCCCTCAGCGTATGATGTCCCTCATCTACAACCACTACTGTTTCTTGACACGGTTTTGGAAGAGACTGGTGCGTGTGGTGATGTGCAGCGTGATGTGATGATGTAATTTGACGTGATGTGATTAAACTTGTGGTATGTGGCGTGTGACGTGTGGTGGCACACAGTTGGCGGATTTGCGCACTGGTGTTTTGGACAGGTATCTTCCCGTTCCACCCTCCGTTCGTGCCGACATCGAGTCTGTGCTGTTTCCTCAACCAGATCGTGCCAAGTTTGTGGACGGTGTCTTGCAGCAGCTCGGCTTTCATCAACGCGAATCCGCCGTGATGCGTGTGGGCATTCGTCGCACACCCTCGGGCGCCAGCTTTCGACAGGACCCGGCCCGCGACCGTTACTTGTCACGACAACGAGCGGGCGACGAAAAGCGGCACCGTGCGATGCTGTCAACCCAAAACTCGACGCTGCAGCGCTTGTTCGATAACTGGAAGGAGCGCCACGCGGAAGTGGTCAAGGAGATGCGTCGTCCCATGTCCACGCTGCTGCACGTCTCACCGTCTGGAGCGATGGAGTGGAGGGAGGTGGCACCCGCACGGTTCGATGCCACGGGTAACATGGTTTCGTCGGGTGCAACGTTGGATACCAGGTCCAACCCACGTCGCGATGTCACAACGCCAGTCTTCAAAAGGCGCAGCGAACCCTTCCGTCCGCCAGCCAAGGGCACTCCGTATGACGCACACTCTGTTGCTTCATCAGCCGTTGGTCGCACCGGTACGCTCGGTCAAGCGTCAGGCGGGTCGCGCACGACACACCTTCCACCTCGCACTCCGAACAGGTTATCGGTATCTTCACGACGCTCAACACGGAGCACACCCAGCTTGCGAAGCTCGCGCAGTGGTACACGTCGCCGTCGAAGCACTCGAGGTGGGTCAAAGACCCGCAAAACATCAATTCGGAGCAGCAGCAGCAGCCGGTGTCGAACCAGCGGATCTGTGTCAGGACTGTCGCAGGTGTCAAACCACTCCCTTCGTGCCACGATTGAGGCTGACAACGTTGATGTGGGCCCCGTCAATAGATTTGGAAGATCGTACGTGCCGTACTACGCTGCTGTTGCAGCGGTTGTATGTGTGTATGTGTGTTGTGTTCCCCGTTTCCTCCACGCGTCATGACGGCAGTATGCGATGTGTCAACTTTTGGTGGCTGCAGACTGTTCGGCACGACATTGAACATGGATGAACTTCCGAAAGTGCTGAAGCGTGTCAACGTCCTGGACGATTCGCGGCCCTACACTGCTCCGTACAACACGCGGCACCTTGAAACGCCCAACGCAACACGGTACCAGCGCCTGTACTGGCCGTCACGTGCCACTGCTGTCACGACCTTCTTCTCCCCTGAAGAAGCGCCCTTCGCATGCGAAGAACCGAGCTGCCCATGGAAGTTTGAGACCGCGGACGAAATGAAGGACCATTACCTTCGACACCACCGACCGGATTGGGACGCTGACAACGCTGCTGCCGTAGCACTCGGGCGAATTCGGGCTGCTCGTGACAAGCTGCCACGCCACAAATGCGCCCACACCATCCGAGGCATCTTCAACAAGCTGGCACCGGCCGTGCAAGAACGTGTGAAGGCACAAGAGGGGGCGCTGGTGAAGCTGTGCTTCCGCATGACCAAGGCAGAGTGGGATGGTAGCAAGGAAGCAGAGGCGGCACTGCAGCGGATAGCAGCTGCGGAGCGCAAACTACCTTGGATGAAGTGTGCCAAGAAGGTGAAGCAGATAGTCGATGGTCTCAGTGATCATGCACGCGGAGTGGTGGAACAGGAGAGGTCAGACCTTGTTCGGCGTGCCTACATCGTATGTCGTGATGATGGTGACACCTAGATGATGAAATCCTAGGGGCCCTCCCTGGGGCTTTCTTTTTTGGGCGGCAGGTGGCGTACACGTAAATACAAACGTAACCAAACGGAAACTCCAAACAAAACGTTCAACCCCGAGCCGGACGAAACGCACAGAGACACAACGAAACACGCAATATGTTGTGGATCTGTGCATGAAAATCAGGCCCTACTCCATTCGCACGTCACCAGACATGGGTCGATCCACCATGGGATCACCTTCAGTGCCCCCTCGGCCAGCGCCACCCACACCAGCACTTGAAAAGCGGACATCAACTGGAGCACTTGCACTCCGCTTGTGAGCCGCAGAAGCAGCACCAGCACCAGCACCAGCACCAGCACCAGCACCAGCACCAGCAGCACCAGCACCCGCACCCGCACCAGCGCCAGCGCCAGATGCAGACATAGCTATGGGGTTGTACTCGCCCGTGGGCTCGAACGCTGTGCACTGCGCGCATGTGGTGCCCACGACAACCTGCACATCGGTGTTCGAAAAGCACGGCACACCATTGGGCTGCAGCACCAACGGACCGGCATGCACAGACCTCTGGCGGCGCTTGGGTGATGGATCGAACGTGGACAACATGCCGCCACCGCCGCCGCCACCGCTCGCACCCGTGAATCCAGGAGGCTTGAACGCGGACTCTCCAGCACCCATGGCTGCATCTGGTCGAGCAACCATTCGAAACCGCAGGCTCAAGTGGGCACAGCGCGGGAGAGTGCGGGCCTGTTGTGAAGTGGCACTGCACACAAGCGGGGCAAGGGGGACCATTCGGGCATGCCGCTGTTCGGGTCGTGGAAACAGCGGGTGGTCCAGTGATCCCTCGTCCGCGTTGAGTACGGTGTCGAAGAGGCGTCGAAGAGCCGCCACCGGCGTGAATGAGGTGCCCTGGTGACCAGCTGCAGCAACCGGAGCACCCTCAGCAGCGCCGACAGGTGTGCCGTCTCGATCACCATTAGCACCACCACCACCGTCGCCGCCGCCGCACACTAAACGGGGGTCGCCGTGCCGACTGATCGTCGTGTCATCATGCCATGTGACAAGCAGGTTGGGTGATGGGCAGGAGATATGAGGTTGGTGTGGCCCAGTGCGGGTGCTGCTGGAAGAAGAAGGGGGCGCCGGACGTGGCTCAGTGGTGGTGGTGCGCTGCCACCAGGATGCAGTGGCGTTGGTGAGAATGGAGGACGTGTGGACAAACATGGATACCCACGTGGTGCTTCTGTTGGCTGGCGGGTGGGAAGGGTGTGGCCTGCTGCATCACCACGAATGCCAACGAAACACGCCACTTGTCAAATACACACCGCTTTCAGCACCACTGCTGGTATCGATGCACGCAACATACACGCCGCTGGCAGTCTCATCAGCCAAGAAGGCATCAAGTTGGTCAACAGCCAGAAGTGCTGGCGCAGAAGGCAACTGGTGCATTGATGCGCCCCATTTATTCAACTCACGCGACGACGCCATGACTCTGTGTCAGCCAAAGCAATGCGTACGTTGCGTAAACCCACCGCACCACCCACCCACAACCTGGCACCAACCAACGCCACCTCCAGGTACCTACTTCACAAGCACTCTTCGCCGTACTTCAGCCAAGTTCACCCCCTGGGTGTCCTTCTCGAGCCGAAACCGAGCGTACACCGGCTCGAACGCTGCCACCAGCGCATCCTTGTGACGCGCGTGCACGGCCAGCATCACCACGCCATGCCGTGCAGCAAGCAAGCACTCCCACAACAACGCGTTTCGTGCCATCCTGCGTACCACATGAAAGAACCAGTGACAAAGCCATTCGGGTGCGGCCACACGCCCGCACATGTGCATTCAGGCGGCATTGACGGACAGTGGTGCGGCGGACACAACAGCCATGGTCACTCCCCCGCTCACGTCGACAGCCCGCATCTGGCGACAATGTTTCTCCACATGGCTTCGTTCCGCCCCATCCATATGCGTCCCGCTCGTCCCTGTGTCAGCATGGTGAACCTCAGCAGCAGCCATACTCGCCACCTCACGGCTGCTGTCACGTGCAGCCCAGTTCTCACGGAAAGAGACCGCGGGATTCCACATGTGTAACAAACATAGTTTGTTGGGTATTCTGAAGATCATTGACGTGATATGGCGTGACATATGTGTGGTTTGTGGTGATTTCGTTATCACTTTGGGCCCGCTCGAAGGCAACGTCTCGATGGTTCAAGCGCTGACTGTCACGACGTGGAAGTTCGACAGTGTGCAGCAGCTGACAACCTTGGAGCCACCCGTTGTCGAGTCGACGGGAGGACCCCGAGTACCCTGTTGTGCAACAGTTACACCCCACACCCACCGGATCCCCTTGGAAAGCTTGTGAGGTTGTCATTTGGACCCTCGAGTCACCTGCTCTCCGTGTACGTACACACTGTTGGGCCTCACGTCAGCTGGCGTGTGTGCGTGTGTGCCGTACCTCTGGTACATGCCCTGCTCACCACATGTTGGACGTCCATCATGCGTATGGTTTGTGGACTCATGCACCTTCGATTGCCCCGTGTGCCGCGTGGTGTGGTGTGTGCGTGGTGTGTGATGTGTGGTGTGACAATCAGGGTTGTGTCAGTGAAGCCCAAGCAGTCATGCAGACGTCCTTCTAACCCCAGCCCCCCAACACAGCCTTTTCCCGCCCCGCAGCAGCAACTCTTGCGAGCTGCGTGGGCCTCTCCGTCTGTGTTCTCCACACACCCGTCGCCGCCCCCAGTTTTGTGCGTGGCCACTCACCTGCATGGAGGCTGCCCCTCAAGCAGCCACCACACGAGTCAGTGTATCCCCCGTCGCTGTTCCTCCAGCGGCCCCTACCCCTACCCCTACCCGTGACAGCACATCAAGTGCCGCCCCCACGGCTGTTCCGTCTCCCAAGCGTGCCGTTGGCATGACCAGTGTCGCCCAAGCGCTGCCCCTGCGTGTGTCGGTGTCACAGGCCAACCACGCCCACCCCACGCCGCTGTCGTCTACCACCTCGCACAGCAACATCAGCAACATGAAGAAGTCCGAGCCCTTGACAGTGGCCGCCCGCAAGGCCTTGGCCAAGTCCCTTCGCGTCGCCCAAGCCGCCTCTTGTGGTGGCGGCGCCTCGCCCGGGTTGTCATGGCAAGCCGTGACCACGCCAAAGGACCAGATCATTGGACGACGCCGGCAGGCGCCACACTCCCAGCCCCAGTCCTCCTCCTCCACGTCCTCCTCGCACTCGCAGTCGCAGTCGCAGCTGAGGCAAGGACGCCACGCCGACACGTCCCCCGTGCGCACCTCCAAGCAGTCCTCGCGCGTGCTGGCTCCCTCCACATCGGCCACCACCACCACCACCTCCACCACCTCCACAGCCTCTGCACGTGGCGTCCGTCACCTGTCGGTGGTCGTGGGCACCCCTCCCCTCGCCACCAACGGTGCCGTGTCCACCCCTACCCACGTGGGCGGCGGCGGCGGCGGCGGCGGCAGCGGCGGCAAGACACCCCGCGGCATCACGACGGCCACGAACACGCCCGGCCGCATGACCAGAGAATCGTCGGCACGCAAGCTGCGGTCCGTCGGTTCCGGCCCCGACCTGCTGGCAAACACGCAGTTGCGCACCATCACCGTGTCCCGCCGCCGCCCGGCCAGTGCCCGGTGCATCGCCGGAGCCGCCCTCACCAGCGGCAGCGGCAGCAGCGGCAGCAGCCGCACGCCGTCTGGCCGGTCCGCGTCCATGTTTGTGCGCCCGCGTGCCTTTTCCGACACCAAGGAAAACCAAGCCATCGTCGGTGGTGGTAGTGGTGGCCTCGCGTGCTCCCTGTCCGATCGGCTGTCTGCCAGCGCCGCTGCCGCCGCGCTTGCCGCGGCGCAGCGAGTGAGCAGCCAGCAGCGCAAACAGCAGCAGCAACAGAGGCTTCAGCAACGCACACCACGCTCTGCGCGTCGCAGTAGCACGCCACGCAAGAAGCCTGTCGGCATGGTGCACCTGGTGCGCTCGGCCAGTGTGCCTGCCGACACGATGGCCGCCGCTGCACAGCGCGCGGCGGCCGTGCCGTCATCCAGGGCACAGGCCACCCCACAGCACCACCACGTGAGTCACAACAGCTGGACCGGCACCACGAGCGCCAACGCCTCCAACCACAGCAACAGCAGCAGCAATGTTGTGGCCGGTGTTGGCTCCCGTGATGGTGTCACGGACGCCATGCGGACGCTGTCTGGCGTGGTGACACCCGTGAACGTGCCGGCAAGTGGGACCCGTGGTGCCATGTCCACCACACCCATGTCTGCCTCCGCCTCCACCTCAGTGCAAGCTACCACCCCTGGTGGCGGTTGTGGTGGTGGTGGTGCTGCTGCTGCTGCTGCCGGCGGCACTGACGCGCGTCGTGCAACCCTCTCGTTGCTCGACTCCCCGCCTGCGCTGCCAGTGACTGGTGCCGCCGGGGGTGGCGTGCTGGGCAGTCCCATTGTGTCTTCTTCTTCAACGGCGGCCTGCGGCGCCAACCGTGCCCTGCTCACCTCGACGCCTGCAAAGTCCTCCAAGTCCACGTCCTCCACGTCCTCCAAGTCCACACCCACGCCCACGGCGACCGCGAACGCATCCCAGCGCAAGGGCGCGTCCGTTCGTGTGGTGTCTCCTGGTACTATCGCTGCTGCACCCGCTTCGTCGTCGATGCGCACACCCCCTGCGTCTACGTCTGCGTCTGCGTCTGCGTCTGCGTCTGCGTCTGCGTCCTTGGCCGCCGCCACCGCGGCAGCGGCTGCGTCGGCCGCTGCCTTTGCCCGCACGTCGCCGTCGACGGCCACCACGCCCATGGTGTCGCCGGTGCGCAACACGTCGCCGTTGTTCGGTGGCATGGCCGTCACGCCGTCCACATCAGCCCACCGTCGCGCCAAGAAGCGCTCCAGTCTTGCAGCTGCCGCAAAGGCGGCTGCGGCGGCGGCTGGTGGTGCTGCTGCTGGTGGTGCCGGTGGTGGCGCAGCCGGATCAGCGGACGGGTCTGCTGCGGCTGGTGCTGGTGGTGGCGCTGGTGGTGTGGCGGTCGACGGGGCCTTGGTGGGTGTGGCATCGCACTCCACCGTCGTGTCACCGGTGAAGGAGTTCGTGGTACTGCGGTCGGAACAACTGACGGCTTGCGCTGGCGACCCCGAGGAGTCGATGCGCCAACTGTTGCCCCGCCTTACCAGCATGGACTGGACCGCGCGGTACCGTTCCATTGAAGTCATTCGCCAGCTTGCCGTGTTCCACCCCGCCGTGGTTGTGCCTCACCTGTACGTGGCGATGATGTTTGTTTTTTTTCCTTTTTCCCTTGTTGTTTTCTGGTGTTCTTTTTGTTTGTTTGTTTGTTTTCGTTCTTTCGTGCGACGTGTTGGGGAGGCATCTCGTTCTGACCTGGGTTGCATTGGCGTGTCCTCGTCACAGGCCCGTCATCTTGCCGTCTGTCACTGAGGCGGTGACAAGCATTCGCTCGGCCATGTCGCGCAACGCCATCTTCTGTGCTGGGGACCTGTTTGCCGGGCTTGGCGACGCCATGAACCACGCGTTGCATGTCACCATCACCGTCCTGCTGCGCCGCGCCGCACACGACAAGGGCTTCCTTCGCGACGCCTCCAACGCGGCCTTGCAACAGATGATTGAGAGTGCGTGCTGTTCGTTGTGTTGCTCGTGGTGGTGCGGTCGTCCCGTGCTCTCGTGTTGTGTTCTTTTTTTTTTTTGGTTTGTTTCTCCCCCTCACCCACCGCACTTCCGCCCCCTTCCTCGCCCAGACCTGCACACTGCACACACACTGTCCACCCTGCTGTCATTTTGTCGTCACCGCAGCGCGGGAGTTGCTGGCCGCTCCGCATTCTTTGCTGCCGCATGCCTCGCTGCCATGCCTCCCACCGCCGTCCGCGAGCTTGACCTGGACCCGGTGCTCCGTGCCACTTGCGACTACAGCAGCGGCAAGCATGCCGATGCGCGCTCCTCCTCCAAGCGCATGCTGAAGCGCCTTGCAACGTGCTTCGGGGTGCGTGGGGTGGCTGCGGTCGTGTCGTGTCGCATCGCATCGTGTTGTTGTGTTGTGTCATGTCCGCGCGAGTTTACGTCTGTCTGGTCTGCTGCGCTTCGTCTGTGCAGAAAGAAACCCTGGTGACGCGTATCCAAGCCTGTGGCGTGTCAAAATCTGACGCCGCCGCGATGGTCCGTGTGGTGACCATGGGCGGCAAGCGACGGACGCGCGGCGGGTCTTCGCTGCGTGACCGGATCAGAGCGCAACGCCGCCTCAAGATGAAGGCCAAGCGCGGCGAGAGCACTGATGCCAGCGCTGGTGCCCGCGCCGAGCCCGACTCCCAGCAATAGCTGCGATCTTGTCTCATTGGTTTCGTTTGATTCTGTTTCCCCTTCTTGCCCTCATCCACATGACCCACTCCCCCACCACCGGCGTCTTTGTTTGTTGTTGTGCGGCGACACTCTCTACCCCGTGTGCGCTGTCGCCCTGCAGTTTCGTTCCCTGGTTCCCTCCCTCTGCTGGTGCGCGTGTGTTTTTAGAAATGCTTGCTTGTTGGAGGCCATGCCACGCGTTGGGCGTGTGGATGCCACTGGTAACCGGTTTGGGTCTGCAAGGCTGCTTTGACAATGACGAGCGGG
>Ga0213833_1003059_pt1 | contig 10437 bp, 6 predicted proteins | sample SWATP21_FD_160575 | JGI IMG/M metagenome (GOLD analysis project Ga0213833, IMG submission 160575) | Coastal seawater microbial communities from Marineland, Florida, United States - SWA TP2 #1 | ecosystem: Environmental > Aquatic > Marine > Coastal | place: USA: Florida | collected 2016-08-14
TGGTACCATCAAAAGACAATTGTCGAAATTCTACGCTCTCTAGAGAATGTCCTCTGGCGCTCAGAATCTGCTTGGCTTCTTCGATGTGGCTGGGATCTTGTTCGATTACAGTCAAACGACAATCCGGCAATAACTCTTGCAACACCAGGACAGTCCGAGGAAATAACCCCCCTCCCACCACAGCGATATGAGACAGAGCTTCTCCATCAAGTCTTTCGAGACTCCGACGGAAGGCTTGCTTATGACTTTTGAGCATCAAGCCCTGGATGCGAGGCGAAGCAATGGCCCAACGCTCGAGACCACCGAGCACTGCACCTTGAAAAAGGTTCCACCTGGTTCCGAAAAAGGATAACCAGCGAAGATGCGGAGACCACGGGCTACTGGCTGTTTGCGAAGAAGCGACGCGTGCTTTGGGAAGCATCCGCCAATGCATCCTGGGATGTCGATGGTGCTCTACGTGGAATCCATCGTTAAACCAAAGGAAGTTATAGAGGGCATTATAGCAACTCACACCTTCGTTCTTTGTGGACTCTGTGGCATGCTCGTGATGTCCTTGTAATTGGCAAAATCCCAGGCCAATGAGATAACCAGGCAGGTATACCCACAAGAAGAAAGTTGAAAACCACCAAATCAAACCCGTCCACAGCAAACCAATACCCAGAAACTCCGCCACACGTTGCCTGGTGAAGCCCCGAGGACGGTAATCTTTAGGTTCTCCTGCGTGATGCCACAAGTGCTTCTCTTTCCAAATGCTCTGGGGAATACCCAGCAACAAAGTCTGGTAAAAAGCAAACAGATGATTTAACCGACGAGAGCGAAAGAAAGGATTGTGCAAGAAATTGTGGGAGATGGTATTGGAGTGCCAACAAATCCCAACAGCGAGAATGCCTATCGAAATTCCCAGGTGGATGTGTGCATGAAACCAAAACAAGGAAAACAGTGCACCCCCATGAAGAAACGCCAAAACGACCATCACAGCATCCCAATTGGAATAGCGAAACAAACCAGAAGTGGTGGCCGTGCCCCCTTTTGCATTTGGAGACAACTCGTAGTTCATCAAAAACTCTTGCCTGGTAGACATCCCTTCATTCATCACAAAACCCTTCCCTTATGTTGTGTACTCAATGTGCGTCTTACAATCGGTTCTTCGAACATGCAGTTCTTGAGGAATTTTCCGATATTTCCCTGGTTCCATCGTGTATGACCTATTGTTATCGCGATTAAGGATCGGCATCCAATTCTTGCAGCAAGACCGACAAGCGTCCCTTTCCATCGGAACATTTGTCTTTGTCATCACAGTGAATCGGTTGACGAGACTTTCCTGGTGCCCAAACGCCAGTCCAGATCCGCACGTGTGCCTTAGAGCGGAAAAACTTATTATCTAACAGGACTTGCATCCGAACCTCTAAATACTCCCCTTTTTTGAGAGCAGATAAAGGTTTGGGAACTTTAGCCAACAACTCTGCATTCATGTAATACCAGGGCTTTATCTGCTCCACATGAAAAAACAGTTTCCACTCTTTTGGGATCTCTTCGAGTGCCTGGAAAACCATCGTACAATCGAGACTCCCTCCAACCACCGGATAAGGGGTATGAAGGTTGTAACCCACAAAGCGCAATAACTTACCAAAACGCGCATTTTTGGGCTTTGCCACAGGAGGTCTTCCATCAGGCATACGTTTGGCTGGCAGTATCTTGCCAAGAAACATTTGGATAAAGCGTTCACTTCGCTCCTTACGATTCAACCCTCTCGAAGATATCGCAGACAAAGCAGCCCGGCGATTCTCTTTTTGGTGCCATAAACCGATAAACAGAGTCACTGTCCCACCAGCCGCCATATCCACCGGCAATCGGAATCGGTGGCGATCCAGGATATACTGCCCTGGCTTCCACTGTTGCACAGGATACCGTCCTCCCACGGGTGAATGGTCCTGGTTCAAAAAGCGATGGGGTTTTGTCGCTTGAAGGTGGTAAAAGAGCTGCCAATGCTTGGGAATGGGACGCAGACACTTGAAAACATATGTGACATCGACGGGAGCATCAGGACGCAAACCGCCCTTGCCAAGTCGGTATCCAACAAATTCTAGCCAGGGTCCTACTTTGATGCGCCTTTGCACTTGTACAAGAGGCCTTTTATTTTTGACTGCATCTTTCAAGCGGTAAGGATCTGGCGCATCGTATACTTTATTCACTTCGCTACGCCAATGGATCAAAGCTGCCCTGGCCTTCTCTACCCTTGCTTTGTAAGCGGGTTTATTAGCCAGATTGACCTTCTCTTGAGGATCCTTTTGCAGGTCGTACACCTCAAAGGGATGCTTTTTATAATGGTAGATGTACTTGTGATTGCCTTTTCTCATCGCCATGCAAAAACGTTCGTACCAGCAGCTCATCATCAATCGACGTTGCGGAGAAACCGGTTTGAGCAAATCTTGACCAGGGACACGACCTCCCTCGATATTCACCTTGAGCAAAGAAGCGATGGTAGGTAGGATATCAATTTGCTGACGAGGTCCCTTGATTCGCCCTCCCTTGGGCCAAAGAAAAGGCGCATACAAGAGCATCGGGATCTTCAAAATCTCTTGCCACATGCCATTGTCATGCTGATAACGATTGTGTTCTCCAAAAGCCTCTCCATGATCCGCAACGAACATGAAGATGGTATTTTTCATCATGCCACGCTCACGAAACCCCCGGAATAGCTCTTCGAGAAAGTCGTCGGTATAACGCAGGGCATTGAGATACTGGTTGTGCTCCGAAGACGTCCTGCTGTAGGTTTGCATGGGAAAGTTGGGGGGTGTTTTGTATTCGTGATGTGAGGTCAGCGTGTGGTATGCCAAAAAGAATGGCTTCTTGGAAGGCAGCATTTTGTCCAACCACTTGAGGCTGGGTTTGATCATGATACGATCTTCATAGCCAAAGTAATTGGTTCGAAAGAAGCCCTTGCTCTGTAAGTGTTCCATCCCTCGAATCCACTCAAACCCGATGTTTTCCGAAAGCTGATCGTAGTTTTCAAAGCGCAAAGTCGCTGGATGAAAAATGGCTGTTTGATAGCCCAAAGGCTTGAGCAAAGAAGGCAAGCAACGCGCTGGAATGCCACCCACTTCACCTTCGATCACTTCCATGGAAACCTTGGGATATATCCCACACATAATCGCCGCCAAAGCCTTTGATGTGTGCGGAACCACCGGAGACATATCCTCTACAACAAGCGAGCGCTTTGCCAAAGACGCCAAAAAGGGTGTCGTTTGGAGCGAAGGCTTAGCCATTGTCGTGGAACGCCAGCGAATCGATTCCAAAACGATAAGTACAATATTGGGCCGCTTTGTCGCAGGGGTAGGAGAAAATCGCAATCTCTGGGTGTCGAACAACAGCTTCTTTCGATCGAGTTCAATCCCTTCGGGAAGGATATCTTTTTGCTGGTAAGACTCCAGACTTCCTTGTAACCAGTGTACCAAAAAGTTTCGCTGAAGCGGCACCAGCTCATGTGCCGTCACCGTGGGGTGCACGCTCCACACGACAATCCAGCTCGCAATCCCTGCAAACCACCATCGTGTCGGACGCCAATCTCGCTCTTTTTGTTGTTCCAGCCAATTGGCGACCTGCTCTTGGCGCATCATCCAGCGAGGCAACCACAATATCCCCAGAGGCAATGCCAAAAAGAGCAAAGTGGTCCAATTTAACTGGCTGGAAATCAAGTCGAAAAGCATCCAGAACTGTTGGACACCGTAGACCAACATGTCCCAGCTGATCAGGGTTTGGGTGACAGTGAAAAAACGATGTTCTACCACCGACAAAAACAACCCTATCAAGACGATGCTATAAAAAAAGAGTTGTCCTATCCTTAACCAGATTCCCTTCGCTTGCTCGAGCCACTTGGCCAAGAGCCAACCAACAGCCCCCAAAAGCAACAGATCCCAAAATAAAATCGGGACAATAAATTTCGCAGAGGCAAAAGAAAAAGAGCCTGTCAACAAATAAAGTTTGTGTAGTTTACAACCAGACCAAAGCAAGGCAAGTATTCCAAAAAGAATCCCTACGCGAAAACACACTTCAGGAGAAAGAACCCAAAAATTCGGCTGTCTGGGGTTCTTCTTGTCATCGGCCAGGTCACCAACTCTATCGCTCATCTACAATCCTTCCCTTTTATTGTGTGTTCAACGCATTCCTTTTAAGGAGATCCTCAAACACACACTTCCTGGGGATTTTTTTGTATCTCTCTGGTTCCATTATATTTTACCTGACACAGAAAGTGCTCAGGCTTGGCATTCAATTCTCAGTGTGGGCTCAGTCAATGGTCTTTCCGTGAGAACGCTCTTGGAGTGAAGGTCAGGTCATAATGGTAAAAGGTCATCACAATCCGTCTTATCAAGTATTACAACATCCACAAGGTCCACGCGCAACCAACAATCAGACTTCTGCTCCGCGGTGGGTTCAAAAAGAAAAGAAAGCCTACATTCCTGTATAGAGTAACAACATTTCCAATTGGGATCAACAAGCGAAAAGTGAGTGTTTCTTCCCTAGGGCTCGCTTCTGACGACAAACCAAAAAATATTTACATCCCCAAAAGGCAAGCCACTTCCTCAAAACAACCTCAACAAAAACTCATAGAACACAAGCAATTGTCAGAAAACCAAAAAGAAAGATGTCCTGACTGGACAAAATGCTCCCAAATTCATTCTTCTCACTTTTGTACCTATAAAGACTTTATCGAAAAAGGCCCTTTCGGGATGAATACAAACTTGTGGCTTGTGTGGTGGGTCTGTTTAAGGGCATTCTTCGCGGGTGAGTTCATAGGAAAAAGTGGGAGAGCTATTGGAGCCTGTAGGGAACTGTCCAGATATACTCATTGTATAGCAGCCATGAGACAGTTCTGTTCCTTTTGGAGTGGGTAGGAGTTGCGCAGGATAAGACTCTTTTTTTCCCCTTACCAAGATGCCAAAGACAATCACTTCTAGAGGAATTTTGTTCATAGAGACAGCTTTGTATGAGCTGATTTGTCCCGATTTGACTTCGCCAAAAGAGATCCCATTGGCTTTTACATCCTCAAAGGTCGAGATGGATGTGTTCTTGATACGGATATTCAACTGACCAAAATTACAGCCAGAAAACAACATACAAGTACATAAAAAAGGCAAACACAGTAAACCAAATTGTCTGATTATCTTCATACACATTTCCCCATGTGAATCTTCTTCTAAGATGATAATGTCAAACAACAAAGCAGTCAATGATGACAAAAGCATATTTCCATACTTGACAAACTCCATAAGAGAAACTATTTTAGCCCTGGCTAAAACAATATTTAGTCAAAGCTAAAAAAACACCTTTGCGCAAAGTGGAGTACAATCATTAGATGACACAGTCAAAACCCCAAGTAAATTCATACGAAAAAGAAGATTACTGGTGGAAGTATCAACCATTTTTTCCTGAGAGCGTTCGCATCACGCCAGAGCGACTGCCTGAGGAAACTTGGTGGCTTTGGAAAGATTGTACAATACATTTGGATCGATATGAAGTGGATAATGCCCCTTTGACTGTGTTGTTGTTACACGGCGGTGGCGGGCACGGTCGACTGTTGGCTCCCATCGGGTTGATGCTACAACAACAGGGATACAGTGTTGTGGCTCCAGATCTCCCTGGTTATGGCCTGAGCATCTGTCCCAAGAAGAGAATCACATACCCAGAGTGGGTTGACTGTGCGTCAGACCTCTTGGAAGCAGAGAAAAAAAGAACAGGTAAACCTGTGGTGGTCTTTGGACTCAGCTTAGGTGGATATCTGGCATATCAAGTGGCCTGTCAAAGCCGGGCTGCCGCAGGTGTCATCGCCACGACACTGGCAGATGCCAGACTGCAAATCGTCCGGGACCAATTTGCAAAAAACAAGTGGATGAGTCGTTTGGGACTTCCCCTGTTGATAGCATTTGGTGGTCTTCTCAAGGGATTGCGTCTGCCTATCAAATGGTTTTCCAAAATGCACGACATCGCTAATCAACCAGCATTGTGCGAAGTGGTGTGTGCTGATCCTTTAGGTGGTGGGAACTGGACGCCTCTGGGCTTTATGCGTTCATTGTTCATGTGTCCTCCGGTGATTGAACCCCAGGATTTTGATCTTTGCCCTGTGTTACTCGCACATCCTGCAGCAGATCGCTGGACAACACCTGAGGCAAGCCTCCCCTTCTTCGACAAAATCAAAGGAGAGACATCTTTGGTCATGCTTGAAAATTGCGGGCATATCCCAATAGAAGAACCAGGTATCTCTCAAATGCAAAAGGCGATTGAACGCTTTTTACAGGATTCCCAGCTCCATTAAGTTTCATATGTGCACCTCACAAAGCACACAATCCCACATAGATCGCCCTCAAGAGAACCAAGACTAACGTTTTTAGGTCCATCATATTTTTCCGAATCTTTTGCCATCCGCTCGATAATTTCACCACAAGTTCAAGACTCAGAGTGACAGATAAGCTCGACGAAAAGTAAAGGGCTACCAGAGTGTGACCTGGAAATCCAAAGATGGGAGCATAGCAAATGTCCAACCTCCTTTGTTTCAGAATGCGAAGCGGTGTTGTGTATTCTATAGTCATCGTGTTTTATGTCCTGGCCTTGGGATGCCAGGGGGGTGCACAGTACAAACCGGAGAGGAGCCACGAAACCCCAGACACCGCTCAAAGGGAGAGCCTCGAAGACTTTAAGGATGGTGGAAATTCTCCAGATCTCGTTCAAGAAAGGTCACCTGAGCAGACTGCAGAACCTGCTGAAAAACAGCCTGAAGAACAACGAGAACATACCAAACTGCCAGACACGATAGCCAAAAGTAGCCAGGCTATCGTGGTCAGCTACCATCGGCAAGCAACACAAGCAGCCTTACAAATCATGAAAGAAGGTGGAAATGCATTTGATGCTTTTATCGCAGCCACATTCGTTCAATATGTCCTAACACCAGGTGCGACTTCTTTAGGTGGACCGCTTGGGGCCTTGCTATACGACAAGAAAACACAACAAATACAGTATCTAGATGCAACATATAACTCCCTTCAAGATGCCCAAGGAGCCTGGACCCCAGGGAGTCCTTCCAAAGGAAAGAGCATCCTTGTTCCTGGTGCACCCGCAGGTTTGGAGGCTCTCTCCAAGCGTTATGGCAAACTTCCCTTGACCAAAGTACTGGCTCCCGCGATCCGATTGGCCAAAGATGGTTTTGTTGTGTCTCCAGTGTATTCAACGCTTGCAAAGTCCCTTAAACAAACGTTGGAGTCCACCCCATATGGCAAAGCTCTCTTCTTTCCAAATGGCACAGTTATCCAGCCCGGGGTGGTACTCAAACAACCAGATTTAGCGGACACTTTCACCCAATTTGGCAAACAAGGAAGTGGGCATTTCTACACAGGCGGATGGGCGAAAAAACTCCTTTCATTGGTAACGACCTTGGGAGGCAAGATGAAAGCATCAGATCTTGCGGATTATCAAGCCATATGGAGAAAGCCTAGAGTCACAGCCTACCGGGGAAAACAGATCTACTCAGCATCAGGTCTCTCTTACGGAGCAACATCCAATTTGCTCTCTCTCAAGCTCGCAGAAAAAGTCAAAAAGTGGCCCAAAGAGGATATCGCAAAGTCACCGGATTTGCTAGAGATAACAGTGCGTATCTCACGAAGGATGTGGGGAGAGTCCTGGCTCTTTGCACCTGAAAAAATGTCCGATAACACCTTTGTCTCAAAGCAACTCTCGACACCTTATGTTCAAAGTGTCTGGGACACCTTGAAAAAAGATTTCAGTAAAGAAGCACTCAACTTCTTGGGTTCTCATAGCTATAGCCTTGCCGTCGTTGACAAATACGGAAATGCAATTGTAGGTACGCACACAGTGGAGTCTCCAACTTGGGGAGACGGGATCTTTTTGGGGGGTGTCTTACTCAATTCATCAGGCAAACTCTACCAATACCGCTCTGTGCAACCAGGAAAACGCCGAATCACACCCATCTCAGTCCACATGGGCATGAAAGACAAAAGATGGACCTTTGGTATCGCGACTTTTGGCTACTCATTGGTAGAAACCGCCTTTCAGTTGTTGCTGGAGCAGTTAGAATACCAAAAAACGCCACAAAAATCAGTCGATGCACATCGCTTTGGCTTTGCGCCTTACGATCCAAAGACAGGCAAAGTCGACACCACAAAAAACTGGCTTGACCCAAAAGTCCCAGCCAGCCTGGTCCAGACACTCAAACAGCGAGGTTTGCAATTTGAGCAAAGTGGATACGCTATGGATGTGGGGTATGGGGTATGCATCCAACAGTCCCAGCCTGGTCAGATCCAGGGTGCATATATGACATTTCGCTATGGAGATGAAGGACTGGTGGGACGGCCTTAGAGCATTTTATAAATCTATCGCGTAAGCGCTTCAATCCCACAATCACTTTGGCCAGGGCATCGAGTAAGTGTCCATAATGAAAAAGTCACTTGTCCCTTTCTTCAGTCCCACAACCTGGACATCGAGCCCCTTTTTTGTCTCAAACAGATGGAGAAAATGAAAGGGCCGCAATCCCCCTCCAGAAAACAAGTCATCCAAGTGACGACGCCTTTTCCCTTGTAGCAATCGCACGCGTGGTCCACCTCCACCTCCCACTACAGAAAAAAGCTTCCCTGCTCGTTGAAAGCGTTCATAGCTATGCACATGACCAGAAAACAACCCCATGCACTTTGGCGTTCCCAAAAAAGGAGGCACCACATCTTCCTTCACGTGCTTTTCGTCTTTGGTTACGGTGCTATTGGTATACGGTGGATGATGGATGAAAACGAGTATTCCTCGGAGCCCAGTATCATCTTGCATCAATTGTAACTGCTCTCGAAACCAAAGGCATTGCTGTTTCCACTTTTCTGTGGGCATCTTCTCCTTGTTTCCATCCAGACAAAGCAATCCAAGAGAACCAGCCTTTCGATGATACCAGAAGCGATCTTTCAGCTGAGGAAAGCGTGCGAAAAAGTTTCGATGCCCTCGGGTGGGATTTCCCCAATACTCATGGTTTCCCATGATCGGGAGTACGGGGATGCCTGCTTGCCAGATCGGTGAAAACAGCTGGTCAAATTGTGACCAGTCTGAAGGAGAAGACGCATTGAAAACCAGATCTCCCAAGTGCAAGAGGAAAGAAGGCTTTCGCCTGGCTATCTCTTGTACCAAAAGGACACGCTCTTTTTGATTTCTTTCACGCCAAAATTCCAAAAGGGAAGTCCGCTGTGTGTCTGAAATGATACAAAAGCCGTCCTTCAACTCAAGTGACATCCATTCTCTCCTAAATATCTAAAAAACAAACCGGTTACGTTTTGGAAACGATGTCTCGTTATAAATGATTTGTATTTGCGCATTGTCTTTTTTACAAGTCGAACCAGGAGACATCATGGATATGGAAAGCTTACAAACAAGACTTTCCTTCTTGTTTTCATTACGCTCAGGAACACATCGCCGATCTTATCTCTTCGTGCTTTGTACTCTCGTTGTATTTTGCACAATGAGTACAGCCTGTGAAGAGCCTCTCTCAGAAGCATTGTGTCGGGACAGTCAACATTGTGCATTAAGAGGAAGATGCCTTTACGAGCCTGCTACCAACAAGTGTTTTGCAGGAAAGGATATAGATTGCCGCAAAAGTCGATTTTGCTTAAATCTAGGCGAGTGTACAGCACAAGGAGGACGCTGCATAGCAACGATAGAGGCAGATTGCCGAAACGCCACAGAATGCAAGCGTTCTAGACGCTGCATCCCCTCCAGTGGAGAGTGTGTGGAACTCAATCCAGGTTACTGTCGAATCTCCCACAAGCGCTGTAAAACCCATGGAGAGTGTTCACTCGATTTCAAAGGAAACAGTTGCGCCCCCGGGAAAGATCTGGATTGCAGTGCATCAGAACTCTGCAAACAGACAGGTAAATGCTCTGTAGATCTCAGCAAAAAAGAGTGCGTGATCAAAAATGAATCCGATTGTCAACAAAGTCTCTTGTGTGCAGCCCAAGGAAAATGCCAATTCAAGTCTGAAGCAGGCAAAGCCATCTGTTTACCAACAGCCCACCAAGATTGTGCACAGAGCCAACACTGCAAAGATCCCAAACACAAAAAATGCGCGTACAACCCACACACCCAAAGTTGTGTGGCAGGTGATGTCTTTTGTCGACAAACAGTAGGATGCAAAAAGTCTGCAAAGTGCACCTGGGACAACACTTCTCAGACTTGTCTCTTGCTCTCTGACAAAGATTGTAAACAAAGCACGCTCTGCACCCTCTCCAAACGCTGCACACTTCGAACAAATGCAGGTGAGAATGAGTGTGTTCGAGCTGGTGTCGATCCTTGCAAATTGTCTCTGGCCTGTTCTGATGAAGGCCGCTGCAAAACCAAAGAAAAAAAGTGCATCGCAGACACCGAAGAAGATTGCCAAAACAGTACGCGCTGTGCCGAAGA
>Ga0213833_1003063_pt1 | contig 10424 bp, 14 predicted proteins | sample SWATP21_FD_160575 | JGI IMG/M metagenome (GOLD analysis project Ga0213833, IMG submission 160575) | Coastal seawater microbial communities from Marineland, Florida, United States - SWA TP2 #1 | ecosystem: Environmental > Aquatic > Marine > Coastal | place: USA: Florida | collected 2016-08-14
GTGCATCGCAGGCAGGCAGGCAGGTAGGATCAACAACAACAAGTGTACCTGCATCCTCGCCATACTCGGCAGGCCGCGCGACATGGGGGCGTCGAAGAAGCGTGTCAGCCGTAGCGGGTCCATGGTTAGGGTCCGCCAACCCTCTTCCCAAATGTGGGTTAAATAGAAAGAGTACACAGCGCGTGGCGCAGCACACGCAAAGTGCTTTGCCCTCTTTGTCTCGCGCGCAGGGCAACAGCTGCCAAGGCTGGCAATGGTGGCGCCGAAAACGGATCTTGTCTCTGACATGTCTTCGTTGACGTGACTTCTTGTCGTGTGTTTGTGTGTGTGTGTATTCGTTGAACACAATACAGGTTTTGACGCCACACTGTGACTAGCCCCCGCACGACACAAAAACAACGTCTGTGAAGGAGTCGTGCAACGCCATGGGGCAACCCAAACACGCAAAAGATCGAAGAAGAGTGTGCAACGCAACGCAACGCACCGCAGAGGTGCGTGCCATGCTACACGTTTGTCGGCATCACCATTTCAGCCTCCGAGGCGGTGCGGGGTCTGATCAATGGCTTGTCGAGCGAGGTGACGGAGCCCCTGGCTCCGAGAAGGGACGTGTTCGAAAAGTTCTGTGACCCTTGACCACCGCTGAGGGCATGGTAGGCGCCACTCAGCCGCATCGACATGGCCGCCATGTGCGGGGTCCACGGGCCAGGCTTGCCAGTGAAGAGGTTGCCCGCGTGCGTGCGCATGCGCACGCCAAACACAATCACCATCGCAAAGTGCGGGGCATACATGGCGATGTAGTACCCAGTCGCGAGGCTTTCAGGAAACACCTTGGACACAAGCACCACGACAGGGATGTACACGCACACGAGCGTGACGACGGAGGCGCGTGCCATGAACCAAAAGTCGTGGCAAGTGCTGAGGGCGGCACGCAGCAACATAAACGCCATGTTCAGCCCAATGGTGGGGCCGAATGCCTCAAACACATGACTGAGGGAGTCCTCCCCTTGGAAAATCGTCGCGTAGGCGCCAGCACACTCTTCCTGCGCCGCGAACTCGCAGGCCGTTTCGCCGTAGTTGAACGCGATGGGCTGGTGCTTCCACCAAGCCGCCACAAGCGCCGACACCGAGACGCACCCCACAACCCACGCCACATACGTCAGGCCACGAACATACTCCTTGTGCTTGCCCGACGCCAGCAGTTGCGAGCCGCTGATCTTCACGAACAGCATGAGGCCCACCAAGTACGCCGGACCAAACGTCCAGTACGCGGCTTGCGCGGCCGCCAGCTTGTACGCGGTGGCGAAGTCGTGCTTGGCGGCCACGTACACCGTCACCGTCAGGCTGGCTTGCACCGCCAAATCCACCACCATGAGCTGCAAACCTTCGGAAGCCACGTCTCGCACGATGCTGCACAGCTCGCCCGTGGTGGAGATGCCGCCACCCGGGTCGTTGGCCACCGGCGTGGGGGCGGGGCGCGCGCAGCACAAGCAGCGCAGGCGGTACTTGCGGCGAAGGTCGCCACGGTACAACAAGAACACCACAAAAAAGACGCCCACAATCCACGGTCCGACGCCGTACGCAATGCCGAGGGCGGACAGGGGGGTGAGTCCCGCGGTGGCGGACTGTGCCGTGGGCAACAGCCCGAACCACAGCGCGATGGGGACGGTCGCAGACACAATCATCGGGAAAAGGTACACTGCCACTTGCCCGGTGCCAGCCAAGAACCCGCTCACCCCCATGGACGTGAACTGGGGAATCCAGGCGAGTGCCTGCAGGATCCAGAACACACGGGCGTGGCTCAGCAGTTCCTCGGACGTCGGGATGAGCGTGCAGCCGTCCTCAATGTAGCCTTGGTTGGACGCGGCGGATGGGTTCAACAGCGCCTCGGCCGAGCTGTCGTTCAGCGCCAATCCAAGCATGACGACAAACGCCAGTGCACCGGACACGAGGCCGCCCAACACGGACACGTGCAGCAGGTGGTTCAGCTCCGTCAACCGCCCCGCCGCCAGCGCGTAGCCCACCTTCACCACCATCGCGTCCTCCAGGAAGGAGAACACCTCTTTGACAGGCGTGAGGAACGCTGCCATGGCCAGGCGCGCAGACCCCTCCGTCGGTGTGAGGGTCTGCTGGATGCTGGTGGGCATGACGGAGCTTTCCGCCACCAGCGCCACAATGGTGAGCAGAAAAATGCCAAGCAACGTCCACTTCTGGCACTTGGACATGCCGGATGTGTCCAGACGCAGAGAACGCATCCCGGCCGTTGCGCCGCCGTCTTTGGGTGCGTTGCCGCGCTTGGTTTGCCAGTTGGTGTAGGCGCGCGACAGCGCGAAGAAGGACAAGATCCCGCCATAGAAGGCAATCATGGGCACATACCACATGTTGGCTGCATCTTCCACGTTGCTGGAGGCGCTGCAACACGCAAACGTGGACCCATCGGGCTTGTGTGGCAACGCGCCCACTTGGCACGCGGCTTGTTCGAAAATGCACACAGGATCTGTGAAGCCCGGCACATCCACCAGCCGGCCCTGGGTCACTGTCGCACCGGTGGCGTCCAGGTACTCGAACGGAAACTGCACCGTGTTGGACGGATCATACGTGCAGTTGACCATGCTGTCGGTGTCAAACCTACCGACGACCGCCACGTGCGGGGGGAGGGGGGGGGGTGGCGGGGGCTGTGGCTCACAACTGCGCGTGTGTGACTGTGAGTATCGATCGATTCGCGGCGTGACGGCTTGGCATTGTATTTTGATGTATGTGTATTCGTTATGATCCCAGCCTGCTGTGTGTGTGTGGTACCGGCAGCCACTGTTCCGTCGCTCGGTTCAGCCACGCCCACGCAGAGCCGCCTGCCTGCTAGAACATGTCCGACCAAGCGAGTGAACAGCCCGTGGAAGTAGCATCCACCCCGTCCGAGTCCGACCCGGCCTCCACCTCGATGGAGCAGCCCGCTGCCGCCGTTGCGCCGGTTGCCGATGGCGCGGACGCTGCTGCTGCCACGGTTGCCGATGTCAGCGCGGAGGGAGGCGCTTCCGAGGACACTGGGGCCACGGACACGCCTGCCGACAACACAGTGACTGAGGGTGACGTGGGCGCGCCAAATGCTGCCCCTGACGCCGAACCAGCGTCAGACGCCACTCCGGAGTCAGAAGGAGACGCGGTCGACGCTGTGCCAGCTGACAACGCCGCTGATGCTGATGCTGATGCTGACGCTGACGCTGACGCTGAAGCTGATGCGGCCGCTGACATGCCTGTGGCTTCTGAAGAAGACGCTGGCGCCTTGGACAGTGCACCTGCCGCCGCTGCTGCGGAGGCCCCAGTGGTGGACGCCCCTGCATCGTCGTCGGAGAACACAGCCCCGGTTGATGCTGAGACGGAGGGCCCGGCCAGTGCAGAGGCGCCACTGGAGGATGGCAACGAGTCGCCCGCTATCAACGCTGGTGAGGACGTAGGCGCCAGCGAAGGCGACGACGCTGTGGCCATGGGTGGCGGCGAAGGTGCGCCGGACGCGGATGTGGACGTGGGCGGGGGCGAAAGTGCGCCCGATGCGGATGCGGATGCGGATGCGGATGCGGATGCGGGCACGGACGACGGTGCTGCTGGTGCGGAAACCACTGCTTCCCCAGAACCCACGCCCGTGTCACATGAGGAAGGTCCCACCCTTGTTACGGGCGCGGAGAGCGATGATGACTCCCCGACCCTGGTGTCTTCCACACCCGTAGCGCCTGCGCCAGCCCCTGTGGCTACTGCTGCTGCTGCTGCCCCCACGGAAGAGGCCAGCGATGTCTTTGACACCGCCGAACAGCCCGACGACGACGAAGGTGTGAGTGGCGTCGCAGTATCAGAAGCCGCTGCCAGCGCCAACGTGGCCGAGGAGGACCTGGGTGGCGGTGAAGGAGGCCCCGTCGATGGTGAGGACGATGTCGCTGCGACGGACGCAGCTGGCGCTGACACTGGCGCTGGCGCTGCCCCTTCTTCTGCCGACGCCGCAGCAGCGGACACAGCGGAGGCTGACAGCACCACTGACGCCCCCGTGCCCACCGATGCGGCTGCAGGCGCCGAAGCCAAGACGGAGGACGGCGCTGCGGCGCAAGACAAGGCAGCCGACGCCGTCCCGCCCGTGGTGGAGGCTGCGGAGCCTGCACCCGGCGCCGGCTCGGACGACAAGGCGGGGGGGAGCACACCGCCGCCCGCGTCCCCGAGCAGCGCAGAGCAAGCGCCCAAGACCGCCGAGGAGCAGAAGGCTGCGCTGATTGCGGCGTTGGCCAAGCAAGCCCTGGCAGCTCAGGGTGGGAAGAAGCCGGCTGCCGCGCCGGGTTCGACGGCTGTTGTGAGCTCTCGCAGCGGGGGCGAGGGCAAGGCCAAGGCAAGGGCAACAACGCCGGCTGAGCGCAGCGCGTTGCTGAAAGCCGCGCGTGCGCGTGTCAAGGCTGGTGGCGGCGGGAGTGCGGCGCAGTTGGCGGCGCGAGCGCGGATGGCAAAGATGCTGCAGCAACAAGGGATGATGCGGCGGCCCGTGCGCAAGCGCCGTGAGGTGTTGCCCAAGGCAGCCCAGGGGCCAGTCAGTGCCGTCATGACGGCTGCACGGTGGACCGTCCTACTTGGGGCGGTGCCTCTGATGTTGTACCTTGGCATGAACACCAAGCCGAAGCCGGAGTGGCGTGATCTGTTCCGTTCCATTTGACGTGCTGCCGTTGTTGTTGTTGCGTGTCAAGAGAGACCAAGTCAAATCAAAACAAAACAAAACAAAACACCAAGTGTTCACACTGAAGTAGGAGTTGCTTTTTTGGGCATGGGCCTTGTTCATATGGTTCCAGTTGTTTGAAACCAAAACCCCAGCAGCTGTGGCTAACCAGGTTGGACCGTGATGCAAGCTCCACACCAATGCCCCTCCCCCACTACTCCCAAGTATCCACTACTCCCAACTAGTCTTCATCCGAACTCCACCAGTCATCATCACCAAGCGCGGACTGAACATGACCAAAGCTTGCAACAAGCCTTGCGTACTCTGGATCGTCACTCACCGCCGGCACAGCGGCACCGGCGATGGCTTCCCCGTAACCAGCGCCTGCTGCCACACACCGCGTGTCGACGCCCCCGTCGACTGCATCGCGGCGTGCCTTCTCCTTGCCACGTGCCTTCTCCTTGCCACGGTCACGGCCGCCCTTGCCGCCTTTCTTCCCTTTGCTTCCCTTTTTGCCACCTTTACGCGTATTGCGCTTCTTGGCGTTTTTGCCAGAGAGCGCCTTTGCGATCATCGTGGTGACCTAGCGGGTGGCACGGCAAGAACAACGGGGGTCAGCGGGGACAACCCAACCACCGTGTGATTGCCACACACACACAGCTCCGTCGACCAGCAACCTTGCCTACCTACCTTGTGTGAAGTGTCCACCACAGGCAGCACCGCGCCACAAGCAGGGCATTTAGAGGATAGGACGCCAGCTGTGTCCACAAACAAAGACCATTCCGCATTCATACAGTCCGATCGGGGGCATATCACATACCTGGGGCAACACGCACAGAGACACAAAAACACACACACAGGCACCCCATGCTGTCAGCACAAAACCTGCACCACCCCTCCAAACACACCCGAACACATACTTGTCAATAAACTCCGCCAAAAAGTGCTTCACTTGAGAAGCGCGAGAGGTGCGGTCCATGCTCGTTGCATGGCCCACGGACAGGTGGGCGGAGCCGTCCTTTTTCACCTTGCACCGGGCGCCACAGCTCACGCTCAGGTACTGTGCCAACACAAGCACACACCCAACGCAGTGGCACCAAGCAGTCAGAGTTGTGGCGGCGCACATGTTCGCAAACACCCACATAGGTCCCCGAACCTTTGCGATCCAAGCACCCTCCATGCACAGTGCAGCCGCCACCTTGCCCAGGTTCTGAATCACCAAGTGGTGCTTGGTGGTGGTCACCTCAAGACGGGGCATTGTGTACCGATCTGCGCGTGGAGCACAAAAACACAACATGGGCACGTTGAGCCGCGCACAGCGCAAGTGAAATGGGATGGAAAGGCGGCGGCGACAACGCACAGTGCTCGTCTTCCACCCGCAGTTTGTTCACCACCCCCTCCACCGGAATCTCGTGGCGACTCATCGTGACAGACGACGTGGACAGCCAGGGTGCCGACTGTGACGCAGTTCACCAACTGTTGGACGTGACTTTGCGAAGCGCGAAGAATGGGTTGAACTGTTGGAAACAGATCCATGTGCAGAGCCGGATGTGTGTCAGAATGGCGAGCAGGGGCGTGCAAGGCAGAGAATGGCCGCGGCACCAAAAAAAAGCTGGGAGCAAGCTGGGAGCAAGCCTTTGGGACAAAACCGATCCGGTGATGTTTAGCAGTAATTTCATTGTCACGTCAAACACGCACACGATCACAAAGGTGTTTTGGCTGCTGCGCCGCCGCGACCAGCTGCCGTCCGCTTGTGTTTGCTGCAGGCCCTTGCACCTGCTGGCCCCAGCCCCCGTATCGACGCGTGCTTCCTGTCAAGGAGAAGTCAAGTTCACGACACCGTGTCGTTCTTGTTCCCAACCTAGGTTCTTGCGCTCCTGCGTGCCGTCACGATGGCTGTGTGCACTCCCACCACCGAGGCGTCGAGGGCGCATTCGCTCGCGGTTGCCGCCGCCGTTCCACAAAACATGCACGTGTCCTCGTTTTACGCGTGCATGGAGTGGTGGCGTGTGAAGGCTACGACAATGAAGAAGTCCAACACACCGTTTTCCGTGCTGTCCATTGCCAACGGAAGTGCCGACTACGACCGTGTCATCATCACCAGCCTGGCGACCGTCCGTCCAAAACTGGCGTACGTCTCCACACCACGTTGCCCGTATCGCCCGTACCATGTCTTTGCATGCTAATGTGTGTGACTGTGGCGCAGGTACACCATATTGCAGCCCAGTCAAGCCCACTCCAAGTTGAACAAGGATGGAAAAACCAAACGCTTTGTGACTTTATCAGAGTCCAAGTCGTTCGATGAGTTCGTCGAAACGTTCAGAGCCGCCGGCTCCGGCAAAAAAAGAAAGAAGAGAGGGGGTGGAAGCACTGGGTTCGACATTGTGCATGTCGCCCTGTGGCGCAACCACGAGTGGGAGGACACGCTTGCCGTGCTGCGCACTGCCACGGAGCTGTTGAAGGACAATGGCACCTTGGTGGTGTTCCGATTTGTACGTTGCGTCGTGGTGAAGACCGTCGCTGGTTGCCCTGTCCCTGCATTTGACGTGTGGCGCTATGTCGCCGGGTGGGTGTCTGGAGCAGGGGATGGATGACGGGGTGTTCAAGCTCCGCAAGCGCTTCGCTGGGCGCCTCGGCCCCAAGCCGAAAACCTGCGCGGACTTTCCCGATGAGGACGTCATGACGCTCATGTCTCAAACGCGCATGCTGCCTCGCGTTGAGTTGTTGCGGTCCATGGTCGATGTCTCATCCCTTGTCACATTCAAGCCGTCCCCGTTTGTCTACCACAGCATGTCCGACATCCTCCAGGTAAGCAGGTTGTGCGCACGCGTGCACGCTTTCGTCGTCGTGCGCCTCATGTTTTGTTGTGTGGTGTCGCAGTGTGACATGGAAACTGCTGCATCTAAGGACGCGACCCTGCTGTCCGAGGTATGTCCCCCGCCATGCCCTTGTCTCCCTTGCTCCCGACAATGTTCACTTTTTGTCGGACCACTGTGCAGGTATCCAGCGCCCTCCTTGATAGTTCCGTGGCATCGCACCCAGAACGCTGCGTGGTGTACACCCCGTTGCATGTGATCATTGGATCACGTGGCGCCAGTGCACCGTTCGCTCCAGGTACAACACAAGTTGGGGCTGGGGGAACTGGTCGTCGATAGTACTGATCGCGTGTGTTGCTTTGTTTTGCAGTCACCGCCGCGGAGGCCATCACTCAGCCCAAAGTTGAGCCTTGGTGGCCGCACGGTCAGAAAGGTGGCTTTTTAAACATTGGTCTGCAGAACTGGCACAACGTGCGCAAGCAATGGAAGAGCTACGATACGGACTCGTACGTGTAAAAACCTGTCGCGCTGTGTTGTTGGGTGTGTGGTTTCACGCTCTTTTTTTTTTCTCCTTGGGGTCCCCTGTGGGGTGCAGAGAGCGTTTGCCAAAGCCTCCACTCATCGCAGTGGATGAGGTTATGGATGGCCTGAGTCGATTGCGTCGCACGTACACGCTCCCCGCACCACTTGCGTTGAGTGATATCCTTGATATCTTCATTGATATCTGGGACGACGAAGACATGCGGTAGTTAGGGAGTGCAGCAGCTACGCCATGAGAGGTATCTGTGTTTGCCATATGTCGATTGGACATGCTGTGGCGTTTACGAGTTGTGACTCCATGCTTGCGAATAGTGCAACATTGCTTTGTAACCACCAAACGCGTGGTAGTGATGCCCTGCTGGTGCGATGCATAGCAATGATTGTCGCATGCTTTTATGAGAGTTGCCAACAGCACCACCGAGCAGTGATATTCCCGAACTGTTGGTCGGAGTGTCATTGTCGTTGCATCCACAGGCGCCATAACGACACCGCTACAGTCGCCAGGAACAACAACTTGTCAATAAGCATGCATGGGCTCCCAGTGGGGCCTCCCACTTTTGCCTTCCTGATACAACACCGGCGTTCTCCACGAAGGCAGCGCAAAGAGGTCCCTACGGGTGGACAATGAATCATTCCCAACACCCTTCACCTGCACGTAAACGCTGGAGTCCCACTGCACAGGCAAACAAGCAAAACGCTCAAAGCAACGGCCATTGCCACTGCCCGCGTGCACGTACATGAGACGTGATAAGGCCACATGCAAGGGTTTGCAAGCGCGGTGCTTGGGCACTCTTATGGGGACTTTTTTAGCAACAGGAGCAGGCTGCTCCGAGCAGCCCATGACCAACTCCAGAGCAACACCGAGCTTGGACAAACTTGCGCATCGCTACCAGCTCCCACACCGTGGTCATATCGGGCGGCAAGAACAGCCTGTACATCCACAAGCAGTTGAGTGGTTACGAATTACAATGTTCGAGTCGGCAACAGCACAAGACAAGACAATGCCCACGGACCTTTGAATCACGCAGAGCGAAAACAAGCCGCGTAGCATGTTCGGCTACGGACGCGTTCCGGGCCGGCTTCTGCCGAAAAACAACTTGCAGAACTGTTGTCAGAACGCGCAGTTGAGGTTTTCCCAACCCCGACACGCCACACAGGACAACGGTTGTCCGACAACCACACGAGACATACCAAGTCTTCTCCCCGCAACGTTGGATTTGCGCACCTTCCACCGAACAGCACCAGGCTCGAAATTTACGGCCAACTGCATTCCTGCATTGAAGTTTTGTCACGGACCGAAAGTTTAATGTTCGTGAAGTCGTGGTGGTACGTAACCTGCGCGCGAACGCCTTCAGTGTCACGCGCCAGCTCCACAAGGACTCCAGGTGCCCAGCCATGAGAGGCCTTCGCAAACAAAATCTGGATACTGTCGGCACTAGGCTCGTCTGTTGGTGGTGTTACCACTGGCACATTTGAAACTCTGCACAATCAGCCATGCTGCATTGCATGGCCCATGCATCATGCATGTACGCGTCGCATTGCACTTACTCCCGTGCCAAAGGTTCCCAACGGGACCGTTGCTTGCTGACCAGCTTGAAGGGCATGGAACGCGTCAAGACAGAAACGAGGGACGTGCACCTTCGTCACCGCGGCCCACATGTACATATTCATGTTGATGACTGCCGTCCCGAAGTTGAGCACATGTGTAGTAGTGTTGAGCAGCAAGTTGAGCTCGGTCACCAGCAGAGCATTGGCATACGGCAGATACCTCTGGCCATCTGAAGTATCAAGAAGGAAATGGCGAATGGAATGGAGAGCCGAGACAGCAGTGGTTGCAACAGAGGTCAATCCGGAAGGGCATGATCATGAGCAAGTTGGGATTCCAACTTGGGAACATACGTGCAGGTCCAGTGCAGATGCAGGCGTTGCGACGGCTGTCTGGGGCGTGAACGCGACCGGGTGCTGCTATCACGGCGAGTGAGGCGCTGCCGTTTCCCTGGAAGAAGTCAGGAAAGAAGTCGAGAGAGAGGGAGAGGGAGAGAGGGAGAGAGGGAGATAGAGGTTGACAGGATTCAATCAAGCAGAAGCACCAGCAACACATACCGCGACAGTGCAAGATTGAGACGTTCCAACCTCGAACATTGTATGTACAAAGAACGATCCTGAAGAAAGGCTGTCAAGAGACGCGTAGCGATCCTCGTTGTGCTACAGAACTGTATGTGCTGCATTGGTACATATACACATGTGGTGGAAACCACCTTGTCGCCGTTCATATCCAGCAGAGTCTACCGGATCTCATCCGAACTCCGAAGTCAAGCTGCTGCGAGATCGCTTAGTACTGAGGTGGGGGACCACTCGGGAATCGTGGTTAACGGCGACCTCTCTTT
>Ga0213833_1003065_pt1 | contig 10422 bp, 18 predicted proteins | sample SWATP21_FD_160575 | JGI IMG/M metagenome (GOLD analysis project Ga0213833, IMG submission 160575) | Coastal seawater microbial communities from Marineland, Florida, United States - SWA TP2 #1 | ecosystem: Environmental > Aquatic > Marine > Coastal | place: USA: Florida | collected 2016-08-14
ACGTTGAGAGACGCTCAAGGCATCACGTGCAGCTTGCACCGCGTCCAAACGGGCGCGGAGTCGCGAACACTCTGCCTGGACTTCCTCTCGCGAAGCACGCAACGCTTCGTTTTCGCGCTCATAGATCTGCAGCACCCATGCAAAACAAGGAAGACACAATGGCGCGCATCCCATCCCATCCCATCCCATCACACCGCATCATGCCATGCTCTTGTGGCATACAACAACAACAACAACAAAACCAACAAAACCAACAACGACCACGATGTGCGACGATACAGCCAGCACAAGGCGCGACGCTTCACATCCCACACGGTGCTGCAGCCCACAGCAACGCACATCACGTGTGTTGGCTCGAATCTGATCCAACTCGCGCTTGTTTTGCTCTTGCAGGCGCTGCATTTCTCCCATCAGTTTGTCCTCCACCACACTGCGAGCGTCGTCTCGTGCCTTGATGAGTTGCTCCGCGAAGCTGTCTTTGGTGCGCTTCAAGTCGCGGTTCTTCGTGCGTTCGGCATCCAACTGTGATGGAAGGGGGCAACAGTCCATGGGCACACGGATGACAAGGCTGAGGGCAAGCACAACCAACTCCACCACGCAACGGCGTGAAGAGTCACGGACGACCACTCACCTCTGCACGCAACAGCTCCACGCGTTCCGTTGCATCTGCAACCGATTTTTGAAGATAGTTCTTGTCCACTTGCAACAGTTCCACCTGGGCCCAGGGTGTTCGATAAGGGACATGAAACAACAACAACAGCAGGCCTCGAAGACCCCAGCAAGGGGGCGTTACCTTTTGAAGCAGCTCGGTATGGCTACGCGCCAAGTCAACCTTCTCGGCTTGTGTGGCTTTCAAACTAGACTCCATGGCATCTGCACGGTGCTTGGACTCCGAGTGCGCTTCCTGCAGTTCAGAAGCGCGCTTCGCGATGGCATCGAATCGTGCCACCTTGCCCGTCATGTCATCGATCTTTGCGCGCAGCCCCGTCATGTCGTTTTGCATCGCAAGCTCCCGATCTTGGGCGACACCCAGCTCTCGCTTCAGTGCTTCCTCATGGCCTTCCGCCAAGCGAGCTCTGGGGTGCAGGCACATCCCGCCACACACACAGGCGACGACGCATGGGTGAGGCGGCATCACAACAGGAAACAAAACGCAGAACAAACAAACAAACAAAACCTGGAGAACAAAAACAAAGAGTGACCAACAACGACACGCCAAGGCGGTGTAGCATCAAACCTGTGAAGCAACTCGCGCTTCTCACGATCCAGTTTTTCGATGTTGGCCGTCATGGACTCGCGTGTTGCGGTTAGATCGCGGCGCAGGCGTTCCACATCCGCGTCGCGCGGCGCCAGCAACTCGCGCACGCGCACAACCACGAACTGCCGCAACGACATGTTCTCTTCCGGGATGCGCTTCAGCTCTTCGTAGTGCGCCTCCGACACGGCCAGGTCGCGGTACAACTCCTTGGTGGACGCAAGCTGGTTGCGGAGGTCGGTGGCTTCGCCCAGCGCCGTGGCGGCCTCGTTGCTGGCGGCGTTGAGCTCAGCGTCAAATTGTTCCTGCAACGCAAAGTGGGGAGTGGCATGCGTGCGTGGTTCGACATCAAACCAAGCCACGGCAAGACAAGGCACACACTCCTCGCGCTGCACGCGCACCTTCTGCACAGCTAGTGCGCGTTCAAACTGGGCACGCAGCTGCACTTGGTCCATCTGCGCCATGCGACGGTCGTGGTCCGCACTGTCGACAGCTTCTTCTAGTTGGCGAACACGCGCTTGGAGCTTGGCGCTGAAGCAATTGCGCGAGAGAGAGAGCAAACAGAACAGAAACGAGTCACACAAAGAGTCTACCGGTGTCACAAATCTGGCACGTTGTATCCACAACAGTCCCGTCCCTCTCTGTACGTACATCTCTGCCGAAGAACCATTCCTTGAACGTTTGTGCGGTGATCGTGGCCGTCCCAGGGGTAGCTTTCCCGACACATCACTACCGGGGGTGACCTCTCCCCTCACACCGCGCAGTGCATACTCGGAGTCGCTCGAGTCATCGGGGTGCAGCATGAAGGAAGGAAGCGACAACGCGCTAGTGCTGGTGCTACCAGGTGACAGTGTGCTGTGACCGACATCGTCTCCCCCACTGCCGGGAGTGATCAGATGCCGTTCGCTGTCAGAACGGCGCCGGGGATGTTCGTCATCCGAGTCGCTGCCGCTGTCGGGGGATGACAGTTTGTCCAGCGTCGCTGCATCCAGTTTGGACGCCACGTTGACATCCCGCAGCAGTTTCTGCAGGTTGCTGATACGTTCGCTGCTAGAACCAGAGTCTGGTGTCTGCATGGCAGCCATGGTCGGTGCCCGCACCACGGTTTCTGCGTGCACGTGCCACGGCGACATTCAATTTCATCAACACGACACGGGATATATATTGTGAGGTTTAGCAAATGTCAAGGACTACACACAGTCATCCAAATTCCAAATTCCAAAATGTGAACTTGGACTCGTTTTCGAACCGCCGCTTTGACAGTACCGCGCTTGTCCGGTGTAAACACAGGTCCCCACGCGTCGTCTGGAACTCGTGCGCCTCGTTCGTGTGTCCGTTTGGAGAGTGCAGCGCAAGCTTACATACTCGCAACTTGCTCTCTTGGTGTGGGTTTACGCGGCTGGAATGGCGATGAACATCAATAGTGGCGCGTCGTACGTGTGTTCTTGCTGTGGTGGTGGAGGTGGCACCACCCACTCTGACCACCCCGCTCGTGTTTGCACAGGCGCGCATCAGGGTCTTCTGGGGTCCGAGTTATGGAACAACCAGAAGCAGAGCGGTTGGTTGAGGGCCTGAAGCCCCATGCCATCCAGGACATTGGCTCCTCCAGGTGCGTGCCAAACGAACGATCAACAGGCTGCGCTGTTGCTGCCTGCTTGGGCGTGCTGCAGTTGCTTGACCACGGCCTGCCTGCTGCAGTTGGATGGACCAACACCGCGTGCTTGAGAAGCTGAACCTCCAGGCCCACCAGAACGCCATGGAAAACGCGGAGGAGTTCATCACGGAAGCGCTGCTGACACACAGCAAGCTGAAGGTGCTGGTGCATGAGTTGCTAGCTGTCGAGCTGTGGCGCCAGCACGCGTTTCCAAAGATGCGCGATGCATTGGCTGCACGGAATTCCATGCGTGCCTACTTCATTGTACGTGAGGCTGCGCCAGAAGCAGTGGCAGCGGCAGTGGCGCATCCCGTGTGGTTGTTTGACTGTTTGACATGCGCGTGGCAGCTGTACCACGAGGCTGTGATTGTCAACTTGCTCGAGGTGGTGATGTACTACGACTACGCGTGCGAAGAAATGGACGACTGTTTGGTTGACTTGCTAGACTACATTTGCCGCCGTGTCGTGTGGCTGGCGGCGAAGGGTATGCGTGGTAGCACGGAGGCCCCGGTTGCAGCGAAGACAGCCAAGGAGGTGTACGCAGAGATGGAAGCGTCCACCCCTGGACAGGTGTGTGTGTGTGTGTGTGGGTGGGTGGCGTTTGCTTTGGCATGAACCGATAGAGCGGTGGGCTTGCTGTGAAGAATGTGTGGGGTCATGGTGGCTGACGTGGGTTGGACACTCCTTGCTTGTTGTCTCAGGATTTGCAAAACCGCGCAGATGACCTGCTGTTCCGCTCCGCTGTTGTGAGTGTGACACTGCTGCGCTATGTCACCGAACACATTGCCAAGCTCCCGTTGAGTGTGATAAACCGCGTTCTGGATACCCACGGTGCGTCGGATGTGGGTTGTGTTGGTGCGAGCCGCGTCTCATGTGGGCCGGGGTTGGTGTGCGCAGACGTCATGGTCATGGTCGTACCACTGATTGAGAACCCGCCATGGACCCGGAGAACAGCCAAGGTGCGTGGCGCTTCCTCGTCTTCGTCCTTCGTCCATGCGTGTGTGCTACACTTGTGCTGACTGGCACGCGCTCTGATGTGGATGGCTGGTTCCCCAGGGGGCATGGCAAAAGTACAAGGAAGGGAAGTGGGTCGAGGTTCCTCCGTCGGAGCTACTGCGATTGACAAAGCACGAGGGACAGCCATGGCTGTGCTTGTTCAATCTCATGGTGCGTGTGTGTTGCGCGAAGCGGGTCGTTCCTTTGTCGCACACGGCCCAGCTCACGACTGCGTGTCGACACCGCAGTGTGACGCTGAATGCCGCAAGAAATACCACTTCAACTCGCACCGCAAGTCCACGGTGCTGCGTGTGCGCAAGTACCTCAACGACCTCCTCTTGGACCAGCTTCCTGTTCTGACGGACGTGCAGCGCTACATGGACGAACTCACGGTGATGGAGGCGCCCGCACCAACAGCCATGGCACGGGGCATTGTGTTGGAGGTTGAGCCCGAGATTCGCGAGGCTTTGGAGCGAAGCGCCAATTGGGATGAGGTGATCGCATTCCAGATGCGCACCATCCCCAAGGTCGCGGACGACACGGACGTGACGAAGTGAGTGAAGTCGTGCTGGTGTGGGGCGAGTGCTGTGTGATGTGTCCTGCCGGTGTTGTGGCTGACGCAGTATCGCGATTGTCGTTCGTTTGTGTGCCAGGCTGGCGGATGTGTACGCCAACGACGCATTTGATGACCTGTTGGGCGAAGCCAAGTGCTTTGAGTGCGGCAAGACTGCGGTCAAGCGGTGCTCACGGTGCCGCAACGCCTGGTACTGTGGTCGCAAGTGCCAAGTGAAGAACTGGGACGGCCACAAGAAGGTGTGCAACCTGATCTGCTCGGCAGAAAAAAGTGAGGCCAAGGCCAAGGCCAAAGCCAAGAAAGCCAAAGCCAAGGCAGCACAGGCGGCGACCGCGCGAAGCACTGGCGCCGGTGTGGGTGTCGGGGCAGGGTCTGGGTCTGGTGCTGGTGTGGGCACTTCCGTTGCACCCGACCAAGAGGCGCAGCCTCCAACAGGACGTGTGTTGGTAGAAGAGGTGGTGGAGTAGGCGTGTTGTGTGCGCGGCCTGTCAATCTCTCTCCACCCGCAACTATTGAACGAAATGCAATGTTGATTAGCTGTTGATTTGCGCGATGAGCATGCGAACAGTGACGCATAGTTCAGCAGAGAAAGTCACGCCAAACAGTATCTGCACGAACGATGGTGCTGCAGTGGTCTCCACGAGCACCAGCATTCTGGAACTGCTTGATTGTCAGGCGGATGGAGCCTCATGGACCATGATCAGCAGCATTCGGCGCGTAGTTGGTGCTGTGGAGCTGATGCTGTCATGGATCACTCCCTCACGTCACCGAATGTCACATCGTGTTCGTCGTTTTGTGTTTTTCGCATTTGCCTGGCACTGGTGTGACGTCCACTATCTCAGAACCACGCGAAGTCGTGAGACACAAAGCGCAAAAAGATCAACATTCGTGTGAAATATTCACACTTTGCATGTTCATGCGGCGCGACATGCTCGATATCTGTCAGCGAGGCTGCGAATCACGCACCAACCCATCACACCAGTCACCAACCCTCATTACATCTCTCCAAGCGCTGCTGCCACGGACCCACGTAACACCATATCCAACGCGCTGTTGTCACACAAGTTGCGTTCCACACCTTTCCCACAGCCTCAGTTAGAAGCCCCGTGCTTGTTTGCAAAGAACACGGGAACGAACTCGGCTTCCGGCTTTATCCGCCAGTACACCCCCCGGTTCCGTATCCCCCTTCATGTTCGTGGATTGAGACACCCCCGTGGACGCAATGAGCACCAACAACCAAGATCCACGGCGGTTGGCGCTCCACATCCGGGCGCCCCACTCCCTTCCCGCCGACGCCACCACCACGACCGCCGACAGTGTCTCGAGCAGTACGACTGTCTCAGTCGCCATGGGCGTCTCGTCCATGGCCACGACTTCGATGGCTCCGCCCGTGGCCCCCTCCTCTATGTCTGCTACTGCTGGCCCCAGCGCCACCACCACCACCACCACCACCGCCGCCACCACCGCCGCCACTGCTGCTGCGGCGACGGTGCCACCCTCCGTTCCGTCCGCGCCCAGCCGCAACGTTGCCACTGGCACCTCCCCCCCTTCCGCGTCGGGCGAGTTCTCGGGCAGCATCCAAGCCAGTGGTGTGCTCGAGTACAGCACGACAGCGGACGGGCGCACGGTGGAGGTGCTGCGCACGTCAGCTGGTGACGTGCTGCAGATTGTCAAGGCGCTCCCCGACAACCACTACGGCCGCACCTGCTTGGCCAGTGTGTGCCGGTTGGACGCGGCTTCAGGGCTGCTTGTGCCTGACGCAAGCCATCTTGTCTGCCTCAAGTTCACTGACTTGGTACGTACGACGGCGCCGTTGTGTTGCATTGTTGCATTGTTGTTTTGTTTGCGTGGTTTCGTGTCGTCCTTTTTCTTTCTTGACCTCACCGAAACGAACGGCGCACCGGGTTGTGTGGGGTATTGCAGACGCGGTTCCACGCCAAGCGCACTCGCGTGGAGCAGGAGCTCCGCTCGCGCCGAGCCGTGGACCCCACGTGCGAGGTCGTGTTTGAGAACCCCATCACGGAGGTGCGGTGCCTGGCCCAAATGCAGCGAACCGTGCCACCCTGCCGCCACATCATTCGCTTGCTGCGCCTGGTGTCCATTGCCGACGTGCCCACGCGCCGTGGTGCGTCGCATGCGACCTCACTGAGCGCCGTTGTCGCCGGCACCACCCCCACGAGCGCGGCACCCGCACGCCCCCACATGGTGGAGGTGTTGGAAGCAGCGACGGGTGGCGAAGTGTTCGACTTCGTCACGGGCGGTGTGCTGACACTCGCGAAGGTGCACGACCTCTTTCGTCAACTCATGGAAGGTGCGTGGTGGTGTGATGGTGTCCCCCATTGCTTGCCGCCTTCAAAGGACTGCGTGCGCTTTTGCCCTTGTGTCCTTTTGTTTGTTTGAGCGCCAACGATCGTTGTGTGTCCGTGAGTCTGATCTCACCTTTTGTCTTTCTTTTTCTTTCCTCTTGTGCGTCGGTCCACACAGCCGTCGCGCACCTCCATCGAAACCGAGTGGCCCACAACGACATCTCGGCAGAGAACATCATGCTGTCTCGGGACGGCGTCGTCAAGCTCATCGATTTTGGCGCGGCCTCTGCCTTTGTCCGCCTCCGCAACGGTCGAGCTCGGGCGGTGCGCCGCCCGTATGGGCTGCCCACGAAGAAAGGGTGGGCGAGCCCTGAGGTACGGAACAAGCACTTGGGGCTGTGTGGTTGTGGTTGTGGTTGTGGTCACCCATGCGTGACTTGGGTTGTCGTGCCGTGCCCTCTGTGGCTGACGTGCGTGCTGTTGTTGTCTCTGCTGTCGCTCGCACCGCACAGTTGTACACAAGCTCCAGGTACTTTCCAGACAAGCACGACATTTGGGCGTGTGGCCAGCTGCTTGTCTTCTTGCTGATGGCTCCTCAACGAAGTACGCATCGCACGTTGGGTGCCTCGTTCCACCACTTGCTCTAACCAAATGGTCCTCCTTGTCTTGAACAGTCTTGGCTTGCTCAGAAGCTCGCCGTGGCAACCCTTTGTTTGACTACATTTTGGAATGGGGCGCTGGCAAACTCCTGGCTGGCTGGAAGCCTGACTTGCCACGTCACATCATCCGTGCGTCTGTCGTGTGATCGTTGTGGGTCTTGTGTGGTTTTTATCCTCTTGTCGTTTGTGCCCTTCTGACGATACGAGTTTGTCCTTTGTGTTTTGTTTTTTCTTCCATCAGGTTTGGTGCAGCAAATGCTGAAGCCTGACCCCAAGCTTCGTCCAACCGCAGACGAGGTGCTTGCCTTCATGGCCACCCATCCATTCGACGCCACTCGAGCAGCAACCAGCGTCCCCCGCCCACTGCCGACATCCAGCGATGCCTCAGTGGCGACGACAGCATCCGACGGCGCGCCTGGCTTTGGTGTGGGACCCACCGTTGGTTCGACAAGTTCAGCTTCACGCGAGGCTGGTGTCGGCCATGGTGCTGGTGGTGCAGTGGCTGTAGCAACGGCTGGTGTCGTCTCGAGCGTTGGCGCGAGCATCACTGATGGCACCGCGCCCCCGACTCCCCCGCAAGTGAGCTGCGAGACCACGCTGGAGGTGTCCATGCCCGTGGACATGGACTGCGAAAGCGACATCGACGATTTTGATGAAAGCATGGATGACTGATGCTCTGCGTCGGCCAATTCACAACGTTGTTATGTTGTAACCTGTCTCGAGACAGTGTGTACACCGGGCTAACAGCTCTTGCCCATGTTGTTTGAGGCTGCCGCCGTTCCGTCTTCCGTGTTTTCTTTTTGTTTCGTTGTCCACCACCTTTCCGTCATTCGCAGCGGTTTGCTGTGTTAGTGACACCTGTGGTCGTCTCGACGTTTTCGTTGCAGTGTGCCCCCTACAACCAAGAATTGTATTTGCTGCAGTTGATCACACCCGTTCAAGCATGGCAAGCCTATGTGATCTCATCCCATCTCGCGCACTGAGCTTTGTTTTTCCAATTCACGACACGACTACTCTTGATCGGGCACCACAACTCCAAATGTTTTGCTGCCCGCAAACGTCAAGTACGGCCGTGATACCCGAGGACAGCCACAGCATGCCGCACTGCTGTCCGCTGGCGGCCTTGGTGTCTTGTCATCGTCATCGGCCGGTGGTGTCCCAACTCCAACTCCATCCCCAGCTTCGCCGCCAGCCCCAGCAACTTTGCCTGCAGCAGATTCCACCCCACCAGCTCCAGCTCCAGCGCCAGCTCCAGCTCCAATTCCAGCACCAGCGCCAGCGCCAGCGCTCCCCCTACACGGATGGTGGGGTGCTGCGGCTGGCAAGAACAGCTTGCCTTGCTGCCAGTAGGGCGCGCGCACGAAAGCGTCCACGATCTTGCACACATGCAACAAGTGACCCGGCACAGCATCCAACACAGTGCTGTTGCGTTGCGCACAAAAGGGCAGCAGAAAGAAGAATCAGCGGGCGGATGCGTGTGGCAAGTACAACATACGCATGGCGCACACACACGGGTAGGTCAGACCAGCCAATTAACGCCACGCCAACCAGCACAGCATGTATCGGTGCAGTGCATGCCCAAAAGCGATCGGTGACAAAACAATCAAAACAAAGGGAAACACGGCACGTACTCGACACGAGCAACAACATGCGCGATACAGCCACCCGCAACAGCGGGGCATGACTCTCCCTTGTCAGGCATCCACCCTGGTGCACACAGAGGCAAGTCCAACCTCGAGACCTTGTCGCCGTCTCTACCACTGCACCCCCCAACGCGGCGCACCAAGTCTTCCATGCCTTGCACCGGGACACTCAGCACTGGGAGGCACCAAAAACAAAAGAAGAAAGGAACAACGACGGAAGGGAAAGCCGAGTCAATACGGTGGCCACACGGCGGTCACAAACGAGTGAAGCAACAAGCAACGCACCAAAACTTGGATTCTTCCGCAACATGCCTACAGTGTGGCGCCTGGCGTTGAGCGACATGACAAAGTCTCCACGATTTGATGCCGCAGTGAGCCAGGTGATCGTCATGACGTTGGTAACGGGGGCGAGACCAGGGCCAGCTTCAGTCGACACCACGTTGCCCGGGCCACCCACAGCGGATGCTGAGCCCGTAGGTGTCTCCGCGGATGCATTTGCAGGAACGTGGTAGGTTTCCTCGCTCCCTGCTTCCGCTTCGTCGCAGTCGCCGTGCGTGTGTTTGGAAACCCAGTGCCGGGTGCTCAACAGGCACACTGGGTTGGTGTACAGGATGCGGCTGAACAAGTGCTTGGGAACATGAACAACGCTGTCGCTTGCTTTCTTTTTGTTCATGGGTTTGGGTGTGCTTCCACCGACAGGTGGGGCTGGGGATGACGTTGTTATTGTGGCAGCCATGGCGCACGACATGTGTCACACGGTGTGTGGTTTTCGCGCACAGCATGTCACAAACGTACACAAACAACTACAAAACAACAGCAAAACAACAGCAAAACAACAGCAAAACAAAAAAAACAACAAAACAACAACAAGATGCTGCTGCGCACGGTTGCAGCTTGTTGCGGCTGTTTGCGGCACGATGTTGGAGTTGAAAGCCTCCATCCGCATCAGCGGGGACAAGTCTAAAGGGTTTGTATCACTCCCTCATCTGCACCATGATATTGTGTTTGCGCGTAACCTGCGTAGCGTGGCAAGATACGGCAAAGATTGGATGCTTGGTGCACGTGATGGTGACGTCGTGCTGTTTAGATTTCGCAACCTGGTACGCGTGCAAGCGTGTGAGTCAGTCCCCACCACGAGGCACAGTGTGCGCATGTGCCTCGTAGAAGGAGTGAGGGGCGTGGGATGTGGGCGCTTGAGACCGCACGTGCCCACTCATGTGCTGTGATGGGTGCGGTTGTGTGGCTGGCTGCTGCGTGGTTGTCACACCCACCCCCTTGCTGTGTTGTGTTGTGTTCTTCGCAGTACGTCGGCGCCGCCGCCCCCGCCCGGGGTGA
>Ga0213833_1003066_pt1 | contig 10419 bp, 5 predicted proteins | sample SWATP21_FD_160575 | JGI IMG/M metagenome (GOLD analysis project Ga0213833, IMG submission 160575) | Coastal seawater microbial communities from Marineland, Florida, United States - SWA TP2 #1 | ecosystem: Environmental > Aquatic > Marine > Coastal | place: USA: Florida | collected 2016-08-14
CGCCTTGTTCTCTGAGATATGGTGGGAAGACTCGACCTACGGGTTGGACTTCAGAGAAATTCTCACGAAGCTCTCTATTCAAAAAAGTTTTCTATTTGCGTAAACTTAGATCCATCAAGCGTACGTCTATTATGAGATGGGACAAGGAATCGCCCCATCCAGAGCTCGCTTAGCCAACAACCATTCGGAGGTGTTATGTCAAAGTCTCTACTTTCTTTTGCGACACTTGATCCAGATACGCTTTCTGCCCAAAACCCTGCTCAACTCTACAACTTGGTTGGAGGGGAATGGTGCCTACCAGAGAACAGCATCGATATACCAGATCCAATGAATGGAGAGGCCTTTTTACAAGTGCCCGACACTGCAAGTTCCGAGCTTGAGCCTTTTGTTCAAGGAATGGCAAGTTGCTCCAAAACAGGTCTACACAATCCTTTTAAGAATGTAGAAAGGTATTTACTCTATGGACGTATTTGCGCAAAGCTCTCCGAAAGGATGCGACAAGAAGACGTCGCTCACTTCTTTGCCAGATGTATCCAAAGGGTTGTCCCCAAAAGCTATCCTCAAGCTCGAGGCGAAGTAGAAGTCACACGTGTTTTTATCGAAAACTTCTGCGGTGATCAGGTGCGATTCCTGGCTCGAGGGTTTAGTAACCCAGGAAACCACATGGGACAGCGAAGCAATGGATATCGCTGGCCTTATGGTCCTGTCACAGTGATCACTCCCTTCAATTTTCCCTTGGAAATCCCTGCCCTGCAATTTATGGGCGCATTGTTTATGGGCAATCGGGTACTGCTGAAAAACGACTCCAAAACCAGTATGGTGATTGAGCAGTTCGTTCGGCTGCTACACGAATGTGGTATGCCTAAAACAGACCTGGATCTCATTCACTGTGCAGGCTCAACCATGGGTGAATTGGTGGATCGTGCGCCTATCCGACTCACACAATTTACGGGTAGCTCACAAGTCGCAGAGTTGCTTGCAGAGAAAACTCGAGGCAAGGTTTTCATCGAAGATGCTGGATTTGATTGGAAAATCCTGGGACCTGATTTTAAAGAAAGCAAGTTGGATTATATTGCGTGGCAATGTGATCAAGATGCATACGCTTCCAGTGGTCAAAAATGCTCAGCACAATCCATTCTATTTGCTCACAAGAATTGGGTTTCGGGGGGTCTTTTCGAAAAGATCACTGCTCTGGCAGCCAGAAGAAAACTGGACGATCTGACTGTAGGACCCGTGCTTACAGTCAGTACAGAAAGGATGCAGGCCCACAAAAACGCACTCCTTAAAATAGAAGGAAGCAAGGTTCTCTTTGGTGGCAATCCTCTCAGTGGACATCAAATTCCTGAACCTTATGGAACCCTTGAACCCACAGCCATCTTTGTCCCCATCGAACAAATTCTAAAGCCAGAAAACTTTAAATTGGTTTGTACAGAGATATTTGGTCCCTTCCAGGTTGTAACAGAGTGGGATGACAGTCAATTGGAACACGTTTTGGAACTCTGTGAGCGTATGGACCACCACCTCACAGCTGCAGTCGTGTCCAATGACGTGAACTTTGTACAGAAAGTTCTTGGACATACAGTCAATGGAACCACTTATGTTGGTTCCAGAGCTCGAACCACTGGTGCACCTCAAAACCACTGGTTTGGACCCGCAGGTGATCCAAGAGGTGCAGGCATTGGAACACCAGAAGCCATTAAACTTGTTTGGTCCTGTCACAGAGAAATTATTGAAGATTTCGGCCCCATTGCTGAAGACTGGACCACCCCAGATCCTTCCTGAACTTTAGCTCTTCTCCAAGAAAAAGTTTGCACCTCAACGATCCAATGATTACACTTTATTGTTTTGTGTGGCCTTATGAAGGCCATCTCAAAACCTCGAATTATGGCCAAAATCCATGCGCTGGCTCTAGTTTTTGTCTGCTCTCATATTGACCTTAAGAGCAAGATATCCTACATCTAGAGCCAAATAAGCGTGAATGATACCGTCTCTGCTCTGAAAATGAGCAGCTCCTACCATCCGGAGCCAGTGATGTCCGTTTTACAATGTTTTAATTGTGGAAGAACCTACGATCTATCAGGTTATCCATCGAGTTATACATTTACATGTCATTGTGGTGTTGCTCTTAAACACCCAAATCATCCAGATCAACAAAGTCAGGACACCGGCCTCTCCGATCCAGGGGCATTCCTTTCAAGTAGTGTGACTCCAGAAGTAGATATGTCCGAGTCCACAGCGATGATCGATGTAAATTCTCTCTTTAACTCTGCCAGCTCTTCTAGCAGCGCACCTGCCAACACATCCTCGGCTGATGCCGAAGAAGCAAGGCGCCTCATGACAGAAGCTCAGCAAGAACAAGCTGAAGCCATCCGTCTCAAAGGTGAAGCCCAAGAGGAGAGACAAAGAGCCGAAAGTGCATCCCACGCAGCAGCGCTTCAAAAAGAGGAAGCACTCCAGGCCCAACAACAACTCCAGGCGACGAAGAGTACACTCGAGCAAAAAGAAGCGGAGTTGACTCAAAGAGAAGCCCAACTCACAGGCTCCGAAGCCAAATACGGCGAGTTGCAAACCAAAGAAATTGAGCTTTCTCAAAGAGAATCCAAACTCTCTCAACAAGAAGCTCAATTGCTGCAAAAAGCAACAGAGATCTCCGAAAAAGAGATACAACTTGCTGTATTAGCAGACAAAGAAGTCGAGTTAGCAGCCAAGGAGACCGAACTTGCCCAACGAGAAGGGCAGCTCACCCACCAAAAAGCTCTACTCGCTGAGCAAAATGAGAAGCTCGCCCAAATTGAAGCTCGGGAGACAGCGCTTAGCCATGCAGAGAGCCAAACAACCCAACTCGCCACTCAACAGACTTCACTCCAGGGAGAGGTGGCCCAGCTAACAGCCCAAAAAGAAGAAACTTACAAAGAAATCAGAGAACTTCACGAGGCAAAATCAACTCTGGAACTTCAAATGGCTGCGGTAGAAGGACAACACCAGCAGGCCACACAAGCCTTACAAACAGCGCAAGAGCAGCATCAACAGCAAGAACAACAAATTCAAGAGCAGCAAGCTGCTTTAGAACAACTTCGCTCGGAAGCCCAGCAGCTTGGAGACCAGATCCAACAGGCTCAGCCAGCGCAGAACCACAGTGAGGAAATGGCTGCAGTCCAAGCCGAAACAGTCAGTCTCAAAGCTGAAACTGCAGGGTTAAAAGCTGAAGTCAAAACGCTTCAAGATGAACTCAAAAAGACCAAAAGTGAGGCACAAGCCGCTCAAGAGCTGTCTAGAGTCAAGCTTGAGGCTGCTGAAGCCCTGACTGGAACAACAGAAGCCTTGCTTGGTGAACTCCGCTCGGCTGTACAACAGCAACACGAAGAACTCGAAGCACTCAAAGCAAGCCAACAGCAAGACACAGTGCAAACAGCTGCTTTTTCGACAGATCTCGAGCAGCAAAAGCAAGAGTTGGACGCCATTCGAGAAGAAGGTGCTCGTGCCCAAGCAGAAGCACAAGCCTTACACGACAAAGTCCAGGCCGAAAAGGAAAGTATCCAGCAACAGCTCTCTGAAGTACAAAGGCTCAAAGCAGAAGTTGTACAAGAAGAGCAAAATATCGAAGGAACACGCCAAGCTCTGGCTTTGGAACAACGCGCTTTCACAGAACGCACCCAGCAAGCCAAAGTCCTCTTGCAAACCGCGGAGAAAGAACAAGGTAAGTTGGAGACACTTCGCGGTGAGGCACAGCGTGTCAAAGGCGAAGCAGAGGCACTTCAAGCCGAAGCACTTCTTCAGCGAGAACAAGCTGATAAAATCCTACAAGAAGCCACATCAGCTGTCAGCCAGGCCAATACAGAGCAAGAAAAACTCGAAAGCATCCAAGCGTCTATCGAAAATGAAAAATCTGCTCTGCTGGAAATCGAAAGGCAAAATCAAGCTGAACGAGCAGCCCTCGAAGCAAGGTATCATGAAGTCGAACAGGCACGCGCTGAAGTCACACAACAAACGCAAGAACTCTTCGATCTTCAGAAGTCTGTAGAAAGGCAGAAAAAAGAAGCCTTTACACAGCAATCTGATGCCAACCATGCCAAAAAGGAAGCCGCAAAGCTCACTTCCCACGCAAAACAGCTAAGGCATGCTGCAGAAGCCGTAAAAACAGAGGCTGAAGCAGTCAAAACCCTGGCTGAAAACTCACGTCTGGTGGCCACACAAAAGGCCAATCAGGCAAAAGCCGCAGTAGATGTCAAAATCGAAAAGGCCAAAGTGGCTGAGGAAGTCCTACAAAAATCTAAAGAAGCGATGATCGAAGCCATATCTCGCTACCATCGGCTTCGACGGATGACAGGTATTTTGCTCCTGGGGCTTGTCTTACTGGTGATGTTCTTGCTCTGGTTGTGGACAGATATGTCCCGTATCATCAAAAAAACCCAGCAGCCTACCAATAGAAAAACAAAAACCATCCGGGTGCAGATGCCAGGGAAGGTCCAACCTCGCGGTTTCTTCCTGCCGCCCTCCCCTACCAAGGCCAATAAGAAAAAATCCACCCGTACACCAAGGGTTTTTATTCGCAGAGTGAAAGTACCACCCAAGGGACGCAAGGTCCTTGCACAACCCGAAAAAGGTACAAACACTCAACCTAAAAAGCGAATGCTCCTCGAGCCAATCAAAAGGAGGGTCCCTGTATACCCAAGACCCACAAAACCACGCTTGCGGTTGATGCTCAAACAACCCCCGAGCATCTTTCCTTTTGGCGGAGAAAAAATTGCTCCAGAACCAAAAGCTGGGGTACAAAAGCCAGTGAAACGACGCCCAAAACCAAAAGCTCCGGTAGTTCGTCCAAGTAAACCACCGAAATCCCGATGAGCCGAGGCAAACCGAATATCAGGCTCAAGTAGCCCTCAAACGCTAATGAAAAATGCTCTAGAACACCTTTATAGCCTGCCTTTAGATGAACTGCCCATCGTTGTCATTGATCTCGAAACCACTGGATTACGCCCACAAATCGACGCGATCTGCGAGATCGGCGCCATCCAACTCCAAGGTGAACATCTTCTCGAAGAATACGCCACACTGATCAATCCCCAACGTCCGATATCAGAAGAAGTCACTCAAATCCACCAACTCACTCTCGAAGGTCTCAAAGACGCACCGCTTTTGCAAGACGTCCTTCCGACCTTCCTTCAATTTATCGGTTCAAGCGCCATCGCTGGACACAATGTGGGTTTTGATCTGAGCTTTCTTTACCCTCCCATCCGAACCTGGGGTATCGATCTATACCAACGTCCCATCCTGGACACACTACAACTCGCAAGAGCACTTTACCCAAAGCTGCAACGCTATGGATTGACCTCCCTGGCGGAGACTTTCGAATTACCACAGGCGACCTTTCACCACGCACTAGAAGACACCAGAACCACCGCATTCCTTCTGCAAAAGATTCTCAAAAAGGCCAAAGAAGAAGGGATCCGTACACTGGCCCAACTCGAACAGAAATATCCCTCTCCTCGACCTCCAAAACCCTTCGCAACTATGAGCAAATTGGAACAACAACTCTGGACCGCCATTCAGCATGGTCTAGACCTGGATATCCGATACCGTGGACGCGACGGAGAGGCCAAACAAAGGCGCATTAGCCCCACTCGCTTCTTCCCTCCCTACGTGCAGGCGTACTGCCACCTGAGAGAGCAACCACGCTCATTTCGCATTGATCGTATAGAAAGACATGTTCTGAAAAGATCTGAAGAAGGGGATGCTACTTGAACCAGCCTGGGGAGACAAAACCGAGGTAGAGAGCAGCTCCGATGATGAAGACACCAGCGAGGATCAAAAGGACCATAATGGGTTTTTTGCTGGAGTCATCCTGGATGGGACGTCTGGCAGCAGACATCACCACAGGTTTTTTGGTACCAGCTTCGGCCTTGCGAACTTCAGCCCACAATTCATCCAAACGCTTGTGATACCCTTTTTCTTTTGGACGCTTTTTGACAAGTGTCGTGTAGATCTCAATGGCTTTTCGTGGAGTACCTCGAGCAGCAAGCATTTCAGCACGTTCGATCAAGCTCTTTTCATCCACAGAGGATTCACTTGGCTCAACCACTGCCACAACAGGTCTTGCCACTGCTGGATCGATGATCCCAACGGGTTTGGGTTGTGGTGGAGCAGGCTCATCATCATCGTCAAAAGATTCCATTTGGAATGAAGACTGGACTTTTGCAGGCTTCATCTCTTCGGTCTCAGCATTTTCAGCGATCTTTTCTCCAGAAGAAGTGATCACCACTGGGCCGGAATCATCCGCATCTTTGTCCATTGTATGGGGTTCAGCTTCAACCACTTCCATATCCGCTTCCATGCTCATTTGGATATTGGAAAGTTTGTCTGCGATATCAGGGCCGAACAATGCGGTTTCTTGTTGTTTTTTGGGAGGCTCACCATCTCCATCCAAAGTGTGTTCAGCATCTCTCTTTTCGTCTTGCTGACTTTGGGCTTCGTACAACTGGCTTGCCATCTGCTGGATTTCTGGAGGCAAATCGCCAGCATGGAAAGACAAAGTACCACCGGAAATAGGTGCATTGACATCTGCATGTTCCTCTTCGCCTTTGGAGCTGGAAGAACCAGGGAGTTCGATTCCAGCAGCAGCCAATTGATCTCCGATGTCATCCATATGGAAAGAGACCGTTCGAGAGATGGGCTTGGGATTTCTGCTTTTGGGTGCAGAGGAGTTGACTTTTGGTGCCTCGGGCATTTTATCAGGCCCAGCATCCGTTACAGCATCAGTGTAACCGGGTGTGGCACTTCGAGGTGGAAATGGTTCTGGTGCGGTAGCGCTTCCTTCGATAGGCTCAACTTTCTCAGCTGAATCATCAGAAAAGACAGCCGTTTCAGACGATTTTTCAGGAACAGAAAGTGTGGGTGCTGCAGTCTCAACAGGAGGTGCCACTGGCTCCATGGTTTCTGTAGGCGCAGCTGATTCCACTTTAGGGAATGGAGAGACAGGTTCCATGGTCTCTGTAGGTGCAGCTGACTCCGCTTCTTCAGCAGCTGGAGCGACAGGCTCTATAACTTCCGTAGGGAAGGAACTTTCGGGTTTGAGTTCTGTTTCGCTGACTTCGAGACTCGCTGCAGGTGGTGCTGCTTCTTTTTCGGTCTCTTCACTCTCTCTTTTCTCGGGTTCTTCAGCTTTTACAGGTTCTTCAGCCTTGGCGGGTTCTTCCTTGGCACCACCAAGCAGTGCTCCAAAGGGATCGCTTTTGACTTCAGGAGTTGATTCTTCTTTGGATTCTTTTGGCTTGGAGCCAAACAGATCATCTAAAGCGCCTCCACCACTACTACCACCGCTAGAACCTCCAAACAGATCGTCTACAAACGACCCACCACCAGAAGAACTGCTTCCACCACCTAAACCAAGTACATCCAATCCACCCCCAGAAGAACTGGAAGAATCCGAAAACAATCCTCCACCTCCTGAAAACAAGTCATCCAAGGCGGAACCTCCCCCAGAAGAGGCGGGCTTCTCTTGAACGGTATCTGCACTGGGTTTGGATTTTGGATCATTGTCTTTCATTAAAAACTCCCTAGATCCCTTTAGAAAGGATAAAGAATCTCTTCATTGAACACTTTCAGTTCATACAAACGTAAGGGCTGAAATACCTTTTGCAATCTCTCAAATGGTATCTATCAAGTTGCGGACGTCAAATCGTCGACGTCCTGGTCTGTCAAAGACATCCACCTTTTGTATTGCACTATTGGAAATATAACTGCAACCCCTTGATTATAGCAGCCACTCAAATCCTTGGCTATCTTTCTCCCGAGAATTGCGTACTACCTTAGTGAAATTAAGAGGATACCAAACAACAAACATCTGGTTTACGAAAAAATTCCTGAAAACGAGCTAACACACACTTTCTGACGCTTTTCCTTTTTTAGGACTTCCTCTCTGCTTGTCTCCCCTTTTCAAGAGGGAAGTCTCTTTCGATCTATGACTCATTGTCTGGAGAGAAGCCCGAACCCTTGCAAAGAAAATAGCTGGTATTTTGGAGTGTTCAAGCGCAGAGCGTCCAGGAGCAGGTGTAAAAGCATCGACATCTTTTTCGCCCGCCAGAATCTCTTCTTCGCCATCTTCGGAAAGCTTTTTCACTTCATCCACCCGCAACTGCCGGAAAAACTGGATAAAGAGGACTGCACCGATAATCATGACCAGATAACAGCTCAAAAAGCGCCAGATCAGGATATAGCTCGTGACCAATTCAGGTGAGGCAAGACTCTGGAAGAACAGATAGCCACCACCCTCAGCCAAGCCACTGGCACCAGGTGTGGGTGCAAATGCGATCAAGAAGTAATAGATATACGAGTACAACCAAGATGTTGCATAAGAAGTCTGAAAGCCAAGTCCCTGTAAAAGGGTGACAGAAATCGCCAAAAAGAAAAAGAGATTCAAGAAAGTGGCAAACAACGCTTTAAAGAATGCCCGCCATCCAGCCTGGCCAAAAAGTGCAAAGGCTTGAATGGTGCTCTGTGAACCACCTTCCCAACGATCCAAACGAGGTGTGGGACAATTGGGATCGTTTCGGCGGAAGTACTTTCGCAACTTTGCAAAAATACTGTGCAATTGGCGTTGTGCAAAGTTTGGAAAAAAGACCACAGAAGCCATCATCAAGGTCAACAAGAGCACACCAAAGCTGCTCCAGATCATGACCTGTCTGGTCACAGACCACAATGAATGGATCTCTTTTTCAAGAGGTGCACCAAACGAACCGATTAGGGGTGCGTGTTGGACAAGTTTTACAGATTCGACTTGAGGAAATTGGACAAAAGGGAATATCAAACAACCACTTGCCAAGAGTAAGAAAAAGAGCAAAAAAGGCTTGATCAAAGCCAGAGCAATGGCGTGAGAGAGTTTTTCCCCTTTCTTGTAGAGCATATATATAATGACAGGTGCACCAAATGTTCCACCAGGTGTGAGGTAGGCGAAAAAAAGATTGGCAAACACCAACTTGATACCAAAGCGAAAAGAGATATCCATCCCTAAACTCTTGGCAATCACATGATATCGCAGATAATCTGTGTACCAGTCCAACGCCAAAAATACGATCAACAGTGTGATGATGGTCCAAGAAGAACTCAATCGACCGAGAATGGAAAGCACTGAAGAAAAGTTACCGACATCAAAAAGAATTCCGCCGATACTTGCCCCTGTCAACAGCAAGAAAAAGAAAGCGAATTTGAAAACGGGAAACCCTTTTTGAAGGGGGATGTTTTTTTGATAACCTGGCATTCTACCGTCCGTTTCACCTATTTTCCTGCTACTCAATGAAAGGGCAGAGAGTCCCATAAGCTGACCCCGATGTCAAGATCCCACCCCAAAAGACCCGGACTTGCAGGCTTCCTTTTCTGTAGATACTTTTCTTAGCACCTTAAATAGGGTAGGTTGCATGTGAGTAGAAACCGACCAGTACAATAGAAATAGAAGGAGTTCATGAATGCGGATAGGAGTCTTTGATATCGGAACACGTGCTGCACGATTGTTGATCGGAGACACACAAGATCTAGCCTTTCGGAAAAATTTTGGGCGCTTGACCCGGATGGGTGAGTACTTTGACGAAGACAACAATCTGAAAGTCGAAGGTTTTAAGAAGACCCTGAGTGTGCTCCGAGAGTTCTTACTGGAAGGCAAAAAGTACTATATTCAAAGGTATGTAGCGGTAGGTACAGCAGCTTTGCGCAAGGCCAAGAACCGCGACCAGTTGCTGCAGCTTATCAAGGATATCCTGGGCCTGGAAATCACCATCCTGAAGCGAGAGGAAGAAGCTTATCTCTCTTTGCTATCTGCCTTTTGCCACTTCCAACACCAAATCGAACGAGAGCGCCCTATCCTCTTGATCGATCAAGGGGGTGGCTCTACAGAGATTTCCTGTGGAGAGCTGAAAAATAATACCTTTCAATTCTGGGGTCTTGGCAGCTTGGACTTGGGCAGTGTCGTCCTCAAAAACCACTTCCTCACCAATCCAAAGCTTCAAGTCGGTGACAGCTATAGACACACCATGGCCCACATCGACAAAGAGATCGAACAGCACTCATTCTTCCCAGAATTGAAGCACCGTCCACCAGTGAGAGCCTTTGGTATGGGTTCGGCCATTACCAATATCACAGGCGTACGAGGCAATCGTCGACAGCACGGTCGTGTGATCACTGCAGAACGCATGCAGTACTTGATCAACACCCGCATCGATCTTTACGAAAAGAGCCAAATTACCATCGAATCTCTGTTGGAAAGTGCAAACGAACAAGAGAGGTTAGAGGAATTAGAGCGCGATCTGTTGATGCTCTATGGTCTGCCTGTTTACCAAAGTCTACTCAACACCTATCAATTGGATAGACTTACGGTGTGTGGCTACGGATTGCGTTATGGTGTCTTTCTGTACATCGCACTCTCAGGCTTTG
>Ga0213833_1003069_pt1 | contig 10409 bp, 11 predicted proteins | sample SWATP21_FD_160575 | JGI IMG/M metagenome (GOLD analysis project Ga0213833, IMG submission 160575) | Coastal seawater microbial communities from Marineland, Florida, United States - SWA TP2 #1 | ecosystem: Environmental > Aquatic > Marine > Coastal | place: USA: Florida | collected 2016-08-14
ACACGGGGTTGTTCGCAAAGGCAACCTGGCCGATGCCACGGCACACCGCATTCACGACCATGTCGACGCAGGCCCACACCAACCCGTTGCACGCGGACGTCGCTCTTCTTCTTCTTCTTCTTCTTCCCCGCCCCTTCTCCGCGCCGCCGTGTTCTATGACCGCCAAGTGGGACTTGTGGGCGCGGAACGGCAGTCGGTGGGGCCACGTCGACAGAGCTGGCGCCGTGCCTGTCACCACGTGCCGCACGCGTTGGGCGCACGGCCGCACACGCACACGCACACGCACACAGCCCCGCCTCTGCCACCACCACCACGTTGAATGTGTCGACGCCACCAGCTCTGTGGATGCTGATGTGGTGGTACGCAGCGGCGCTGTGGGTGCCATGGCGCCGCCCGGGCTGACAGCCGCCTGTCGCCCTGGTGAGTTTGCCAGGTAGCGCAGCGCCACCTGCGGAGGTGTGTCGGGCCTGGTGTTGGCGAACGCAGGGGGCATGGCTCCCAAGTCATCGCCGCCACCCCACTGTGCGCTGCGCACTGGCTGCACCGTTGCCGCCGTGGCCTTGCCCATGAATGGCAACTGGCACAGGCACTAGCCAGGCAGTGAACCACGGGGTCCGTTTCATCACAGCAAGTGTGTGCGTCACACAGCGCGGAAACGTCAATATTGCCCTGGTACGCTAAAAAACACGACATGCACGGACGTGTGGCAGATGTTCGGGGCGTGTATCCGCATGCACGTCAAAACTGCGGGCAAGGCATGCATGCATGTGGGATGAACAAGGATGGAGCTCGAAAACGAAAACTGGTTGTTGGTTCCATTCCACGAACAGGCAAGCACCAACACATGAACAAAAGAACGCAGACTCAAAAACAGCGCGGGAGTGTGTGCTGTCGGAGTTGTTCAATGCCGCATCTAAAACGGCAGGATGTAACGCACTGCGATGGCGCCGGCAAACATGGCACACACCGCGGCCCATGACCGCCAGATCAAGTGGCCGGCGCCACTGATGCCGTGGCCACTAGTGCAGCCGCCGGCCATGCGGGAACCAAAAATGCCAATGAAACCACCCACAAAGGCCTGTGCGATGGTGATGTCGTCGCCACGGTACCACGGTTGGTCGGCGGCGGCCACGGCAATGGCCGCGGCGCTGGTGGCGCAGATCAGGTACACCACCTGCCACCAGCGGTTCATCCCGAACTTCATCTTGTTGAGCTGCTTGTAGCGGTTGGTCTTCAGGAACAGCATGGACACGAGGGTCTGCATGGTGGAGGCGGAGCCCACGTTCTTGTGCAGCGCGAGCGTCAAGGGGATCTGCAGCAGGCCGATCATGATGCCGCAGAAGGCGGGGTTCCACACGGCCTGGCTCCATCCGTCAGAGGGCCAGAACGGCACGTGGGAGGGCAGCAGGTAGTCGAACAGGACCACCATGCCGACGAGCATGGCGGACATGGCGAAGCCGAGCACGCAGCGAACCTTCTTCGGGAACAGGTCCGCGATGGAGGCCTTGTCAAACGGAATGGGCTTGGCGCGGAGAAGACCCTCAATGGAGTCATACACCACGCCATGCAGGGCGGCGCCCGACAGCCCACCAGCGATGGTGATCAGGGAGAACACGCTTCCGGAGCCGAGCTGCACCCAGACGGTGCCCGGGCATGCGCCCGCAAGCGTCATGCCCATGCCCAGCAACAGGGCACCGATCAGGGTGCCTGGCATGCCGATCTCCTCACGGTAGGAATCCTCGCACGGCTTGCAGTGCACACGCGTCATCGGGATGGCGGACATGACTGCGATCACGAAGATGCTGGTGGCGGTGGCACTCAGGAAGACTTGCAACATGATGGAGTTCTCAAAGTTGAACTGGTCACGCAACACTGTCGCGTTGAACACGCCACTCTTGTGGACAGCGGTTCCAAACACCAGTCCGCACAACACGGCGATCAAAATTTGGACAGCCATTTTGGTCTTGGAGGCAGGCGGGGCGTCCGTCTTGACACCCACCACCTGCTCCCGCTGGGCACCGGTTTCGATGTCATCCAGCTTGCCCAACTGTGGGCCCGCAGTGCCTTCCTCCGGTTTCGGCGCCATACTGGCTGCAAGAAGAGACGTTGTCTCGGCGATCGCAAACGTGAACTGCCCAATACAAGAGGCAGAGCAGCAACCAGCTCCCACACAAACAGCAAAGAGAAGAGGCAAAAAGGTTGCGGGGAGGAGAGAGTGGAAAGGGAGGCAGTGGGTGGGGACAAGATTTGAAGTGTGAGCGGTGTGCCGGACGGAACGAATCACGTCACCGACTGCTTTCGCGTGTTGTGTCAGCTGCAATCATTGCAAAACTACCATCGAAGCAGCTGGCAAATGTCGTGCGCGGCTGCGCGAAAAACGTGCTTGGGCGCCGTCCGTGTCATCGATTTTCGAAATACAATTCGGTATTTGAAATATCTGAAAGTCCAAGTTTCAAAAAAGAGAGGGGAGGGAGCAAGAAAAAAAACGATCAGGTGTGGTTCAACGGCCAAGGCAACAAACAGCCCACCGTGCACCTGCTCTGCTCCCCATCCCCCACTTCACGAGCCGCTCGTGTTCGTTGTGAGTTGTGCGTGGTCATTTCGAGCAGTTTCTTCTCCTCGTCCGTGCGTTTTTGTTTCCCGCACCAGCCATGTCGGCCGCTGACCTCGCTGCCATCAAGGCGGCACTGCAACAGAAGGTGAACGGCAACAGTGTGTACGACCACCTCGCCGATGTCATCCTGAAGATCGCCACCGAGGGCCCTCCTGACGCCGTGGATGTGTTTGAGAGTCTGTCTGCCGCCGTGAAGCGCGAGCGTTTCAGCGTGGGCGCCGACACAGCCGCAGGTACAGGCATCGCAGAGTCCAAGCGTGACCCCGATGTCGCCGCTGCCATGGCTGCTCGAGCCGCTGCTACGGAGGCCCTCTTCAAGCCGTTGGAGCCGGCTGAGGGCGTGGACGAGCCCGCACCCGTGCAGGACCTCGCCGACGAAGCCAACTACCTCGAGTGGGCGGGCGTGTGCATCGGCCGCGAGGAGTCGTTCCGGCTGAGCCTGGCGTTGAAGCACCTGGCCGCCTCGGTGCCGGTGACGAACCTGCGCTTCTGGGGAAAGATCCTGGGAACAGGCGGCGACTACCTGGTTGCCGAAGGCGTGTTGGGTGGCGAGGACGCCGAGGAGGCGCGTGACAGCAACGGCGTGCTGCTGGAGAACCCCGGGGAAGGCGCCAACAAGTTCACGTACTTTGTGTGTGCGTACGCCGGCGCGCCTTGGACACGCCTGCCCAACGTCACACCCGAGCAGATCGTTGTCGCGCGCTCCATCCGCCGCTACATGACAGGCGACCTGGACGCGCCCGTCGGCGGCCACCCGCCGTTCCCTGGAACAGAGCGCAACTACCTCCGGGCACAGATTGCGCGCATCAGTGCGGCGACCGTGCTGAGCCCTGCTGGGTACTACGCCGCGGGTGAAGATGAGGAGCAGTTCAACATTGCTGTCAACGAAGAGGTGGGTGTGTCCGTGTCGGTGTCGGTGTGTCGGTGTCGGTGTGTGCCTTCTTGTTGTTGTTGTCGTGCTGTTGTTGTTGTTGTTGCCTGCTCTGGGTGGGTGGGTGGTGGTCATGGGGCAATGGTCATTAACTGTTGTCTGTTGCTCCTTCTTCTTCTTCTTCTTCTTCTTTTGGTTTGTTTGCGTGGATGCGTGGTGCCACCAACAGGAGTACGAGGTGCCCGCACTGTCTGAGATCGGGAGCTGGGTGCACTCCAACCTGGAGGTGAACACGCTGGGCCGGTGCCTGCCACAGCCACCCGCCATGAACGAAGACGGCGAGGAGGTGGAGGATCCTGATGCCCCGGAGCCCAGCCCAGTGCTGCGCAGCGTGGAGGAGGAAGAGGGTGAGTGCTTGTTGTTTGCAGTGTCCCCCGTTTTGGTGTTGTTGTGCCCCCGCCCTGTGTGCGCCTTGGCTGAAGGGGGTGGGGAGTACAACGTGGATGGCTTTCGCTATTTGTGGTGTCTTCGACCCCCCACCCCACCACCGCAATACATGTGTCGTGACCTTTCTTGTGTACCCTTGCTCCTTGTTGTTGTTGTGGTGGTGCTTCGTTTTCTTCTTCTTCTGCGTCTTCTTCTTCCAGGCGACTGGAACCTGCGCGTGGTTCCGTCTGCGGGCCGTGTGGAAGGTGCCGAGGGCGGACTGGCTGTCGTCCGCAGCCTGCGGTGGCCAGGCGCCTGCACAGTCGGCTTCGGCAAGCGGTTTGCCAACGTGTACGTCGGCTACGGCCACCGATTCGCGGCTGCCGCCTACGCACCACCCGCTCCAGCGGATGTGCAGGGCGAGTTCGACGTCACAGCCATGGCAGAGGAGGCCACGTTCCAGGAGGGTGTGGATGTCACAGAGGACCCGGACGCGGGTGTGCCAGCAGGAGATGGTGAGGAGGAGGAAGACGAGTAGATAGATGCAGTTGGGGTGGGATGATGATGATGATGGTGATGGTGATGATGATGATGAAGAAGACGTTGTGCTGATGGTGATGGTTTCGTAGCATGCCGCTGCATGATGTGGTGGTGCCAGTGTCAATCCCCATGTCCCTGACCAACCACCCAGTTCTTGGTCCGAACTCCCCCTCAAACAAACACACAAAAATTACTAAGTACATCCTGATCTACTGAACTGGTTGGTCGATCGGTAGGTAGGCTACATGTAGATGTGCAATTCCAAGCCTGCAATTCCAAGCCCCACAAGCCATGAACATGGCATTCCCTGCTAGGTTACACCACACTGCACGCCGCGACGACAAGGAATTGGCTGGCGCCGTCAACACGTTCCTAACAAAAGCACCGTTTCGTGTTGGATGGTCAACTGCACCATGCAGCCGGAGAATTGCGAAGAAGAAGACACACCACCGACAACGGACACCCACCAAGCGCTCGCAAGAAAACAAACGAGCCGCCTTGACAACCCGGTTCACTCTACATCTAACACACAAAACAACACACTGCACTCGAGCAACTTTGCTCCCGCAAACGCCAGGCGGAGGACCTTGCTTGATACTGCGCTTGGGTACAATGCATGCGTGCCACAGCTGTGACGTTGTGGGTTGCGACTTGCGACGAGGTGAAGCAACATCACCTGTTGCTCCCTTCCTCCTCGTCCACTTGTTCCGGTTCCACGGGTGAGAACGGCGTGGGTGCTGCTGTCACTGGGGACGATGGTGGAAAGTGCATCACAGGCGTAACCCGCGCACCGGAACCACTGCCACTGCCACTGCCACTGCCACTGCCACTGCCACCGGCACCGGCACCGGCACCGGCACCGTGGCCAGCGCTGGACGCAGCTGAAGAATGTGGCGCACGTCGGCTGCCTTTGCTACCAGGTCTCTTCTTGCTGTTGCGGCGGGTGGAGCCTGATGTTCCAGGTCGGCGGCGGCGAGACTTGCGAGTTACTGTAACACACAATGACAACACCCCAGCAGCCGGCCATCGTCATGACAGCAGAGTGTGAACACGAGTTGTGGAGAGGGCGAGGAAAAGCACGACAGCAGCAGCAACAACAGCACCACCACCACCACCACCATCAGGGTTCGTGATATCACACGTAGCAGCAACGGCAACTGGCAGAACGACACCCTGTCCACGCACGTGCTGGTGAGGATTGAGCTCGCGCCAATCGTGCACGGCTGTGGTTGCCACGGCGGTTGTGGCGTTGGCGTGGCTGTGTGGTGGATGGTCTGGCTCTTCCTTTTGAGCCCGCAGCGATCGGGGCCAACTGCGTGCACGAAGACAACACGTAACACGAGGGAGAGAGAATGCAACAACAGCACCGTTGTCATGTGGTCAAACGCAACGCAACGCTCCATACACGATGGGGGGGGGGCGTCCTACCTTCATTGAGCTGACTCCTGCGCTGAACCCCTTCGGCTGGCCCTTGCTATCAAACTCGCTCATCTCTCGAATGCGCTTCTCCATGTTCTTCCTCTCCTGTTCCCACTTGGAGCTGTTGAAGACGCTGTGGACACCGTCAAGACGCCTCAACAGTTTCTGGCAAGTAGTGTCGGACGTCATGATGATTGTGGCACATGTGTGTACGATGAGATGAGACGTGACAACTTGAACCGTGCACACAGCTCGACGCACCTGGTTCTCACGGTTGATGTGCTGCAGCTCCAATAAACGCGTGACGTAGTTGGATTGCGCGGGTTTGCGTTCAAGAAAGCAGTCCATTTGGGGCGTCAACTGAATCTCCTCCATCCTTCGCAGCAGCATCTTGTTGTCACGATCAATGATGATGGCACGGTCTGCAACGTTTCGCAGCAAAGTTTACAAGCCAGTGAGCCGCTGGATCCATGGTCAAGCAGCAGGAGCGTCGTACCTTCGCGCATCTGCTCCCGCTTGCGATTTCTTCGGCGCTTCACCTTGCCAGGCTTGCAGTCGACACAAGGCTTGGCTTCGCGTATCATTTGGTTGTGGATGTGGAAGGACCGTGCTTGGATTCTGAGGTGCGGCACACACGCAGACAGCAACACAGCACAACAACACAGCGCGCAGCACGGGATTGCGTGTTCCAGGCGTGGGCGGTGAGCTGAGTGCCCCACAGCAAAGTCCCCTCTCCCCCCCCCCACCAGTCCGTCGTACCTGGATGTGATGATGCGGCTCGCGGATGGATTTGTTCGCCGGAATCGATCCATGGTTGCCCCCTGTTGTCTCGCTCTGCTCTCAGACCAGAGAAGCCCAGTCCCACGCCACTCGCTTGTGCCGCCACTGTGGCAAACCACGTGATCGAGTCACCCCTTCACTGGGAGAGTCGGCAAACACCCGCAGTAAAGGTGGGGGCAACTGGCGCGTGCCAGATTCCACGCCTCTTGGCCGCCTGTACGTCGATGCAAAACGGACAGCCTGGGCGAAACGGCGCATACAACTTCAATGTCGTGCCCACCAAAAATACATCATTTTCTGTGTACTTCTTGATATTTTGTTACATGTCACAGCTGCGGCTCGAGCATTTTCGCATCGCAGTGTCCGTTCGCTTGTCAAAACAGGATTGGCTGTTGCGCACACCCGCGCACGACACTGTGTGATTCGCACAGCAGCCGGAGGTTCGCTGTGCCAGGAGCACCGTTTGCGTTGCCGACTCTGCTACAATGAACAAGCTCACCCATGTGGAGTCCAGCCGCATTGTCTCCGTGCTTGATGAGGCACTGGAGAAAATCTCGATGGTGCGTGCAGGTGTGTGCATGCATCCGCGTTGGTGCTGTTCTCACCGCTGCCTCGGCGATGGTGATCCCATCCGGGTGCAGCTCTCGTACCTCCCCATTTCAGCTGCTGCCAGCTACACATTCTCGGGTGTGGACATGGACCCGGCCACCAAGCGTGTTCTGAAAGAGCAGGTGCGGTTGCCCGTCTTTGTGTTGTAGCCTGCCCTGTCCGTGTGGGCTTGCTATCTCGTTGTCAGCCTGGTCCACCTACCTGCGTGCCTGCTCTGCGTTCTTCCTTGATCGTTGAGCGTTGTGTTCACCGCGATTATGATGGGGGGTGCTGACTCCTGATGCCGTTGTGTTTGGGTGTGCTGGTGGCGATGCTGTGGTGTCGGTGTGTGATGTCTGTTGCAATGCCGCCGCTCGCACAACAGCAACGAGCCGAGCAGTTCTACGAGGAACTTCTGACTGACCGTGGTGCACTGGAAGTGGACGTCGCTAGCGCAGCCGAGCAGCTGCGCGATGTCACGCGGCAGTCCGCCCGCATTCTTCAATCTCGTGCAGACATCATGGAGCTGGTGCAGGCGAAAACGGAGCAGAGTGAAGCGACAGCCGAGTTCAGCGCTCGGTTGCGAGACCTCAAGGTGTGTGGTGTGCGCTGCAAAGCGGTCATGCGTGCGTGGAGAGGCCGTATCACTTGGCGAGTCGAGTCTCACGTGCACTGCTTCGCTTTGCGCTTTGCTTCTCTTCGCCAACCAACCGCGTGCGTGCGTGTGCATTTTGACAGGCGGTAACGTTGGCGCGACTGTCCACGACTGTGGAGCAAGAGCAGTCTCGCAACGACCACCTCAACTCCATGAAGACAAAGATTTCGAACGTGAGTGGGGCTGGTGATGGTTGCTGGGTGGTTTTTGGTGCCCGGCTCGCTGTGTCGTTCGTGTTCGTGTCGTTTTCGTCACCCATCCTCCTTTTTGTTTTGTTTTGTGGCCGTTGCCCCGAGCAGGACGAAGAACAAATCGCGGTATTGACAGAGAAGCTGCGCAAGGAGCGTGCAGAAAAGGAGCGCGACTTCCAGTTCCACGACGACATCATCACGAAGCTGCGTGGTGCGTGCAACCACACGAGTGTGGTGTGGTGGTGGTTTGGTGGATGGGTGCCCAGCGTTTGTTGCTTGACCCCCTTTGCCGCAATAGTGCGCTGTGATAGCTGGGGTTGTGACTTGATGTCTGATTGGTCATGCTCACCGGTGTTGATGTGATGTGCACTGCAGCCGAGCTTCAAGACATCAAGAGTGGTAACGAGCAGGAAGCAGCGAACTTGGAGCAAGGGACAAAGGCAGCGGAAGAGTCGAACTTGTCGAACCATCTGGAGCGGGTGCGTGGGTTGTGGTGGTGGACGTGATGCAGCAGTACACATTATTTGGCTGGTTGATTGGTTACTTTGGTTGCTTTGGTTGGTTGGTTGCGGTGGTGTGTTTGGTGCGTGGCATGGTGTCCTCACGATGTTTTGGCGTCTCGTGTGTGTGTGAATGATTGCGTTGCGCGAAACTTTTTGGGGCCACCCAGACCACGGAGCAATCCGCCCGTTTGTCAAAGCTGGAAGAGGAACTGACATCGTCGCACAAGGAGAATCAGGGAGAGGAGGAAGGACTGCGGTACGCACACCAGCGTTGTGCATGTTCACATCGTGGTGGCCCACCAACCAATATAACCACACCCTGTGTGGCTGTGGCGGTGACAACAGAAAGCGGAAGACCAAGCTCATGAACGAGGTTCGCACGTGCTTAAACAGCTATGATGCAGCCTTGCGGGCCAAGCAAGATGAAGTGGACGAAGTGAAGGTACGTTTCGTGGCTTGGCAAGCATCGCCGCTCAACAGCAAGCGGGTTGGAGGGAGGGCAGCGCGATCTCCAGTTCACAACGGTGCCGCATGGACTTTGTGGGTGCACGTGCTTCAGGCGCTGTACGAGGCAGAGCAGAAACGACTGGCCGAACTCACAGAGCACTTCCGTCGAATAGACAGAAACTTGGCGCGGCAGGCAGAAGAAGAGGCAGCGATCAAGAAAGTTCGAGACGTACGTCAGTTGGGGTGCCCCGGGTCGCAGTGTCGTTGGGTGGATGGGTGGATGGGATCCATTTTGGTTGGGTGGCAGTGTGGGAGGCTGGTTCCTCACATACAAGTGGCGACGTGTCCTCCCCTGTGTGTTGCGCTCTTTTGTGTGGGTGCCTGAACTTGCGACCGTCGCGGTGACAACAGAAAGTGGAAGCGGAGCTCAACAACAAGCTTGGGGGTGCAGCTGCCAAGATTCAGGCACACTGGAAGGGGTTCACCACGCGCCGAGAGATGGTGTCGAAGAAGGGCAAGGGGAAGAAGGGCAAGAAGGGCAAGAAAGGGAAGAAGGGAAAGAAGAAGTAGAGGGGTGGTGTGTTTCATTCAACCCATGTGTGTGGGGGTGGGTGGGTGTTTATTCCTTTGTTCTGTTATGCCTTGTTTCCTTTTCTGTTCCACAACACTCGCCCAGCAAAGGCGTACCATCTCATCGTCTGACTACACTTGCACGATGCACTCACACACACGCACACCCACACATACACACACGCACGCACACGCACACATACACAACAACGCCGCAAACCATCCTACCCAGCATGGCACAAACCCAGGAAGTGATCCCTGCGGCAGCGAAGAGGGTACAAAGCCTAGCGCCGGCCGTACGCACTGCTGCGCGCTCGCCGGCTGCTGGTGCGGGCGGAGCCACGCTGCGGTGCGCGTCTTGCGATGGTTGCACTGCCTCCGCCAGCGCGTCCAGAGCCGCGAATCAAGCGCTTCGGCTGAGCACACGCACGCACGCACGCACGCACGCACGCACGCACGCACGCACACACACACAACGCACAAGCACAAGCACAAGCACAGCCGCCACAGTCAAACCAACAGCAGGTGAGGGGACATACAAGCAGGTCACATGCCACACACGCGCATGCATGGAGGCCGGAGGGGGCACCGAACCCCGACAACGAAAAAGTGACAACCCCAAACTAGGAACATGACCTATGCAGCAAACACACTAACCACGACCACTGCGGTGTCACACACCTTGGCAATGATGCTCTTGCATCGAGGAATGTGACGCTCCGCGGCAGTGGGATTGAAGGTGCGGCCACACGTGGGGCACGGGACGAAAGATGGGTCGGGGGCCGACACGGGGGGTGGAGGAGGT
>Ga0213833_1003070_pt1 | contig 10408 bp, 18 predicted proteins | sample SWATP21_FD_160575 | JGI IMG/M metagenome (GOLD analysis project Ga0213833, IMG submission 160575) | Coastal seawater microbial communities from Marineland, Florida, United States - SWA TP2 #1 | ecosystem: Environmental > Aquatic > Marine > Coastal | place: USA: Florida | collected 2016-08-14
TGGTGGAGCTGGTGGAGCTGGTGCGTCGGGCCACAGACGTGCTTCACATGGTCTGCGACTTCCACGAAGCATGCGCTCTGTTGTTGATTTTCCTGGTCGTGTTGCACGCTGGGTATTCTTTGACTTCGAGGTGTGTCACACCGTCTGTGTGCTTGCTGCACATGCATGTGTGATATGACGGGTCTGTTTGTGGTGCGTGCGTGGTTCCCTTGCCTGCGTGCTCATGCCTGCCTGCCACACAGACTTCTGGCTCAGACCGTGAAACATGCCGCATCATCCAGTATGCACTGGTGGCCACGGATGACACGGGGCGCGAGTGTGGCACGTTGTCAAGCTACATGATGAACGACGGGCCAAGAATCTCACAGTTCAACTGCCCCGTGCACCACATCGATGAGAACTTGCTGGTGTCTCAGGGCGCTCCCAACCAGCGTGATGGAATGAAGCGCATGCTTGCGTTCCTTGACGACCAAGCCACACATGGCCCTGTGGTGCTGGTTGCACACAACGGCTTCTCCTTCGATTGCAAGTTCCTGCATCATACGCTCAAGCGCGTGCACCTCGCCCTTCCCACCAACGTTTCACACTTCGTCGACACGCTGCAGCTGGCCCGTGAAGCAGACTTCAGACCGTCGCCGCCCAACAAGAAGCTCGGCACCCTGAACCACCGAGTAACAGGGCGAGACATCACGAACGCACACGACGCGCTCGCAGATGCCAGAGCTGTGGCTACCGTGCTGTTCCAGCTCCCGGAGCTACGCGTCGCTGTCGTTCGACGAAGCTGCCGGTCGAACGCGCAAGTGGTGGAAGAAGGTGCTGTGGTACGTGATGGACGCCATGGTCTGCAACGCCAACGCCATCAACAACCAGCTCCACGACGGCACGACCTCGCGACGCGATTTTGTTTTTGGAGATGCTCGAGGAGCTCGGCGATCACCTCGCCGCTCCGACCCCAACTACGCACGGCGAGCGCACGGAGACCGTTGCACACTTGCCTGTGCTACGGAACAAGCGCGTACGCTGCGTCGTGTGCCGCCGTCTGACTGTGTACGAGTGCAGTGGCTCCAGCTGTCCGCCCGGCACCCGGCTGTGCCTCAATCGCGGTGGTCGCACTTGTTTAGCCGATTATCACCGGAATCCATCGCAGTTTCAGCGCGCCAAGCGAGCACGAGACGGCCTGGTGTCTCCTGTGACGCATAGCGTCAGGCAGCGGCGCTAACACACATCCTATTCACGAATACGTCCGTGCGGTGATGCAGGGGTTGGTGCGAGGGTGCGCGCAGCTGGCATATCAATTTTGATACACCTCAAGCAAATAGTGCGGGGGACAAGAACTGCGATCGCTTCTTTGCAAGGCGAGTGTGTGCATTGGGAAGGCACGGGTGGCCAGCCAGCGTGCAAAACTGAGTGGGTACGGCTGTGTTAGCTGGAGGGAGCACTTAAAACTTTTGCACATCTACAGGAGCATGTCAAGAGTGATACCGGTGTCATATCGCTTCTTTGATTTGGCAGATGGTACGCGCGCTGCCTCCAGCGGGTGGACACATCATTGGTATCACTCGCTGAGGGCCGCAACGCTTCCAAACATGGCTCCCATTTTCCCCAGCAGAGGCGCGCGGGGGGGCATGAGAAACACGCGGAACGTTACTCCACAGCCTGCTCGCCGCTGGCTCCTTGCGAAAGGGACGTATCCATCGTTGCACTGGTATCAGGCGTGTCGACAGCGCCAGTGCCACCAAGGCTACCAGAGGCTTCGACAGGAGAAGCAGAGGGGGTATCAAGAGCAGGTTTCGGTGACGGCTTTCGCGCCATCTTCCGGGCGCGCTTTCGTGCCGCTGTAAGCAGCTTTGCCGCGCGGCGCGGGCTATCCAAAACATGGAACAAAGCACAAGGGTGAGGAAATGGACATAGGAGGTGCCAATCACATGGTGGGAAGGCAGGCTGCGCGAGCGAAGGACCTACCGCTTCTTGAGGTGCTCCGTGGCACGTGAAGACACACGCACGTGGCGCAGGGACTGCACCGTGGACCGCACACGTTCAAGCACGAAACTCGTCCCATCAAAAACCAGGACACAGTCAGCAGCTGTGGCTTCCGCATTCGTGCCACGAAATACAACCGGTTCCGTGGCGTCCTGCCAGTAGGATTGGCACGTGCACGTCAACACGCAGACAACACCTCTCCACGACCCACGCAGCCCAAACCATCTCTCACCGTTTTGTTTCCATACTTGACTTCCACTTGGGAATCCGCATCGACGGCAACGGAAGCAGGGACGCGGGCGTCAATGGTAGCAGGCCGGAAATCATCTGGCCCCACAAGGCGGCGTGAGCGCACACCGTTTTCGCCACGCGCAACAACCACCACCGCCAGCAATGCAACCACGCAGCAGACGAACAACGAATCAAGCACAATGGATTTGCCTCGTAGGGTCGCGTGAACGACTCTCCTAGCCGGACAGGGTACGTGGTGTCAGGGCACGGACACGGCATCCTAACTGGGGCGCTGCCAGCGTCCGTGGACGAAGCCCCAGTGCCCCCTGCCACTGAGCCCACCCCACCACCCCCACGCCTGGTGGCGTTGCGACCTCTTGTTCTAGCAACTGCAAGGGTCGAGACGCCGACCCCCGTTTGAGACTGCTGCATGTCACCAACCCAGCACCATGGCCACGCTCGCCTTGAGACGCTGATGACAGCAAGAACATGCATTGCTGTGTGAATGTCATGTCATCTTCGCACACATGCTGACCCCACGGCGTGCGACACACACACAGGCCGGCTAGTCGAGAGTGGTGTGGTTGGACAGGCTTGGCCGGCTCTGGTGTGGGTTTCCGTGTAGTAACGAAAGGCAGCATGTCGGCGCCCGGCAATGGTGCGGCTGTGGAGATCAAGAGCGACAAGGACGGGTTCGCTATGCCTCCTCCGCCACCAAGCAGAGACACCACAGCTGCCACGAAGCCGAAAAAGAAGTCCAAGAAGAAGAAAAGCAAAGCTTTCACGCCCCCACGATGGTACGGTGGCAGCTGCACACATATGTAATGTTGGCGACATGGGAAAAACCCTTCTTCTTTGGATGATTGTGGGCATCGACGGCTTGGGCCATCCTGCTCGCCCGACTGACTGTGCAAGCATGTTGGTGCCGTGTGTGTGTCGTGCCGTGTGCCAGGGCGTCCATGCCAAAGGGTCTCGCCAAGGGCGCCAAACTGGAGGTGCTCGATGTAGATGGTGAAGTGTTGCGTACCATACTGCTGGGCGAGCGGGCAGCGACCACCATCGGCCGCAACGCCGAGATGTCAGATGAACTGCTGGATCACCCTGCAGCCTCGCGACGCCATGTTGCTGTCATGTACAAGGGCGCAGAGCGGCAGTTTTACGTGCGTTGCATCCATCCACTAGCAACGTCTTGTGTTGGGAGATTTGTGTGGTGTAACTCATGTTCTGTGGCTGTGGTGTTTGTGGGGGGGAAAACAGGTCATGGACTTGGGTTCTGCGAACGGGACCTTTCTGAATGGAATGCCGTTGTCTGCCAACATCAGCAAGCCACTGGAGCGTACGTCTCTCACCAATTGGTCGAGTTGTTTTATCTCTCCTCAAACGGCACCCCTGACATGCTTGCCGTGTGCTTGCTTCGTCCCATGCGATGCGCAGCTCGCGACGTACTCTCGTTTGGTGGGGACATCGATGTCCGCTTCCGCCTGGTGATGGTTGCCATTCCGAAGGTTCTGCCGGCTCGCACGCCGTCATCGCGAGCTTCGATGTCTAGTGATGATGGCCTCGAGGTCATGACGCCAGACCAACTGCGCGAGGCGTTGCCCACCTCCTTTGGCGGCGGTGTGGCCTCCAAGCAAGAAACGCGCGGCACGAAACGCGCGCGCTCAGCTGCAGATCTCCACGTCCAAAACAAGCGCTCACTTGGGAGCACTACTGTGAAGCGAGCGGTGCGTGTCTTTTGCGGGCGGGGGCTGTGCCCGTTTGCTGGTTCTTTTTCTTTTGTGTGTTTTTTGTTTGTTGTGCCTGGCCTCTGATGGATGGGGTTTTGCAGCGCAAAGACGGTGATGCAAGCGATAGTGACGATGACGATGAGGTTGGTCCTCAGCCGACCGCCGGTGCTGGTTCCGGTGCAGGTGCTGGTGCTGGTGCTGGTGCCGGTGCAGGTGCAGGTGTCGTTGAAGACGACACAGCTCAGCAATTGGAAGCTGCAGCGGAGAAGTTGCAGTTGCCAATTAGCCATGAGATTTTGCTCAAAGGCCACACCAAGGTTCGGAAGCTATGGGGACGAGGCTGTTGCAGCCCAGCGTTTCCCCTCACCCTTGTTTTTGTATGTTTCCCAACACAGACTGTAACAGCGCTGGCGTTTGATCCGAAGGGCTCGCGCATGGTGACAGGGTCCAACGACTACGTCGTCCGCATGTACGATTTTGGTGGAATGGATCGTACCCGACGAGCCTTCCGTACTGTGACGCCTGAGGATGGCTACGGTGTCGTGTCGCTCGACTGGTCGCCCACTGGTTCCCATTTTGTGGTTGCCACCGGCTCCACCAAGGTCAAGGTGTTTGACAGGGATGGCGCTGCGGTCATCACCACAATGCGTGGGGACATGTACCTGCATGATCCACGCCGCACGCCAGGACATACGCACCCCAACACGGGTGCACAGTGGCACCCCCGCGATAAGAACGTTCGTTGTGAGAGAGAGAGAGAGAACGGAGTGGGGTGGAGTGTGTTTGGGGGGTGCTTGGTCACGGTGCCTCACAGTCGTGATCGGTTGGGGGTTGTTGGGGGTTGTTGTTGTGGGGTGATGGACACACGCAGAGGATCATGTCGTACTCTTCCGATGGCACCGTTCGATTGTGGGACTTGAACGGCAAAACAACCTTCAAAGAGTTGCGAACGGAGACAGTCATCTGGGTCAAGAATAAGAAGAAGCTCCGCACTCGCATCACGGCGGGGCGGTTCAACAAGAAAGGAAAATCTGTGTTTGTTGTCGAGGAGGTGCGTCTGCTTCGTTGGATGCTTCTTTGCCATTGTGCGTTGTGTGTTGTGTTGGAGTGGAAGGCCTCATGTCGTGGTGGTGGCACACATTGATGCGTTGCGTGCAGTCCGGCTCGCTTCAATGGTTTGACATTCGGACACGGGCCACATACCACCGCCCCGATGGGATGATTGACGATGCACACACGCAAGGTGGTGCATCATCGTTGACGCTGTCGCCGGATAACCGCACCATGGTATCACGTGGGAAGCTTGACGACACAATGAAAGTGTGGGATTCCCGTAAGTGCTCTGAAGCCGTAATGACGTTCACCGGGTTGCCCAACCTCTACGACACCACTGGCGTGGCCTTTCGTCCCGACGGACGCCTGCTGGTGCGTGCAACGCACCGACGTCGTTTTTTGCAACACCCCATTCCCCGGCACCCCATGTCCAGTCACATGCTCCAGTCTCTGCGTGTTGGATTGATGTGCCGTGCCGTGTCCCTCACCGTGCCCCTCGTCCTTCGTCTTTGCGGTCCAGATGACGGGCCCGGGTGTCCCTGTCAACAAAGGCGCAGGCAAGGTGCTGGTGTTTGACCTGAAAGAGGCAGCGGAGGGTGACATGGAGCCTGTGTACGAGATCACAGCCGCGGAGCGTGCGTCCGCTGTGTGCATGTTCTGGCACCCCAACATTCAACAAATTGCGGTGCGTGTCACTGGTCTCGTCTGGCCTGGTATGGTGGTGATGTGATCGCCGGGTCTGTTGATGCGGCGTGGTCTGCTCGCTACGTTTCGTAGACGGCACTGCCGCCGCGTTGTTCTGTGTTCCGTTCCATTGTCTCACCCTCCCCTCCGCTGTATTCCACGGCCGCATGCCTTCCCTCCCCACAGGTTGGTTGCGCCGACGGAGGCACGCGCCTTCTGTACGATCCCCGCAAGAGCAAGAACGGTGCTCTGATCAGCGCTTCTCGTGCTCCCAAGCGCCGCGAGCTGTCCGACTACATCCGACCCACCCAGATCCACAACCCGAACGCCCTGCCCATGTATCGCGAAGACATCACGGGGCGCCAGGCCGAAATCGCACGACGAAAGGACCCGGTGCTGACAAAGAAACCAGACATGGGCTCAGCGGGGCCACGTGCACGCCACAAGATGAAGACCACCAGCTTTGCACAGTTTCTGCGCAAGAGCAAGCAGGACAACAAGCACCTGGGTGAGACCGTGTGGATGTGCTGCTGCGCCTTCCCAGGCTGTTCGTGTAACTGGTTGCGATGCGTGTGTGCGTGGGGGTTGGTGTTCAATGCAACAATGCAGAGGAAGACCCCCGGGAAGCCCTGCTTCGGTACGCACAGCGTGCTGCAGACAAGCCACAGTGGGTCGACGTTGCGTACACGGAAACGCAACCAGAGACCGTGTTCACCACCAAGACGTTGGAGGAGGAACAGGAAGCGGAAAAGAACCGAGGACAAGAGGACGTCGACGCCATGTAGTGTCACTCCCAGCTGGTTCTTTGTCGTGGTTGGGACGGAGGCCGTGGCGTGGCTGTGCTGTACACCGTGGCTGCACGTGCGTGTGAGATGTGTGGGCGGTGTGAAAAATGCGGAAGCCAATAACAATAGAATTGTGAAACACAACGCGATCATGTGATGTTGTGCAACAACACTACGTTGACAGCCCCAATCTCAGGCGCGCACGACCAAAGGTTGGTTGATATACGCGCCGTCATGACTTGATGGTACGGTGTCCATGCAAGGGAGGGGCGTACTGGTAGTGGAGGGTGGGCCCTAGCGGCTGCATGAGAGAGGTGACTCGCACACAGCCTACGAAGATCACGTTACCGACAACTCCAGGTCCTTTGCCCTCGGGCGAGAATAGAAGCTGTCCAGCAGTTCCTTTGTGTGGGGGGTGACGAGGTGTGGTGGCACAACTACGTCTGCAACGCAATGGAACTTCACTCAGCACAAGGACAACTCCGTCGCGTACATGGTACCCACACACCAAAGCACACAAACACACGTACCAGATGGGTCATCGAACGGAGAGCCCACCGCGTGGAGCAGCAACTTCACTCCACTGAAATCACCATCTTCGGCCATCTGCACGAACATCACACAACAAAGCACGCCGCGTCACGGCGGCCACAGCGCATAGAACGCACAGCGCTACGCACGTCGATGACGCGCTGGCACACATGGTTGCGAAGAACCACGGCAGGGTTTGATTCACGCATCATCTGTGCGCGGAAGGCCTTCCACTCATCCAGCTCCTTTCGGGAAACCGCGACTTGTGCATGTTCTGACTGTGTGGCCGTGGTTGTGGCTGTGGTTGTGGCTGTGGCTGTGGCTGTGGCTGTGGCTGTGGCTGTGGCTGTGGCTACGCTCGCACCGGCACCGGCACCGGCACCGGCACCGACACCGACACCGACACCAGAACCAACACCGGCGACTCGGTCCGTCGAGCCTTCACTTGCGTCCACACCGCTGGTCCCAGGCATGGGTGAACCGTACCCCGCTTCAGCTGCGCCACAACGCGTCGCTTTCCAAGCATGATAGTCCAGCCGAAGACGAGCTGCGTACTCCTTGGTCCATTTTGACCAGCTCTTTTCGTCCCGATCCGCCTTTGCAGACTTGGACATGGCGATGTGAGTCTGTGCGTGGCGTGGCAGATGCACGAGCAAAACCGGTGAACGAAGGAAACACTTGCTGCGTGCCCCCAACGAAAGGACGCACGCGGTACTTGTTGGTGAGGTGAATCTCCTTCACAATCTTGTCCGCCATGTGCTGAAACCGCGACTCGGGGTTCATCATGAGATCACGCGCCATCATCTGAAGGGTCGCTGCTTCAATGGAAGGTTTGAACGCCACTGCTCGCTCCGCCGGCGACGGGAGCGTATCCAAAAAACCGTCCAGCCAGTCTTCACGCGTATCCACCAGTCCGTCGATCACAGGTGCTGGCTCTTCCGCTGGTGACGCAACAGCGTCAGCCGCGGAAGCAGGTACGTCAAGGGTGAGAGATGCAAGACTCCTGTGTCGACGCAAGTACGCACACGAAGGCAGCGGCCGGTGAGAAAATCGTGTGAGTTCGTGGTGCGCCTCACAGCATCTGGGGCGCAGCAGCATGGGCATGGCACTGAGACCTCACCTGAACGTGTGCGTGAAGTCAGCGCCGGATGCGTCCATGGCCTCCACCAACGCCTTGACCAGCTCGGGATCGTCCGGTTGCGGGACAAGCAGCCCAAGCTGAAACGAAACAACCACAAGGCAGAGGCAACGCAGGTGGCAACACGGGTGATGATCTCAGCACTCAGCGCCTGCGCCACGGATGAACGACGAACACAACGCAACGCACCTTGCGGCGCATGCCGTCATCGTACGCCTTTTTGTACGAAGCATCAAAGCTGGCGTTCAACACAGACTGCTTGTCCGTGGACTTGGGAAGCACCGGTTGGAACATGTCAAACAGGCGCTCGCAATTCCAACGGCACATCTTTGGCTGGTTTTCGTAGGAATACCGGGCTCCATTGTCTGACGCGTTGCAGACGAAGCTCGAGTCGAAGGCGTCCATAAACCCGAAGGGCCCATAGTCGATGGTGTCGCCAAGAATGCTCATGTTGTCGGTGTTCAGCACACTGCAGCAGGCACACAGAGACGCGTCAGGCAACAACGCACGCGACGCGCCAAGCACGATGGCAGGCATGTGCCCCGGAGTGCAGACCGCACCACTGATGCGTACCCGTGGCAAAACCCGACGCACTGCCACTTGGCGACCAAGGCACCCGTTCGGCGCGCAATTTCGGTGAACAAGGCTGAACGGCGAGGCAACAGCGGCGTAAGCAAGGGCGGCACCACACACACACAGCAGGTCACGGCACACCACACAATCCACGCACCCAAGTTGCGCTCGAGGTTGCTGTTGCCTTCGCCAAACCTGGCACAGATGCTTGGGAAAAACTGTGCCACGCGCTCCACGAGCGCATGACGCAGCGCATCATTGCCAGGTGAGGGCCCAGTTCGACCGGTCACTTCGTCCTCGCCTTTGAAAATCTCGAACGACCCAAACCTGCAACATGCATGCCGGCACGAGTAAAACACAGGCCCACGTCCCCGTTGCAAGCCGGGTCCAACAAGGCGCCGCACGGTACCGCAGAAAAGACGGGCTCACACGCAGCACGATAGAGCATCGCTCGTCGCGTGGTTGGCCGTTGTAGAACTGGTCACGACTCACAGTTGAGTCACTCGTGATCAACGCTCCAGCACGTGTGGTGGGGATCCCCAAAGCATGCATCGCCTGCAACACAGTGATGCGACGTTAGCACGAAAATATAACCGAAGGGTGCGTCACGAACACACAGACGCACACACGCGCACGCTGCTAAGTCTCGTATTGGCACCGTACCTCGCTGCACAAAAACTCTCGAATGCTGGACCTGAGCACCTTGCGACCATCGCTGCCGCGCGAAAAAGGCGTGGGCCCACTGCCTTTTGTTTGAAGCTGCCACCGCTCGCCCGTGACAGGATGTTGTGCCTCCCCCAGCAAAATCGCTGCACCGTCTCCAAGTTGACCGGAAAAATACCCGAACTGCAACCATGGTGCCCCACATGTGACGAAGGGGCGTGGGGAGAGAAGAAACGTACTCAAAGCACAAACAATAACAAGGCACCCACAAGCAGCCACACCTGGTGTCCGCAATACACATGCCCAACCGGGACGCTCCCTGGAATCGCAAGGTTGCCGGCAATGCGCTTGGCAAACTCTGGAGTCGTTGCAGCTGCCGCATCCAGGCCAAATAGCGCCAAGGCAGACGGAGAAGCAGCAACTAACACAGGGTTCCTGACAGGTGTTGGCTTCACCGACGCAAAAATGGAGCCAGGAACCTGTGTACCGTGTTTGGGATAACAAAACCGCGTGTCTCAGTGACGAGCGCAACCAGGGCAACGCCCAGCTTCACCTCACAGCACCGCAACTGCAGTATGATCGATTGCAACAGGTTCCACGTTGTCGACTCCACCAGCGCCATCACATCATGCACGAACCTGGCGCGGCTTGTTGGGGCCATCATTCACCGGCAGTGCCAGGTACGTGTTGACGAACTTCAGCTCCTCCATGGTCATGCAAGGGTTTCGCGTGCCCAGCACGTCTTCTGCAGATCTCAACGGCACCCCATCAAGTTCTTCCCTTGCCTGTGCAGGTGATGATGAACCCGCATCTGTCGCGGCCATGGCTACGACCAATCAGAACACACACTGGCACTGCTAGTGCTGCGCAGTGCGCCAAGGCAAAAGCCGTCGTACATTTTCAATTGTCATAACAAATGTTAGATTTGAGGATAGCTAGGGCAGTTTAGTTAGTAGCGTGGCAATGGCGGAACGGTACTGTTCCGCCTGACTTGAAGACTCACACCAATTGCTTGGATTAAGCCCCCGCGCCTCCACGTGCCC
>Ga0213833_1003071_pt1 | contig 10407 bp, 5 predicted proteins | sample SWATP21_FD_160575 | JGI IMG/M metagenome (GOLD analysis project Ga0213833, IMG submission 160575) | Coastal seawater microbial communities from Marineland, Florida, United States - SWA TP2 #1 | ecosystem: Environmental > Aquatic > Marine > Coastal | place: USA: Florida | collected 2016-08-14
GATGATGTGTTGGCACTTAAGGATGCTGTTGCTACGTATCTAAGGCACCGTGGTTCTTTGCAACTCACAGAAGTCGCAGAGCAAAGGTTGGAAGAATTGAAGGCCAAACTTTCGCAGGACAAAGAGAGAAGGGGACCCTTTTTTCAGCCGTATACAGGCGGAGATCCCCAGGAGTCTGAACTCGGTACAACCATTCGGAGCCTTTTTTCGGAGTGTGAGTTTGCCTTTTTACAAGGGTTACATCAATGGTCCGAAAATCCGAGAGCACACAAAGGCTTACAGACTTGTCTGGAATGGATGTGTTCTTACGAATTGCGCATACAACATATCGAAAGTGCTGAAGCCATTCTCAAACGAATCGATGTACCGCCTCCAGAGCTTTTAGAAGAACTTTCCACTGTCAAAGCCCTTATCAAAGAGCGCCAAAAGCTTCAATTTGAACAGGCGGCTGAGATCAGTGCCACGGCTCGGCGCACAGTGATTTTCTCTGGTGGTGTTTTACTGAGCCTGACTTGCTTTTTGGTGCATTTTTTACGGATATCCGGTGTGTACAATCCTGGTCACGAAGGGTTTTGGATTGCTCAGCTCGTTTCTTTGGGATTCCTGGCGTGCATGGGTGTGGTTTTTCGTTCGGCTTTGTTCAAGAACAATTACAATCGGCAGATGTACATGCTCTTGATATTTGCCATTTGCGGCATTGCTATTATGAGGATATTTTACATCATCCTGGGGCTTTCTTTGGCCCAAGCTGCGACTTTGGACTTCCTTGCCATTTACTGTTATGCCGGTGCAGTCGCCATCCTGGTGGATAAGAGAATGGGAGTCATGGCCTTAGGTTATCTGCTGATGGCGATTGCTATTTGGGTTTGGCCCAAAGGATTGTTTGTCTTTTCGGGAATCGCCCATGGTGTCGCAGCGATGAACATTGGCCACACTTGGAAATTCGACCAAGAGTACACCCCAGAGAAGCCCATTTAATTCCTGTCCTGGAATGAACTTGATGATGACGCTCTGGCCTTTTGCAAGGTTGGAAGAACATTCCCCAAGAGTATGAGCATATCGTCGGCAAAACGTTTGGGAGAAAAGCGTGAAATGATCTCCTTTCTCATGTGTAGAGGGAGTCGATTGGGTCCTTGTTCCCAGATCCGTTCCAATTCATACGACATGGCTTGTACATCATTTGAGCGAACCAGGGAGCCATAATCTGGGTGGTGTAAGTCAAGAACACCTCCCACACCTGTCGCCAGGAAGGGAACGCCTGATGCCAATCCTTCGATAAGAGCCATGGGGATGGCTTCACTCTGGGAGCAGAGTGCCACCAGATCTGCAATTCCGTACAATTCATGCATGTTTTTGCAGTATCCCAAGAAGCGGATGTATTGAGCAATTCCCAACGATTCGGCTTCTTGTTCCAGTTGTTTTCTCAGGGTGCCTTCGCCTGCAAATAAGCAGGTCAAATCCTCTGGGGAGATGGGCTGGGACTTCAGTTCTTGTCGCTTTATCATCATAGAAAGCGCACGGAGAAACATGCTGTGGTTTTTGACAGGTTCCAACCTTGCTGGGATCAGCACATGGAAAGTCTTGGGGTTCAGGTCGTACTGTTGATAGGTGGCCTGGGTATTTTGCGGTGTCAACATGGGTTGTAGATCGCAGCCTATTTCGAAACAAGAGAACTTTTGGGCTTCTGCGATGCGGTAGTGGTAAACGAGATCATCGTGAAGCGTCTTGGATACTGCGATATAGCGCTGAGTGAAACGGGCAAGGGCACGCTCTATCTGTAGAAAGATGGAGGCCTTCCAATCCGAAAAGTGTCCCTTTAAGACATGGCCGTGGAAAATGTGTATCGTATAAGGTGAATGAGACAATTTACTCGCAATACGTCCGATGCCACCAGCTTTAGAGCCTGTGGTAAGAATGACTTTTGGTGCCAGACGACGTATCAATTTTGTGAGATCCTTTAGAGCTTGAAGATCACTTAAGGGGCTCAAGGTTCTACGTAGGGAGGGCAAATGAATGAAATTGAGTTCTCGGAGTTCGCTTTCTCGGAATTGAATACCTTCTTCGGAGGGTTCTGGAGTCCCGGCTACGACGCACACTCGAAGTCCTTTTTGTTGGAGTGCTTCCACAAGATCTTGAGTGACTTTCCCTGGGCCTCCACGTAACATCCTCGTATGAATAAACATCACATCGCAATTTTGTTCAAAAGGGAGTTCCATCTGCTTTTTCCTGTAGTTTTTCGGGGTTTATATCTTCTTCTCTGCTTCAACAACTTCCCGAAATGCAATACGCGCAATTGTCCCTGCTCAAGAACCATTGTCCCAAAGTATGCAAGTTCGTGTGGGTCAAGTTGTTGTGGCTTTCGATACAGGTGCACCTGCTCTCTTTTTGTGAATTGCTAGCCAGACATTTTACCTTTACTTGTGTTTCTTTCCGAAAATATCACAGGGAAAATGAAAAAATTACCCCAGAGAGTAGATTCTTGTAAGCAACTTGAGTCATCATCTTGACTTGGAGATACAATAGGTGTCCCAGATGCAGCCATTTTTAGGAGCTGGTATTTCGGAGACATAACCGCTCAATACATCAAGGAAGGAGTCTCATGCAAAACAGCGAGCCATTCAAAGATCATTTTTCACACCATGCTTCTCTGTATGCGAAATATCGTCCGCAATACCCTGAACAGCTATACGACTTTTTGTTTTCCCTCAGTCCCAATAAAGGGTTGGCCTGGGATTGTGGAACGGGTAATGGACAGGCTGCCATTGCACTGTCTGAACAGTTTAGTAAGGTCATTGCTACCGATGCGAGTCAACAGCAAATTGAGCAAGCACCCTCACATCCCAGGGTCACTTTTCGGACTGCCCCCGCTGAATTATCAGGTATCGATGCCAAAACAGTAAATCTCACAACGGTAGCCACAGCCGCCCATTGGTTTGAGCATGATGCCTTTCACGCAGAAGTGCGACGGGTCTCCTGCCCCGATGCTCATATTGCCGTTTGGTCGTATGAATTAACGCATGTTTGTGAAGCTGTTGACCCCATCATTGAAAATTATTACCGCAATGTGCTGAGAGAATTTTGGCCCGAGGAAACAAAGCTTGTTCGAAACCAATACCGAGATTTGCCTTTTCCATTCGAAGAAATCGAACCACCTAAGTTGAGTATCAAAGCCAATTGGACCTTGAAAGATTTGCTTGCATACCACAGCACTTGGTCCGCCACCCAAAAAGCATTGCGCAAATATGGAAATAGAATTCTGAGTACTTTTGAAAGTGAACTGGCCAGTGTATGGGGAGATCCCAATCAGACAAAACAGATTTGCTGGCCGCTGATGCTCCGGGTAGGAAAAGTCTCAAGCTAAAAACCATATCCCTAAATTCACCGTGAGTCGACAGGAAGATCATCCCCATATAAAGGATAATTTTCTGGTCGTGTCCTTTTATCTTTTTTCATCCACACCACTTATTAAAATCATTTTTCCTTTTATCTTTTAGGGAACTGTTTGATTTCTATGACCTCTCTTTGCCCATGAGCGGCTCAAGGACTGCACCAAAATGACGTGTATTGTAATTTGTCTTTGGGTCGATGCTATACTATTTGCATCGAGTTTAACATTTGGCGGTTGTTTTCTTTCAGATAAAGTACAAGGGGATCTGGAAGAGCCAAAACTCTAAGAAAACCGAAGAAGCGGTATTCATTTTAAGAGGTGGGTGAGCATGCTCGTAGGTCGAGAGTTATTAAAACGGTTCAAAGCCATCACCAATATGAATCCAGAAGGTGCGGCAGAATTCATCATGATGGTGGAAGAAGTTCGCACCCAAGATCTGATCAAGATGTTGGAGATTTTGTGCAATAAGAAATTCACTCGTTCGCTTAGAGATCACCAGATCCGTTGTGGTATCTTTGCGCAGTTGGCGAAGCGTTCAGGAGATCGGGCGCTGTTTGTACCATTTGTGCGGGCTATCAAGGTGGCTGATTCCAGGCTGAGGGCTGTATTGTTGGATCTCCTTCCCAGGGTCAACAATGCCGAAGGTCACGGCGAATTGGTCTCTATGTTGCGTTCTCAGGACCAGCAACACAGGAAGATCGCTGTCCAAACGCTGAGTCAGTTGGGAGGGCGCGCAGTCAGAGGCCAATTGGATCGGATGCTTCAAGAGCCGAATTTTGATGGTATCGAAGAAACCATTGAAGTTTTGTTTCAGATCTCTGGTCCTCACGCGGTCTCTTCACTAAATGCTATCCTTACCAAAGGCAAGCCTCAACTCAAGATCTACGTTTTACGGTATCTTTCCAATCGTAAATTGATGGAAAAGAGTCTGCAAATGGCATCCCGCTCCATTGAGCGGCTTTTCTCAGATCCTTCTGAAAAGGTCGTGCAGCATGCCATTTCCGGATACGCCCAGATCGCTACAGAAGACCAGTATATCGACAAGATGGGGATTTTTTTTCAATCTTCTAAATTGTCTTTGGCCAGAGCTGCGCTTCGTGGGCTGAAGCATTTTCGCAGCCCTGCTGTCCTTGGGCTCTTGGAACGAAAACTGCGAGCTGGTCCTGAGCGAACCAGTCTGATGGTTCTTGAAGTGCTCGAGGAAATTGGGGACGAAGGGATCTTAGGTGTGCTGGTTGCGGCATTGGGACATCGAAGCATCTCCTTACGTTCTCGCGCACAACAGATCCTGACCCGTCTGGGACAGGCCCAGAAGATCGATTTGACGCGTGCCGTGATCTGGTTGTTGCGTAGCCGTGATGTCAATGTCCGTCGCACTGCTGTGGAACTTGCCAAATCTGTGCCTGATCCCGTTGGGGACTTTTGGCCAAAGATGTTGGCTTTTTTGCACGATGAAGATTGGTGGGTTCGTGAACGTATCATCGATGCTTTGATGGAGATGGCCGGGCGAAAATTAACCCGATATATCGTGGCTTATCTTCAAGATGCTTCAGATGTCATCCGCCGTTTTGCTGTGGATGTCTTGATTCGTCTCAATGATCCCAATGCTATCGGTGCCTTGGTCCGCTCTGCCCAAACTGACCCAGATTGGTGGGTTCGCGAAAAGGCCATTGAGGCCCTTGGTGTCTTGGGAAGACAGGATGTGATTCCTTATATCCTGGAGATCATGCATAAAGAAGTGGATCTCCAATGGAGTTGTGTTCAGGCACTGGAAACGCTGAATGCACGGTCCACCGCTCCTTATATCGCGAACCTTCTCAATTCTCCGTCCACAGATATCCAATTGAGTGCGCTCCAATGTTTGGCCCATTTTCAAGCCATCGATCAGGCACCGGCTGTGATGAAACTCCTCCAGTCTCAAGATCCTGAGATCCGTCTGGAAGCACAAAATTTACTTCGCAACTGGGAGATCCGAATGGCCCATGGTATCGATGCATACGGCGGTGCCAATCTTTCCCCTTTGGATCGGATTTTGATGGCTGCTCGTCAGATCGAAGGTCAGGACTTGATCCTTGCGCCCAATAAAAAGATCTTTGTCAAGCGCATGGGACAAATTGTGCCATTGTCAGAGCAGATCCTTTCTGATGAAGAGATCCGTGCGTTACTTATGCCGCATCTCACCGTGGCACAACTTGAACAATTAGAAAAACTTGAAGACATCGATTTGTCTTATGAAATCAAAGACAAAGGGATGCGCTTTCGCGCTAACATATTCCAGCAATTTGGTGGATTGTCTGCGGTTTTTCGGGTCATTGAAGGGAAGTTGGCCAACTTTGAATCACTGGGTTTGCCACCCATCGTTCGACAATTTGGTGATCTCAAGAATGGTCTTGTGGTGGTGGGAGGACCGACTGGCTCGGGAAAATCCACCACACTGGCTGCGCTCATGGATTATATTAATCGAACGTCAGAGCGTCATATTATCAGCATGGAAGACCCCATTGAGGTGGTACACAATTCTCAAAGAAGTCTGGTCAACCAGCGTGAGATTGGTACCCACACCCGTTCTTTCGAGAATGCGCTACGCTCGACACTTCGACAGGATCCAGATGTGATCTTGATTGGAGAGATGCGCGATCTGGCAACTATCTCCTTTGGTATTACGGTTGCAGAGACTGGTCACCTGGTCTTTGGAACCTTGCATACCGTGTCTGCTGATACCACAGTAGATCGTCTCTTGGGCGTGTTTCCGCCTGGACAACGCGAGCAGATCCGTTCGATGCTTTCGCAAAACTTGCGGGCGGTGGTGTGTCAGTATCTCCTCAAACGCAAAGATGCCCCTGGAAGGATCATGGCCAGTGAGGTGATGATCAACAATGAAGCCATCTCCAACTTGATCCGAAAGGGCAAGCAGTACCAGATCCCTTCTATTGTGGCGACCAGCCGAGAACAGGGGATGCAGCAGATGGATCAAGATTTAATGCGCTTGTACCAGGCAGGTCGTGTCAGTGCCTCCGAGGTGTATATGAAGGCCCGAAACAAAAAAGATTTTGAAGATTTGATGCAACAAGAGCAAGAAGAAGCAGCTCGAGGTCAAGGTGTTATTCTTGGGCGGATAGAGCATTGAAAAGATGGCTTTTAGAGATGCTAAAAAGAAAAGTTTGGCATTGTTGTGTACAAAAAACAGACCATCCAGAGCAGCGATGGGTCTACTCTGTAGATGAGAACATAAGCTAGCAGGTGTACAATGGCCAGAATCCATTCGTTCTTGCGTCTTGTTGTGGAGCAACAGGCCAGTGACCTCCATTTTCACGCGGGTAAAGTGCCGATCATTCGATACCAGGGTGACCTGATCAAATTGCCTTTTCGGATTTTGTCCAAGTTGGAAACACGTCGGTTTTTGTATGAAATGATGACCGATGAACAACGAGAGGCCCTGGAACAAGATCAAGAAGTCGACTTTGTGTACGTTTTAGAAGGTGTTGGACGATTTCGTGCAAATGTCTTTGTGCAGCATCATGGTTTGGGAGCTGTCTTTCGTGTTATCCCTTATGATCTTCCCACACTAGACGATCTGTTTATGCCCAATGCAGTGAAAAAACTAACCCGTCTGCAAAATGGTCTGGTGTTGGTGACAGGCCCCACTGGATCAGGGAAATCAACGACCATGGCTGCCATGGTTCATGAGATCAATTGTACGAGTTCTCGCCATATCATCTCTATCGAAGATCCCATCGAATTCATTCACCGTCCTGTGATGGGGACCATCACCCAAAGACAGGTCGGGAAGCATGCCAAGAGTTTCGAATCAGCTCTGCGTAGCGCGCTTCGAGAATCGCCTGATGTTCTTGTCGTAGGCGAGATGCGCGATTTGGAAACGGTGTCTTTGGCATTGATGGCAGCAGAAACGGGCGTGTTGGTACTGGGAACCCTGCACACGAACTCTGCGGCCAAAGCCATTCACCGGATCATGGACGTGATCCCGCCAGAAGGGCGTGAACAGGTACAGGGCGTCTTGAGTATCCTATTGCAAGGGGTGTTGGCTCAGCGGCTGTGTAAGCGCAGTGATGAAGATGGCCGTATCGCTATTCTGGAAGTTCTCTTGCACAATTATGCGGTTGCCAATATGATCCGCGAAGATAAGATACACCTTTTGGACAGCTACTTGAAATCGGCCAACCCCGATGAAACTGGTATGCAAAGTTTTGATCGTTGTTTGTATCAGCACATCATTGAGGAGTTCATTTCTTTAGAAGAGGCTACGGGTTTGGCTGATGATCCTCGTGGATTACAAGGGTTGGTATTGCAGCATCGTCAATCGATACGATAATGTAAAGAGAGAACAAGAGGGGAGTCATCCACGGTGCTGTTTGTCGGTGCCATAACCAAAGAAGTTTAAGAAACATGCGACCATCAGAAAAAGCCAAGATCATCGAACATGCCCGAGCGCTTGCTAAGCAAGGCCGGTTGAAGGCAGCCCATCAGATGTTGCACAAGATCGGTGCTATCCCAGAGCTGGTTGAGCTGCTCCAACACCATGGTCAGGCCTTTCAAGCTGCACGTATCCTGTTTTCCACTCTGGGTATCAAGCATCCTCGTGAGATCCCAACACTTCCTGAACATGTCAAACAGCGGGCTGTTCAAGTTGCAGAGTTGTTTGAACGAGCGGGTTGTCCAAAGGAAGCTGCAGAGGTTTGGTTGGGTCTTGGACGTAAAGAACATGTAAAACAGATGTTGGCAGTGCGCATTCAGCAAGTCCAATTCTCCTCTCCACAAGCACCTGGGTATCGACAAACTTGTCTGGAGATGATCGATCTTGCCATCTTGATCAAAGAATTGTCCTTCGAATTTGATCATGCCATGGGTCCCTTCCTACGGGGTTCCATCCAAAATGAGCGAGAGGCTGAGCGCTTTTATCATCTTGGGCATTTCTATATCCAAGAGAATTTCCTCGAAAATGCCTGGGAACTCTTTGGACACCTACACAGTCAAATCCCCAGCTACCGAGATGTTGAGCAGATCTTGGCGAATTTACAGGCCAGGATCAAAGGTTCCCCTGACGCTTTTGCTCGGGTGATGGAACAAGAAGAAGCATTTCAGCGCAATTCTACTGTGCGATCTCGAGGGGGTTCTATTCCTGCACCAGTCTCTTCACTACCAGAGTTGCCAGAGCTTCCTTCTTTGCCAGAGCTACCCACTATGCCAGGCATGCCGGCAACTGGAATGCCTCAACGTCCTTCCGCAAGTCGACGTTCTTCCAGAGCGCCACAAAGCCAACAAGTCTCACGTAAGACACCAGAAGTTGACTTTCCCTTGCTGCGTGGACGATTTCAGCAGCAAGTCCAGGAACGTCCATCTCATGAACACCAAAATCCAGCACCTGCTGCTGCGCCTAGAGCGACCTTTTCATTCTCCCTTTCTGATGAGGCTTCACAATTTGTTTCTCAAGAGTCTGGGTTTCAAAATGCATTTCTTCGAGAGACAACAGCAGGGAATGCTGCACAGCATGAAACCTATACCGCAATGATAGATCACATTGTGGGCGACGAGCTAAAGGCTTTGGCGGCTGAGCCCATCCCCACTGTGCAGACTCCATCAGCTAAGCTTCAACATACAATGCCTCATGGACAGACTCCGCATCGCACTCCAGCCAGACCTGCGCGTCCTTTGCATTCCCAACCCAAAATCCAGCGTGAGCCTTCCTCTGCTCATCCCAGGGTATCGCAGAGAGCCCAGGCTGCTTCCCTTGGACATCATCCACAGCAGAGAGCCCCTGGACAACAACATCCTCAGGCGCGACAACCTATGCGACCTGTTGTGCCACCGATAGAGAACGATTTTTGGCAAGATCCAATGCAGGAATCCATGCCCCATGCGGCTGCACCAGGGGTCTCAAGACACCACACACCCATCCCTGCGCCAAGACGATCCACTCCACAACCTTCGGTGAGACAGCCTACTCCGCAGCCTGCACCAGCTCAGTCAGCCCAAAAGCCACAAACACCCATGAGGAAGTCTCGACCCCAGGATGCCAAAGAGGTGTTCGGTGTCGGGGCAGTCATCGCGGAGCGTTATCGAGTGGATGGTTTGTTGGGGGAAGGGGGAATGGCCAGCGTCTTTTTGGCATTTGATCTGGATTTGGACGAAGAGGTCGCCCTCAAAGTCTTTGATCTGGCCTCTGCAAACGAGCAAACCCTGGCTCGCTTCAAACAAGAACTCAAGTTAAGTCGCCGATTGTCCCATCCCAATATCATCCGTATTCATGATCTGGGACGTTTTCAGGATCATTATTACATCAGCATGGAGGTGCTTCGAGGCAAAGACCTTTCGGAATACATCGACAATTCTCCCGGAGGTATGGATATCAAAACCTGCGTTAGCTTCTTATTGCAGATCTGTGAAGGGCTTCAAGCCGCACACGATTTGGGCGTGGTTCATCGTGATGTCAAACCCTCCAATTTCTTTGTGACCGATACTGGCGTTGTGAAAGTCATGGATTTTGGGATTGCCAAACAGGAATCCTCTGTGCGCCTGACCACAGCAGGCATGGTTTTGGGAACAGCTGCTTACATCGCACCAGAGCAGATCGCCAATGCAGCAGAGGTGACCCACGCAGCAGATCTATATGCTTTGGGTGCGATGGCTTATGAGATGTGTACTGGGAAATTGCCCTTTTTGGCGGATGAGCTTTTGGCGATGCTAATGATGCATCACCAAAATATCCCCGAATCACCGCGAATCCATAACAAAGCTATCCCCAAAAAGCTGGGCAAGATCATCTTAAAATTGCTCGAAAAGGCACCTGAAAATCGATTTGTCGACTGCAATGATCTCGCAAAAGCCCTGAGGGGTATTCGCATATAAGCATTGCTGCGCGATACACGTCCTTCCTGACTGTTTTTCCATGTCCTATGATGTTTACTACCTGAGACTCAGCTGGAGCTGTCTTCATTGGCTGAGGGTTTTTCGCCAGTTGAGGTTTCATCTGCCCCGCAGACAGCGATGAAGGAGAACAAGAC
>Ga0213833_1003072_pt1 | contig 10404 bp, 10 predicted proteins | sample SWATP21_FD_160575 | JGI IMG/M metagenome (GOLD analysis project Ga0213833, IMG submission 160575) | Coastal seawater microbial communities from Marineland, Florida, United States - SWA TP2 #1 | ecosystem: Environmental > Aquatic > Marine > Coastal | place: USA: Florida | collected 2016-08-14
CGTGACCGTCGCCGCGATCGCGATCGTGATCGTGATCGTGATCGTGATCGTGATCGTGATCGTGATCGTGATCGTGATCGTGATCGTGATCGTGATCGTGATCGTGATCGTGATCGTGATCGCGGCCGTGATCGCGGCCGTGATCGTGGCCGAGACCGTGGCCGAGACCGTGATCGTGACCACCGTGACCGCAGCAGTGGGAACCGCCTGCGTGCCACGAGTCGTGGGCATGACAAGGACGACCACCCTCGCTCTCGTGAGAAGCGTCGGCGCCGTGATCAGGACAGGCATGTGGGGGAAAAGAGCGAGGGAGAGAACGTGAGCGAACCCAACACCGCAGCAGAAACCGCAGCCGCGATGCCACAGCTGCTCCCCCAACAGCACAAACTTCACGAGCGAAGAAACCTCGAACACACTCGCCGTCTGTGTCGGTGTCCCCTTCTGTGTCTTCTTCCCCATCCCGTGCGCGGCGAGACAACAAACGCCGACTCCGGGAGCCACTGTCCAAGAAGAAGAAGGGCGAGAAGCCTTCCCCAGGCAAGAGGGACGACGGATCACCTGGAAAGCGTGTGCGTCGTCTGAGTGACACCGCGCGAGGAGGCACCACGAATCGTGCGAAGCGGGCTCGAAGGTAGGCATGCTTTTTTTGGAACGAGCAGTCGTGGGACTTGTTGGCTGTCGTGGTGTATGCAATGCCGTGCGCATCTAGCCAGCGTGCAAGCACATTCAGTCGGCAGTCAGTGCGACATATGTAACAACGATTATGGAAAGCGTGCTGCGTCTGTTGTTTTCATGTCCTGGTACGATACGTGGCAGTGGGGATAGATTGAAACCAGAGCAACAGGCATGCATGGCCGCCCGAAGCGAAGACGTGTGTGTGAGTGAGTGTGTGTGTGCCTGTGTGTGAGCCCGCGTGCGCTACGGAAGCCAAGGTGGTGGCTGGAAGAACACCAACGAATTGTCACAAACCAAAAACTCACACAGCTGCCAATAGCACCAGAACGCTTTGCCCGAGCACACACACACACACATCAGAACATCGCTCGAACAACTACGCGCATCGCAACGCATCAGCCACCGTGGTTGCAGGACGAAGAAGCTGCTCTTTGAACACATCTGGAAGGCATGACCACCAAGCCAAGTGCCTTCTTCATCTCTTCAGCACATGATCAGTAGTGGTGATCAATGTTCTCCATCACGCTCTTCTCGCTGCCGAACAGGCCGTTCACAAGCGTCATGCGGCGCAGTTGCTCCAATTGCGGTCCCGACGCATCTGTCAGAGCTGCCTCGGCCTCGGCGCCAGCCAAAGCCTTGTTTTCACGGAAGCCAGCACGAATGCGTCGAACTGCATAGTGGCGGAAGTTGTAGTCCTGGAGCACCAAGCACACGCACCACACCCGCAGCACAGCAAGAAGATGAGACTGCAGCTCGACACACACAGCACACACACACACACACACACACACACACACACACAAGGCAGCACAGTCCACGAACATCAAAGCGATGTGCCTCCCGGATGAGTGTCCGAAACACGGACAAGACCTTTCGACTTGCCATGACTACAACGGGGGTGTAGACGTGTGCAGAGCGTGTCTGCAAACTGCCAGCGTTCCGCCGAACACTAGCACTGTCAGTACACGCCGACAATCTCGCGCATGGCGTTATGTCACGTCAAATTAGGGCAGTTTGTTGACCGCCGATTCGCGGCGACGCTCGTCCACTCACTGCGCGCGCCCACAAAAATGTCGTTCATCAAACGGGCGCTGCCCAGTCGATTGAGCCTCAAGCTGCTGTATGGGCTGGCGGTGGCACATTTAGGAGCCATGTCGTACTTGACATACCAGAGGAACGTGGAGGGTAACCCCATGGCGTTCACTTGGAGCAAGGAGGATGGAGTGCGACAACTCACCAAGGTGGAGTGGTTGGAGCAACAGACTCGCGCTGCCTACCGGCGTGTGCACTTCTCTCCGGACAATGAGAAGTTCCAAGCAATTTTGGAGGTGAGTTTGGGGTGTTGTCGTGGACTTCCGCACGTGTCGCGTGGGCTGATGCGTGTGTGTGGTGTGCGAACAGGAGAAGTCAGCTGCGCTGCGTGCGGAGTGTGAAGCGAGCAACATGGACGCTGATGCCATCCTTGATGAACTTGCAAGTACGCCAACATCCCTTTGAACGTTTTGTGCACGACTGACCTCCGTGCTGTTCCAGCCATGTATGACCACCCAGAGACAGCAAGTCAGGCGAGCAAGCCTTGCCTTTCGGGCTGAGCAGCGATTGTGTGTGAATGCTGAACCCCAAGTCACTCTGTAAGTTCGGTGTTTCTGGCTGGTGCTGTTTACTTGGCTGTGGAGGATGATCCATCACGATTGAGACAAACGTCTGTGAAATCTCAAACTTGAAAAATCGTACTGAGTTTCTGACACCCTTGGTGTTGGTAGCTCGACGTCTGTGCGCGCGGCTGCTTGACAACTAACTACTCGTTCCTGCTTCCGTTGGTGTTGTTGTATGCTTGCAGGACAGCCAGCCAGCAACTATGGTGGTGCAGGCGTGCGGCTGTACCGAGATAGTGCCGCGACGTGTGGCACTGTTGAAGGTGGGTTGTTGGACGGGGGATGTTGTTTCGCGCAGTGTTGTGGATGATGATTCATTACGGTTGAGACAAACGTCTGTGAAACCTCAATCTTGAAAAAATCGTACTGAGTTTCTGACACCCTCGTGGTCGTGTCGAAGTTGGACGGTGGATGCACTCGTGGACTCACCAGCTCTTTCGTGAACAGGCCACACGCCTCGGGTCCAAGACAACCCAATTTCCGATCACGGTGTCATCGAGCACAATGTGTACGTCATGTGGGTTGGGCGTGGCACTCCCAATTTCCGATCACGGTGTCATCGAGCACAATGTGTACGTCATGTGGGTTGGGCGTGGCACTTGTGGCTTGTGAGTGATGATTCAACACTGTTGAGACAAACGTCTGTGAAACCTCAACTTGAAAACAATCGTACTGAGTTTCTGACACCCATCGCGGGTGGCTTCGAAAGTACGACTTCCGCGAAGTTTGCCTCACTCGCATACGTGTGTTGCCTGCTGTTTCACGCAGGTTGGTCGTTTGGCGTGGATGGATTGTGTCGATCTTCAAAGTGCAGGCTGGGGTGGAACGATAGATGTGTAAGTGCCGTGTTTGGTGCCTGCCCTCCCCATGCCTGCTGTGTGAGTGATGATTCAACACGGTTGAGACTAGCGTCTGTGAAACCTTTCCATTGAAAACAATCGTACTGAGTTTCTGACACCCACTTCCTTGCGCTCACCTGCCGCACATCGCGAGTGTTTTGTCTCACCACCGTGCGCTGCTGCTTGTGATTGCAGGATCATGAACGGAACGACAGGACCCCCGTCCCCCCACCCCCTCTACCCACATGTAAGTGTGTTGGAAACGTGTTCCTTGCTTTGTTTTTGCTGTTGCCTGTGGATGATGATTCATTTGGTTGAGACACACGTCTGTGAAACCCTAAATTTGAATAAATCGTACTGAGTTTCTGACACCCGTGTAGCGTCTAATGGCGAAGCGTCTGTGCTTTATGTTCCTCTGACGCGTTTGCCTGTGTGTGCTGCAGGCTGGATACTTCTCGGCAGTTGACGGTGGAAGACAAACCTGCATGTGTACGTGACTGCTGGTGTGTTTTGGTGCTGCTTTGTGGATGATGATTCACACTGTTGAGACAAACGTCTGTGAAATCCAAACTTGAATAAATCGTACTGAGTTTCTGACACCCCGCGTGCAAGTGGGGGTGTTCAAGTTGCTGTTTTGCTTCCTCCTCACTTCTGTGTTGGTTGGTGTCTTCAGGCTGCTATCAGTGTCCTGAGTCAGGACTCCTGACCCCCCCCCGAGAAGTTCTTCTCTGCATGCGATCAGCTGTGCAGCGTAGCTCGTGACACTACAAAACAGCCAACTTTATTCTTACTGTTTCTACACGAACGTTGCACTCGCTCACACTCCTTGCACTCACTCACACTCCTTGCACGAACCAGACAGCACTAGCATTGCCACGAAACTCTGGTTTCGACCCGCTGAGCGGGGATTGCAAGATTGTGTGGTATTTTTGTTACAAACATGTCGATCTTTTTCTCAAGACTCCTCCGCCAGTCGCCTGCAGATCCGCGTTCACAGTTTGCCGCCGTGTGGTGTGTGTGCAACAGTCCCTCACAATTGTCTGGGTTCCTGCCACTTCTCTGTGCTCCCTCTAAGTTGGAACATGGCTTCGTACAAGGTGGCTATTGCCGCGTGCCTGCTGGCATGCGTGTTTGCGGTACGTGTTGTGCTCGTGCCAGCTGTCAGGCGCAGGACCAGGGTCGGTGACACTTGTGCAACCGTGTGGTGTGACTCGTTCTCTCAGGCCCAGGCTTCCGCCGCTGCTGTCCGTGGTGCTGTTGACGTCAACAACTTCCAGTAGTACGTTTGTGTGCCTAGGAAGGACTGCGTTGTCTTGCTTCCGAGGGCTTACTGTGGGCTTGTGTGCCTTCCGTCCCGCGTGCCGCGGCTGCTTGCAGCAACTACTCCAACCCCCATCCTCTGAACACTTTGTGGGACTCTGATGAGACTGGCGTACGTTTATGTGTGCAGTGTTTGTGCAACGCTGTTTGTTGGACAAGACAATGGTGGCGCTGGGCCGTTGGTCGCCGCGCAATTGCGACGTGCTGTCTGTGCCGCATGGTCTGACGCAACCGTGCATTCTTCTTGTTTGCAGTCCACCGTTGGCCTCGCCCTGATCGCCCTGGCACTGTTGTTGATCTACGTCGGCATGTGCTACTGGAAGGGACGGGATGCCGTGACCACGCACCCCGAGCACGGTTTCGCCCTGTAAACGCCCTTCTTCTCATGAATGTGGCGGCGGTGTGTACCTTTCTTCTGCGAAAAGCAGAGGCATACACCTCGCCTTGCTCGTGTTCGCGCCAGCGGTTCTTCTGGCTTCAAATTGTTTCACTTTCATAATGTTCTAGCGTGCGGAGAGTTGTAGTGTGTCAGTCAGTCACAGCCAACAGCGGAGTTGTGGCTTGATTTTGTTTTGTCCATCATTCGCATTGTGCAGCCACACAGTTGCTTGCTCTGCAGGTTTGGTTGGGCCGTTCTGCACAATCGGGGCACGTGTGGTAGCCACCTTCACACACACCGTCTCCACTTGGCTCCAACACATGTCGCCAGCATGGCCCCAACACAAACGCACTACATCGAGCTGTGCTTGCCTTCTCTGTTTACTGTCGTCTGAGGTGGCGTCGAGGAACACGGACCACCCACACCATGCGCACGCACGATTCGGTGCCACCAGGCTTCGTTCCTGGAAGAGCCGCACTTCGTGCTGATGTGAGGACTACGTGGAGTTCTTCTCTGTTGTTGGTCGACTGACAACCTCGATTACACCTGCGTGTGCGCTGCGCTTCAAGAATGGCATCAGTTATATCCCGGCGCGATCCACGACAGCCTGTCTAGACTCCAACAAACGAGGCTACGCCGCCTTCCGCACTCCCTTCTTCTCTTTCCCCCTGCCCTTTCGCTTCTTCATCTTCCCGCCCTTCTTCCTCTTGTTCTTCCGCTTTTTCTTTGTTCGCTTTTTGCGACTCCTTCGGGGCTGTTGGCGGGCTTTCTGGGCCTTCTTCCGCATTGCCTGCTGCTGTGGCGTGTACTTCACCTGATCCCACTCCACCTCGACAACCGGTGCCTGCTCTAGCAGAAAGTCACGCAGCTCCTTCCCACGCCACCCACGCTTCAAAGTGACCAGGATTCGCTGCTCGTCCAACTTGTAGCACGTGGTGTCGTCCAAACCACCAAGGTACAATCTCTGAGCCACCACATCGAGGAATGGATGTGTGAGCAAGTGAGGAGGCGAACAATGCAAGGCCTGCTACGAACATTACTCCACACATGGGCTAACTCATCCACTTCCTCCTCCGTCCAAGCCAGGCCGGTGTCTGCGTTTCGTTCCGACAGCGTCGCAAACATCATGGTGGGGCCTGCCACAGATTTGGCTTGTTGCACAAACCCAGCTGCGTCGTCCCTGTTGGGTGTATCGCATCGCACACAACATCCACACGAAACACAGCGTCACGCGATCATCGACAGCGAGGTAGCACCACTCGAGGCAAAGACACAGCATGCGACCAAACAACGAAGTAGGACCAGTGCTGAACAGCACACACGTGACATGGGACGAAACGCACGGATCAATATCAAGCTCGACCTCTTTTCGTCGGTCCATTTCGCGTGCCAACAGTTCGTCCTCCGTCACCAGCTCATTTTCGTCGTCTCCCGCTTCCCACTGCCTATCGACGGTGTCCCAATCCACATGGGCCCAGTCACGGCCCACTGCCACACACAGCACACAGCACAACACCGCTACGCTCAGGAGGCACCGGTGTGGGGTCATGATGCTTTGCGTGTGCAAAGTTCCGTCGCATGCGTGCTTCACGAAAGCGCAAAACGCGGATGGTTACGACATGGCACGTCCATACATTTGCGCTCTTGAAGCGGATCGACACCCCTGCGGCAGGCAGCACGAGCTGCATCTATCTGCGTCCATAGAGACGATGGACGTGGTAGCCCGTGCTGACGGAAGACATCGTTTTCTCACAATCTAGTGCACCCGTTTGCGTGCAAGTGTGTTGTGCTGGGTGCGCACTTCGACGTTATGTCTGCCACTGGCACCAGAGCGGAGCGTGAAGCTGGCATTCGAGAATGGCTTCGTGACATTGGCTTGGCTCCGTTTGCCGGCGCCCTTGTGGAGTTTGGCTGTGACACAGTTGCCGATCTGGCAGACGTCCTCCCGTCAGACCTTCAAGACATGGGGGCTCGGCCATTGAAGGTTCGCCGGTTTGCGAAGAAGCAGGCCGCTTGGTTTGTGACCACCACTTCTTCCACCGCAACACCCCCATCACCCGCGAGCCACCCCCGTTCCATTGCCTCTCCTGCCCCGCCGCCGCTGCCCCGGTCGCCGCGCCTTGTTGGTTCTTCTTTGCCCTCCACACCGCCTGTGGCTTCCAGTGGGGGAGTCCCCCCTCCACGTGCCGGTGTGTTCCAGCGCCTGTCGTCATACGATGACTTCTCCGATGCCAAGCACCGCGCCGCAGCCACGGCCACTGGTGCCGCTGCTGCAGGCACCTCCGCCATGCAGATCCCAGCGTCTGAGCTTGTCATCCAGGAAGAGGTGGGGCGGGGAAGCTACGGTATTGTGCACCGCGCGACGTGGCGAGGAAGTGATGTGGCGGTCAAGGCGCTGTCTTCCACGGGCAGCCCTGCGGAAGATGAACGTCGGAGGCGTGAGCTCATGAAGGAGCTTGCCGTCATGGTGCGTGTGCCTGCTGTGGAAACAACACATGTTACTGGATGTGGTGGTGTGTTGGTGTTTTGTGTTGGTGTTGGTGTTGGTGTTGGTGTTGGTGTTGGTGTTGGTGTTGGTGTTGGTGTTGGTGTTGGTGTTGGTGTTGGTGTTGGTGTTGGTATTTGTGTTGTGTTGTGTTGGTGTTTGTGTTGTGTTGTGTTGTGTGGTGTGGTGTGGTGTTGCGTTGCGTCGGTATTTGTGCTGTGTTGTGTTGTGTTGTGCTGTGCTGTACTGTACTGTGCTGTGTTGCAATCACCTCGCCTCGCCTCGCCTCACCTCGCCTCACCCACATACCCGACTGGCCGCAGGTTCACGTCCGGTATCACCCGCACGTCGTGCCCCTCGTGGGTGTGTGTGTCGACAACGGCAGAGTGCTCATCGTGACGGAGTTTGTCACTGGTGGCTCCCTGCTCTCCCTCGTGCGCCGCACACGCCTGCCGTTTCCCACCATCGCGAAGATTGGCGCGGAGATTGCGTCTGGCGTTGCGCACCTGCATGCGACGTCGGTGGTGCACCGCGACCTTGCGTGCCGCAACATTCTTGTCGACAAGGCCAGCAACCGTGTGCGTGTGGCGGACTTTGGCTTCGCGCGTGTGCTGGCGGGTGCCGTGCACCAAACAAGGAGCTCCATTGGCCCTGTCAAGTGGTGGCCTCCAGAGTCCTTGCAGCAGCACACCCACTCTGCGGCCTCTGATGTGTACGTTGTCCAAGTTACTTGTTTTTGGGTTGGGGAGGGGTGTTGTTGCTTATGCGGGGTGTGGGTTGGTGGCCATCATGTGTGCATCAGGTGGATGCTGGGCTGTTGCCTGCTGGAGATGTTGACAGGTGGGCGCAGCCCGTGGCCTGAGGTGACACCCGTGGATGCAGCCCTGGCCGTGATTCGTGGAGACACACCCATAGACCAGGTTCCGGCAGGTAGGGAACGGACACTGGCCTGTAGCCGCAACAAACTGCGCACAACACAGACACGCAAGAAGGGCTTGGGGAAGCTGCACTTTGTTTTGGGAGGGGGGATCGTTCATTGGCGTGTTTTGTGTGCTGTTTGCTGGTGTTGACGTTGCCAACAGCTTGTCCGGAGCCACTGCGCCGTGTTCTCCTCCAGTGTTGGATGTACTCGCCGCTCGAACGTATCACAATGCTCGAAGCTGCTGCTGCACTGCGTGAGGCTGCAGCCACGTTGTCGGCCCAGAAAGGTGGCGACGGCGTGGATGTGGACCTCACCTCGAACAATCAAACCAGCGGTGTTGTTGCCGCCGGAGTGCTCGTCACTCCAGGCACGCACTCACGAATGGGAGCCGGACTCGGAACTGGAGCTGCAGCTGCGGGTGGAGCTGCAGCTGCGGGTGGAGCTGGTGCTGGTGCTGGGGTTGGTGCTGGGGCAGCAAAGGTGCCTACCGCAGCAGGCAATGGCCCAGTGGAGTCTGTGGTAGTCGGTGGACATGGTGCCGGCTCTGGTGTCGACGCTGCCTCGGCTGGGACTATGGAGGTCGCAGGTGTTTCCGCAGGTGTCACAAGAAGCGACTCCATGGCAGCAGCAGCAGCAGCAACAGCCACAGCAGAAGCAGAAGCAGAAGCCGCAGCAGCAACAGCTGGTGGTGGTGGGTCTTCATCGCGGGTGGCGGTGGGGGGTGGCGGCACACATGCCATGGTGGTCGGCGTGCCGCCTGGTGAAGACCTGCCCACCCACCTGGACCACGCCCTGTTTGCGGGCGCGGTGCGTGTGGACGCCACCGCGTCGTCTCTCGTGGTCTTCCCGACTTCTGTGCGCCACCTGCTGTTGTCCGGTGTGGCTGTGGACGACGGGACGGTGCTCGCAGCGGGACTGGCGTCGCTGTGTACGCGGTGTCCCCGCCTCGAAACACTGTGGCTCTCGCACTGTGACGTGCCCTCGGCCACACTGGCCGCTGCCTTCCAGCCCAAGCGTGGGTGTGAACCGCGGCTGCGTCGCGTGGGTTTGCACAACATCGAGGGTGCAGATGATGCGGTGCTGCACTCCCTGTTCGCGCACCACGCGAAAGTCCTGGTGGAGCTCTCTGTCGCGTGCTTTGACGTCTCCGACGCCGGGTTTGTGGCCCTGCCTCAGTGCAAGCACCTCCACAAATTGAGCCTCGACTGTGCGTCGTGCTGCGCTCTGCTTGCTCTGCTTGTTCTGCGGTCGCCGTGGCTTCCCACATGGGTGTTTGTTTTGTCGGCGGCGTGTGAGTTGTTGTGCGTTGACGGGCCGTGCCTTCCCTTCCGTTCCGTGTGCCTTGTTGCACGACACACAGGTGCACAAGTCAGTGGTGATTTGTTGGCAGCCGCTGCAGCACTGCCGAACATCGGCACCCTGAACTTGCAAAGTGCGTGACCCCCCTGCCTGCATGTGTGTGTGCATGCGTGCGTGCGTGCGTGCGTGCGTGATCAGCCTCCAAGCGAGGCTCATCGCTTTGCGTGGTTCGCTCGTTGCTTGTGGCCCACCTGGGTGGTTGGCGCAGACTCTCGCTACGTGGGAGACGTGCCTGTGCTCAGCGGCTCCAGTGCCCTGCACACGCTGGACATCAGGGGTTGCTGCCTCGCCACTGCCTCATTGAGCGCCTCATGCGCCCCTCTCCTGTCCCACTTGAGGGTGTTGAACCTATCGGAGTCGCGACTGCATGCCCTCACTGACATGGTGCAAGCGGCCACTCAAATAAACACTCACCATGCCGGTGGTGTGCCGCTGGAGGTGAGTCGTGTCAGGGGTGTCGGCTTGTCTTCCCTTTTTGTTGTTGTTGTTGTTGTTTTGTTTGTTTTGCTTTTGCCTTTTGATGTTGCGTTGATGTCTGGTGCTGCCCATGGGTCGCCTGTGTGTTGGTATTGGTTCGCTCACGTTGTCTTTTCGTTCTGGGTGATGGGTTGGCTGGGTGATGGTGTTGGCATGTGTGTGCGTGTGCGTGTGCGTGTGCGTGTGCGTGTGCGTGTGCGTGTGTGCGCGTGTTGCAGGTGGCGGATTTCAGCTACTGTGACGAGATAGAATGCTCGAGCCTGGCACTGTTCCTTGCGCAGTGCCCCCACTTG
>Ga0213833_1003073_pt1 | contig 10403 bp, 6 predicted proteins | sample SWATP21_FD_160575 | JGI IMG/M metagenome (GOLD analysis project Ga0213833, IMG submission 160575) | Coastal seawater microbial communities from Marineland, Florida, United States - SWA TP2 #1 | ecosystem: Environmental > Aquatic > Marine > Coastal | place: USA: Florida | collected 2016-08-14
CATTGGCTACAGCTGGATTGTTGCCATGTACATTTGATCTTGTGTTTTCCGCAGATATAGTGTCCTTGAGAATAGATATCTTTTTGGTTATCTCGAATCCACCGGCAACCATAATTATCCCGATAGGCTTTCCAGATGCTCAAGGCGAATCTATCCCAGTCATTTGTACCCACTTTACCTGCAGTGATATCTGCCCATCTGTCGACAAAATCGAAGAGTGGAGGGTGATTCCACAGTTTGCGAAGTCCCATGATATGTGCCACTGTCACAAAAGGCGAATTTCCAGAGCCATTGATGGTTCGATACGTCGCACTCCAGTGGAAATTATCTCTTGTGGGATAACAGCTATGGCGGATGCCCCATTCTGGGATTCCCTTGTCTTTGGCTGTATAACGCCTGGGTGTGGCCCGTTTGTCTGGTGCCCACTTACTACCAGCGGTGACTTTAACTTCTGCATCTGAGATATAGAAGGTGGTGGAATCTTCCTGAAAGATGGAGCCTCTAACACCAGATTTACCATAGACACAGACACCATTGGCTTTGGCTGCTCCCAATTGCAAGATGGCTTTGCTATTGAGCACTGTACCAGCAAACAAGATGGGCATTTTGCGTCCTAGTCCATGGCCACCATCATGAGGCCAGGATTGTCCATTGGTGACCATACCTGCCAGATCGATACCCAATTGTACAAAACGAATCAAGAGTTTTCGTTTGGAGGGATTGCCCGAAAGCTTGGCAAAGTCCAGGTTGAGGGTTAACCCGATGGCACCGACTGTCTTGGAGATCTCTCGGCCATAATTGTACATATTGTCGCCTGGATGGAGTTTGGCACCACTCCAACCTCTGATATGATCGATCCAGGGGCGTTCTACCTGGCGTTCTAAAGATGTCACATTGGGTTTGACAGTGGTGGGAGCCAATTTACTCAGCTTTGAATAATCGAGTTGAGATACCCGGTATTTGATCTGCTTGTCAGTGCCCATATAAGGTGGTCGAAAGCTGTCTTTAGGTGGGATCTTGGTCAATACGGTGAGGATAGCTGCAGATTTGAGCACAGAGCGCGTACAACTACCGATGGCTGCCGGCCAGTAGCCTGAACGTCCATTACATTGACCACTTGTCGGATGGCTGATACTCGAAACGATGGAGCCTTCTTTCACTATGATGGGCTTGCCAGGAGAAGGGACACCAGGCATTAACTTGGCATCGTAACCTGGACCTCTTTTATCAAAAGCCTGTTTACTACTACTTTTGGGATTGATCTCGTAGCCATGTAAACTGTTGGCTGGCGCTGGCGAAATCCGATGTAATTTGATGGGGCCAAGCACCCAGTAATCGCCATTTGCAAAGGTACCACTCCTATAGCCCCTATCGAAGGTCCACGTGATACCGAATTGTTTGATAGATCGAACACAAGCAGGACATGGACCGCCGCAATCTACATTATCTTCACCGGGATCTTTTTGTCCATTGTTACAATCCGTTTTTTGTTCGGGTGGTCCGATGTTTTTATCAGGGGTTGTTTCTACGCTCTTTTCGGGTGTGACTTGATCTGGAGGATTGGGTTCAGTGAACGGCTCTGTTGGTACCTTGTCAGGTATTGACTGTTCAGTAAGTGGCTCAGATTGGCTGCTCTCGTCTTCCTGGGTGGTTCGTTCGGTGGATGTGTCTTGTATATTGGTGTCGGTGGAATTGGCATCTTCCGTTTGGGTGTCTGGTCCTGTTGTATCTTGTGTGCTGGCATCTTGTCCGCTGACTGGGTCCTCCTGTCTGCTCTCTTGTTGGGGGACATCTCCCGAGCAATGCATGGAGAAAACGACCATAAAGCTCAAAAACAAGATCGTCCCTACCTTCTTGTAAAAACACCACATTTTACCCATTGAATTCTCCTACTTTGTGAGAAAGGTTTCGTCTGTCTATGTCATCGTACCACAAGAGCAGTAAAGCGCTCCAGGGCTGGGCCATCTGAAATGTTTGATAACAGGGAAGTCAATGCGAAAAGTTTGAGTTCCAGTGCAAAATGGTAAATTGACTTCAGCCGAACAAAGAGGTAAAAGTAAATCGTTCTTTGACAAATGAAGAGACAGGTAGGCTTCCTCACCGAGCTTTGTCGGTGATTCTCGAAAGAGAATTTTCTCTGTTATGAATGACTGAGATACGGTCATTTAGGAGATAGGATCCAAACCAGTGGAAGAGTGACAGCACCCACAAGAGATCCACAGGCAGTGCACGGCAATGCCCAAAGATCCGACGCAGTGCTCAACTTGATTGGAAACCAGTCGTTGTCTACACCGTTCAAGACCAGGCCCTTCCTTTCTAAGCACCTGAAAGTAAAGAGGCAGAGTGGGTGCAACATCTGCATCATGAGTCGTGACATCGGGTGCACCACTTCCAAGACCAGCCCCAGTGGCGTTGTAGGGAAGGTCGACATGTGCAAACCAAAAGGGTCTCACCCAGCCAGCGCTGAAGGAGCGCAAATTCCCAACCAACAACACAGCTCCCGCCCCACCGGAAGCAGCAGTGGTGAATATTACGCAATGGACAAATACATGAATTCTTTCAAACCATTACATAAGTACGACCTGAACGGCTCCTACAGCTTCGAGCCCTCCGTCATCGCTCACGAGCAGCGCGAAGCTGACCGATGACTTGATCACCCACCTCCACTCACCACACTGCGGCCACCTAAGGTCGAAATCATAGACAGTATACGCTACCTGTTTCTTATTTAAGCATAACATGATACAAAACCTCTTGATCCCAAGAAATACTTGCTCAAGGAAAGTATCTATGCACAGAATCCACATGGTTCGTTCTCAATTGGTACTCACGGTGTCCGTTTTGGTTATTGGACTTCTTCCAAAAGCTCTACAAGCCAAACCAAAACACCCTTTTCCTCCAAAATCTTCAACTAAAATAAAAACTCAGACCTTCTCCCCTGGTTGGTTCAAGCCTCTTGCTTTAAGCATTTCAAGTGAATTCTCCGAAGTGTCAATGCTCTCCCATGCCACGATGACGGATATATCAGCTCTAGCTCGTATCTCACTCTTGGTGAGTCCCTCACAGCATCTCCATTTGCCAGCACCATCGGAAGAAAATGCATCAACAGACGAGGGTTCTGGTTATTATGTTGCGCTGGGGGCATTCTACCTGAGCTTAATCATTATCGGAGGACTGGCCGTTCTCACCGAGTTGGTGGCAACAGGTTTTGTTATCGCTGGATTGGTGCGAGGAAGCCCTTATGCCTGGGCAAGCTGGACTACGGCGATTATTGGTGGGTTGGGTTTTTTGGCTGGCATTCCGCTTTTGTTGATTCGTGAATTGCGAGGAACTGGTATCCTCTGGATGTTGTTACAGGGAGCCATCCTGGGATTGGGTGTGTATACCCTCACAAAAGTCTATGCACCTGCTACAGCGACAAACAATTTGGAACACCCAATCCAGCCCATCTCTGTTTGGCAATTTCGAACAGCTTTTTAAGGAGAGTCGACATTTAAGGCTTTTTGGGAGGAGTTGCAGGGTTCTTCGATTGGTTGGTACGCATGGGTAATTTTCTGGTTTCACCCACTTTCATCAGCCAGGCGTTTTTGACACCGAATTGGGTCTTTTTGGCAGCTTGCAAAAAGAGTTCCTTCCCAGACTTCGGATGCTCGATACTTAAGGGAAAAGTTCCCCAATGCATCCCAACAGCCCGCTTGGCCTTGAGATCGATGGCTGTTTGGATGGCTTCTTTGGGATTCATATGGACCACATGAAAGGAGCGGTTGGGTTCATAGGCACCGATGGGAACCAAGGCGATATCAAAAGGGCCGTCTTTTTTTCCTATCTTTTTGAAGCCTGAAAAATAACCACTGTCTCCAGCAAAAAAGATATTCATATCAGGAGACGTCACGCCCCAACCAGCCCACAAGGTTTTGTTTCTGTCAGCAAGACCTCGACCTGAAAAGTGTTGAACAGGATAGCAAGTAAAGCGAATCCCGCGAATATTCACAGTGTCCCACCAATCCATCTCACGGACCTTTTTGTATCCCATCTTCCGAAAAATCGACCCCACGCCCAAAGGCACCAAGACATCGATCTTGGCTTTGTTGGAAAATCTTTGGATGGTGTCTCTATCCAGATGATCATAATGATTGTGGGAGATGATAATCACATCCACTTTACCAATCTCTTTAAGGGTCAAACCAGGCTTTTGCATCCTGCGTGGACCAGCAAATCTAAAAGGACTCGCTCTATTGCTCAAGATGGGATCTGCAAGGATATTGACACCTTTCAAACGGATTTGAAAAGCAGAGTGACCAATCCAAGTAAGGGAATTATTCTCCAGATATCTTTTTTGGGCTTTGTACTTTTTGGACACTCTTGTAGCAGGTGCCCTCTCTTGTCCAGTGGCCCCTGTAATAATCCGAAAGATGTCAAATGCGGCTGAACTTTTTGGCTGAGGATTACCAGGATTCATAAAGCCTTTTTTGGTGTGATGGGCTTTCTTGGGCTGCAATTTGGTATATACCTGTTCCTCACTCTTGACGATACGGTACAAAGTGCAACCAGAAGTCCCCCAGAGTAGCACCCCTAAAAGACTCAACAGTAAAACAGTCTGCTTTCTCCCAGCCTTTCTATAGCTCATCTGTCCTGTCCCACATATGAAACACAATTCATAATAAAGTGTCTATCTACACCTGATATCATTTCCAACAATGATACTTTCCTGGATAACTCCTCCAACGTCAACCACCCCATTCTAAGCCTCACGACGATTGGGCGGTCATACAAAATGGATTGATTTCCTTTTTTGGCTCTCCAGGTTGATATAGAAACCCAGAATTTCAAGGTATATAGAGGCCTTAGCAGTTCTTCTTTCTCGGCAATAACGTACGGATACCGCTCAATATTCCACTAGTGGATGAAGGGTGTTCTTGTCATGCAACAGGCAATCTTCCAACGTTTGATTGAAAAGAATGGGGTCGTCAAGATTTGCAAAGTGCCCTGCTTGCTTCATCTCATTCAAAACGAAATCCCCTCTTTTTTCGAATTCTTCGATAGTACCTGAAAGAGCTTTGTTGATATCTTTATCCATTCCGCCCTTAATGATGAATGCAGGGACTTTAGAAACTCTTACTACAGGAAGGTAATCGAAGTTAGATAAATGAGGAAGAATCGCAAGTAAAGCGGTTTTATTCACTTGTGACATCATCGTCTTGATTTTTTTCTGAGACTCTTTTGTTCGACCGGCCACTTTGGACATATAACCAATTATCTTGGGGCTTAAGAGCTTATACAACCAGGTCACCATCCAAAGAACAAACTTTGACATAGAAAGTTTTCCGGTTGTTCCAAATGTTGTAAATGACTTTAGCACATCTGGTTTAATCTTAAGTATTTCATAGCCAACATTCCCACCCATCGAATTTCCAACATAATGAACTTGAGAGATCTCCAAGTGTTCCAATAGTTCGAGGATATCGCTCGCCATATGAGAAAGTTGAAAGGAATCGCTTTGTAAATCTTGTTTCAGGACTGAACGACCGTGCCCTCGCAAATCGACAGACAAGACTCGGTATCTTTGGCTAAAATGGGTATGCTGAAGTTCGAATTGGGTTGAATTTGCTCCCAAGCCGTGAACAAACAGGAGCGTCTCGGAATGCTGCTCTCCTGTTAGAAAGTACCCAAGTTCAACATCCTTGAGCCGAATCTGTTTGAGCATCTTTATCAAATCTCCAAATGAACAACAAAAAGATGGAACTCAGAAAAGCCGATGGCTTCGTCAAAACAAAGGGTATTTAACCCTTACACAAAAGCCTCTCGAAGGTAATAAGCCCCACCTACTCTGTCAACCAACGACACCCCACAAACCTTGTAAGCAGCTCTACCTCTAGAAACAATCGCAAAATGAGACAGCTCGAGCAATCAAAAGGAAGATTGTATCTAGAGTTATGTAGGCAGAGCTTTAACGCCTCCAACTATTGGACGATCAGACAGGCAATATGGACGATTATCCCTTTTATCGTCCAGAAATCAGATTATCCTTTGGGTATCAATTCTCGGAGGAACCTACCTAAGGAAAACATAGGTTCCCAAGTCAAGGTACGAATACACCGAATGGAGGTCTAGATGAAAAAGCGTTCATTGTTCATTTATCTTTTGGTACTGGTAGCAAGCGTTTGTATGGTGGCCTGTGGTACTCCCACAACAGACAAAGAATCCACCAGTGGAGAAAATCCAGGGGTACAACAAGACGCCGGAGCAAGCGAACAAGTCGAAGAAAAAAAAGAAGAACCCAAAGCCACACCAGACGCAGGAGAAAGCCAAACACCTGAAAAGGAAACCGAGCCTCTACCCGAGTCACAGCCCGAGCCGCATCCAGAAGTCCAGCCAGAGAAGCAACCACCACTCCCTCCACCAGCAAAGACTCTCGTATATTATTATGTCGTTGTACGTGGAAAATTGAAGGGAGGCGCGGACAAAGCCAAGCTGGTCCACAACCAAATCGTAAAGGCAGGTAAAGACGCAGCGATGAAATTGGGCGATATGTCTCACCACGTTTACTTAAATACCAAGGACACCAACGAATTCCTGGCCATTGATGTCTGGGATAGTAAAGAAGGTTTAGATAAGTATTTCAAGGATCCAAACGTACAAAAAGCCTTTGGTCAACTCTTCGAAGGTCAGCCCAAAATAGGTGTATGGAAAAGACGTCCTGGCTGGCGACAGTACTGGGAAAATGATGTCTCTGGAAAACCTCACCTCCGTGTGATGGTCGAAGCCACGCTGAAAGAAGGCGAAGAAGCTGCAAAAAAACGCCACAACCAAATTGTTACAGGTGCCCTCTCTGCAAAACCAAGTGTCCGAGAGCTGGGAGATCTCGTGCATTATGTTTATCAAAATCCCAAGTCACCAAAAGCCTTCTTGGCCTTCGATGTCTGGAATAACCCAAAAGGTTTGGATGCATACTTCAAAAATCCCGAAGTGGGCAAAAGTTTCGGACAATTGTTCTCAGCACCTCCCAACATCTCCGTCTGGAAGAAAGCAGAAGGCTGGACCGCATATGACACCACGCTTTACACCGTAACTGTTGTAGGAAAGCTCAAGGGAGATCCAAACGACGCTAAGAAAATCCATAATGAAATTGTAGGGAAGTTTTCCGGTGTAGCCAGGGGGATGGGAGATCTTTCACACCATGTCTTCACGGATCCCAAAGATCCCACAGCTTTCCTGGCCATCGATGTTTGGAAGGATGCAGCGGGTATGAACAAGTATCTACAAGATCCAAATGTACAAAAGGAATTGGGACGATTGTTCACGGCACCACCTTCCATCAGCGTTTCCATTCATCGCCAAGGCTGGAAACAATATGGAGAAAATGATGTCTCTGGAAAAGCACATCTCCGCGTGATGGTACAAGGCAAACTGAAAGAAGCTGAAGAAGCTGCCAAGAAATTCCACAACCAAATCGTAGCAGGCGCCCTCTCTGCAAAGCCAAGTGTCCGAGATTTGGGAGATTTGGTGCACGAAGTGTACACCAATCCAAAAGAAGCCAAAGACTTCCTGGCTTTTGATGTTTGGAATGACCCAAAAGGCCTGGATGGATACTTCAAAGATCCCAATGTACAAAAGGCCTTTGGACAGCTCTTCTCAGCCCCACCCAAGCTCACTGTCTGGAAAAAAGCCGAAGGGTGGACTGCATATTAAAAACGATATTTGTTATCACAACCAAAATCCAGTGGTTTACAGAAAATCACATCTTCCACATAGTGTCGCTCCGCATAGGTCGTGTCGTTGGAATTAGGCCGTGTCGCTCCACATAGTCCGTGTCAGCGACACGGCCCTACGAATAACGAAAAACGCTTCGGGACAAAAACTTCTCTTCCAAACACAGCAATCCCATTCCACACATACCACTCCATATTCCGCCCTAAAAAACAATGTGTACACTCACTGTGCGGCCGTGTCGCTGACACGACCTAATTCCAATTGCTGATGCAACCTAATCCCATTCGTTGACACAACCTAATTCCAATCGCTGACGCCACCTAATTCCAATTGCTGATACAGCCTAATTCCAATTGCTGACGCGCTCGAACTTCAACTGAACGACCCTATTCCGCACTTGAAAACAGTGCGCACATCTATTGTACGGCCGTGTCGCTGACACGGCCTAATTCCAACGACACGCCCTAATTCCAACGACACGGCCTAATTCCAACGACACGACCTAATTCCAACGACACGACCTAATCTCAGCCACATAGCTTACATCCCATTCGCTAGCACAACCTGACTGCACCAGCAAAACACCTATTCTGAACACAACAAAAAAACCCAAAAAACTAATAATTCAGAAAAGATGCATCGCTGCCTTCGACTGAAACAGGTATAACCCTATGACACTTCCCCATCGACAATAAACAAACGGACCTCTACATTACGTGCACTCAAATACTTAATAAAAGCTGAAGGGCTACAAAAAATATAAATCGGAGGATTTAGTGAAAAACAAAAGCCAAGAAGAGTTTTCAATTCAGGAAAATCAACCTGCAGATTGGTTTGAACCATTGTATGCAGGTTCCAATGCAAAAGGTGAAGGTGTCCCTTGGGCCAATATGGAAACCCATCCATTTTTTCGTAAGTGGCTTACTCAAAACCCACTCGACGGGACAGGAAAACGAGCCTTGGTTGTAGGCTGTGGTATGGGCGACGACGCTATCGAATTGGAATCACTCGGATTCCAAGTGACGGCCTTTGATGTTTCAGCAACAGCGATAAAATTTTGCAAAGAGCGGTTTCCACAATCAAAGGTCGATTTTGTCCAAGCGGATCTCTTGGAAGAACAAGACCAATGGCAAGGTAAGTTCGATTTCGTTCTTGAGATATATACAGTTCAAGCTCTTCCGCCAAAGTTCGAGACGGAAATCATCCAAAACATAGCCAATTTTATAGCAATTGATGGCCAAATACTCGTTATCGCTGAAGTGGGCAAAGAAGAAAGGTCATTCGAAAATGGACCTCCCTGGCTACTCACTCCAAAACACATAGAGCAATTTGAATCACATGGACTTGAGGTTGTTGATAGGCAGACAGAGAAAGATGCTTCAGGGAATGAAGACCTGGATACCTATATCACCACTTTCAAACGAACGATTCCACTGGGTTGATCAAAAAAGGTTGTGTCGTGTATTCCACATGTGAATCACATGCTTCACATAGGCCGTGTCAGCGACACGGCCCTACGAAAAACGAAAAACGCTTCGGGACAAGAACATCTCTTCCAAACACATCAATCCCATTCCACACTTGAAAACAGTGCACACACCTATTGTACGGCCGTGTCGCTGACATAACTTAATTCCAATTGTTGACACGACCTAATTCCAATCGCTGACGCAACCTAATTCCAATCGCTGACATAACTTAATTCCAATTGTTGACACAGCCTAATCCCAATTACTGACGCAACCTAATCCCAATTACTGACGCAACCTAATCCCAATTGCTGGCAAGACTTATCCCAATCGCTGACATGCTTGAACTCCAACCAAACGACTCTATTCCGCACTTGAAAACAGTGCGTGCACCAATTTATTGTACGGCCGTGTCGCTGACACGGCCTAATTCCAATCACTGACACGACCTAATTCCGATTGTTGACACGGCTTTGCAATCTATTTTTTTGCAGCTTTGACAGCAGCTTTGAGCTTGCTCTCAGGAATCATTGGAAGGAGGACATGGGAAGGATAGTGTTGATTGTGATAGATGTGCTGAGTGGCTTTGATATAACGCGTCTCTTTTTCGTTGTGACCGCCTGTGTTCAAGTTTCGAGAAAACAGAGGAAATGAAGCGCTGGAGATTTCCACTTGCAAGCGCGAACCCTTTTTCAGGGTGATACCAGTTTGCCACAGATCCAGGGTGTATTTGATGATCTTGCCTGGTTTCAGGAGTTCTGGCTTGGCCATGGATTTGCGGAAACGAGCCCGCAATTTACCGTAGACCAATGAGAAGATCTCACCTTTGGCATTGACTTCAGAGAGTGTGATAAACCAATCGGTGTCTTTGGCAGTTGTTGACGCGTATATCACTGCAGAAATGGGACCTGCGAAGGTATAGCGTTCTTTCATTGGAGCGCTTGTGAACACAAGGATATCCTTACGTTTCTTAAGCACTTTACGATAGTGTTTTTTACGCAGCTGTTTGAGCTTGGCCATAGACCAGGTGGAGCCTTTTTTGCGTTTGGGCGCTTCGTAGTAATGGGGTGCAGGTGTTGGGTCGCCTGGATCGTAGATGTATCGGTCGAAATCAGCACCTTGTCGTGATTTCTTAAGAGAGAGTGTGCCATTCCCCTTGATGGTATTGGCGGAACCTCCGGAGTGAAGGAACCACTTTTGCATCTTTGTCCCTTCCAGAGGATA
>Ga0213833_1003074_pt1 | contig 10401 bp, 8 predicted proteins | sample SWATP21_FD_160575 | JGI IMG/M metagenome (GOLD analysis project Ga0213833, IMG submission 160575) | Coastal seawater microbial communities from Marineland, Florida, United States - SWA TP2 #1 | ecosystem: Environmental > Aquatic > Marine > Coastal | place: USA: Florida | collected 2016-08-14
TGCAAACCGCATCGATATCCGCGGTAAACTGAGTGTTGGTCAGGACAGTTATATCGACGTCAATTGTGTGTTCGAAGGCGAGTGCCGTATCGGAGCTAATGTGACGATAGGCCCCAACTGCGTTATCACCAACAGCTCTATTGGTGACGGCAGTACCATCAAAGCCAGCTCCGTGCTTGAAGACGCGGTTGTGGCTGAAGACTGCGACATCGGGCCCTTCGCACGTCTGCGACCGGGAACGGTACTGGCTGCACGGGCCAAGATAGGAAACTTTGTCGAAACCAAAAAAGCCGTGTTGGGGGTGGGTAGCAAAGTGAACCACCTGAGTTACATCGGCGATAGCGATCTCGGCGAGAACGTAAACGTTGGTGCCGGCACAATAACCTGCAACTACGACGGCGTGAACAAGTCCAAAACCGTCATTGGTGATGGCGCATTTATAGGCTCCAACACATCCCTCGTGGCGCCCGTCACCGTTGGTAGAAATGCAACGGTTGGCGCCGGCTCTACCATCACCGGCAATGTGGCCGACGAAGAGCTTGCCGTGGCACGTGGAAAGCAACGCAATATTTCCGGCTGGAGCCGGCCACAAAAGAAAAACTGAATTGAAATTTCGGGGATAAAACATGTGTGGAATTGTAGGCGCAGTTGCCGAACGCAATATTAGTGGCATCTTGCTTGAGGGCCTCAAGCGCCTTGAATATCGCGGTTATGATTCCGCTGGCGTTGCCCTGATAGATCACGGTGCGTTGATAAGCTGCAAGCGCGTTGGCAAAGTCGCCGCGCTCGAAGAGGGCTTAACAGAAGACATAAAGGGTGCAATCGGCATCGCACACACCCGCTGGGCAACCCACGGGAAACCCACCGAGAAAAACGCCCACCCCCATTTCTCCGGCGACAAGCTGGCGGTTGTCCACAATGGCATTATTGAAAATCACGCGGAACTGCGTGAGCGACTTTCCGCCAAGGGTTATGCTTTTGTATCGGAAACCGACACAGAAACCATTGCCCACCTGATCAATGACCTGATAAACAGCGGGCTGGATCTTGTGGCGGCAGTAAAAGCCGCTATTCCGGAGCTGGAAGGTGCATACGGCTTAGCGGTGATACATGCAGATGATCCGCAGCGAATAGTTTGCGCTCGCAGCGGAAGCCCCCTGGTTTTAGGTTTGGGTTTTGGCGAAAATTTTCTCGCTTCCGACCAGCTGGCATTGCGCCAGGTGACCGACCGTTTTGTTTATCTCGACGAAGGCGATATCGCCGAGATCACCACAAACAGCTATAAAATTTGGAATAAATCCGGTGACACCGTTACGCGCAAGGTCGAGCGTATAACAGGCAAGGCCGACTCAGCAGACAAGGGCGGATATCGCCACTTTATGCTCAAGGAAATTTACGAGCAGCCCCACGTTATCAAGAACACCCTGCAAGGACGTCTGGGCAAAGACCATGTGCTCGAGCAATCTTTCGGTAGCGGCGCAACAGAGTTGTTCGACAAAGTCAGCAGCGTTCAGATTGTTGCCTGTGGCACCAGTTATCACTCCGGTATGGTGGCTAAATACTGGATTGAAGGCATAGCCGGCATTCCCTGTCGCGTTGAGGTTGCCAGTGAGTTTCGCTATCGAAAATTTGTCGTTAGTCCCGGAACGTTGTTGGTTACCATCTCCCAGTCAGGCGAAACGGCAGATACATTGGCGGCCCTGCGACTTGCTAAAGAGTTGGACTACACCGCTACGCTCACAATCTGCAACGTTGCCCAAAGTTCGCTAGTGCGCGAGTCGGACCTTGCGCTGATGACTGAGGCCGGCCCCGAAATCGGGGTGGCTTCCACCAAAGCCTTTACCACGCAACTTACAGCGCTTTTACTGCTAACGGTAGCGCTTGGCCGCCGCAATGCCATCGACAAGGCGACTGAAGCCAGCATCGTAAAAGCTTTGCACATGCTGCCCGAAACCATTGCCAGTGCGCTTGGCCTTGATGCCGAAATTCGCCAAGTGGCCGAGGCCTTTGCCGATAAACATAACGCCCTGTTTTTGGGCCGCGGTGTGCAGTGGCCGGTGGCAATGGAGGGCGCCCTTAAGCTCAAGGAAATTTCTTACATCCACGCTGAAAGTTATCCGGCGGGCGAGCTTAAACACGGCCCGCTCGCACTGGTTGACGACGACATGCCCGTAGTGGCAGTTGCCCCCAACGATGAATTACTGGAAAAGCTTAAATCCAACCTCGAAGAAGTGCAGGCACGCGGTGGTCAGCTCTTTGTCTTTGCCGATAAGAATTCGGGCTTTAAAAACGAACCGGGTTTAACGGTTGTACAGGTGCCGCACAGCGACGAAGTGATCGCGCCTATTCTATATACCATCCCGTTGCAGCTACTGTCTTATCACGTTGCGGTCTTCAAAGGCACAGACGTCGATCAGCCGCGCAATCTCGCGAAATCTGTTACCGTAGAATAACCTCAACGTTATGGAGAGATGATCATGTCCAACGAGGGCTATCACGAACCAATCGATGAACTTAGCGATGCAACCCGGGATATGCACCGGGCCATTACCTCGCTGATGGAAGAGCTTGAAGCGGTAGACTGGTACAACCAGAGAGTTGATGCCTGTAAGGATAAAGAACTAAAGGCAATACTTGAGCACAACCGGGATGAAGAAAAGGAGCACGCTGCAATGGTGCTTGAATGGATACGGCGGCAAGACCCGCGGTTTGACAAAGAGCTGAAGGACTATCTTTTTACTGACAAATCCATTGCCCACAAGTAAATAGCAGGTCGCCCCTTTTTGTTTTCGCCGGGGTAATGCCCGGCACAGGAGGAGTTACATGGTTGTAAGAAAAAAGTACAACCGGGAAGACTTGGTGATACGCAAAGCCAAGGATGATGACCTTCCGGTGCTCGTGGATTTTCTCGTCAAACTGGCGCTTCATGTGGCTGGCCCACCCTCGCAAAAGCTAAAGAAAAAAGAACGAAAACGCCTGCTGGATTTTCTCGCCTCGGCCTTGTCAGATAAAGACAAACTGGTGGTGGTTGCCGAACTCCCCGATGCCGGTCTGGTAGGTATGGCCTACATCTATATCTGGCGCAGCCAGGGCATATGGGAACAAGCGGGCGATCACGAGTTCAGCTCTGGCATTATCGATGATATCTGGGTGGAGCCAGCCTTTCGCAAGTTGGGTATTTTCAGTGCCATGCTACGGGAGCTGATTGCATTTGCTGAAAGCAGGGCTGTACCGGAGCTCATTCTCGAGTACGCTATTTCCAACAAGGAAGCCGACGCTACCTGGAAGCGCCTGGGCTTTCAGGTGACCGGCGTGCGCGCTGCGGCCTTTACCAGTTTGGTAAAAGAAAAGCTGGAAGCGGGCGCGTAGAGCGAGCGAAGATACGCTGGAAATTGTGGTCGGGCAGGAGGTGTTCAATGTTGGGTGATCGCAGCGTCACGGTTTTTTATGATGAGGTCATGCTCGGCCATAATCCGGAAGTAGATTTGCCCTTTCTGCCCAGCCGGGTAGAAAAACGGGTTAGAAATATTCTGAAGGAACTCGACTTCAAGTGGAGCTACCCGGAACATCCGGGGCGATTGAGCGCTATCAAGGAGTTGCTGGACGACGAGCCGATACCCGGCCTTCAGTTTAGAGCAGGCCCTCATGCAAGCTACGATCAACTGGGCCGTGTGCATACCACCGCTTACCTTGATCACATCTTTTCTCTGGAAGGAAAGCCTGCCTGGCTCGACAGTGACACGACCGCGGTATCGCCTAATTCCATCAAGGCAGCTACATCGGCTGCGGGCAATGCCATCGCCGCCGTAGAATGTGTGGTCAAGGGCGAGTCGCAAAGTGCATTTGCGATCGTGCGGCCGCCGGGCCACCACGCAGACCCGGTGAGAGCGCGCGGGTTTTGCCTGTTCAACAACGTCGCGGTGGCAGCGGCTCACGCCCAGGCGAAGCTGGGCTGTGAGCGCATACTCATCGTTGACTGGGACGCCCACCACGGTAACGGAACTCAGGATATCTTCTGGGCCGACCCCGATGTGCTATTTTTTGACACCCACTGTGCAGCACCTTTCTATCCCGGCTCGGGAGATTTGTACGAAATAGGGGGCGGGCTCGGCGAGGGCTACAACATCAATGTGCCGCTGCCGGAAGACGCCGGAGATATCGCCTTTGAAAAGGCGTTCCGGGAGATACTCGTTCCCGCCGCCGATCATTTTAAGCCAGACCTGGTGCTGATCTCTGCGGGCTTTGATCCCCACCGCAACGATATGGCGCTGAACCTGACGTATGACGGCTTCGCCATGCTCACCAGCATCGTTCAGGAGATCGCCGATAAGCACTGTGAGGGTCGGCTGGCCTTTGTGCTTGAAGGCGGTTACAACCTCAAATCCCTGTCTCGCGGTGTTCACACGGTGCTGCAAATTCTCGCCGGTGGAGAGCCTCCCGAGCAGTTGGTGGAGTGCGGTCTGCGTGAGGTGGATGAGGCTGCCGAGTTTCATCGGGATGCCTTTACCGACGACTGAGGCATGCCGGGTGATGATTCCTATCCGGGCTGCAAAATGACACACCCGTAATTTCTCCGCCGCGCATGATTGCTATGCTCACTGCATTGGTGTGAAAACGAATGCGAGAGAGCGATGTCGGCAGAAGCGATCCACTGGCACACAGAAACCGACTTTATTGTTGTCGGCAGCGGCGCGGGTGGCATGACTGGCGCCGTTGTTGCCGCCGCCAGTGGGCTTGAGGTGTTGCTGCTGGAAAAAACCGATCAATTCGGCGGCACCACGGCGCTGTCGGGTGGTGTGGCGTGGATACCCAACAACCCTTCCATGAAGCGCGGCGGTATCGATGACAGCGAGGCCGACGCACTGGCCTATCTGAAAAACGTGGTCGGCCCTAATGTGCCGGAATCCAAGCTGATCAGCTACATTCGCCGCGGCCCTGAAATGCTGGCCTTTATGGAGCAGCATGGCGACCTGCCTTTTGAAGCAGCGCTGCAATACTCGGACTACTACCCGGATGCGCCCGGCGCAAAACCCGGTGGCCGCTCCATGGAACCCAAGCCCATCAGCCGGCGCCGCATTGGCCGGCATGCCGACGAGCAGCGCTTTCCCGATTTTCTGAAAAGCGGCTTTATGCGCTTTGCCATTACGGTCAGGGAAAGCCGCGAGGTCATGGATATGACCCTCAAAGGTAAGTTCTACATGCTGCGCAATATGCTGTGTTTTTATCTGGATATTGCCAGCCGCCTGAAAGGCCTGCCCGATAACCGCCAAACATTGGGCCGGGCTCTGGTGGTGCGACTGCGGCGCGCCATGATGAACCACAATATTCCGCTATGGCTTGAAGCACAGGCGCAAACGCTAGTCACAGAAAACGGCCGCGTGGTTGGCCTTGAGGTAAATCACAAAGGTCAGCGAAAGTGCATCCGCGCACGTCGCGGCGTGCTATTTGCCGCTGGCGGCATGGGGCAGAACGTGGACCTGCGCCAACAGCACGGGCAACTTCCCACCGGCGAAACTTTCAGCAGCGATGCGCCGGGCAATGTCGGTGACGCCATTCGCATGGGTCAGGAAGTCGGCGCCGAGCTGGCCTTTATGGGCAGCGCCTGGTGGACACCTTCAGTGAAGTTTCCCGACGGTTCGGTACTGGCACTGATTTCCGGCAAGTCCTTGCCGGGTTCGGTGTTTATCGACGGCAGTGGGCGCCGCTTTTGCAACGAGGCCGCGCCCTATGAAGATGTCATCAAAACCCTGTGGGCCAATCACCGCAAGGGCATCAACTCGGTTCCCTGCCATATGGTGTTCGATGCCCGTGCCCGCCGCGAGTATTTAATGGGGCCGGTAACGCCCGGCAAGGTGCAGGGCGACGCCCAATTGCCAGAAGACTGGTTCAGCAGCGGCTTTTTATGTAAGGCCGATACGCTGGCCGAACTGGCGGCGCAGATGGATGTCGACAGTGAGGCGCTGGCCGCGTCGATAGAGCGGCACAATCGCTATGCGCTGGAAGGCAAAGACCCCGATTTCCATCGCGGCGAAAAGGCGATTGATCGTTACTATGGCGATGAATCCATCAAGCCCAACCCCAGCCTTGCACCCATTGTGAAAGCGCCGTTCTATGCGCTGAAAGTTTACCCCGGTGATCTCGGCACCAAGGGTGGCCTTAAAACCGATGAGCTGGGCCGTGTGCTCAATACGCAGGGAGAAGCGATTGCCGGTCTCTATGCCACCGGCAACTGTTCCGGCGCAGTGATGGGTGACAGTTATCCCGGCGCCGGCTCTACCATCGGGCCGGCCATGACCTTTGCCTATATTGCCGCACGCCACGCCGCAGGATTTTTGCAGGAGACAGGCCATGACTGATACCCGTTACGCTTTTGAACAACCCGGAGTGTTTGCCCGCGGCTGGCACATCGTTGCCCTGTCGCAGGAGCTGCCGCTGGGCGGCGTGAAGGCCCTCAACTATTTCAATGAAGAGTGCGTGCTGTTTCGCGGTGAAGATGGCAAGGCCGTTATTCTTGACGCCTATTGCCCCCACCTAGGCGCGCATCTGGCGGGCACCGGCAGCCGTGTAGTGGGCAACACCATTCGCTGCCCCTTTCACGGCTGGCAGTTTGATTGCACCGGTTCCTGTACGGCGATTCCCTACGCCAGCAAAATTCCTGACCGCGCCCGCAATGCCTTGCGCGTTTGGCCTATTGTCGAGAAAAACGGTTTTATCGCCATCTGGTATGACCGCGAGGGCGGAGACCCCAACTGGGACTTGCCAGACATTCCCGAATGGAATCAGGGCGAGTGGGGCGACTGGCGCTTTAATCGCACGATCATCAAATCACACGGCCGTGAAATTATTGAAAACATTGTCGATGCCGGTCACTTTCCTTCGGTGCACGGCGGTATTCCCCTGCAATTCGACAATGTGTTTACGCCCTATTCTGTCAGTCAGGAATCGCGCATCCAGCCCGACATCAACCTGCCCATGATCCAGCCGCGCGGAATTGATTTCGATATCAACGCCGCCAGGCAGGAGCGCGGCGCCATGGAAGCGGATGGCTGGGGCGTGGCCACCTATCACGGCCCCAGTGTTATGTACTACTACACCACGCTGAAAGGCCCCGAGTTTTCCTACGCCAGCTGGTGGCTGAATTACCACACGCCCATCAATAACGAAGAGGTGGAACTGGTGTCCGGTGTGATTGTCGCCAGCCTGACCGACGAGCCGCTGCCAAAAGAGTTTTACGATACCTACCCGATATCGGCCATAGCCGCGTTCGGCTCGGATGTAGAAGTTTGGGAAACCAAAAAATACCGCAACGACCCGATATTGTGCGACGGCGACGGCCCCATCAACAAACTGCGCAAGTGGTATGAGCGCTTTTACCTGCCGCGTTCGCAGGAAGCCTGGGAAGAGCCGGCGCGGGTGATCAGCAGCGTACGCGATGTTTAATTTGAATTAACCCGTAGGGCCGTCGTCATTCTGATAACTCGCAAACAAATGCCTGCGAACTTCATCGGTTACAGGTTCGGCGCCGGTCACAACAGGCTTTACCTTGTCGATATCCAGTAAAAACCCGCGCTGCACGGCGTCGCGCTCAAACAGTCGCTCCATCCAGGCCTCAAGGTTCGGGTAGGGCGCCTGATTGGAGTAGCGAAAGCTGAACATCTTGAACCAGGGCAGGCAGGCGATATCGGCTACCGAATAGTCGTCAAGAATATACTCCCGGCCCTCAAGATGCCGATTGAGCATGCGCCGCAAACGCTCGGTTTCCTGTGTGTAGCGCGCAATCGGATAATCGAGCTTTTCCGGTGCGTACTGCACAAAGTGATGCAGCTGGCCCATCATCGGCCCCACGTAACTCATCTGCCAGAATAGCCACTGTCGGCCAAGTGCTTGTTGCACCGGGTCGCTTGGCCAGAGAGAGCCAGCCTTCTCCGCCAGATACATCAGAATCGCCGCCGACTCCCACAATACCAGCCGCTGTCCGCCGGGCCCGTCATGGTCGACAATAACGGGCACCTTGCGGTTTGGGCAGAGCTCGGTGAAGGCCGGTTGATTCTGGTCGCCGGCCACAATGTCGATCGGGTGTACCTGATAAGGCAGGCCCAGCTCCTCCAGCGCAATGGAAACCTTCTGGCAGTTGGGGGTGGGGCAGTAGTAGAGCTCTATCATGTAGCGGCGCACCTTGGCATTGTGTCTATACGCACCATCTTACCCTGCGCCTTCACTGAAGTGGTGCTTGCGGGGTGCATTGCGATGCCGATTTTAAATAGTGTACTATATTGGCTCGCCTGTCCGCGCTGCACCCGGGCGGGGCTGGTTGCGACTGATCTGGCCAGAAAATAACGATAACAGAAGCCGCATTGCCGTGGCCGTGCGCACAAACCCGAACGAGGGAGCTGAATGAGCAAGCGATTTCCCTTCCCGGTCCCTTATGGCTGGTTCGCCGTTGCCCACAGCGACGAACTGCCTGCGTCAACACTCAAGCGCCTGAACTACTTCGGGCGGGAACTGCTGCTGTACCGGGGCGAATCCGGCGTGGCAGCAACGGTCGACAGCTACTGCCCGCATCTCGGCGCGCATCTGGGTCGCGGTCGCGTCGTGGGCGATCATATTGTCTGCCCCTTTCACGCCTGGGAATTTACCGGCGAGGGAAGGCTCGCAAAAATTCCCTACTGCGAGCAAATGCCGGGTCGCGCCGAAAAAGAAGCGCCGCTGCGGGCCTACGCCACGGTTGAGCGCAACAACATGCTTTACGTTTGGTATCACCCGCACGGCGAGCTGCCGGCCTGGGATGTTGAAGCCTTGCCACAAGCCGGCGAAGGCGACTGGGCGCAAGCGCGCCGACAGGAATGGGTGGTTAAAACCATCCCCCAGGAGCTGATGGAAAACGTTGCCGACCCGATTCATTTTCTCTACGTGCACGGCACCAAAACACTGCCAGACGCCACAATTCGCTACGAAGGCAGAAACTACTACAGCCGCCAGAATGCCGACATGCAAACCCCGAAAGGCATCGTGCCCGGCAGTATAGAAATACAGGGCACCGGGCCTGTAGGCGGTTGGACATTATTTTCCGGTATCTGCGATACCTTTCTGATGTCGTTCACCACACCCATTGATGAAGACCACACCCATATGCGCTTTGTGTTCTACAAAAAGAAAGTGAAAGGCGAGATACCCAAGGGCGGCGTGGCCGATGCCATTATCGCCGACATCATCAAACAGTTCGAAGAAGACACGCCTATCTGGGAAGAAAAGCGCTACTGGGCGCAGCCAATGGTCTGTGCGAAAGACGGCCCCATTAACAAGTTCCGGCGCTGGTATTCCCAGTTCTACCCGAACGCGTCACCAGAAAACGCGTCACCAGAAAACAAGGCAGGGTAAACGATGCCAATCAGCGGGCATGACCAACTTAAAGCCGACCCCGCCTATCAGGCACTTACGGGCCTCGGAGCCGAGTTCGAAATTGTTGAAGAAACAGTGCTTGGCCAACGCTTGCCGGTATTCAGGCAGCGGCATCAATCGCTGATCGAATTATTGCTCGACAGCCAAAAGCACGGCGACAGAATTTTTATGGTGGATGGCGAGCGCCGTCTGTCTTACCGCCAGCATTTTGAACAGGTAAAAAGTGTTGCGCGCTATCTGGCAGAAACTCACGGCATTGCCAAGGGCGACCGGGTAGCGATATTTGCCGACAACAGCATTGAATGGGACGCCGCATTCTGGGCGGCGCAAAGCCTTGGCGCGATCGTTGTCGCCATGAATGGCTGGTGGACCGCGCAGGAATTCGAGCACGCCTGGCAGCTCACCCGCCCGGCACTGTTGCTGGGTGACAGCAAGCGACTCGCGCGCCTTGCGTCACTAAAAATTGATGCACCGGTAGTCGAGTTAGACAGCGAGTTTGCACGCGTCTATGCGCAGCCGTCGGAGTTGCCACAAACAGCGATAGATGAAGACGATCCGGCGCTGATTATGTTCACCAGCGGCACAACCGGCCGCGCCAAAGGCGCGTTGATCTCCCACCGCACAGAGGTCGGTTTCACCCACTGCAATCGCTTTGCCACCGCTTTTGGCATGGCCCAGTGGGGCATGAAACTATCCGACCGTCCGAGCGGTGTGACACTCGGCGTAGCGCCCTTCTTCCATATGTCGGGTCTCGGCGGACTCATGCTGCAAACCCGCGTTATGGGCGACACGGTGGTGCTCTACAAAGGGCGCTTTGAACCGGAAAAATTACTCGGCATGATCGAGCAGGAAAAGGTCAGTACCTTCACGGCTCTCGGCGGTATGGGCCCGCGCATTATCAACTGCCCCTCAGCAGATCGCTATGATTTAAGCAGTCTCACCACGCTGATCTTTGGCGGCTCGCCGGTTCCCCACAGCGTACAGCAAGGCCTGCGCAAGGTA
>Ga0213833_1003075_pt1 | contig 10400 bp, 1 predicted proteins | sample SWATP21_FD_160575 | JGI IMG/M metagenome (GOLD analysis project Ga0213833, IMG submission 160575) | Coastal seawater microbial communities from Marineland, Florida, United States - SWA TP2 #1 | ecosystem: Environmental > Aquatic > Marine > Coastal | place: USA: Florida | collected 2016-08-14
CAACACATCACAAACTGGCTGACAAGAAGTACATGGTATTTGGCCACAAAGCGTACAACAGCCGAGGCAAGACTGACACCACCTGGCACAGCTACGAAAGCGATGGTACATGCAGCTTTTTGCCTCCTCAAGCACAACAAGCCAATGCCACCACCTTTACTTACGACAGCATCTTGCGTCTGGTGCGTAAAGAGTTTCCCGACAAATCCTTTGAGCGGATCGAGTACCAACCCTTAAAGCAAATCACCCACGATGAGGAAGACAACCGCAAGGGTTCACCTCACTACAACACCCCCTCTACAGACATCTTCAACGGCCAGGGAAAACTGATCGAACGCATCAAGCTGTCCGCGCTCAACAAGGAGCAACGCACCAAGTACACATACACAGGTGTGAATGCGACCATGGCACATCTGGTCACTTCGCTGACTTACCCCGACGGCAGTGTCAAAAAACACGAGTACAATCTCCTCGGTCACGTCGTCAAAACCATTGCCCCAGATCGCAGCACTTTTGCCTACAAGTACGACAAGAGTGGCAATGTCATCGAATTCAAGGATGCACGCGGCAAGATCTTGCTCTTCACCTTTGATACAGTGGGTCGCATGACCTCCCAACAGGAAAAAGGCAAAGACAACACCCGAATCACCTATGCGTACGACAATCCAGTCCCAGAATTTCCAAAGGCTCAAAATCTCAAAGGACGACTCTCACGGGTGATCTCCCCTCACAGTGTGATGACGGTCTCTTATGACGCAAATGGAACCCCCATACAAAGCAACCACACCATGCTGGGCGTCACTTTCACTTTTACACGCACATTCAATCTCACCGGAGAGCTCCTCTCTGAAACCTGGCCTGATGGCCGCAAAATGACTTATCGCTACGACCAGGCAGGCCGCTTGCAGACAATCCCCGGCTTCATCGAAAGCCTCTCTTACGACAAGTACAATATGCTGGTAGGTCGGACCATGGCCAATCAGGTCAAGTCCAGCTTTGGCTACACAGCTCGCCAATGGCTCAAAAGTATCAAAGTCGCCAGTCAACCAGGCTTCCAGTTGAATTTCAGCTACGACAGCAATGGTAACATCATGCAACAGCAAGAATCGTACAAACAACAGCACACCCATACCTACAAGTACGATACGCTATACCGCCTTCAGGAAGCCGCACTGCAAGGTAACGCTTCAGGAAAAGAGATCTTGACCTATCGTCAAGACTTGCTGGATAACATCACTTCCAAGACCTCAAGCCTGGAAGACAAAAGCCTGGCACACCTTGGCACTTACACATATGACTCCAAGAAAATCCATGCAGCCACCCAAATTGGCAAACTCAAGCTCTCTTATGATGATGCTGGTTATATGAAAAGCTGCGGTCCCTACGCCCACAGTTGGGACCACATGGGACGTTTGGTAGAAACTAAGCTCAATGGCAAAGTCGCTGGTCAATACTGGTACGGTGAATCCAACCTGCGCATTGTCAAGCAAGAACGAGGCCTCTACTCTTTTTACCCATTCCACAATTTTCGGATAACACCTGAGTACGTGTCCATCTTCCTCAAGCACGGCTCCAATCGAATCGCAGAGTGGCGCAGCAGCAAGTTTTTGGCCAAGTTCTACGATGATCTGGCCCCAGCCAGTGGCAATAAGAAGATGACCCCCAGTCCAGATGGACAAATCACGCCTGGCGATGCCTGGCTCTATCATGCTGCTCGTGCAAAGCTCATCGAAATTCCCATCAAGAAGCGAGACCTGGGTGGCAATGAAGATCTCACCAGGAATATGCTACGCTCTTCTCTGTATCGTTTGCTCAACGGTGACAAAGACAAAAAGTACTACTTGCACCCTGACCACCTGGGCTCCATCCGTGTCGTTACGGATCAAGCTGGTCAAGTGGTGCACTACAAACGTTACTACCCTTACGGTGCAATCGCCAGCCAGGAAGGCGACTTCACAACAGTAGGCTATCAAAGCACAGAACGCGATACTCTGACTGGACACAGTTACTTCGGAGCCCGTTATCTGGATACCCGTCTGGGCAAATGGTTAAGTCCCGATCCCCTCTTTGCCAATATCAGTGGACCCAACGACCAAGTAAACAGTTACGGAAGCGTCTCCAATAATCCACTGCGAAACCGTGATGTCGACGGCTTCCTGTCTACTGACCAGACGTTATCGATGTTGGGAAGTATCGCAATGGGTGGCGTCGCCCTGACCTACGCAATCCAGCAGACTGTGTCGCTTGCAAAAAACGGCTTTGCACAAGGCAAGAAGATGAATCGGACTCAGGGATTCCTGGCCGCATCAGGCTACGCTGTTGCTGGTCTGGCAGCAACCGCAGCAGCACTGACTATCTCAGGAGATGAAACAGGTTCGGTTATCACAGCCATCACTGTAGGCGCCCTTGGAACCATTCGTTCTCTGACCAATATCCGTATGACACATCAACAACATATTGCCATCAAAAACTTCTCTCCCGAGCGATACAGCAAGCTCAAACATGCCGGTGCTATATCCGCCAGAATTGCTTCAACGCTTGCCAGTGTGGCTGCCACAACGATGTTCACTCTGGAGCGATTAGATGTAGGGGATTCCGCCCTCAATATCGGTCTGGGCGTGGCAGCAGCAGGTGGAGCGGTACTTGCCAACGTACTGGCCGTCAAGATGTCTCTGGCTTACAGTACAGAAGCCGGAAAAAGAGCCAAATTCATGGGCATTAAACATCTCAAGTCTGGCGGTATCACAGGCTCTGGTCTCCTGCTGGGACAATCAGCAGTACAAAATCTGACGGATGCCGATCGATTCAGCCGCAACAACAAACGTAGCCGACTGTTCCCAAGCCAGGCAAACTCTCACAAAACCGGTTTTAGCGCACAACAACTCCATGATCGCAGTGATGCGCTGGTCATGTTGCATGATAAAGCGAAAGCCAAAAAAGCCAAAAAAGCAAAAGTAAAGAAGTAGCCATCCAAAAGTGCAACACCTTTACTCCAATTAAGTCTATCTGGATACCAGTGATCTATCCAAAGGATGTACCATGTCTTCTCTACAACAGCTTTTTAAGCTACTTATTTCAGCTCTCTTTATTTTGTGTATTTCTCCGGTGCATGCCAGCAAATCAGGTGTGAGCCCAACGGTCTTGAATCTCCCATCAGGACCTGGTTCTATCGGTGGCATCGGAGCCAATGTCCAGGCCAATCTCAATATGGGTCTGATGACCTATCCCATCAAAGTCCTGGTGCCCAGAGGCCGAGGACAGGCCACTCCAGCCCCAAGTATCAGCTACAGTTCCTCTGCAGGGGCAGGCTTACTGGGCATTGGATGGTCCTTTGGTGTGGGAGGCAGCATCGAAAGACTCACTGCACGAAAACTACCAGAGTACAAAAGCGAAGACCGGTTTTATGCTGGTCAGGAATTGGTCAAAATCCCTGGTTCTGTCTTCTATCGAGCGCGTATCGAGGGAGGATTTGTTCGCTACCAATGGGTTCAGAAAGACGCCAATGATCAACGCGGTTACTGGATCGCAGAGTATCCCAATGGTTCAAAAGGTTACTTTGGTGCAGACTCCAAAGGTGTATTGGATCTCGATGCCCAAGTATACGGCCTCAAGGGAACTTTTCGTTGGGAGCTGCGTACCATGGTGGATCGCAATGGTAATCGTATCGAATATGCTTACTTCAAAGAGGGTAGCCAGACTTATCTGGACACCATCTCCTGGGTATTCGACAAAAGCAATCGACCATTGTACCGTTTGAATATGCTCTACGAGACCAGACCCGACCCGATATCCGATGGAAAACCTGGCTTTGACCTGAAGACTCTCAAGCGCATCAAAGAAATCCAAATCACTTCCTCTGGTCAGCGCTTTCGCTCTTATCGATTCGAGTTTGAAGCCTCCACAGGTTTATCACGTTTGATCAAAGTCACTCGATACGGACAAGATGGCAAGACAGCACACCCTGTCCAATTCTCCATGAAGTACTCCAATGCCACCTTTTCTCCGACGACCAGCCGATTGGTCACAATGCCCACACCTCTGGGTATCAACTTTGCCACAGGTAAAGCCGACTTTCTGGACATCAATGGTGATGGTTTGGCCGATGTCATCGACACATCCAAATCCAATCATGTCTTTCACATCAATACCTTAACCCTCGATGCCAAGATGAAGCAGGCTTCCCACGATTTTCCCCAATCTGCCAGAAAGACCAATTCCAAGGCCACTTCAGGCGCTCAATTGGGCAGCGCTTCTGTCCAGATGATCGATTACAATGGCGATGGTTACACGGATATGGTGGATGCTGTCAACAAAGCCATCTACATCAACAAGGGCAATGGACAATGGGAAGCCAATTCCGGCCAACTGACTTCTTTTCCGGTGAATGGAAAAGATGCCAACATGCGTTTCTTCGATTACAACGGAGACAAGGCCATCGATGTGATCTCTTCCAACGGCAAAACCACCACGTACTGGGTGTCCGACAGCAAAGGTGACTGGAAAAAAGTCGAAGGTCGTCCTAACCTGGGTGCTTCAGTTTCTCAAGAACGTATCCGATTCATCGACATCAATGGTGATGGCCTCAATGATGCAGTACAGATCTTGCCCAAGAGCATGCGCTTCAAAAAGTACCTGGGCTACGGCAACTGGTCCAGTTGGATCGATGTCACTGTCCCTGGATTCGATAGCTACGACTTGAAGACCAAAGCCCAATTCAACGACATCAATGGCGATGGTATGGCCGATATGGTGGCCTTCTTAGGAAATTCCATTGTGTACTTCGTCAACAAAAATGGTAAGGTCTTCTCTGCACCCCAAAAGATCACAACCTTCGGTGGCAAGGCCATTCCCAATAGCACCAAGAACTCCATCCGCATCTTGGATATCAACGGAAATGGCTCCAGGGATATCGTCTGGTTGGACAGCAGTGGAAAGGTCACGTACCTGGAATTGTTTTCCGAACGCCCCAATCTGCTTCGAGAAATCTCCAATGGCATTGGACAACGCATCAATGTAGAGTATGGCTCTTCTGTCTATTTTTATCTGCGCGACAAAAGTTGCAAAGTCGGTACAGACAAGGCTTGCAGTGGTCCCTGGAAAAACAAGATGCCCATGGCTTTCACTCTGGTGACTCGTATCCTCACCTGGGCTTCAAGAACCAACGACCCTGCTAAGCAAACCCTTCCCACAGCAGCTGAGCGTGCCAATATTCAAAGCATTTACTACCACAATGGTTTCTATGATGGTGTAGAGAAAAAGTTTCGTGGCTTTCGTCATGTGGAAACACTTTTTGATGGCGACACTTCTATAGAAACCCGCAAAGAAGATCTTCGCTTTCACGTGGGTGATACAGACAGCTACTTCCACGGTCGTCTGCTTGAGCGCACTGTATCTGATGGACAGGGTGGTATCTTTCATCAAGAAAAGCTGGGCTGGAGCGATTGCTCAGTCAACCTGGGGAGCGTCAAAGGCAGTGCTCTCAAGCCGCCTATCCGCTTTATCTGTCAAAAGTGGAAAGAACAACGCATCGTTGAAAAACAGAAAGACAGTTCCAAATGGCGGACAACCCGGATGGAACTGAGCTATGATGGTTTTGGCAACCAAATCCTCTTGTCCAGCCTGGGGGACAAAGCTCTCAAGGGCGACGAGAAGTACCACAAACTCGCCTTCATCACACCATCGAACCCCAATGATAAAGGTGCAAGATGGATACTACGAGCGCCCAAGCAAGAGTGGCGATGTACCAGTTCTCCAGAAGACACAGGGACGTGTGCAGAGACCCAGTTTTTCTACGATGGTGCCGCATACAAAGGACTTCCTCTTGGACAAATCGGAAAAGGGAATATGGTTCGTATGCGCCTACGTGTCAGGCTGGGCAAAAATGAGTGGCGCGAGCCTATGCGAAGAGCTTACGATTCATATGGTAATCTCATCGGTGTACAAGCCTTCACAGGAAGCAAGCGGCTGATCACCTACGATTCACAATACTCGAAATTTTCCATTCAAGAACAAGTCCAACTCGGAAGTTATCAGCTCACAGCAAAGACCCGTTGGGATTATAGATACAGTGCTGTCTTACAAAGCACCAATTACAACGGTCATGATCTCTTTTATACCTACGATACCTTTGGTCGAATCGTCTCAATGACACGCCCAGGTGCCGTGGCCAACAAACCCTTCATACGTTACACCTACAAGTTCAAGGCTCCTCTCAGTCAGATCATCACAGAAAAGCGCTCCAAAGCCAGTGGAGACTTCGACCGCAAGCAGATCATGTGTTTTGATGGATTGGGCCGAAGGGTCGCCACCCGCCAAATGCTCGAAAGCGGAAAATATCTGGTGATGATGCATACAGAACACAATCGGCTGGGAAGTCGAGTCAAAGTCTGGGATCGCTATCAAAGCGGCGAGGCATGCACATTCACTGCCCCCAAAGGAACACCAGGTATCTCTTTTCGCTACGATGGCTTGGGACGCATGCTCACGCGCACACACCAAGACGGTCACGGTGAGCGACGGGTGTACCGGCCTTTGATGCACCTGGAGTATGACGCAGAAGATCAACGAAAAGATTCACCTCACTTTGATACGCCAAAAAGCGTGTACTTCGATGGCTTGGGACGTGTTATCAAAGAGATAGAGCTTCCTCAAAAAGGAAAACCTATCACCACAAAATACACCTACAATGCACTCAATGTCCGACATGAGAATTTTCCATCAGTGGTCACATTCAACGATGGCAGTCAGAAAAAGCAAGAACACGACTTGCTGGGTAATGTCCTCAAGGTCATCGATCCAGATCGCGCCACCACGACCTACACCTACAATACACAAAACCAGCTGGCTTCTGTCACTGATGCAAGAGGGAGGACACAAGTCTACACATACGATGGTCTCGGCCGAATGCTCACCTCTCAAGAAAAGGATAAACCCAATACAAAAACAACCTATACCTACGACACACCACAGCGGGCTTTTCCAGGTGCCCTCAATGTAAAAGGTATGTTGGTCAGCGTCGCTTATCCCGGTGGAAGCTACCACTTCTCTTACGATGGGACAGGGCAGCCCACCAAGGAACGTCATATCTTGATGGGAGTACCTTTTGACTTTACCAGACAATACAACAGTGAGGGAGACCTCATCGCCAAAGTCTATCCAAATGGCAAACAGCTGACTTTCACATTGGACAAAGCAGGTCGCACCACCGCAGTACCTGGACTGCTCAAGGAAATCGTCTACCAATCAAATGGCTTGAAAAAAAGTTGGACAGCCGAAAACGGACTCAAAACCACATACACCTACAACGCACGAAAATGGCCCACAGTCATCGAAGTCGGTGGCGGTAAAGTCATGCGTATCGAGAACAGTCTGGATCGAGTGGGCAACATCACAGACAGCAAGCAACAACATGGAGCAACCACATTCTCCAATTCATATGCATATGATGCCCTTTATCGCCTCACTCAGGCGAACTTAGCAGATGGCCAAGATGAGATAGATTATCGGCAAAATGCGCTTCACAACATCGTATCTAAGACTTCTTCGCTACAAGACAAAAGCCCTGTGCACTTTGAGAGCATGACCTACGATCCCAAGCACATTCACCAACTGAAAAAAGCGGGAAAAATTGGCCTCTCTTATGATGCAGCAGGCTATGTGACAAAACGTGGTTCAGATACTTTGGCCTGGGACCACTTGGGCCGCTGCACCGAACGAAAGCGTGGCAATCAAGTCATCTCAAGGGCCTGGTACAATAACTTTTCGATGCGCGTCATCAAAGAGTCTTTTGGATTACACACTTTTTATGTAGATGACCTATACCAAATCCGCGATGGTGCGGTGCATATCTATGTCAAACTGGGTCGCAATCGAGTCGCCTCCGTATCCACTCAGAAAGGCCTGGCAAACTTCTTCGATGATCTGGCCCCTGCTTCCGGCGATACCGAGCTAAAACCCAAGCCTGATGGTGCCATCACGTCTGGAGATGCCTGGCTTTACCACGCAGCTCGCAACAAGATCTTATCTGCCCCGCTCAAAAAACGCCCTATCTCTGTCGACTTGACTCGAGACATGCTTCGGGTGTCTTTGCGAAAGCTTTTGGATGGCTCTGGCGAGAAAAAACAATTCTATCATGCAGACCACATCGGTTCTATCCGAGCAGTGACCGATGAAAAAGCACAGGTGCTTGCTCGTCAGCATTACTATCCGTACGGCAAAGTACGGGCCTCAACAGGTCGTCCGATGGTCTATGGTTATATGAATGCCGAGTTTGATCGGGCCAGTCAAACCAATCGCTTTATGATGCGTTCTTTGGACCCTGCTCTGGGCCGTTGGTTAAGTCCTGACCCCATGTTTAGACTGCTCCAAACCCAAAACGACGAATTCAATAGCTACGGCATGGTCCGCAACAACCCCATTCGTATGCGGGAGATTCTGGGCACATTCAGTCAATTTGGTATGGATGAAGAGCTGGCGAACAAAATCACCGATTACACAATCATGACGGTCAGTGTGTTTGGAATGGTTGAACATGCATCTTCATTGTACGATAGTGTAAAAGCTGATACTGAAAGCTTCAAATCAGGAGAGAGAGCCGCACGTAAAGCCAATCAGCTGGCAGGTGGTTTACTTGCTGCTTCCTACGCCCTTTGGGGTGCCGCATCAGCCGCCAGAGAATTTGGTGGTGGAGATATCCTTTATAAAGTGCTGAATGGCGCAATGTATACGATGTGGGCAGCCTCTGAAGCAGCCTCGACTTATGGCGCATGGAAACAACACAAGTCCTGGCAAAAGCACGGTAAAGGCGGAAAAAGTTTGATCGCGGTGCGCGCCGTCATGACAGTCGCGGTGATGGCTGCTGGCGTCTTGTCAACAGCGCTGGATGGCACAGCCGGAGAGATAGCAGGATACGCTGGAATCCTTTTGTTTGCGGGTAGTATGCTTGCAGGAAAAATCGCCACCACCACCGCTGCCAGAATTGAAACCAAACTCATGGCCAGGCGAGCAACAGCTGTCAACGCAGATATCGTGGGCAAAAATCCCACGTTCAACAAGGCCATTCGTGAAAGGAAAGGTGGTTTCATCTCAAGAGGCATTGGTGCAGGTTTTCGACAAGCCAAAAAACTCTACCGAAAAATCCGCAAAAAATAACCCTGCTCTCCCCTTCTATTTGGGAATGTAGAATGGAAATCTCGAATCCAATCTAAACAATCCTCCCTCATCAAGCCCCTCGACAGTTCCCTCGAATACAAATCACACATCCGCGCAGAATAGTCTCTCCATCAAAGTCCTCTTGATAAAAGCTTTACCAGAAGCGCGTTCATTTTTTGTTCGGGAAAGCAAAGCCATTTTCATATAGGATGGTAAAAACGAGAACTTCTGATCCAATATTGCGATCAAAATAGATCAGATAAAAATACTTTTACAAAATAGTCTTCTTATTTTTTAACTAGAATATTTTGCACGCACTCTTGTGTCACATTCCTTCAAACGGCTTTTGGTGAAGTCTAGAAAGCAGGTTACGATGCCATATCTATCGATATCAAAGAAACAAAAAATCCAGACAACCCTTCCTCCAAGGCACAAGCTCTGCACCAAAAGAAGTCTATACACCTGGGGATTGGGTATAAGCTTTCTGTTCATTCAATGTGTTTCTATTTCCCCACAAAATCATTCTAACTGCAAGACAGACAGTGATTGTCTACTCGGATACATCTGCCTCTCTGCGACAGCTTCACGATACCGAAGCTGTCAAAAAGCCCCTCAAAAGAAAACACTTTCAAAGTCCGACTGTCCAGCACCTTGTCAACCCCACGAGTATTGCGAAGCTAAGCGCTGTTGGCCCAAACCGTGTTATCCAGAGTGTCAAGTACATCAGTTTTGTCACAACAAACGGTGTGTTGACAGGGGAACATGCCGCGAACATGGTCATTGTAGAGTGGGACAACAGTGTAAAGAGGGTCTGTGTTATAGCCCATCCAATGGCTGTTCTCCTCCGTGTACTTCAGGAAGCATTTGTCGATGGGGAAAATGTATCACGGAAACACTCACCTGCAATCCCCCATGTGATAAACGTCAAATCTGTAAAGCGGGACAATGTGTCTGGTACGGGTGCAATCCACCTTGTGGCTCAGGTCAAGAGTGTGAAAAAGGAGAGTGTAAAGATCCTGGTTGTTTAAGAGGGAATTGTCCATCGGGTTACCGGTGCTCTAAAGAGAAAACATGTGTATGGGCTGGACCTCCCAGAACGAGAGATGTGGGTGAAGAATGTGATGAGAAGAACGCATGTAAGAACGGGCTCACTTGCATCAGAACCAGCAAGACCCCAAAAGAAGCCTATTGCTTCAAACCATGCAGTACACACATCGAGTGTCAATACGGAAAAAGATGCCTACAACTGA
>Ga0213833_1003076_pt1 | contig 10398 bp, 4 predicted proteins | sample SWATP21_FD_160575 | JGI IMG/M metagenome (GOLD analysis project Ga0213833, IMG submission 160575) | Coastal seawater microbial communities from Marineland, Florida, United States - SWA TP2 #1 | ecosystem: Environmental > Aquatic > Marine > Coastal | place: USA: Florida | collected 2016-08-14
TGCGGTTGTCGGTACGGTGGAGTGTGTGAACGTGTGCAGTCTTACGGTTGTGAGCCACACACGAGTGGCGCAGACAGGTGCCCTGCTGGGTGCGGGTTTGGCCACGGTTGGCTCTGCACCGACGGCGGGCCCCAGTTTGGATGCTCGTTTCGGCTTGGGTGCTGGGTTCCATGGAGGCATCACGGTGGCCAGTATTGTCGGAGAAGAGAGTTTGTACGCGCACCCCGTGGTTGACGCGCTTGCAATAGGCGGGCGTGGTGCCACAGCAGGTTCCTTTGGCGGATCTGTAAGTAGCTGTAGTGAACTGTGCCCACCTTCTCCGCACGCATGATGTCTGTCTCACCTCCTGTTTTCATTTTGTTTTACGGCCTGTGCTCGTGTTCAGGCGATATCTTTGACGTGTCCATCGATTGTCATTGAAGGCACAGTGGACATGTCTGGTGCTACTGGTGGCGGTGGCGGGGGCTCGGTGGTGCTTCGAGCAGCCACATCCCTGATGCTGTCATCCTCTGCGCGCGTGTTGGCACATGGCGGTACGTGGCAATACAACGCATCCATACAGGCGTTATCGTGGCACTTGAGTGTAGTGTCTGGTGTCTGGTGTCGGATGCCTTGAACTGAACTCTGCGCTGTACTTTCCCCCGCTCAGGCGATGGCGCTGGCACATCGGAGCTGTGTGGAGGTGGTGGTCGCATTTTCCTTCAATCCCCGCTCCTTCAAGCCAATGACACCGCTCTGTCGAAGGCTGCGGCTGGTGGTCGGTGCTACCACAGCAACACCAGCACGGCGATTGATGCGTGTGGCGGCGCCGGTACGGTGACCGTGGACACACAGCAAGAGGGCCAGCCGATGTACATTCGTGTGTACCAGCGCAACGGGTGTCCACCCCCTGTCCCATCTCTGTCACATGACGCAACCACAGCACCTCCGACGCCACTGCGCTTTGACGCCGAGGTTGCTCCTGACGTCGAGGTGGGACCAGGTGCAGGGGTGTGGCTCCTCAACACCACCGACGTGTGGGCGGGAGGTAGTGCAGTGAGACTGAGCACTGTGACTTTGCGGCCGGGGTCCTGGAGTTGGCTGTCGTGTCCACGGTTGACTGTCGAGGGCAACCTCACGGCCGACGGCCCAGACACCACAGTGACACTTGACTCGCTCACGGATGTGTTGTCGTCCGACACAGTCCAGCTGCGGTCGGTACGTTTGTTTGGGGGAGCGGCACGATGTTTGTGGTGTGGTTGGTCCCTACTGCGTTCGCCAAGACCGAAGTCACGTGGTTGTGTTCTGCTGATTGTGCAGGGCGCACACACTGTGTGTCAATCGGCCTGTTTTTTTTCATCCACATACAACATCATCGTGGATGGATCATCGGCCATCTCGGTGGAGCCATGGGAACTCGATACAACCTCTTCTTCTGTTGCAGTCTGTGTTGCGGGTAGCGGCGGCAACCTGATGTACGTGCCGTGCTGTTCATTGGTGTTCTGTCCCTCTTGATGGGGCCGTGCCTGTGTGTGCACGTGTGTACAGGAACGGCGGACGAGGTCAACACAACAACTGTACAGCCAATGTGCCTGACTGGGTAGTGGCTCGTGGTCAACATGGCGCTGCCGGTGTGGGAGACGACACCCATGCCATAGGTGGCCGCGCCGGTGGGTACATCAACTTGTTTTCTTCCCGCATGGTGCTGGCGGGCAATATTACAGCACGTGGCGGGTCTGGTTTGACACCTGGTGCTGGCGGTGGCGCTGGTGGTGTGGTGTTGCTGGACGCCTTTCACGCTGTGGAGGGTGGCGGAGTCGTTGACGCCCGTGGCGGCGACGGTGGCGACTCGGGTATTGGTAGTGGCAGTGGCGGCGGTGGCGGTGGCGGTGGTGGGCGTGTCACGGTACGTGCACGTGGCAAGGAAGGCGGACCTGAGGCGGCAGCAGCTGTGTGGGACACCTCGGATGGCCAGACACAACCGCCGCTGCGTGTACTGCGGAATGGTGGGTTGGGGGGCGAGAGTGGAACCGCTGACAGTGGCGGCGGATGTGGCAGCGTTGGGGTGTTTCAAGTGTACCATGGCTCTGGTAAAGTTGATGTGCCATGGGTCCCGTGGGTGAGTGTTGCTGCCGACACACTGGTGGAGGGCGATAGCGCCAAGGTGTGCGACTACAGCAATAGGAACCCAGCTGCGACACCACATGTGCTTGGCTGCTATGGGCTGGACGCTCATGTGACGGTGGTTGGCACACCAGTGCGACTGGATCCGAGCGATGCGATGTGTAACACCGCAGTGGGTGAACGCACCACCACGGTGATGGCAGCAACACTGTTGTCCGCCCTCCACGCTCGCTCCTCTTCCGACGCACCTATGGTGAACGCGTCCGTTGTGGCACAACAAGTGACGCTGGGCGCTGGTGCTCGTGCAGAGGTGGTTGTGCTGGCGCCGCACGACGCGTCTGCTCCGGCGTCGTACACCTCTGTAATGGCAGCGGACAGGGTGAGTGTCCAGGAAGACGCTGAGCTGGTGGTCACTGCAGGTGGTGCCTTGCTTACAGCATGGTTTCACAACAAGGGCACGGTTCACACCACTGGTGCTGATTTTGGTGTCGACGCGGCCCCTTTCACCACCAAAGACGGCAGGCCACCCGCGCTGATTGCAGCGTCTGCGAACATGACACACGGTGAGGGTTCAGTTGTGAACGCATCCAGCTCAAACCTGCACCTCCATGGCAATACCACCGTCCTCTTTACCGCTGGCGTGGTTCGCTCCGCCACCGGTTTGCACGTGTCAGCGGTGGGCAGCGTCGTGTGGGAATCGTGCGATGTGACTGGGCACGGCGTTGTGGTGGAAGCTTCTTCCGCGTCCGCTGCCTCTGGTGGTGCTGGCATTGTTCTTCGTGACACCACGGTGCGGTTGACAGCCCCAGGAAACTGGACGGCTGCTGGGTTGGAGCTTACTCACTCACTCATCGAGGTGGCGCCGGGGCTGTTCTCGACGCCAGCCACCTCCCTTGGCCGGCGCCTTGCAAGCAGCAGTAGCAGTAGTAGCAGCGACAGCAATGGCACTTGTCATTGGTCCTTTACGCACGACGGTGTGGTGCTGCGCGTGGGCCAGAAGGATGGCGTTTCGTCGGAGCTCAGGGTGATCAATGGCATGTCGCTGGTGCTTGCTGACACGTCACTTGTGGCGGAGACTGACGCCATGGTGTCCCTGCGGAATGGTGCCCATCTTGCAGCACGTGCCATTCGAGTCTCTGGTTCGCTTCACGTCGGCGACGATGACACTGCTGCCCCATCCGAGGTGGTGCTTTCCGCTACGGGGTCGCTGCGCTTCCTGGATGGAAGCACGACGGCAGTCAACGCGACGGCGGTGTTTCAGGCAGATGGCATCTTGGTGGCAGGGGCAGTTGTTGGAGGTCACAGTGCGCGCTTTGAAGCGTATTCTGCACTTACCATCTCCTCTAGCGGCAGCTTGCAGCTTCACGCACGCCATTGTGTGCTAACCACCGCAAAAGGAACGATTGCTATCAACGGCATGGCATCACTGGGAGCGCATGCCATCATTAGCGCCCCTGCCCTGACCGTGGTTGGATCCTTAGCTCTGGCGTCAAGTGGGAAGGTGAACATACGAGGCGACGTTGTCGTGGAGGGTAGTCTCACCTTCGCGTCGAGCGGGGCAGTTATGAGCACTGGTGGCGACGTTACTGTCAACGACGGCGGCAGCCTGATGATGGAGTCTGACGGTGGCATAACAAGCTACCGCGCTGGCTTCTTTGGTGGTGGCATCACGTTGTTGGGTGACGTGTCGCTGGGGTCCCGTGGAACACTGTTCACAGCTGGTGGTGACGTCTCCGTGAAGGACAGTGGTGTGTTGGTGATGGGGGCGGATGGGAATATGACATCTTCTCGTGTATCGTCCTCATCGCTTGGGGGAGGTATCGATGTTGTGGGCTCAGTGTCGTTGTCTTCTGGTGGCACAGTGGCATCTTTGACGGGTGTGAAGGTGTGGAACAGTGGTAGTTTGTCGTTGGGGTCAGGTGGCCTCGTGACGTCATCAGATGGAGGTTTAGAAGTCGCTGGGCACATGTCTCTCGCACCTGATGGGGCAGTGTCAACAACGGGTGGTGGCATCTCTGTGTTGAGCGACGGCACGCTGACAATGGAGTTGGATGGTCACGTGATGTCACTTGTGTCAGGCTCCATCGGGGGCACCATCAATGTGGGCGGCAACATGTCACTGGCAGCCGGTGGTAGCGTGGAAGCTGCCGGTGGTGATATCACAGTGTTGGAGAGTGGTGTTGTATCCATGCAATCAGCTGGCACGGTGTGGTGTGATGGACACATCCTGGTTGAAGGGACGGTGTTACTGTCATCTCAAGGCGCCGTGACGGCATCAGGTGGGGACGTTAGTGTGATGCAGAACGGTACCTTGACACTGGACTCTGATGGTGTTGTTGCAGCGCATCGAAGGGGCTTCTTTGGTGGTGGCATCACGTTGCTAGGTGATATGTCACTGGGGTCTCGTGGAACACTGTTGACAGCTGGTGGTGCTGTGGCAGTGAAAGACAGTGGTGTGTTGGTGATGGGGGTGGATGGGAACATGACATCCTCTCGTCTACCGTCGTCATCTAAGGGCGGTGGCATCGACATTGAGGGCTCAGCATCGTTGTCTTCTGGTGGCACAGTGGCATCTTTGACGGGTGTGAAGGTGTGGAACAGTGGTAGTTTGTCGTTGGGGTCAGGTGGCCGTGTGATATCATCAGATGGAGGTTTAGAAGTCGCTGGGCACATTTCTCTCGCACCTGATGGGGTTGTGTCAACAACGGGTGGTGGCATCTCTGTGTTGAGCGACGGCACGCTGACAATGGAGTTGGATGGTCACGTGATGTCACTTGTGTCAGGCTCCATCGGAGGCACCATCGATGTGAGCGGCAACATGTCACTGGCCGCAGGCGGTCGCGTGGAAACGACAGGTGGTAACATTACGGTGTTGGAGAGTGGTATTGTATCCATGCAATCAGCTGGCACGGTGTGGTGTGATGGACACATCCTGGTTGAAGGGACGGTGTTCATGTCATCGCAGGGCGCTGTGAGAGCGTCAGGTGGAGACATTAGTGTGATGCAGAACGGTACCTTGACACTGGACTCTGATGGTGCCGTTGCAGCGCATCGAAGGAGCTTCTTTGGTGGTGGCATCACGTTGCTGGGTGGTATGTCACTGGGGCCTCGTGGCACACTGTTGACAGCTGGTGGTGATGTGGCGGTGAAGAGTAGTGGTATTTTGGTGATGGGGGTGCATGGGAACATGACTTCTTTTCGTGCTCCATCCGCATCTACGGGTGGAGGTATTGATGTTGAGGGCTCAGTATCGTTGGCTACTGCTGGTACAGTGGCATCGTTGAGTGGTGTGAAGGTGTGGCGTCAGGGACGTTTGTCTTTGGGGTCTCGTGGCCATGTGACGTCTTCCGATGGAGGTTTGGAGGTCTTGGGACACATGTCTGTCGCGTCTGCTGGGACAGTGTCAACAACGGGTGGCAGCATCTCTGTGTTGAGTGACGCCATGTTCGCGTTGGGCGAGGATGGTCACGTGATGTCACATGTGTCAGGCTCTGTCGGAGGTACCATCGATGTTGACGGCCGCATGTCATTGGCAGCTGGTGGCAGAGTGGAAGCTACAGGCGGCAATGTCACAGTGCTGGAGAGTGGTGTTGTATCCATGCAATCAGCCGGCACAGTGTGGTGTGATGGACACGTCGCCATTGAAGGGACGATGTCGCTGTCATCTCAAGGCGCCGTGACGGCATCAGGTGGGGACGTTAGTGTGATGCAGAACGGCAGCTTGACACTGGACTCTGATGGTGTCGTTGCAGCGCATCGAAGGGGCTTCTTTGGTGGTGGCATCACGTTGTTTGGTAACATGTCGCTGGGGTCGCGTGGAACACTGTTGACCGCTGGTGGTGATGTGGCGGTGAAGGCAGGTGGTGCATTGGTGATGGAAGTGGACGGGAACGTGACATCTTCTCTTGTGCCATCGTCGTCTAAAGGCGGTGGCATTGGCATTGAGGGTTCAGTGTCGTTGTCTGCTGGTGGCACGGTGGCATCGCTGCGTGGTGTGAAGGTGTGGCGTCAGGGACGCTTGTCACTGGGGTCTCGTGGCCATGTGACATCGTCCGATGGAGGTTTGGAGGTCGTTGGACACATGTCTGTCGCGTCTAATGGAACTGTGTCAACAACGGGTGGCGGCATCGTTGTGGCGAAGGGCGGCATGTTGGTGTTGGATGAGGCCGGCGTGGTTGTCGTGGAGTATGATGGTACTGGGATGCAGGTGGTTGGAACCATGAGCCTGGGGATCAACGGGACTGTGCGCATGCGCGAGGGTGCAAGCGCCGTGGTGGAAGGTCACACAAGCCTGCTGTCTCTCGCCTCAGGCAGCTCGATGGAGCTGGTCGGCAGTGACGATGGCGGCAATAGCGCGGGCGGCTTGACTGTGTGCGACGGTGGCACCTTGGCCCTGGCCACGCACGTCTCCATTCTCGCCGATGCTCTGCAGCTGTGCCAACTTGGCCGCATCACACCCCTCCTGGCCCCGTCCTCGGTGCACGCGATGCCCACTTCTCCCGCTGCGCACACCGGCACAGCCACCACCGTCGCCGTCCGTGTTTCCACCTTCACCCTGGGACCCAACACCACGGCGGTGTTTGTCCCTGGCGCCGCCATCGTGGCGGCTGAGGCCATCACACTTCAACCCGGTGCCACCCTCTCCGCGTTGTCTCATGTCCGAGCTGTGGCGTGCCCTGGTGTGACGGCATTGAACGGACAGTGCACTGCCGCTGTTGCGCGCGCTGGTGGCTCTCATGCCTCACTCGGCGGTGGCGAGCCGACGTTGGTGGTCACAAACCACACGCGCACCGTCCCTGTCGACTTGGCCACCGTCTCCACCCCCACGCCAAGCTCCCTCCAAGCACCATTCTCCCTGTCCGAGGCAGAAGTTGTGGCTCGTGACGCGACCGCCTGGACGTTGGGCGGCGCCGCTCAGGCTAATGAGACTGAATGGGACACCGTGTCCCAAGCTGCCGCGACGACAGCCTCCTCCTCCTCGTCATGGGACACGGTGTACCCGCTCCCACCTGGCACAGGCGGCGGTGTGCTGCGCGTCGTGGCACCCTCTGTACAAGTAGACACCGGGAGTGCCATCCACGTCGATGGTCGTGGTGGCGCTCATGTGCCTTCTTTGCTTGCGTCGGGTGGTGTGCCCCCCACGTCCATCACGGCACCGGGTGATTGGGGCGGTGGTGCAGGCGGCACCGTGGTGGTGGTGTGCGCGCACCTTGTGGGTGATGGGCGCGTAAGTGCCAACGGTGGCAACGGCGGTGGATGGGGTGGTGGTGGCGCCGGTGGCCACGTAGTGGTACGGGCAGGAAACATGACAGCGTGGGACAGTGAGGCCCAAGCCAGGGCAGGCGCAAGTGAACTGTGCGTTTTTCTGTTTTTTGTTGCTTTTTTGTTTGTTTGGGCTCTTTTGAGTTTCGTGGTCTCACACGTGCGCTGTCGATGGTTTGTACGTTTGCTATCTTGTCTTGTCTTGTCTTGTTTTGTTGGGCGTGATGGTGTGAATGTTGGGTGTGGTGCTGTCACGTAACGTGACTCACGTTTCACAGCGGCCCGGTGTCGAGCGCTGCTGGCGGCGCCGGAGCCTCCCTCACTGTCTTCAACTCCTCGACCCAGTTGACACTACAGGGAGCCCCAGGCGCAGGTGCTATCGCTGGTCGTGGACCGACGGTGCTCGCACCGAAGGCGTTACAACCCTCCCCCCTCGACGCGCTTGTCGTTTCAGACACGGACGTGGCGATGGTGGGGGACGCCGATGTGGGTATGCTGCGGTGGGTGAATGCCTCAGTCACTGTGTCGGGCGAGTCGTGGGTCGTTGTGGACGATGCGACTTCTTCATCGATGTCGGGTGGTGGCGGCAGTGATGCCACGCCGCAGCTCCCCACGTTCCATCTCCTTGGGCCTCATGATCGTTTCACGATGCGAAGCTCGAACTCGCGCGTGGTGCGCATTGAGTTTGGTCCAGCGTACGTCGGATGTGGGAGTTCAACGTTTTGTCGATTGGTGTCACGTGGTGTTCGCGTTGTGCACCTGCGTTGCTTGTAGTGTCGCCGGTTTTCATGCCTCACCTCCTCCTCTGCCTCTTTTCTGCTGTCCTTCTCCCTTCTCCTCTTGTCACACCAGTGCCTCCCCATCGTCTCCAGCATGGGTGCTTCCCGTGGACCAACGTAACGCCAGTTTCTTCAACGCCTCGTTGCCTGGACCACTGCCGTCTGCCGCAGAGCTCCAAGTGTCGTTTCATCTAGAGCACCCAGATGCGACGGCCAAGGTCAATAGCGTGATGGACATGCCGGGCGGCGCACTTGTTGTGCAGCTCACTCTCACCAGCGCGGACCGTGCGACACGGTTTGTGCGCTGCTTGCTCACCCCGATCCACGGCGACACACTTCCACCGATTGCGCTGGATAGTACACCACCACCGGTGTATGTACAGGGCACCAACAGACGGCTCTCATACGCCTTCCGCGACCGCTCTCTGTCCCCAGTTGTCTTGTGTTGCTATGTACCCGCTCGTGTGGCCACCGGCAGTGTCATTGGCGACGCTGCCGGCGCAGTGTGCACATCCGATGGCAATTGTGGCAATGGGCTCGATGGCACTCGAGGCGTGTGGACGCTGTCACTACCACAAGACGGATGGTACACACTGAACATCACCACCCTGCAGACCGGCTTTGCCACGTCGACATCGCCGTTGGTGGCGGCCACCACCACATGGGATGTGGTGGTACACGGGGATGCCAGCGCTGACCCGGTGCCACCTCCCACGTTCTTGCACACCCCCGACGCCGTGCTTATTGTCGGTACACCCGCAGCGTATTGGGTAGCGCCGCCAGCTGCTGCGGGGTCCACCTTCACCGATGAACACGCGCCCGTCGTGCAGTGCCAGATGGACGGCGTCGCCGATGGTGCTTGGCGTGTGTGTGGCGGGTACGGGTACACGGCAGGGTGGTTCAACGTCACGGACCTCCCCCCAGGCGACCACACCATGCACGCCCGGCAGTCGTTGGGCGGTGTGACCCTGTCCACAACCCTCACCACACACACCTTTACGGTGATCACAGTGGTTGACCCACCGGTGGTGGTGGCACCACATCCCGAGGACCTCGTGCCCAAGCCCCTGCCGTGGAGAGTGCACACTGCGCGTCCCCCGGCCGATGCTACGCTGCGGTGTGCATTGGACGGTGTGCGTCTGCCCAACGAACGCTGCGCGCTTGCGTGGGGGGATGACAGTGCCGATGGCGCCGGTGGTCTGGAGGTAGTGGCCGGGTTGGGGAACCACACCCTGGTGCTGCAACACGTTGACGGCAGCGGGCTGTCATCCATGCTGGTGGAGCTGGCGTGGCGTGTCTGGGCGCAGGATGCCACAGTGGTGCTGACAGAGCAGCCGGTGGTCATCACTCGGTCCACCCACGCCACGTTTGTCGCTGATTTTGTGCTCGACTCAGGGCACCCTTGCGGTGAAGCGTGTGTTGCCAAGACCTGCACGGTGTCGTTTGATCACGCTGGTGTGGCGGCCGGGACAGCTCAAGCTTGTGGTAACGCCGCCACGGGGCGTGCTGAAGCAACGTACAGCAACATTCCGAACGGGCAGCACGTGTTCAATGTGTCGGCGTGGGATCAAGACACCAACACAACGATCTCTGCAACGTACGCAGTGTCCTTGTGGTATTGGTGTATGTGTGTGTCTCATCGTGGTTTTGTTCAATTGCCTTTGTGGTTGCGTTGTTGTCTGTTGACGCGTTCTTGGCGCTTGTTTGGGGTACCAGATGGGAATGGGACGTGCGTACAGGGATCATGGTGTTTGTGACTCCTGACACCGCCGATGAGATCGGTACTATCCATGTCACTGCCGGTGTGGCGTCAACTGACACGCGTCTCGAGCTGTCGCTGCCGTTCACACCATCCAGTGGAGAGCGAGCGACAGTTACGTGTGTGGTGGACCCTGCCGATCGTGCCACAATCACGCCATCGAACATGGACTTCCACGAAGGCGACATTGGTGCAGCTGTAGTGGTGCGCGCCGTTGATGACCATGACAACACGCCCCATCCACCCCTCCCCTTCACCGTCACGTGCACGCCTTCAGCTACCGGCGGCTCTGTCCTGTTTGCCACCGTGGAGCCGGTACAACTTACAGGCACCTTAACGAACTTGGTGCTTCCTGTTGTTCATGACGTGCTGGTGCGTGGTGTGTGCGTGGTGTGTGGTGTGTGTGTGGTGTGTGGTGTGTGGTGTGTGTGTGGTGTGTGGTGCGTGTGGTGCGTGTGGTGCGTGTGGTGTGTGTGGTGTGTGTGTGTGTGTGTG
>Ga0213833_1003077_pt1 | contig 10397 bp, 8 predicted proteins | sample SWATP21_FD_160575 | JGI IMG/M metagenome (GOLD analysis project Ga0213833, IMG submission 160575) | Coastal seawater microbial communities from Marineland, Florida, United States - SWA TP2 #1 | ecosystem: Environmental > Aquatic > Marine > Coastal | place: USA: Florida | collected 2016-08-14
ATAAATCCAAAGGTATTCGCCTTCTTCTTTATGGGTATAGCCAACGACAACAACAGCCACATCAGCCTGTTTGGCAGCAGCCACCGCACTTTCGACTTGACGCGCATCGTTGTAAAGCACGTGCTCTTCACCCAAGAGTTCTTGTAAACCTTTGAGGGGTGTGATGGAATACGGCGGACGCACCGCGCTGGAACCTCTGTCTCCAGTATTCTCAATGGAGGCCAAACGGCCGATCAGTGCGACTGTTTGCCTGACAGTTCTGTCCAATGGCAAGACAGGGTGCTCTTCATTTTGAGAAGGCTCATTTTTCAACAAAACCATAGATTTTTGTGCTGCTTCCAAAGCCAATCTTTGGTGACGTGTACAGGCAATGGCATCCTCTTCATATCGCTCAGGCTCGCCAATTTGGGCAAATCGAATCTTCTGTCGCAATATCCGAAAAACAGCCTCATCGATCAATTCCATGGGGATCTTGCCTTTCTTCACGAGCTTTACGAATTTCCGACCATAGTGGATGGGAAATGGCATTTCCAAATCCAAACCACCCTTGATAGCAGCTTCTCCATCCCGAATGCCCAGCCAAAAATCAGATATCACAAAACCTTCGAAACCCCACTCTTCTTTTAGAATCTCTCGGAGAAGGTGTTCATTGTGCCCACAATGCTCGCCATTGATTTTGTTGTATGCACTCATAATCGAGGCTACGCCTTCTTCCACACAGCGTTTGAAATGCGGAAGGTACACCTCTCGCAAGGTCCGTTCACTCATCCGAACGTCCAGCTTAAAGCGAGTATTTTCCAGACTATTTGCCGCAAAGTGTTTCGCACAAGCCATCACATGCCTCTGCACACCACGAACCAGTGCCGCTCCCAGCTCTCCAAGCAAATGGGGCTCTTCACCGTAGGTTTCCTGTGCTCTCCCCCAAGCAGGATGTCGCAGCAAATTAATACAAACACATGCGATAAAATTGGCGCCCTGGGTCCTTGCTTCAACTCCCATGGCATCACCGATCTTTTCTTCTAATCGGACATCCCAAGTGGCTCCCCTGGCCATCGAAACAGGGAAACATGTCGAGTGAAACATCACCACGCCCCGAGGACCATCACTAAAGCGTATCGCAGGAATCCCTAACCTGGGCGCATCTCCACCTGGGATGGGTTTTCGGTTGTACATCCGGATCATCTGCAAGGTTTCTCTAGAAATAAAGGGGGTGTCGCCTGAAATTTGGTGAAGTTTGTCCTCAAGTGTCATCTGTTCCATCAAGCGAAGGGTCTTCGCTTCGATGTCTTCTTTGGACATGGGTTTGTCTGAAGTCAACGACCCCCAAACACCATCTAATTCGAGCATACGGGACATCCCACAATCCTCCACTTCGACCTACAAATAAAAATCAACGCCTTGATGCAATAAGGTACAATAAAAACAATATAAAATGAAGGGGAACATCCAGAAAAAAATTGCTCTATACTTTTAGGGACTTTTTTCTAGAGGCTTATAGACACAGGCTGCATACCCAAGGACAGCATCCCCACTTTGCAAAGCTGTAGGGGTTGGCTCCCACCCATTCGAGATACGAGCTTTAAGTAATTCTTCAGGACTTGGAAGATGTCCCCATACGGCAACTGCCGTAATGCCGCCAAGTCAGGTGGTATCAAATACCGCATGAAGTTCTTTGTTATAGCAAATCACGATATCGATAGTGTACTCGTCTTGTTGAACAAACTCCACAACTTTTCGAGGAGGTTGTGTCATCAAACACCAATTCAGCACTTCATGGACAGAGCGAAAATACCCCAACTCGTTGACCAAATCCTGATGGGCTTCTTCAGGAAGTTCTGTATAGCAATGAAAAGGTATCCGTGAATTTATATTCGATTCCATCACATTCTCCAAAGACAATTGTTTTCACAGAATGCCAATATAAGGTTTGCAAACGAGAAACAAAAGTCCAAACAGAAAATCAAGCGTCGAGAGTGACCCCAAAAGCAAACCCACTTCTCGTTTTCGAACAAACAGAATAACAAGCTCGTCATTCTACTGGTTATGTGGAAAGCGGTTCGCTTGTGTGTGGTTTTGGTCTTTCTGGCCCTAAAAAGCACTGTGTTGTATACTTCCTCCAAGTCAACACGTTTTAGTGACTCACTTAGCTTTCCACCGATATTCCAAACGAGATCCCGCTACCTGGTGAACCAGACCATAGCAAACAACTCAATCACAGGGAGTTTTGAGAGTATGCAAGAAGAAAAAGATCAAGATTTTGACGATTTCGAAAAGGCGACGAGACGCGGACAACAAATAAGAAACATCGCGATAATTGTCCTTTTTGTCCTCCCAACGGCCTTCGGGTTTCACAGGATGTTTTGTGATATTTCCAAGGAGTTGACTCGAGCGAGTCCATATGAAGAGACTGCCCTTTCTAAAAAAGAGACAACACAACTAACAAAGCGCGCAAAAGCCTTACAAAACTTACTCCAAAAATATAGAGCTGCCTGGAAACAAGAGCTGCACTCAGGGCGCTTCAAAGACAAAAAAGCAGGCTCTCAAGAATGTGAACACAACCTACAAGCTCCAAGTCGAGAAGCGATCTCATACTACATAAAAGAAGGTCGCCGGGATATTCGTGGCTTTGGTAACGTCACTTTTCGCACCTACCAGAAAGACCAGGTGATAAACTCAGAAGTCCTCAAGAACATCCAAAATCACATCCGCAAGATAAAAACGATGTTACAAAGTAAACGAGGTTCTCGAGGCGACATCTCCACGCTTTTGCAATGGAATCCAAGATCTTACGAAATATTTGTCATCGCTCAAAAAACAAAGCCCGTTCTACTCACATTGTTTCCTCGTACAACCTTTCGCTCAGGGAAAGTACAAGGAAAAGCCTACCTGCACTCTCACACCAAAGGGAGAATCTCATGTGTGGGTAAATTCGATGCAAAAAATACCCCTTCTTTTCGCTACAAGATCTATATGACAGATAAGAAGATTATGAAAAAACTCAAGGCTCTACAAATCAAACAGGGCGGCGAATTGTCACCCGACCAGATGAAGCATTACGCAGATGAATTGATGAAACAAGACACACTCAAAGCACTTAAAGCAGACCTTTACATCAATACCATTAAGGCAGTCGCAGAACAGCTTCGCACTTCAAACTAAAAGTATCGTCATCTCTTCTCGCTTGTGGGAGAATCTGTTTCTGGTTCTCTCTCGTCCGAACCACGTCTCCCTTCAATGCCCACCACAAAAAGCATACACGCGACGGAACCGTGCCCTTGGGCAAAAGCGCATTGTGCTAATTCTGCATATCCGACATTCACCTTACCCCACAAGCAACCAAAGCTTGACTCAAATGGACAAGACAATTAACGTCCAGATAAGAGCACTAAAGTGGATACAGTTCAGCTGAACTGGCAGGAGCGAAGGTATGGACAAACAAAAAGAGCACATTGACGAGCTACTCAGACTTGGCGAGCAAAAAGGTGTTCATCTGGTACCATTGTATCGATGGGTAGAGCCTTACAGGATACACCTTCAGCAAACCAAACACTCTCAATCTAGAGTGCGAGAAGAACTCCAGGTGCTTATGACCTTCATGGATGCCTTCGAAGGACAGGGTCTACAGGGATTTCCAGACAGAGCCGTTGGAGAGTGGACAGCCGAATTGAGTTCGACCTATCTCGATATATTCTCAAATGAAAATCAAGCACAAAGCGCACAAAAGGATATCCTAAAAGCCTTTGCACATTACATCATACACCATCAAAAACACGCTTTTCCCAAAGGAGAGCCCTTTTTGGCCACTTCCTGGTCCAATGCGTTCGAGGAAGACGACTTCGATGAACCAACGCCACCCGGACAAGCGAAAGCACATACTTCTGGTGGCTCTTTTGGCGACTTGACGAAAGCCCACAGTGAAGATTGGGAGCAAGAGGACTTCGAGACCGAAGCAGAAGACGAAGAACTGGAATTTGGGGAGCTTGTCGATCAAATGGCTTCAGCCATCCAAAAGGAATTGCAGAGCTTTTATGAGGGCAAAGTGGATGGACACAAAAGATTGAAGCCAGGCGATCCAGATTATTACAAAACGGCCTGCACTGTACAAAAGGTCGGCAACAAGAAGCTCATCTACGAAGAGGAAGACAACGAAGATTTTCTCTCCAAAAATCTCTTCACTGGCAAGATAGACATCTTCTAATAAATCAACCTTCTTGCCATTAACGACCCAACGAACCACAAGCTCAAAGCGCTTCGGTTTTGCACATCAAAGATGACTAATCAATGCTGTCCCAGGTGTAGCCTTGTGCGTCAAAAGCGTGCTTAGCAAGGGATTTCAATTGCTCATCATCGTTGTAATCGATCAAATTGAAGTTTCGACGGATACGACCTTGTGCTTGTCTGGAAAAGACTTGTAAGATCTCCAACTCTTTTTCAGCCACAGCCAGGCCGTTGTCCACAATCGAAGTGTGTACACGACTCAAAACACAAGCGAGCACGAACAAATCGATCATAATGTTCGCCAATCGCTTGGTCGCAAATTGTTTATGAATGATTTCTCTTCCATGCTTTCGCAAGATGCGGTCCGTAGCAGAAGCCAAATCCCGTACACCATTCTCGAAAATCGTGGCATAAGGTCCGAGGATGGGTTTCAACTGAGAAAAAGAACCTTTTGCACGACCCAAATTGGTCGCAAGAGAGACTTTTTTCAATGCATAATCTGTAAGAACACCAAATCCTTTGATGGGATGCTTCATGATGTCACCCAAGGATTTTCCAAGCTCTTTTAATTCAGCGCCAACATCGTTCATAGCAGTCAAAGCGATGAACAAACGCAAGATCTCATTGGTCCCCTCAAAAATTCGATTGATCCGACAGTCACGAACAAATCGTTCATAAGGGAATTCACACATAAAGCCATTCCCTCCAGCAATTTGGAGCGCTTCATCTGCAACATCCCAGAGAGCTTCGGTGGCAAACACCTTTGAAATAGCGGCCTCAACAGCATAATCCTCATGGCCCTGGTCAATGATACCTGCCACCATATTCACAACAGATTCAGCTGCGTAGCATTTGACCACCATATTCCCGACTTTGGACTGGATCAATCCAAATTCAGAGATGGACTTTTCAAACTGCTTTCGCTCAGTGGCCTGTTTGGTGCTCAATTCGATCAAGCGTTTCATCATTCCAACAGAACCACCACCGAGGCCGGTCCTTCCACTGTTCAGGATGGACATGGCGATTTTAAAGCCTTTTCCAAGGTCGCCAAGCAAGTTGTCTTTGGGCACTCGGACATCATCGAAGTACACAGAAGTCGTGGAGCTGGATCTCAACCCCATTTTGTCCTCGTGCTCGCTGATGCTGACACCTGGCATATCTTTGGTCACCAAAAAGGCACTCATCTTGCCACGGGTTTCTATATCGCCTGTTTTTGCGAAGACAGTAAAGAAGTCGGCGATGCCACCATTGGTGATCCAAAGCTTGGAACCATTCAGAACCCACTCGTCACCATCGAGGATAGCAGTGGTTTTGATGGATGCAGCATCAGAACCTGCTCCAGGTTCGGTCAAGCAGAAAGCGGCGATCATTTCGCCAGTAGCCAGCTGGGGATAATATCGCTCTCGTTGTTCTTTTGTACCGAAGAGCAACAAGCCGCGCATACCGATAGAAGAGTGTGCTCCAACAGTGACAGCGGTAGAAGCATCGTACTTGGCCAATTCTTGAAGGGCTCGAGAGTAGGCGGCACTTTTAAATCCAAGACCCCCAAAGTCTTCGGGAATCACAAAACCAAAAACACCCATTTCTCGGAGTTCCTGAATGAACGATTCAGGCATCTCCCCTTCTCTATCCCACTTACGGAAATCTTCCTCATGAGGCTTGAGCATTTCCCCGATGGCTGAACACATCATTTTCAGGGTTTCTTTCTCTTCTTCATCCATCTTGGGATAAGGCAGAATGGCATCTTCTTCGATCATTCCCATACACAGTGAACGCATAAAGCTAAAGGTCTTTTCTTCACTCATTTTTAAAAGCTCCTTTTGTTTCTTTCACAAAGGACACAGCTTGTACTCTCAATATAATTAGGATAGGTTCCCCAAATCAATCGCAACCCAAAAAAATCTGCGATCTTTTTTTACTATAGCGAAATGCATCGGCGTAGCAACTATGAAAGCTTATATTTGTCTAAAAGATTTTTTCCATTCAGAAGAAACCCTGGCTCAACTCCGCAAGTGTACCACCGAGCTTCACATCCATCCGACTCCTCAAAGGCCCCAACAATCGGAATTAAAGGAGTTACTCCAGCAATACGACCTCTTAATCATAGGCACCAAAGAGTTCATCACCCGTGACCTGCTACAAGTCAAACCACTCCGAACCCGGATCATTGCCACTCTTTCCACGGGAACGGATCACATTGATCTTGAAGCTTTGGAAGAGCACGGCATCACTCTTATCAAGACTTACCACGCCAATGTGAGTTCTGTAGCAGAACATACACTTGCATCACTTATGCACCTTCGAAAGAGATTTTGGGAAGGTGATAGCTCCGTTCGTGCACACAAGTGGCGCAGTGGACTCACCGAATTCCCCCGAGAAGTACGCGGGATGAAGGTAGGTTTAGTGGGGGCTGGTCTCATCGCTTACCAGACAGCACTTTTGCTCAAAGCATTCTCTGCCAAGATCTTTGCCTGGACTTTCCGACCAGACAAACACCCTGAATTTGAAACACTTGGCGTGACTTGGGTGCCCTCTCTCGAAGCACTCTTTGCCCAAACTGAGGCTGTCTCCTTGCACATCCCTCTTTCAGAGCAAACCAAAGATTTCATTGGAAGCAAGCATTTTGAGCAGATCCAACATACGCCATTTCTCTTTATCAATACGGCCAGAAGCGGGTTAGTGGCCAAGGATACGCTCCCCCAAGCGCTTGCAAAACAGCAAGTTGCTTTTGCCGCTTTGGACTTACTCCGAGAAGACGAAAAGCCTGAGCAGTATCCAGAGGGTCAAGTGCTCCTGACACCACACGTCGCAGGTGTCACCCTCGAAAGCATTCAAAGATTGGGGGAAGAACTCATTGAAAATATCATAAAACACTTGACAACCTCACCTTAAAAACCCCACTAAAGCTCCAGGCCATCTCTTTCGATAAGCAAAAAGAGACGAAGCCAACCGATGTCCAGCAAAGACACAACTGGGATCGTACATACATTCTGGCATGGAGTTTGTGATGAAAAATGCTTTCCCAACAATTCAGATCTCCGGAACGAAGGAAGAAGCAGCGCAGCAGACAGCAGAACAACTGGGTCCAATGGCCCACAAACTTTTGCAATTCAGAGAAGACCTTCTTCCTGGTATGTTGCCAGAGGGAAGCCAAATGCCATCTGAGCCATTCTGGAAGCAACTTTACGAAATCCATCTCACTTCGACCCACTATTCTGCAATAGAATCCAAAGCCTTTGCAGAAAAGCTTGGTAAAGAGCCTGGTTATATTCTGGCTATGTCTGGGATGAGCGATTTTTTGGATTACATGTTCTTTTCAGGCCAAGGAGAACTGGGTTGTTCAACGCTATCTCTTCCAAAAGAAATCTCACCTGAACTGGGTTTTGTACAAACTTGGGACTTGCATCTGGATGTAGAAAAGTACTCCATAGTGATGCATCGACAGGTAGAAGGCTGCTATGCCTCCATCTGTCTTACCACAGCTTTAGGTCATGGACACTTTGGTGTGAATGAGCACGGGATATGTGTGGGGACCAACAATTTACAATGCTTACACCCACGTCCAGGTGTTGTATTCGCTGCGGCAATCCAGGAAGTCCTGGACTCCGCTTCAACAGCCCAAGAAGCCTTGGAGATTTTCTCTAAACTTCCCTTTATGTCGGGGCACAATTTCATTGTAGCAGCTCCAGACAGCCCCACATTGAATATCGAACAAAGCACAAAAGGTATTCATGTGACACCAGTTGAACAAAAATGCTTTCCTCACACAAACCACTACCTTCACCCGCCTCTTCAGGCATTTGGAAGGATGTACTCCACATCTTCTCAACCTCGGTACCAATTCCTTTTGGAGGCCTCCAAGAAGCTTTCACCAGATGCAAACTTAGCAAACTTTAAAAGAATCTTTTCAGACCACACAGCTCCCATCTGCCGACATACAGATGACCCAACAGATGCAGCCACGTGCGGTCTCATTGCATTCCATCCCAGACAGCGACAGCTTTCTATTATCAAAGGAAGAGTTTGCCAGGGAGAATGGGAAACCTATACCCTTTAATTGAAATCAGGGAGAACGATCATGACCCAAATCGATGCAAAATGGCTCAAAAGATACCGACTTCTCTTCGTAGCAGCGGCCTTTTGGAATATTGCAGCGGTCATCGGAGCGCTGGGTAGACCAGCCTATCACAGAAGTTTATTTTTCGCCAAATCCATCCAAGAACCCGGATTTATCGGCCATCTCAATACAGTGGGCTTTTGGGGAAGTGTTCTGGTATTTGGGATTGGCTATGCCATTGTGGCCATGGATCCAAGAAAAAACCATGGTATCATCTGGATGGCCATTATCGGCAAGCTCTTTGTAGCGGTCTGGTGGGCCTGGTACTTTTTTCAGGGAAAACTCACTTCATTTGCTTTAACAGGTGCTATCGGCGATGCAGTTTTTGCATTCATCTTCCTGGGTTTCTTATCCCACTACAAAAAGCTTTCAAGCTCCGATTGATGAAGAAAACGCCATTCTAGACGCAGCCATAGCATGAATGGTCGTGGTATCAAAGAGAGGCAAGTCAAAATCGGTCTGCTTCATCAGTAATGGCAACTCAGTACATCCCAATATCATACCTTGTGCCCCCTTCTCTTCGAGCCTTTGCACAACTTGTTTTATGTTTGCCAAAGAAGTCTCCAATATCTCACCCCGTATCAATTCATCGAAGATGATGGAGTGGACTGCAAGTGTGTCATCGTGTTCAGGTGTCACCACCCGCAAACCACGTTTTTCAAGTCGCTGTCGGTAAAATGGTTGCTTCATAGTGTGCCTTGTCCCCAAAAGCCCCACACAATCCAAACCAGCTTCCTGAATGCATTCACCGGTGGCTTCGGCAATATGCAGTAGTGGAATACCGATAACTTCCTGGATACCATCAGCAAAGAAATGGATGGTATTGGAACACAACAAAAGAAAATCTGCTCCACCCTTTTCAAGACCGACACAGACCTCTTGGAGGTGCTTAAGGGCTTTTTGCTGTTCTTCTTTACTGGAGACTCTTGCAAGCCTCTCAAAATCCACGCTGTGCATAAGAATTCTGGCAGAATGAACCCCACCTAAACGCTTTTCAACTTCTTCATTGAGAAGTCGATAGTACAAAAGCGTGGATTGCCAACTCATGCCTCCCACAAGACCTATCAGTTTCATCATTCTGCTCCGAGTTTATGCGATATATCAAGATGCAAGACTTGCTCACTTGTCTTTCTTTTGAGGGTTTTGCAGGCGAAATGAAGCAATGGCCTTTACATATCCAATGTACGCACGCTTCAGGTTTTTGTTTTCTAAAAAAGCTCCCTTTAACAATTCCCTTGCGGTCTTTTGGGCAAAGGCCTTTTCTTTGGGTTGAAGCTTTGCCGAAAGAACTTTTGCTCGATATAGGTGAAAAAGGGCTCTTTGGGCTCTGGCTTCTGGGAGTTTAGGTCTCCTTTGGACAAGCGCCTTAATTGCTTTATCCCACTGATGCAGCACTCGCTGCATAACAGCTCTTGACTGTGTCATAGCGGACCAGATAGCCCTCTGATGCTGAAGATGTGTGTGAGTGAGGTGTACTCTGGTCAAACCTGGTGACTGTTTCAAAGCCAAAGAGATCTTTGTTTGTGCATTGTTAAAGTGTCTGGAGGGATCTTTTTTGCCAGTGATAGCTTGTCTGGCAAGTTCCAAGTGCACAATGCTTTGCAATCGCAGCGCTTTGCCCAAAAGAGGTCTGATTTGGAGTGCCTTCTTTAATGCTTTTTGAGCCTGTATGATTAGATTAGAGCGCTTCTTAAACTGACTTGTGTGCTTCACCTGAAGCAGCCAGCTGTGGGCTGCATTGAGATACAAGTTCACAAAATCTTTTTTGAGCGCAAGACCAGTCAGGGAAGCTCGCTCAGCAAGTTTCAAAGCGGGGATGGGATCTTGGCCATGCGCATCAAGAGACCTCGCCTTGATGAGATACAATCGACCCATAACATCGTACGGAAGAGGAAAACGTCTGTTTTCTACAAGCGAAAGCTTCGAGAACTTAATTGCTTTTTCCATAGCAACTTTTGCAAACAAGCCTTTTGAAAAACCATGTTGTGCAAGCCCCATGTATGCGAAGCCAAGGCCATTTAGGGCAAAGTGAAGGTGTTCGTACTTTTCGTCAGTGCGCTTG
>Ga0213833_1003081_pt1 | contig 10385 bp, 14 predicted proteins | sample SWATP21_FD_160575 | JGI IMG/M metagenome (GOLD analysis project Ga0213833, IMG submission 160575) | Coastal seawater microbial communities from Marineland, Florida, United States - SWA TP2 #1 | ecosystem: Environmental > Aquatic > Marine > Coastal | place: USA: Florida | collected 2016-08-14
ACCGCCTTGACAGTGATGACGAGGGTGGTGAGGCCATGGTAACGGCAATGGCGGCGTTAGAACTTGCAACAGTCATGGGGGAGGCCGGCCTTGAGGAGCTGGAGCGACTTCGTGGCAAGGAGTTTATGATGGACCCCCGGTTCGTTGCCAGCCTTGTATCGTTGTGCTACCCAACTGACACACTGTGTTATCACACCAGCATCTTCAACGCACGCCGAGTACGGCACTCCTGCTTGCCAGGCAGTGGCATCGTCGCCAGCGCTCGCGGGCTCGCCAATATCGCTGCGTGGCTTGGCGATCACGACATTGTGGGCGGTGGCACTGCAGACGCTCAGTCATATGGGCTTGGGTTTCGGCGTTTTAGCTTCCAAGATCAGGATGGACGGGTAGGCCGTGGGATCGCGCCAATGGTTGCTTGCGCGTGCTAACACCTGCTTGCGGCGTCAGATTCGGCGCTCTGGTTTCGGGCACGCTGCACTTGGGGGCACTGTCGTCTTCACTGACCCCGCCTCGCGTCTTTCCGTGGCAGTGACGGTGAACGAGCTGACTTCTGATCGCCGTGTTACGCATGATCTTGTCCGCTTCATTTGCGAAGAAGTAGGCGCTGGCACTCCCGTCGATTTGTAGCATGCTGCTGCTGCTGCTGCGCTGCGGGCTGCTGGTCCGAAACATTTGTGTTAGTCACGTGAAGTTCAAAATACCGCCTCGCGCTCACCGCCCTGCTCTTGCCTCAGCACAGCATGGTGTCTCGTGGCGATGTTTTGCGGCCAGTACTGCAAACGTGCATTGTAGTCGCCGTGGTAATCGCAACTGTCGGTGTTGCACTGACAGCAACCTTGGAAGAACCGTGCGAATGGCTGCCGCTTCCCTGGAGTGAATGCACCGTACGCTGTCTGCGCTTCTCGCCGCTGTTGCTGCGGCTGCCGCCCTTACACAGCCATTGCCGGGAGCTGCAGGCACAGCAGCAATCGCGCGATGTCGTTTGCCACAAGACAGGGCGCCCAAGCAACTGCTGTGACATGGCTGAGCAGCCTACCACGGTGGCCTCCTGCTAGCGCTGGGCACTAGTGCTAGTACTGCCACAGCGCTCGTCGCCCTGAGCCGAATCAACCCTCCTGCCAGCAGCGAACGATGCGACTGCCGCCCGGCCGCCCCCGCCGTCACCCCGAGCACCCGTCATCGCCCCGAGCACGCAGTGCGGCCGAATCTACTGCAGTGCTCACAAAATGTGAGAAATCGCGGTGGTCGCACGCCACGCTTGCACACGAGCCTGACCGTCGTTGCCTGCTTGCTTTGAATCCGCCCTTTGGGGTGCTGGGAATTTTCGTGGTGCTAACTATGTGTTTACAAACTACACGAGGCACTAGAAACGCCATCCATGCGCTTGGACCTAGAGTTGTTGTGGTGGCATCTTGGAGAGCAGCGTCTTGGAATTGGGACTACGGCTTGGAAGGCGTGTGCATGTGCGTGTGCTTGTTCGAGCCAACACAATTGAGGCTGCCCCGGCACAAAGCTGGCAGCAATTAGACGTTGCCTTGGGCCTCGCAGTTTGCCGTAACACAGGGACCACCACCGCTCTGCAGCACACAGGATGGTGTTTGTCGCCGTGGCTGTGCGCTCTGCTGTTCGCGTCACCGAGAAGTTCAACACCGACTACTGTTGACGTTCTGCTTTTTGCTGTGGCACCCCGGCGTGGCGGCCAAACATTCTCCCAAGCTGTGATACAATTACATGGTATCGTGGACAAACATCGATTCGATCAAGCACATGAATGTCAACGCCAAGCGCAACCAGTGTGAACGTCACTTGGAGCTGTCGCTCCGGTTGTTAGGATGTCTCACGACACGCCGAGCTCGATGGTAATCGATGTGGAAGCTGCCAATACAAGCAATGTATCGCAGCCTGCCCATGTGTCACCCGAAATCGGCGTGCAGGTGTCCCCACACGCTTCGCGGCTCACAGATGACGAGGTGACGCGGCTTGAGGCAGGCGGAGCAACGGAAGCTGCAGCCGACTTGTCTGCCACAGTGCTGCCAGGAGGTTGGCTCGCAAATGAACGTGCTGAAACTGAGAAGATCCCGTCTGTGCTGCGCCACGACGTGAAAGGACACAGCAGCGTGTCGGAGGCAAGTTTTGTCCCGCTGCACTTGGTGAAGAAGCAAGTGGCGACGATGGCGGCGGATATGAACGCCCTTCGTCAACGGTACATGGAAGCAATTGACAAGCTAGCATCGCACTATGAAGGCGCTGCCTCCGACGCGCGGCACCACTACGTGGCCCATTCGACGGCACTACGAGCTGCCGCGGTGGAGCGCTTAGACCAATATCGGCGTGCCCTGCAGCGAACGACGTCGGCACTGACAAGTGCTCGCAAGCAGCGTGTTGCGGAAGTGTCAGCACTAGAGCACACAGTGGCGAAGCTCCGGGGAGATAAGGCTGCGCTGCAGCAGGCCATGCTCGACGCAGCTGCGGCGGCCAAGAGTACCCACGAAGAGCATGTCGCGTCGTTGCGAGACGAACACGAAGCCGAGCTTGTGCGACTCAACGCACGTCATGCTCAAAGTGTCAGTGCAGCAACCAACTCGCACAGCGAGCAAGTAGCTACCCTGGGTGCACAAGTGGACGATCTGCGAGAACAGTGCACAGAGGCAAACGCTGAAGTTGCCTCGTTGAGGGCGCGCCTCACGGACGCAGTCGCGCAGTTGCGCATTCGCGACAGTGCTGTAGCCACGGCATCACGCCAGCGGCGTGTAGTTTTCCACGAAGTGCGAGAGTGTGCGATGCAATGCCGCCAACACGCCTTGCTGGCGCTGGACAGCCAGCGCGTGGACTCCGCGCCTACGGATGTCAAGCCGGACAGCGATTTAACGCAAGTCGCCCCACGACATGCAACTCCGGTCCATGGTGACAAACAACGCGTTGTGTTCGTGCCCAAGGATGGCGTGAGTGCCGCGCAAATTGCCGAAGCGCTTCCGCTGGCACTGCACGAACTAAAAGAGCGCACGGTGGAGAGAGAGGAAGCATCCCGCAGCGAGGCAGCAGCGCATCGTGAGCTTGCTAGTACTTCGGCAAGGCTCAAGGAGAACCGTGCGGCGATCAAAGCTTGGTTGGCGGAGTTTGAGCAACGCGAAGGGCGCCCTGCTGGCAAGGAGGACAAGAAGGCTGTGCGTGAACTGTACGCACGTGACCGCCAGCTCACAGCCAGTGCTGAGTCTCTCGTTGCGAGTGTTGAAGACGCCAAACTCCGCATACACCGCTCTACGAACGCTGTGAATGCAGCGCGTGACGCTGTCGAACGCTTGTCCGCGCTGAAACCGGCTGGTACCCACGAGTCGGCGGCCAATCCTCCCGCGACGCTCTCCACCCCTGCGGTAGTGCCAGTCGAAGCACCAGCAGCTTCCAGCACCGGCGTTGACAATGACACCATGCAGGCCGCACAAGCCACAGAGAGAGTACGGATTGCCGAGGAGGCACTGGCAAAGGCGCGGCATGACCTGCGCGATGCTCGTGACGCTGCCGCTGACGCGAAGCGGCAGGCTGATTCTGCTGACCAGCGGGCGGAGTTGCTCCGCAAGCGATTGGAAGTTGTTGTTGCCAACACGTCGCCGGACGCCGCGGTTGCAGACCCCCAAGTTGCACTTCTCGCGAGTGAGCTGGAAGCCGCCAATGCTGCGCGCGACCAGGCAGTGTCCTCTGCAAGTGCGACGACAACGCAAGCGAGCGAACTGCGCGATTCGCTGTCTGTCGCTAACCAGCGAGTTGCGGATCTGTCAACCGAGCTCCACGCTCTCAAGCAGTCCATGCACGAGGTTCAGCGGCCGCTGGAACACGCCGCTGCTGCGCAAGCCGCTCACAGCGCTGGCGATGGCGTTGCTGGAAGTCCCGGTGATACTGCGGAGACGCTGCAGGCGCAAGCACGTGCGGACAATGCTGAACGGCGTCTCGAAGAAGTAGAATCCGAGTTGGAGACAACGCAACTGGAAAACAGCAAACTGCAAGACGAGGTGGACCAGCTTACCGACCGAGCTGACGAATTACAACGGATGCTTGAAGCTGCACAACAGCAAGCTGCCGCTGCAGCTGTGGAATTGGAGCTCTTGCAAGTACAGGTGTGTGTCTCCCACTGTCGACGTTCGATTTAGCATTGAACTCATAACTCGTGTTGCAGGCTGCCCAAACCCAGGCAAATGGAAATGCTGACGCCGATGCTGTGCTTCGTTCGTGGGTACCGAAGTGTACGGATACTCTCAAGCGGGGCAAAACATTGTGGCACAGCGGCAAGAAGCAAGAGTGCTTAGCATTGTACTTCCAGGTGACGCGGGACCTGGCAGCTGCGCTGCCCTCCGGGGCAGCGATGCAGGCTGATGTGGCTTCCAGCGTTGAAGCAGCTGAAGGACTTCGGCGCAAGGCTCCTTCGAAGGCTGCGTCAACATTGAAACAAGCGATGAATCGTTTCATCGCATCGGCAACAGACAAGCTTTCAGGCGCGGTTGAGCCGAGCGAAGCCGCACAGACAGAGCTCGCTGCTCAGGTGAAAGCGTTGGAGGCGAAGCGAAGCGCACTTGCAGGTTGGTCACCCCCACCCGCGCCGCCTGCTGGCTCCTATTCACCCACGCCTTGTTAGCAGCATCTGCGGCAGCTGCAGCGACAACGCGCCCAGATCCCCGCACTGTCCACGAGCTACGAGAAACGAAAAAGCTGTTACAAGCAGCGAAGCGCCAGGTAAATGCTGCGGAGCGACGCGCCGAGGCTGCAGAGGCCCGTGCCGAGGCGGCAGAAGCGTCCACCAGCGCCGGCCGCGGCACTACCCGGGCCACTGCTTCCACAAGCGGACTAACAAAAGCTCAGGAGAAGGCACTTAAACGCGACTCTGAAAAGGCCAAAAAACTCGCGACGGAAGTGAAAGAACTGAAATCCAAGTTGCGAAAGGCTGAGAAGGCGCTCGATGACGCCAGTCGCCGAGCTAGTGCCGGCGGCAAGGAATCTCAAAAGGCGGTGCAACAGGCTGAGCGGAAGGTCGCTGACTTGGAGAAGAAGATGCAGAAGGCGTTAGACGATGCTGGGCGCGAGAAGGCGAAAGCCGTTGGTGCTGTGGAACGACAGCTTGCATCACTGCAGATCGAACATGACGCTCTTGCCTCGCAGCTGCAAGAGGTCACCGCCAACCGAGATTCATTGGCTGCTGAAGCTGCTAAAGTTGGCACCCTCACCTCGGAAATGGAGGATCTGCGAGCGGCCGCTGGTGAGGCTGCCGATCTCCGTGTAAAGCTGATGGACGCAGAGCGCCACATGAAGAAGCTTGACGAGGAGTATCGAAAGGAAACATACTTGCGCAAGAAATATTTCAATGACATCCAAGACATGAAGGGCAAGATTCGGGTGTACTGCCGTGTCCGTCCCATCAGCGGGTCTGAAGCAGAGAAGAACTGCCAATCTGTTGTGTCGTTTCCGGATGACATGAGCGTCGACATCGCCACATCGCGGGCTGTCAAGACTTTCAACTTTGACCGCGTGTTCTCGCCGGGATCCAGCCAGGAAGAGGTGTTCAGCGACACAAGCTTCCTTGTGCAGTCCGCCTTCGATGGTTACAATGTGTGCATTTTTGCCTATGGCCAAACTGGCTCTGGGAAGACCTACACGATGACCGGGTACGTAGTTTGCTTGGGACAACGGCGATGTTGGCCTCATGGTTCTGCCGCTCTCACTGCCGGCGCACCCTCCTATTCTCAGGTACGAAGGTGTGCCCGGCATTACGCCTCGTGCTGTGAACCTATTATTTGACATTATCCATGACAACGAAGCTACTTTCCGAACCAAAGTAAAGGTGTACATGGTTGAACTCTACCTTGATACGCTTGTGGATCTCCTCTACAAAGTGGACAAAGGCAAACGAGCTGCCGCTGGCCCCAAACTTGACATCAAGAAGAACAAGAAGGTCGGTGCATTCGCTGGCGTCCTTTGGTCTGCACGGGCTTCATTTGGCGTGCTCGCTTCTTTCAGGGCATGGTCTACATCAAGAACTGCGTGGAGAAAGACGTGACGACACCAGAGGAGGTGTTGTCACTGTTCGACAAGGGCAACAATGTGCGGCATGTTGGGGCGACGAAGATGAATGCCACCAGCAGCCGCAGCCACCTGATTTTTGGCATTGTTGTGGAGGCATATAACAAGCAGACGAAGAAGGTATGATCCAAAACTGCACTGCCGTGATCTGCATGTCGTTTCATAGCTGATGGTTCGCGTTCGATGTTGCCGTGCAGACGTCAACCGGCAAGTTGAGCCTAGTTGACTTGGCAGGGAGCGAGCGTGTTGGAAAGACAGGCGCCACTAAAGAACGCCTGAAAGAGGCACAGGCCATCAACTTGTCTTTGTCTGCGCTGGGCAATGTCATCTATAAGCTATCTGAGAATGCGAAGGTGATTCCGTATCGCGACCATAAGTTGACATTGGTACACCGCGTCGCTGGCATGTGGCGGCGGATGCTTCACTAACTGAATCTTCGCACCAGCTGATGCAAGACTCCCTTGGCGGCAACGCTAAGACTCTCATGTTTGTCAACATATCCCCAGCGGACTACAACGAAGAGGAGTCCGTGGTACGTAGGAGTGCACTCGGCACTAGCGAGCAAGGTGTAACAACGCGTTTGCAGACGGCCATGCAGTATGCACAGCGTGTGAAGTTGATCACCAATGATGCAAACAAGAACGCCGACAATGAGGAGGTCACAAAGTTGAAGCGTATCATCGCTGACTTGAAAGCTGGGCGGAACCCAGATGAGGGAGAATCGAAATCGTAGCAGAAGAGGCAGATATCATGTTCATTTGAAACCCGCATCCTACCCTTCTTCCTCGAGCACACGCTGATTGAGCTCCTCAAGAGTCGACGTGAGCTGTTTGTTTTCCTGCTTCAAGCGATCGTTTTCGGCCTTCAGTGCATCGATGTCGACGCCGGTCGGCGCACCCATGTACTTCTTGATGTAACTGGCAATACCCAGAAGCCACAACCCAACGTGAGGGAGGCGCATGCGACAACATAATGAACACAGCTACAGCTACGCACTCAACAGCGTTGGGTGGACGCTCTGGCTCCTCGTACAAACCAACTAGCACTGTCGAACACGGAAATGAGGCACTGAACACAATTGCACGCCAGACTGTGCTAGCTCACCCTTTGTTAGCGCATCGATCACACCACTCTTTTCCAGGTACTTCCTAAACTCCTCTTTACGACTGTCTGGGGTTTGGTAGCTTGACATCGTGCAACACTGGGCCGACAATGAGCAGAAACCGAAGCACTGTGACAACGGCTGCTTCCGAATGCAACGCATGCGCGCAACAATCATCGAATCATCATCAATTTGCAATTTGTTGTGCTCAAATCGCATAGCGCTAGCGCACACCAAACTGTGAGCCGCGACCGGCCCCACCAAGATAAGTGCGAGGATGCTGGCTGGCGGCAGCAAAGCGACGAGGGTGGTCTATGGTCCTGTATACAGCCCAGACAATGATCGAGAACGTAAACTGCCCATACGCACACCATAAGCATCGGACAGCTGCGAACTTCGAACGAGGCATCACGCACCCCAAACGTTGACGCCACATACATCTGCAGTGTCCCGTATAATCGCGACTGCGAAATGCAGGTGTTTGCATTTGCAGCGGAGCCGCAAGTCGTGAATGTAAGAACAAGGATACCGATTGCAACACTGTAGGCAACACCAGCCACGGTGAGAAAGCGCTATGTGGGCACACAATCCTCGATATGCACCTTGCCAGGGAATTCACCAATAAATACACAGAGTAGTGTGCCAAAGTTAAGGGACCACATCATACAGCAAGCCCGCGGTGCACATGGTACTACCAGCAGCGTGTGAGTGCGTGTGTGCACGGCGGGAAGGTGCACGGTGCGAGAAACACTGCGCGGCGCAATCACAAGCACCCAGCGTTGCGGATGGAAACGCGGATATCCAACCTATAATCGATCGGTCCTTGCGGCGTGCACCGTAGTAACCTTCGATAGATGCCAGCAGCCCGATCGATGCCTGCAAGTACCGTCACGCAAGCCGGCACTGACAGCGAGAAGTCGCTCCATTCGCACCTGGCATACCGCAAGCAAAGACCTCCCATAGATCATTAACGTTGCACATCCAAGCTGGTAAACATGAGCAGTGAGTACAGCTATAACTTCACACAACTGTCCGGCCCAAACGCACAAGGCTGATTCCGCACACAAGCTGCACAGCGTCAGCGCTGGATGATCGGCAGCAAGGTTGGCGCTTCCTCTGGCCCATGCGATCTCCGCCATTCGAGCATGGCAGCTGCGCGCAGGACCATCTGCAAGAACGGCTGCAAGAAGTCATACAAGGCAGCAAGCTTACTTTGGACGCCAGAACCACGCGCAGCAGTGCAGTTTGTGTTGGGTTGCCAAGATCGCATGGTTGATCATCAGTTGACGGCGTCGAAAATCGCTTTTTTTTCGAATTCAATCAGATCATCAGCTTGCGTGCGTGGGGGCGGACGTTGAATCCGCACAGTCCGCGTCAAAGCAAGTGTGGTTCGAGTACGTTTGTTGCCAGTGATCGACGCACTTTTGGGCTATGTGTTGGTTCAGGCTGTGTTGTGAAGGCAGCTTGGTGTGGCCGCTGTCATGTCTCATGCCGCGTCTGTTGTTGTCAATGTGGGTTTCAGCGTCAACCCGAGCGCCCAAGCTTTGCTGCCATGGTGCGTCGGTTGATATATCATCGCACCCTGATGCGTTTATTTACTCGCTATATGCTCCTCAGTCACGTGCACGCGCCACTGCCGGCAAGCGGGGCCACAAATACGAGCGCCCTGGGCTGAGCGAGGAGGAGATCGAGGAAATTCGGGAGGCCTTCAACTTGTTCGACACTGACGGGTCAGGTAGGCTGCAGCTTGTCGATGTGCAAGCGCTCTCATTTCTCAGTATTTCGGAGCTAACCGCCGTTGCCCCCCAGGGACCATCGACCCCAAGGAGCTTCGGGCAGCCATGCAGTCTCTCGGCTTCGAAGCCAAGAACGCGACCATCTACCAAATGATTGGAGACATTGATAAGGATGGATCAGGTAGCATCGACTTCGAGGAGTTCCTTGACATGATGACTGCTAAGATGGTATGTGCTGGACGACCGAGTTTGTTTTGAAAACAGAGCAGTGCTAACATGCGCCATGTGTCACAGAGCGACAAAGACTCCCGCGAAGACATCAACAAGGTGTTCAACTTGTTCGATGATGATGGCACGGGCAAAATCTCGTTGCACAACCTGAAGCGTGTTGCTAAAGAACTCGGCGAGACGATGACTGAGGCAGAGCTGGTTGAAATGATCGAACGCGCTGACAACGACGCTGACGGCGAAATCAGCCCTGAGGAGTTCTACACCATCATGACCAAGAAGACGTTCAGTTGATCTACCTCGAAACAAACCTGCTTGAACAGCGATTGTATTGAATCTCCACCTTGCGTGTTGTCACCACGAGAAATGACTCTCATATCCACCACCACGGCGCGAAGTTGCGCCACGCTGGATGCGTTGCTTGACGTCGTACTCGCTGCGCAGCGCAGCATCTGAGAGGACTGAATAGGCCTCTCCAGCAAGCTTGAACAAGTCCGCGCTGGCAGCGATTTCATTGGGCGGCTTGCCTGCGCACTTGTCCGGGTGGTGCTTCAGCGCAATCTTGTAGTACGCCTACGGCCACACAGACACTAAGTTACTATGCGCCTCCCTAGGCACCCGCTCACAACTTACCTTACGGATTTGCCCAGCCGTTGCGGACACAGGCACACCTAGTGTGTCATAGTGAGAACGTTCAGGCGGTGGATGTCCGCCGTTCGCTCGGGGTCCGCGAGAGCGCCGTTGCGAGCCTGCGCTATCACGGGGTCGGTGCTGACGCTCCTCCCACGCCTGTTGTTGTTGCCGCGCCCAGCGCTCCCGTCGATGCCGTTGCTGCCGCTCTCGCTTCGCTTGCTGAGCTGCCCTGGATGCCGCGAGCAGCTCCTGCCTGAGCGCACGCCCGTCGATGCTATGTGCACGCAAGCTGTGCGCTTGCTCGAGCGCTTCACGGAAATCGCGCTGCGCCTACGAAGAACACAATCGAATTATGCGGTGAAAACACACGGCCATTGTGGCTACATACTTCGCTCCATCGTTTCATTTGTACCAACACACGGCCGCGTCGAACAAGTGCCTTCGTGTTGCCAGGATTGCATCGCAGCGCATCGCAGCAGTCGTCGTAGGCAAGCTGGAATCTAATCATGCCAGGTGTATCAGATGGCGCACCAAGCGGGCCGAAGGAACACACGCTACCCATACCTGCTCTCCGCAAGGCGCGCTGCCGCGCGGTTGGCGTACAGGATGGACATTAGCTTCCT
>Ga0213833_1003082_pt1 | contig 10382 bp, 13 predicted proteins | sample SWATP21_FD_160575 | JGI IMG/M metagenome (GOLD analysis project Ga0213833, IMG submission 160575) | Coastal seawater microbial communities from Marineland, Florida, United States - SWA TP2 #1 | ecosystem: Environmental > Aquatic > Marine > Coastal | place: USA: Florida | collected 2016-08-14
CATAAACAGAACGGCAGCGCGCAGGACATAGGTGTGAGCCATGGTTGTGTGTGCAGATGACGTGCAGAGGACAGCAACATTGGGAACGCGTGATATCTTACATGGGTCGTTGGATGCGTGGATCTCGTACATGCCGGTTTCTTCCACAATCCGTGCCACAGTTTCGGCTCGTTTCGACGAGGGAACCTGCGTCACTTGAGCACCGTATCCCTGAACTGCGCGTACCTTGATGCCAGGGGCGTCGTCAGGCTGTGGGTGGATGGGCATTCACAAAGCACGTCAATCAGGAGTCAGTGCCGCTCAAAAGCTGGCACAGCCACACCACGTGCCACACACCATCACAACATGCGCCTTCAAGTTCCGCGTGCTTGCAGCAAACGCGACGCCTTGAGCATGGTTTCCACTGGAGTGGGCGATGATGCTCCGGGCGGCAACTTCGTCGGGAAGGGACAGCACCGCGTTTGTTGCGCCACGGGCCTGCTCACAGCATGGGCCAATGGTCATGGCGGATGAGCACACAGTCATGGCGGGGCTGCAAGAGAACATACCTTGAATGATCCTGTTTTCTGGAAGCACTCACATCTGCAGCAGAAGCGATGTGTGGAAATCAGCAACAGGAGGTGCAAAGGCACTACGACAACGTTATCAGGTTGTGCACAGACGTACTTGAAGAACAGCGACGTGCCAGCCTTTTCATTCACGCGTGTGCTCGTCATGACAGGTGTTCGCTTGACGTGTCCAGAAATTCGCTTGGCGGCAGCTTTGATGGAATCGAGGGAGACAGCGTACGTGTCTCCCACTTCGGTCTTGGATTCGTCGGCCATGTTCGGTGCCGACGGGTGCGATGGTAGTCGACTACGAAACGCGGACCCACAACCACGCACTGGATGGGTTTTGGCGGCAGTGGTGGAGGATGCCTCGTGTGTGTTTGTGTCCTGCTCTCGCGCTGTTGCGACAGCCTATCTATGACGAATACATGTATTTGCTGTTCCACGTCCACGCCTATGACGATGTCCACGGCAGCTTTGACAAGTCCATGTTTCCGCCGCACAGGATGACAGCAATGCGCTTGAAACCATGCTCCGATGCAAACTTCTTGAATCGGTCTGAGGTGACCACTGCCACACCCGTTCCTGCGCTTGGCTCGACACACTGTGAACGTCATGGTGTCAGACCCCGCAGCAACAAATGGACGCAAAGCCATCAACTCACCAACTTCATTTTCTCCCATACCAGCCGCATGCCTGTGACAATCTCTTCCTCTGACACCACGAAAATACGATCCACCAAGTCTCGCACAATGGGCCACGTCTTGTCCTTCAACGTGGTGCGCAGGCCGTCAGCCACAGTCACGAACGAGGCCGGATTGCCTGGAACAACAACGTCATCTTACAACGCGCACAGCAAGCGACACGTACGAACAGGAGACACCAATCTCACCTTGGATAGACCCAGTAGCTTTGGAACGAGCAGCATCGTCGCACGCGGCAGGCTCGGCCCCGAATACCTTAATGCGAGGATCCAAGCTCTGCAACACAGGGACAGGCGTCATGATTGCGCACGTGTACAGGCATGCTGAGGGCGTTGAGGGGTGAGGACGCACCTTGACAGCAACAGCAACACCGGAGATCATACCACCGCCGCCAACAGGCACAACCACTGCATCCACGACGGGCTGGCCTTCCGCTGGGGGCGACATATCAGCCACCTGTTCCAGCAACTCCAAAGCCATGGTGCCCTGACCACTGATGACATCTGTGATCGTATGAGTCCGAAAAGAAAACGAAGTGGGCGCAGGGAGGAAGCGAGCGTAAGTTAGTGTGCAGAGAACAGCAACACTGGGAACACACTACATCTTACATGGGTTGTTGGATGAATGGATCTCGTACATGCCGGTTTCTTCCACAATCCGTGCCACAGTTTCGGCTCGTTTCGACGAGGGAACCTGCGTCACTTGAGCACCGTATCCCTGAACTGCGCGTACCTTGATGCCAGGGGCGTCGTCAGGCTGTGGGTGGATGGGCATTCACAAAGTACGTCGATCGGGAGTCAGTGCCGCTCAAAAGCAGGCACAGCCACGCCACGTGCCACACACCATCACAACATGCGCCTTCAAGTTCCGCGTGCTTGCAGCAAACGCGACGCCTTGAGCATGGTTTCCACTGGAGTGGGCAGTGATGCCCCGGGCGGCAACTTCGTCGGGAAGGGACAGCACCGCGTTTGTTGCGCCACGGGCCTGCTCACAGCATGGGCCAATGGCCATGGCGGATGAGCACACCAGTCCATGGCGACACAGCAGGACCAAACACGCAACACGACTGCACGATAACATACTTTGAATGATCCTGTTTTCTGGAAGCACTCACATCTGCAGAGAGCAGTCCGAACGTCAGCAACAGGACACGGAAGCACGGAAGCAAAAGCGTTTTGCAGGTGGTGCATGGACGTACTTGAAAAACAGCGACGCGCCAGCCTTTTCATTCACACGCGTGCTCGTCATAACAGGTGTGCGTTTGATATGACCAGAAATGCGCTTGGCGGCAGCTTTGATGGAATCGAGGGAGGCAGCGTACTTGTCTCCCACTTCGGTCTTGGACTCGTCGGCCATTTTGCGGGGAACTGTTGCGCGAAGGCGGTCGACTCTGAAGCGCGGATCCACAGGCTACACAGGCCCAACACACAGTGTGCAAAACCACTTGTTGTATCGTCTCGTGGTAAGCGGGGTGGGGAGAGGCGGGGGGATGCTTTGGAACGAGGTGCCTACAGCCAGCGCGGATCACTTTTGTGATCCGGCGACAGCTGTGGCGCCGATGTGGGTGAACATCCGCATATCGGTGCTAGTTTCGTTAGGCAATGAGGCGGTTGTTGTGCTACGTTACACACATGGTTGTTTGTGACACTGAACTCTCGTCTCAGACCCGAGCGTACGTTGCTCGCTGGATTTCTTGCTGTCGCTGCTTTCGATGCCACGTACTGCGTACAAGCTGAGTGCATGGCTGCGTGTCACTGTTCACTGCCGCCATCCGAAGGGTCGTCAGATGACGGCGGCCTTGGAAGCCACGGCAACTTCGCCAAGTCCACGTTGCCCCCACTGAGCACAACTCCAATCCTTTGGAAACCACGGGATTTGGCAAATGCTTTGAATCGGTCCGACGTGACGAGCGCCACCGCTGTGGCCGAGCTTGGCTCTATGCACTGCAGGTTCCAGATTGAAAAGGTCACTCACCCGGCAAAACAGCAAGCGCAATGCAACGTACCAGTTTCATTGTCTCCCACACGAGCCGCATGCCAGCAATAATTTCAGCCTCCGAGACAACGAAAATCTTCTCCACCAAATCTCTCACGATGGGCCAGGTCTTGTCCTTGAGGGTGCTTCGCAACCCGTCCGCAACAGTGACGAACGAGTGCGGGTTACCTAGAGAGAATACACCGGTGTGAAGCAAGGAACAGGCCCGAGTCATTTGGAATTCGATTCCGACACACATACAACCACCATCCCGATAGAGTCCCACCTTGAATACTTCCGGCCTTCTTGGATCGCGCAGCATCATCACACGCAGATGGCTCTGCGCCGAACACCGCGATGCGAGAATCCAAGCTCTGCGGAGGGGCCAACACGCTTGCGATGAGGAAAGGTCACACGTGTCACACACGGCGCCGTGCCAATGCCTACCCGCGAAGCAATGGAGACGCCCGAAAGCATGCCACCGCCTCCGACCGGTGTGATCACAGCGTCAACAACTGGACGCCCCTCCTCGCCGGGAGACTGTGCGGCGATTTGTTCCAGCATCTCCACCGCCATCGTGCCTTGCCCGCTGATCACGTCTGTAGCATAACAACGCCAAGGCTTTCACATTGGTGATGCTCTGTGTCGAGGACTGGGTGAACACACCACTCCCAGGTGCGTGTACGCACACGGGTTGTTGGATGAGTGGATTTCAGTCATCCCGGTCTCCGCAACGACACGCGCAACCGTGTCTTCTCTCACCGCAATGGGAGTGTGGGTGACGGTGGCGCCATACTCTTGAACGGCACGCACCTTGACCGCTGGAGCATCGTCAGGCTGTATGTGCAACAATTGCTGTGTGAGGATCGCATCAGCAATCAACACGCTCCGCATGCCGCACCATCACAACGTGTGCTTTGATCTTGCGTGTGCTCGCTGCATATGCAACTCCCTGGGCATGATTGCCACTGGAGTATGCAGTGATGCCACGAGATGCAGCATCGTCAGACAGCGTCAGAACGGCGTTGGTTGCTCCCCGCACCTGTGGAAGCAACAGCAGCCCAGGGTGAGCGACGGAACCACGAGCAGTGCGCGCAACCGCGCCACGCCAAACCTTGAACGACCCCGTCTTTTGAAAGCACTCACACCTGTTTGTAGCAACACCACACACACACACGGATGCAGTCGGGTTTAGACAACTGCACCAGCCATGGGCTGGAAGCCAAGCGTACTTGAAGAACACCGAGGCGCCAGCCAGAGCATTGATACGTGTGCTGGTCATGACTGGTGTTTTGTGAACATAGCTCTCTATCCGTTCGGCCGCGGCACGCACTGATGCCAGCGATGCCGCATACTTGTCTCCAACCACGTCGTCTTGTTCGCGTTTTGACTCCATCGCCATTGCAACAACAACACGCGCATGCGGCACGCGCACAGAGAAGCCAAGCCAAAAACAAAGCAAAACAATACAAAACAACAAGAAGAAGAAAACCAAAACATCACGCGCGCGTTGAGTCACGCGTCCTCTTCCCCAACCAGTTCTGCCTTGAGCAACGCAAGCATTTCACGCCCATGCTTCAAGACAGGCCCTTGATGTCCGTACCCGTCAAACAGCTGCAGGGCAAAGAAACCTTTGTGAGTATCCATTCATGGGTCGCTGTGATGAGTGGTGTGGCAGCCTAGCACACACCACACCCACACAGGCACCGAACAAGCAACCCACCTTGACTTCCAGCCGCTTCATACCACGCAAGTGCTTCTGTTGTGCCCGCACCGCGCCATATGGGTCAAGATTGCGATCATCCGAGCCATTCCACCACCACAAGGGCAGGTGCGCAATGTCACTGGCTTTGACACCCCACGGAAAAGGCATGACAGCAATCATGAAGAACTCATGCGCCATGGCAAAGGTCCCCTGGAGTTTCAAACAAGCAACAACGCACAGAACCACACAATGGCGGTCCGTCACTTGCACAACACACCAGCAAGCCGGTGGCGGGTGGGCAGGGGCAACGACAACCACTGCACCCGATGCGCACCTGTCGAGTACCCTCGGCGACCAGACCGCACATGGAACCAAAGGCGTCGTCCGAGCCAAAAATGCGCCGCTTGTCGTGAGGGCTCATGCCAGCAAGAATCAACCGTGACAATATCGCCGGGTTTGACGTCCATGGCGACAAGATGGAGTGAATGAATCGATACACGGGCGGCGCAGCGCGCGCGACACGCTTTGCAGTTCGGTTTACCCACATCTCCGGCCGCGCAGCGGGGTCACGCCCGTCCCCCGGCCCGCCTGTGATGAACCCCGCCACACACACTGGCTCTGCGCCAGCCGACATCTCCTCGCCCACCGAAGGCGATGCAGGTGCTGGTGCTGGTGCTGGTGCGACGCCGTTGGATGGAGGCGCACCGTAGCGCTGCATGGTGCCCAGCACGTGCGGTCCACCACCAGACTGCCCTGCCACGGCAAACTTCTTCACCCCCAAGTGTCGCAGAAGGGGCCCCACGTCTGCTACGTTTTCCATGGCGGTGGTGGCGGGTCGTGGGAGTGGCGACGACAGGCCGACTCCAGGGCGGTCGATCGTGATCAATCGCAGGCCAAGGGCGACACACAGCGGCTCCAGCGTGGATCGATAGCTGAGACGGCATCCCGGTGTGCCATGCCAAAACACAACCACGGGGCCTGTCATGCATCCGCCGTCAATGTAGCCGACTTGGCGTCCATCAGGAAGCTGCAGCACCTGCGTCCCTGTGGGGAAGCAACATGCAGGCGGATGCGTGACCCTGGTTGCGTCAGCAGAGCAGCAGCAGCGGGTGTCGGCATGGCGCCCGGGGCACGCCACCACTATACGCACCTGGGATTGGGCGACAATGCTTCTCAGCTGTGAACGGGCCGTGCAGCTGCGACCAACAACACACACACACACACACACACACACACACACACACACGCATCACGCCGTGAGGGTGGAGTGCAGATCCCTGCCGATCCCGGGCACTCACCTTTCGAAACAGCCATCCTGCAGCCACCGCCGATCCTACAGCACCAGCAGCCAGCACCCAACCGCTAGGTCGGGCCGCTACTAACTTTGCAAGCATCGAAACGAGGCACGTGCAACGAGCTCGATTGTGTGTCCCGCCGCACGACGTGCGGCGCACGTCTGTTTATGTGTGAAGTTGGCGTGATTTACTGTCCCCCACGACGGCGGGTTGCTGCAGCTAGCCACGACCCGTCGTTGCGGTTGTGAAGGAACACGCGTCATTGCTCCGTGCCACGCCTTGGGCCCGTGGGTTGGCGTAGGCACGTGTACACACAGTGGGGTGGCGGGCTGCCGAAGCTCGAAGACTCCGGTAGTGTTGATTCCGGCACCTGGCGAAGAAGTGCGAACGCTTTCTGCTCTGTGCTGGACATGGGAGTGCGTCTCCGTTGCTCGCGACCTTGTTGAGTCTCTGGCCGTCCACCCGAGGCCCGCCACTTGCTTTCAACGTTATGTAGTACTGCCAGGCGCGCTGGCTTTTCGCCATGTCTGCGAGGAACTCCGATGACGGCGGCACCTCCAGCTGCCAACAACACGTTGAGGTTGACAGCCCCTCTGTCACTGCCGTGAACCCAGACACCCCAACCCCCGTCCCAGCCCCGGTGCTTTCATCAAACAGTCAGCAGCGCATGCACACAGATGTGGTTGGCACGACAGAGCCGTCAGTCCGCCGCTCCACCAGCCTGACCACGCGTGCACTACCCAGACCGGTGTGGAAGCGTGCGTCCACTGCACGTGCGCTGGTGCAGCGACGACCAGCACGAGACAGCACCACCACCGCCACCACCCCCATCCCCGTTCGCCGACCCCCAACGCTCCCAACACAAACGCCAGGGGGTGGGGACCATGATGGTGATCGGGTCGGGGAGGGCGCAGTACCGATCATGAGTGGCGCGCTGGTCACACCCACCCACACTGTGGCCCCTGCGTCTCCTGCTGTTGGGTCGTTAAACGAACGCGAATGGACTTCGGCGTTGGAGGCTGCGCGCAGCCCCCCAACCGCTGGTGCAGGGCTGTCCTCCATCGGCCGTCGCAGCGTGCAGAGTGCCCAAGGCGCCACTCGTGGCACGAGTGCATCGCCCCACGGGGCCGATGCACATGGTGCGGCGGCTTCCCGACAACTGCCTTCTGCTGCGGATCACAGTTCTTTTGTTGGCAACGCGGGTGGCGTGACGACGGCACAGGGGGGTCGTGCTTCTCCTTGTGGTGGTGACGGTGCTGCCCACGGCGACAACAACAACGGCGCGACCCGAACCCGAACGCCCGATGCAGACACAACCGTCGACAGCTTTCGTGACGAGTTGTTTGCACGACGCCGTGTGTCGAGCAGCCAAACGTCACAAGGTCTGGCTGCTTTACTGCAGGAGGCGGCAGCTGCACAACGCAGCTCGCAAGCCACCTCACCTGGCGCGGTCGGCACCGTGCCACCCGCCAACGGTGCGTCCACGACGCAGGCGTTGTCGCCGACTGGCCACCCTTCTTCGTCTCCGTCCGCGTCTCCGTCCCCGTCTCCGTCTCCGTCTCCGTCTCCGTCTCCGTCCCCATCCCCGTCTCTTTCCCCCTCCCCTCCCCTTCCGCTGTCGTCAGCTCCACCCACTGCTGAGGTTGCTGGTGCTGGTGCTGGTGCTGGTGGAGGTGGTGGCGGTGGTGATGTGGCACCACGCTCGTCACATACCAGCGCGACCCACGCCGCTCAGCCGGGACTTCCCTTGCAAGCTGGCTCCCCTCCCACCCCCTCTTCCGTGCAAGACTACTCGATGCCGGCTGCCCCCCATCGCCGTCGCAGTTCACACGACGGCCGCCAACCCCGACGCCAACACCAACACCGCCGCCAACGCCAACGCCTTGGGGTCTCCAGTCCCCCGCCTTCGCCTGCCCTACTCCCACCCCCGCCACCGGCTGCGAAGAAGCGACGCAACCGAGCACGGCGTGTGTGGGCCCGCATTCGCAGCACCATCACACGCCACACGTCGTTGACAGAGCGCATCATGCAAGCCCGTGATGCGCTGCGTGTGTATGATCGCACGATACGGCATGCCATCCAGGCACGGGAAAAGACGTTGGGTGACACAGAAAGCGTCCGCGCTGATGTGCGCTTCCGCAACTACGCCGAGCTTCGCAAGTTGTACCGACGAGGTAGCGTAGGGGTGTGTGTTGTTGGAGCAGCACTTTTGGTTGTATTGCGGTGACGGCTCGCTTGCGATGTGGACCTGACCATGGGGACGTGGTGCGTGTGACAGGTTTGCTGATGTTCCTTGCCCCTGCAAAGCACCGGGCTGAGCTGTGTCTCGAAGCCAGTGACCGACGGTGCTTGGTGTTGCACCGCTCGATCCAAGCCTTGCAGCACAGACTCCACGACACAGCTGCGCTGTTGCAAACGCTGGAGTTGCAGTTGAAGGCCGAGCGAAACAAGAAATCGGAGACGTTGGACGCTGCGAGCGGAGAACAGTTGGTGGAGACGTACACGCGGTTCGCCAAGCCTCCTGCTGAAGTGATTCGCAACGACTCGCAAGTTGGAGTTGCACTGTCGTCGCTGTTGGAAGTGGAGTCTCATCTCGAGGTGCGTGCTTGTGCATCTGGCACCAGCGCTTGCATGGGAGCAGTGCTCGTGGCGTTTGTTGGAGTGGAGTCGCCATGCATCCCTCATGCCATGTTTTGTGGTGGTGGTTCCGTGTCGTGTAATGTCGGCTGCAGCAAGCGCAACGGTCGCTGCTGCGGTTGAACCGCATGGCAAGGGTGCCGTCGTACTCGCAGCGCCGTCATCGACTATTGTACGTCTTGCGGTTGGAAAAATCGTCGCCCACCGTACCAGAGGTCCTGCGGCGCACCACACCAACCGCTGGCAGCTCCATCGCATCCGCCTCCGCCTCCGCAGCCCCAGGAGACAGTGCCCGTGTTGGCGGCGGCGATGATACCTCCACCACAACCCCAGATGGACCGAAGCAACCCCTCGGCTCGACTACCCCGCCCCCTGCCACTGCTGCCACTGCTGCCACTGCTGCAGCTGCCGGTGCCCATGGTGAACGTTCTGTAAACTCTGGCAGTGACCCACAGGTCACGCCTCACGTGCATCGATGCAACAGTGTGACCTCCTTCACAGGCTCGGTTCAACTTGCGTCTGGCAACACGCGAACACCGGCTGCCGGTGCTGGCTCCAATGCCAGTGCCGGTGTCGGTGCCGGTGCCGGTTCCGATGCAGCTGCGGCTGCAGGTGCTGCCGGGCAGGTGACCCCTCCGAAACGAGCCACGACTGCCACACGCACGACACGGGCCGGGTCGGTGGCTGTGGAGCCGCCCATGCCTGACACCCCCTCACGCCGGAGTGCCACAGGAGGCGGAGACAGTCGCGGTGGGGGAGCTGACTCCCGTGCCGTCACAGGGAGTGGCGCCGCCGTGTCTGCGCACGCGAGCGCCGTCACATCCACACCAAACAGTAGTGAGGTCGTGACGTACAGTGCCAGTCGTGTGCATGTGGTGGCGGCCATCGCGTGTGACGTGCGACTCCCTGAGGGGCGACTGTTGACGCGATGGTGTGACTCTGCCATGGGCGAAGCATCCACGGTGCATGAGCTGGACAACATCCGGTTTGGCGGCGACTCGGTGAAGCAGCTTCTTGCAGAAGAGGCGACAGGCACCTTCCCGCACCGCCACGCGTCCACTCGCAAGCCCCGGCGCCGCCACAAACGCACCCCATCACGACCGCTGAGTGCGGCCGGTGCCGGTGCCTCTGCCGGTGCCTCTGCCGGTGCCCGTGCCGGTGCCGGTGCCGGTGAGGGCAGGTTTGACGGGCCGGGTCCACGGTCTTGGTCGGGGGCAGACTCGCGTGCGCGTGGGGGAAGCGTGGCCCATTCCCCAGACTCGGCGCTGGGGTTGCTTGCACAGTCGGCGGCGGCCGGTCCGTCCTCAATGCCCAGTGCCGCTCGCCCCAAGTCCGCAGTGTTGCCGCCACGTCGACGAACAAGCTTGCGGGAGCGTCTTGGTGGTCGCCGTGCTGGGCTGGAACAGGATCAACCCATTGCCCCGGGTTACATTCTTTTCTTCCTGAGGTGTGTGTGTGTGTGTGTGTGTGTGTGTGTGTGTGTGTGTGTGTGTGTGTGTGTGTGTGTCTTGTGTTGTGT
>Ga0213833_1003083_pt1 | contig 10381 bp, 10 predicted proteins | sample SWATP21_FD_160575 | JGI IMG/M metagenome (GOLD analysis project Ga0213833, IMG submission 160575) | Coastal seawater microbial communities from Marineland, Florida, United States - SWA TP2 #1 | ecosystem: Environmental > Aquatic > Marine > Coastal | place: USA: Florida | collected 2016-08-14
GTCGATGCGTTGCACCGCCTTGATGAACAAATCCTGGCGAAAGGCGACGATGTGCTTCCGTGGCTCCTTATCCTCGACAACGATAAGCAGCACCACACCAAGCACGTCATCGAGTACCTGGAGCAAGTTGGCCTCAGCCACGCCTTGCTCCCACCCTACAGCCCCTTCCTCAGCCCCATTGAGTACGTCTTCCGCGACGTGAAGCAGGAGCTCGGCAAATTGCCCGAGTTCAACCGCACCTTCTTCCAAGGCAACCGCACTGCGTCTCAGTTGCTGAGGTTGACGAAGCGAGTACTGTTTGCTGTCCAAGCCACGTTTGCGAAGGACCTTGACAAGGTGTCGGCTTTCGAAAAGCGCTGCACTCTGTTCCACTCGGCTTGTGAACACAAGATGCCTATCTACGACGGAAGCAGGCCTCCTTCCGTCGATGACGTGGACACTTGGCGCACTAACCAGGCTGAGTTCGAAGCAAAGTTTGAGGACGAGGACCAGGACTCTACGGCCATGGCGGACAGTTATCGGATGTTTATGGACATCCCAATCGCCCGCGACGGCTCGCCTCTCGACCAGGCCGCGGAGATACTTGAGCGCTGGGGCGACACTGTCGAGGCAGAAGCTGACAAGTTGCTGGTCACAACGTACGAACACATTGGTGTTGGTACGCCGGCTTGGTGCCGCCGGGCGCCATTGCCCCTTCTGGAGAAGTACGTACTCAGGACGAATCACAAGGCCACCAGCTTGTGTATGCAGACCTTGTTGGCGCGTATGAAGGCGAAAATCGCAATGCAGCAGGCGGCGCTGAAGAGTGTGTATGTCGATACCCGCAGCACGGAGACCCGTCGGCGGGAGGTGTTGCGGGCCCAGGCTTCCAGGGGCATATTGGCTTCCACGGCCATGTTGGGCAGTCCCGAGCTGCGGCGTTCGCAGAGTGCGCTGGGCACGCTTGTACGCTCGACGTCGGTGGACACGGAAGAAACGCGCAATGCAATTTTGGACAAGCTGCAAGATGCGAAGCTCCTGCTTGATGCTGGTTCGGGTTCAGGCACTGACCCCGGTGCTGCTGCTGCTGCTCCCCCCCTCCCTCCTGCTGCTGTTACTGCTGCTGAGGACGGCGAGTGCAAGGGTGTGGAGGGGCGCCCGATGCGAGCCGTGGAAGCTGAAGTCGCAGCAGCGGTTGGGCGCCCGCCGACGGCACCGCCACTTGACGCAGGTGAAGGCGCGACAGCCCATCAGCGGCGACGAGCGGCACGCCTTGCACAAGCGCAGGAAGAACGTAAAGAGGATCTCAAACGGTACAGGATGTGGGTGCAAGATACCATCACGTTGGAGGGTACGGGTGGCCGCCCTGACCGTGAAGTCCCGGTGTGGAGAGCCAAAAGTGCTACGCTCTTCTGTGATCCTGCTGACCCGGTTTCGCGGTACACACCGCTGAACTATGGTGCTGCGAAGCAAGATCGACACCGTGAGCTGGTGGATCAGATCTTGGCCGAGGCGAGGGCGTCGGGGATGGTCGACGGACGGAGCGGCAAGCGGGAGTTGCTTCACTACCGCGCTGTTGCGATGAGTTTCGACCAGTTCAGTGGCGCTGCTATCGAAGCCAGCACGCTGGCTCATTACGTAGACCCTCGACATGTAGCAAAGTATCTGCCACAGGCAGTGCTAGCAGTGTAGTTATGAATAAATGCGTCTTTTCATCCAAATGCACAGCAACACGAGGGCTGTCTCCAGCCGTCTGAGACTCGAGGAAGTGGGCCCACGACACTGGATTTTGTCACGTCACATTAACACACGCAGTGCTCAAGGATGACAGTGCTCAAAAAAACGGAGCACTGCTTTGCGCAATTGTCACGTACAATTGACCCGTCTAAATGTATCCAGCACCAAGCGAAATGTCCCCAAGCGGCCAGGACACCAGCAGTACTCACAACACCCATCCGAGGAATAATGTACTATGACTGCCATGCGCGTACCAGCTCATCAATGGTGGCCAGTGCGAACATGTTGTTGCCGTACAGTGCCATGGTCTGCTCGTGGCGAGTGCGCGTGTGATCCCCGCAGCACTCTGGGACAACAGTGGTCGCAAACCCCCGCACCTGGGACCCTGAAGCTGTTCCTTGCACACAGATGGAGCTGACCAAACCGCACACGACAACGTGTGTAATGCCCCGCGCCTGTAGCTCAGACTGCAGACGTGTTTCGAAGAATCCATTGACGGTGTGTTTGACGATCACGGGCTCACTCCCGCGTGCAGCCGCCCACGACGATGAGCCTGGCACTACCTGTGGAATCCACCACTTTCCAGTCAGTGCGGTGTCGTGTCGTAGCGTGCAGGGCAACCTGGAACGTACCGGCGTATCCCTTCGCTTGCCTCGGGCCACGCGTTCGTCCCGCAGAACGGACCACCACTTGAGCCACGGAGACACATTGTCATCATAGTGGGCGTTAATGTGTACGACGTGCACGCCAGCAGCCCGCGCTTCACGAAGAAGGCGTGCAACATTGCTTGGGAGTTGCGGGAAGTGGTGCGGGATGGTGGGACTGGCTGCGTAGAACACAGGCTGGCAGTCCACAACGAGCAGAGCCGTACGGCCTGGCTCAGCATACACACCCTTTCTTCGTGTGTCACCCTCCTCCTCCGGCTGCCCGTCGAGCTGTAGTGTGCGATGAGCAGGTGTCGGTGCCTTGCGAAATTGGCGCAAATACGGCGCGATAGGCTGGCCATCGCACCGCCAGGGCACCACGCTCCCGCCCTGCCAAGAACATGACGCAGTGAGCATAATGCACGCTGCAATCCGCCGTGTGGCAGAGCTTGTGACTCGATGCATTCTGTGATATGCGAGTTGGTTGTCAACACTCCGCTCTGTGGCCGGTGCACTTTGCGGTGTGCTGTGTGTCGCGACTGCGGGAATTTGTTACGCATTTCAAAAGGTTGGTCTTGTCCACAACAATCAATCAAATCGTGTCCCGACGGCTGCGCAGCCCTAGAGGTTGCGTGCGCTTGGCGAGCAGGTTGCTCCCCACATGCTCCAGAAATGTCGATCCGACGCGGTATTGGGTACACGTGGGGCGACACAACAGAGCACGACAGCTGTGACGATGATGAGGTTGCAGTTTCCGGTTCGCTGACCGCAAGTCCATCGCCAAGTGTGCACGTCTTGGAGCCTGCTGCCGCTGCTGTTGCTGCTGCGAGCAACAGCACAGCGTCCCATCATGCCACTCGTGATGACGAGCAAAGCGAAGTTTCACACCCCAACCGTACTCCCCTCTGTGATGGAGTGTCGTCACGCGAGACACACCCCGCCGCCAGTCTCGAGTTGTTCGTGTGCACAGAGCCTCCAGTGAACCCACTTCCGAGCCCCAATCTCCAGCTCCCCTTGCGCCCACCGTTTCCAAAGTACGACCACCAGGCAGTGCAGCAACGGCGATTGTTGAAGGAGCTTCGAATTTTGCGTCAGGTACATGACATGCTACCACTTTTTCCTGGGCCGTGCTGTGCTGCTGCTTTCTTGCCGCTCACAAACTTGGCGTACTGTGTGCAGCGGAAGCTGCGCATGCAAAGATGGGTCGCGTCTCACACTCGGAAGGTGGTGTCTCCAAGGAAACAGAGGGGGGCTCGAACCCGACATCATCGGCGTTGTGGTGGAGCTACACGCGGTGCTCGACGAGAACGGCGTGGTCATGGCACTGCCCATCACCAGCAGGTATCAAAGGGCAGCTCTCAGTTGCTTGGCCCGCGGCAGTTGCACAAGAAGGGGCGTGATCGCCACGTTCAGTGGGTTGATGCAAAACATCAACCCAAGCCAACCAACGACGCCACGAACGCGCCAACAGACAAAGTATGCAGCACACAAGGCGAGCGAGCACAAGCTGTTGGCAAGCCTGTTGCAGAGCAGGTACGCGAGGTGTGATTCATGATTGCGCCGAAAGTCGTGCATGGCACATGTTGACTCTGGCTCGTTGAGATGTTCATGGTGACGTGGTCTCCCTATCTGTGTTATTGTGGGAAGGAAATGAGCCATCGCGTGGAGTACTGGAAACGCCAGGCCGCAGCACAAGCTATCCAGGTCCGTTGTCGTGGGTACGTCACTTTTCTTTGTATTGTGTGTTGTGTCACAACAACGCGTGCAGTTGGCGTGGCATGTTCGTAGGAACAAGCTTAGATTTCGAGGCAGCAAGGGGTGAATGGCGCCGTGTTCATGGTGAATTGTCAACTTGGGCCAGCCCACAAGGGCTGTAGACGGTGCCGGTGCGCACTTGGAATCAAGCAGTACGGATCATGCTTGAAGCAGCCCAAGCTGGGATCCCCGGCAGTATTTGTTTCTTGTTTCGTCTGGATCCTGCCACAGTCGACGCTGTCGACGTGCCGCTACGACCACTCGCTAAGCAGCAGCTGCAACCAACTGAATGTTGAGGTTCCCAATGCAGGAGGAAACTGCAGTTGGCGCCCTGGTTTTCCGTGGTCATTCTGCACCAACGTAGCACAAACGTGCGTTTCATGACCTCGGATGCTAACGCGACAACTGTGCGGCAGGTTATTTACACCAAAGGTTATTTACATCAAATGAAGTCACGTCTACAGAAAGCACGCATCAAAGAACATCACCAGCTACACGTGGGGTGTTCAGAACAACAGGTGCCGGGCGTGTAAAGAACGTGCAGCGCTTGCGAAACGACCACATCAACACCAGAATAGCCACAATCGAAGCGGTCTGGACAACTCGTTCCGACGCTAAAACACCGAGTAAGGACACTACACGAGTGGATACATAGGAATGGCATCCAGACTCCCGCCGCTGTTCTGCAAGTGTCGCATTCAGTAGACTGCTCGGGTTTAACTCCACGTAGGCAGTCAGCACACCGGCCAGGTCACCTTGTTCACGAACATGCCCGGGCGTACTTGCAAACTTGCGTTTCTCCTCCACCACCGAGTTGAACAAAGGCACAATCATACCGATGGTCTTGCTCCTGTCGTACATGCTCTGCATGCGCACACGACCCTTGTCCCCCCACGCCCGCTGCTCTTCCTCGGAAAGAGTGAGGAAAGCCCGGATGGCGTCCGCAAACAAGGCGGTGTCTTGTTCGTCGTCCTCCGTGATGGAAATCACACGGAACGCCGCATCACCCACCAACTCCTTCACCTGGCCGACATCGCTAATGATGAGAGCCAGGCCGTGTGCCATGGCCTCCGACGCAGCGAGGGGCATCCCCTCCAACACGGACGCGAGCACAAACAGACGCGATTCGCCAAGAACAGACTTGACATGCGAACTGCTCAGAGAGCCATGAAAGTACACCTTGCCTGGGTCTGTGGGAGTGGTCGCCACCGCACCCGCTCGCTTGCAAATGTCCACAGACTGCCCAAAGGAGGCGCCTTCCCCCACCATTTGCAGCGAAGGCGGGTTGTGGGCGAACCCCGCCACCGCGCCCAAAAACGCACGAATCACGACCTGGGGTCGTTTGAGGCCGTCCATGCGTGCCACGGAGACCACAGACGGGCGGCTCGCAAATGGGGGCACCACAGCTGGAATGACGACTCCCGGATACATGACGGCGGACCGAGATTCGATGGCCGGTTGTCGCTCCCGCATCCAGTCCAAGGTGCCCTTGGATATGGCTAACGAGTAGTCCAACCATTCGTGGTGATCAATCGACACCCTGGGGTAGCCCCCATTTATCCATCCAACCGCTACACTGTGCAGCATGTCCACGAAGGCAACGCCTGGAGCCTGTGTCTGGAGGTGAGCGACGATGTGATAGTACAAGAAGCAGTTTGAACCGAGTACAACATCCACGCGCCGGGAGCGGATCAAGTGCAAAAAGAAGCGGGCATGGTCACGCACAGGAAGCGACCAACTCAACCAGTGAATATCCTGCGTAAACGGTTGAATTTGCGGCACAAAGGCGTGCGCAAGTGGACTATCGTGGATGGTGCACACCACCACCACAGTCCAGCCCTCCTCGAACAACCGCTGGATCGTGTTGCGGACCACGAACTCCGAACCACCCACATACAACCACGGCAAAGCCACGAGAATGACTTTGCCTGTTTGAGCACGTGGTTCTACTGGTGGAAGTTCCCATGGAATGTCCACAATGGGGAACACTTCTCGCGGCGGACGCAATGATGACGTGGGAGCGGAGTAGTTGTCAAACCTCCTCGTCAAAAGCATTTTGCGGGGCACCGTGTACCCTGTACCAACCTGTTGCAATAGTACCGCCGCGCAAGCGGACCACCAATGATGAACGTCCGTCATACGATCATCAGGCAAACATAGGCGCCGCAGGACAGCCACTGGAACGAGGCTCCCAAGCGGCACGCATGGGCAAGGGGGCTGCACGGAGCACAACGGCAAATCGAACTGCTGGGACAAACTCTCCATGTAGCATGATGCCACAATGGAGTCGCTGTTTGAAAACAGCAACCATGCCATGCTCTCCAAAGCGGGGGGTGTGTACTCGTCGCCGACGGCAAGCACACTGACGTAGCTGGGCAGCTCTTGTCGCAGCACGTGGTCAAGGCACTGCATGATAGTCTTCTTCTGCAGTCTCACCACACGCACTGAAGAGTCCATTTGTATCTCAACCAAAGCGGCGGCTGTGCTGGAATCTTCGGTTCCGCAATCCACAATCGTCCATTGCACAGGAATTGTCTGGTGGAGCAGAGAGTTGTGCGAACGAAACAAGTCTTCCACCCCGGCGTCCCTGACCACAGACACAACGCCGACCCACGGCACCGCCAAACAAGTGGTGCTACAGTACCAGCAACAATACAGCACGCACACAGCGGAGGCTAGCCCACGCCGCATCGTATCGTGGTTGCAATGCACCACGAGGCGACCACATGATTGTTCTTAGTTCAAGGACAACAGAAAGTTTCGTCAGGTTGCTTGTTGGAGCAGCAGCTCAGCTGGATCCAACCTGAGTCAGGCAGTGCAGGTTGCTGGGGTTTATTTGGGGCCGTGTCTTGGCTTGGCTTGGGGTTGTTTTGTTTCCATTGTGCTTTGTTGCGGTGTCATCAGCGATGGCGGCTCCCAAGCAAGCCATGGTGCACGAGGATGAGGAGGGGAAAACGTGGACAGTGGCACGGCCACCAACCCCGTTCGTCGACGAAACGGGTGAGTCGAAGGGGTGGAACGAGCTCTTGGACCACCATGAGTGGAGCTTTCGTGCGCAGCAGCGAAAACCTCTTCCCTCAGACGAGGTGCGTTGGGTGTGCACGCTTCCGAATCGTGGCCCGGGCGGCTCACTCACCCGCCGTCAAGCAAGCAGATAGCGTCTTTCGCAAGGCATGTGCACAACCCTCCTGGTGTCCCGTTACCTGAGATTGTTTTCGGGCGCAACTACTTGCAGGTGCGTTGCTGGAAAGTTATCGTAGTTTGGCAACGGCCTTGCTCACATGCGTCGCGTCACAGCTGCTGCTGCCTAAGGTTGGCGTGGACGTCTCCTTTAACGCTGTTGACGCGCTTCAAAATTGGAATCGCCACCAACACGACCATTGCATGTGCGTAATTCACCTCCGATTGGTCTGCTGAAGTGGTTTGACCTTGTTCTGGTTGCTTGGGTGGTTTCATGGCGCCATACAGCTCCGAGTCTGGCGAAGTGGACAGCAGCAACTATGACAAGTTTTACACGTTCGTCTCCGTTGTGTGTGCGCACGCGTTTCTGTGACTCACATGGCGCAACTGTTGCGCAGAAACACGTACAAAGGAACATTCAATGTGAACAGCACGTTAAAGCGGAATCTGATGCGCCAACTCAAGCTGATAGAGGTGCGTGAACCACCCCAAGTGCGAGCGCTGTAGCTTGGGGTTGTTGACACGCGTCACCATGTGTACAGGCCCCCAACTTTATGAACATGATGCCCACCCGAAAGCAACTTCCAGTTGAGCAGGTGCGTGCACACCGCACAAAACCACAAGTGTTGCTGAAGCTTGCCTTTCCCATGCTCATGGTGTTCACGTCGTTTACAGCTGAAGAAGCGTGGACACATTTTCTTTTATGACGAGGTTCCCCTGTTTGAGGATTCACTGGGCGGCCGTGGCATCTCCAAAATGTTTGTAAAGCTGGTGCGTTTGCAGGACGAGGTCATGCGTTGTGCCTACTGGGAGCCTCACACCATTGCCCCTTCCAGCGTGTGATGGATGACTGCTTTCTGGTCCTCCTCCGACACTTCGTGCGTGTGGATGGAAAATTTGTGAAGTTGACGGACACTCGGTACGTCTAGTGATTTTAAGCTGGTTCCAGATGCATCCACCCATGCTGTGTAGGCACAGCTGGTCTTGAACTTCGCTTGTTTCCATCAGGGTGTTCCACTCCTTCGACGAGCCGACCATTTACATTGACACAGAAGTTAGAGAGTCGTCGATTCTGGAGCTCGCCAAGGTAAGCACCTGGGCGCCGCTTTCTGCGTCTGCGGCGCATCTCACTGTGTGTGGTGTTGCCTCTCTTCTCAGAGAGCTGAATCCCATCGTCCATTCTCTGCGAGCGTTGCTGACAAGGTATGCGATCGTCGTTCGTGCCCGCGCGAAGCAACCGTTTTGTCACCAGTTTGTGGTTTCGCAGGCTAAGCGAGATGAGCGGTTCTACATGAAACCTGAGCAAATCTACGAGATTTTGGAGCCAAGTAGATGCAAGAGATTCATCATGGGAACAGAACTGGCGTAGGCAAGGCCGTGCGTGCAACATTCACGTGTTTCTTTTTTCCCTTTCGAGACGACTGGGGCGCCAAGGAGATCATAAGAACGAGTGATTGGGTGTGGATGAGTGTGTGCCCCACAACCACTGTGACAACTGCCCCGTGCCACACACCGTTTCGTGATCTGGGGTCGCCTTCGAGCACATTCTTGTAGTTCAGTTTTGTGAACTATCGATGCATCGTCCCGACGGTCACGGTCACGCATGTGCCTCTCTTTGTCGCCATGGCTCGGGCACTAGACGCCGTTGTGGGGGCACGAGTCGTTCCCTCCTCCGGCCTAGGATGCCTTGTAGTTGTCCGAGATACCGCTGGTGTCATGTCCACCTCAGTGCGATCGCTGGTGTTGCAGCACCTGGTCCACAAGGTGCTGGGGCGTGGCTGCAACGCACCGAGCACCAGCGCTCCCTCACACCCCCGTGTCCCACAGGCCGCGTCAAGCTTTCGTTTCGCCGGAGTGGTAACATGTACGCTGGTACGTGGGCGGTGTTGAAAAGTGTGCCTCCGTGCAGCCGATCTCTGTGCTGGTCACACGCTGCCGCTGCGACAACCACAGTCGGCCGGGTTTGCGCGGAACACGTCCACTCGCATTGTCGATGTCAATCTTCGGAGCCGAGTGGCTTCACTCTCTGCAGCTGGTGAAGTTGTAACCTCATCGCTTGATGATATGGCCACTGCCATTGCGGAAGGCGCCAGGCGCATCCCTGCATCGACCACAAAGGCTGTGGCGATTGTGTTCGATTCCCTCGTCCCGCTTCTCATGGTTCACCCTGTGGAGCTCGTGCTCAGGTTTTTGCAGGGCCTGCGAGCCGCAACCACTGGTGCGGTGCCAGGCCTTCATTGTGCGGGCGCATGCTCATTCTAACTTGCACCCCCTCCCCCTCTGTCTATGCTGCAGTCCGTCAAACTCCTGTCATTGTTCCCATCGTTGAGGCTGCCGTTGCTGACCATGTCGTCTCCGCGATAGCGGTGCGTCACACTGCCTTTGCGTGCACCCGATGTGATTTATCGTGTAGCGACACCTCTTTTGCAAACGTTGCCTCACCCACTGTGAACACGCACATGCACACACAGTCCCTCGCGGCGATGGACGTGTGCCTGCCGCCACCTGTGGCACGTGGAGGTGGTTTGACTCGAGCGTTGTCAGGCACGCTCCATATTGTGGACGTTGGCAAGGTAAGCTGTGTGTGTGAGCGCGCGTGCGAGTGTGCCCTCTGTTGTCATATGCTTCGCTTCTCACACCTTGGCCGCCGCGTTGATGCCAGTCCGGACGCAAGTCGCACGCATCACAGTCGTACACCATAGACACCAGCAACAGATTAGTACTTGGGGCCGCTTCCAAAGGTGTGTGTGTGCAAGCGCTGCTGTGCATGTGTGTGCTCGTTGTTCTGTTGTTTTGAACTTGGTGTGCAAGCCATTACTCACACTCGCACATGATTGGTTGGTTGGTCGTTCGTTCGTTCTTTCGTTCGTTCGTTCGTTCGTTCGTTTCCGCCGCAGGACAATCCTCCAAGGTAACAAAAAAACCCTGCTATGGTGCCCTCCCGTCGATAGTGCTTGGTTGACGCATTGTGTGGTTTGCCATCTGGCTCTGGGTATTTTGTAATGTGCGGCAGAAACCCGCTAATTCGACCGCAGCTCGCCCCGCAAGCACCGGACGTGACACACTACAGCTGCCGTATGAACACC
>Ga0213833_1003084_pt1 | contig 10379 bp, 15 predicted proteins | sample SWATP21_FD_160575 | JGI IMG/M metagenome (GOLD analysis project Ga0213833, IMG submission 160575) | Coastal seawater microbial communities from Marineland, Florida, United States - SWA TP2 #1 | ecosystem: Environmental > Aquatic > Marine > Coastal | place: USA: Florida | collected 2016-08-14
CCCCCCCCCCCCCTACACAAACCCCACGCTCCATTTCGCACCCACAGCAGCTGCACATCACCCCACACTGACCGCACATGCTTACAGATTTACTGAGCAGACGTAGGTCGCACCATCTCCAACAACTCCAGAACGCGACGACCAGCAGCACACTCATGATCACGTGCAAGCGGCGTTCTGGAGCTGTCATGGTTGCTAACATTGCCGCTAGAGTCTGTGCGGTCAGGGTGGAGTACAACCACTGAGGTGTCCCTCTGGTCCGGCCGGCTGCAACACGACAGCGTGCACCGGCTGGACTCACCTGTCTTGTACCCACGCATTCCAACGTCCACACAAGCTTGCAATCGCAGCTTCCGCAGAACGTGCCGCACATCACGCGGAGGGCGCTTGAAGGGCTTGGTATGGTCTTTGAAAATGTTGCGACACCTCTCGCAGCAAAACTCGGAAGCCCCATAGTACTTCCCGAGCTTTCGGTTCTCTGGCCCGTGCACCAATTTCTGGACGCGAGAGGCAAGTGACTTCCACACCTCTGTGTCGAGTGGGGCACTCGTATCAAAAAATGTGGGCGGCGGCGGCAACATCACCACACGTTTTGGCTTGGCAACGTCCGCGGCTGTCCCATTGCGGCGCACTTTGCGTGGCCGTTGTCGCAGAGGGGCAACGGGCAGCTCAGCTGCAGCAGCAGTCGGGCTCGGTGGTCCGCCTGCAGCTGGGCGTGCTGTTTCCGGTGCGCGTATGAGCGCACGTTTGCGTCCAGACAGCTGGGTTGGCAAAATCGGTTCCTGAGTTGCGGGGTGTGCAACTGTCACGGGAAGCAGTGCGTCATCGTGGCCGAGATTCTCGACGAGCGGAAGGTACGGAGCGCGGCCAAACATATCACCACGGTGGTCCAACCAATCATGGCCCTCCATGTCATCTGGCTGCCCACGGGGGACAGACAGCGATAGAGAACCCATGCTTGTGAATGGAACGGACGGAAACGGAAAAGGGAGATCAGCCAGATCCTCCGATGCGGCGGGTGTGGAGCGACCGGACGTCGAGCGAAACAGGGAGCCGCACGACGGAACCCTGCCGAGAGACAGCCCCCGGCCCCCAGACAAACCAAGGTAGGACATACTAGTGCTGGGTGCTCCGCCTTCCGGCTTTGGAAGTCCAGCCAGCGCAAACCCGGCGCCCATGTTGAGCTCTGTCAACTGCAGGGACGAACAGCTTCCAAAGCTGATGGACCGTGGCAGGGGCAGTGCGTCCACGCTCATGACTACAGCGTGAGTGTACTCAAATGCTGTTGTGCTAGCACGTAGCAAACAGTAACGCGAGAGATTTCACCTGCTATCGTCGTGTGAGGTGATGAATAGGGCTTGATTGAGGAGGTTGGGTGGGAACGAACACCGCCGAACACGGACACTGGCCCTTGTGGGGTGGAGGAACGTTCTCTGAAGGAAGTACACTTCCGTCGGGCAAATACGGTGCACGATTTTCTCGCTGATGTATGTATTCGTCAAGTGGGTGCTACGCTTGGATGATGCCTTGTCGCACCATATCGTCGTACATCTTGCGGCTCAGCACATTACCTTCCGCATCTTCGAACTCTTCCTCATCCTCAGCCTTCCACGCATGGTCTGAAAGCCCGCTTTGGAGTTTCTTGTACACTGGCCAAAGACACTCTGTCAGCCAAGTCGTCTGTCTGCACACAGGCGAACGCGCAAACACGTACAGCTCACAGCATCCTCTATGTTTGTGATGTCGTGGAAGTGCTTCGTGTTTGGAATCCCGAGGGCTCGCATGCCTTGCGCATGGCGCCACTCGCGGAAGTGCCGGTCAAAGTCACGACGGCCACAGTACGTATGGTTTCCACAAATCTCGCACTTAAACTTCATGTTGAGGCCATGCAGCTGGGGAAGAGCAACAAACTTGTCACATGCCAAGACACTACACCGTCAACCTCCATCACATTGTATCACACGTACCTTGTACAGCCAGTATGGAATAGGCTTGCCATCCCAGCCAAGCGGCAGCTTCTTTGGGTTGTACAGAACACCGTCCTCTTCTTCCGAGTCCTCCAAATCCGAATCCTGGTCTCCTGCCTCTGCCGCTTCAATCTCTGCTTCCAGCTCCTGGTATGTTCGTGTTTGCTTCTTCTCTGCCTGGCGCTTGGTAGCATCCATGATTTCGCTCAACAGCTCCAGCATCCTTGTCACCACCATCTCGGCCCAGGCACAACGTGCATGTGCCGACTCCTGTCCACCGGCGCCGGCGCCAGCACGGCTAGCAGCAGCAGCACCTGCCCCTGCCCCTGACGCAGCACCAGCACGAGCAGCTTTGCGCTTGTGCTTTTTGCTCTTGAGGTGCGACTGCATGACCGTGGCCTTGGTAAACCGACGGTTGCACGGCTCGCAGAACAGAGAGGCACCGGAGCTGGCTTCGCTCTCCGCTGCACCCCATCCTGGAATGCTCCCCTCTCGCCACTGCACTTCGTACTTCTGACGAAGTCGCGCGAGGATAGGCTTCGCGTCCTGCAGATGGGGGTGGGGAAGGGGGAAAGGCGCGCGTGAAAACACGAAAAACCCCGCCCTATCAAACCGCCGCTGCGTCACGCACCACAAGGGGCGACGTCCGACGGAAAAAGTCCTTCAGATAGTCCGCCAGGCCTTCAATATACACCAGGTACGCTTGGTTCTTGTGCTTACGAGGGAACGACTCGAAGTCGCCCACTTTGTCCAAGAAGCCCTGGTAGTCGACTCTGCAACAAACAGCACAGAGCGTGAGGGGTCGCTCGCGTGGTGGACACCTCCACGCGCACAGCTTGTACGAACCGAACACCAGGGAAGTTGGAGAATTGCTCATGGAAGTGCTGCAAGTCCAGGAAGCGACCAACACACTCTTCACCAGAAAACACCAGCTTTGGCTCTGCAGATTGCACCGCGTGCATCTGTTTGGATCGAAAGTAATGCAAGATGCGAAACGAAAAACAGCGCCCGTGACCAACAGCTCACAGAGACATCCACACGCCGTCACACGTACAGAGGAGTCCGCTTGTGGACCTGAAAACTTGGCATGGTAGTCACGGATCGCGGTGAGGCGCTCGTAGAAATTCTTGAACACTTCCGCACCCCTCATTGTAGCGACCTCCTCGCGCAAACTCCTGCGGGTACACACCCGGAGGGGTCTGCGTGAGCGGAGGTCTACTGTGGAAACAATACGCCACACCACCATCTAAAACGTACCCGTCAACATCCTTGTGCTCTTCCAGGAGCTCCGCCGACGTTGCCTGCACCTTGTCGGTGAAGTCACGCACGCGATGATCCTGCAGCAGCCGCTCACGATGCTGTAGCCAGCATACAACGCGCACACTCACACCTACTGTCACATACGACCTCGGGCATCACACTGCACTCACGCATCATGCTGCACTTGCTGCTGCCGCCAACGGCAGCGGACAAAAACCCGTGCACATGACAGCCACGCACCGTTTTGGGCTTTCTCCCTAGGTTGTACACAATCGCGCGCTCTAACATCTCGACATCTTCATGCTTTTGGCGCATCTGCTCCACGCATTGTGAGCCACAAGTCGCACCTTTCGCCCCAGACGACAACTGCCTCACCTGCTCAATCACAGCCGACGCCATGGTGCAGCTTTCGCGTCGGAAGGCTATGTGCGGACCGACCGCAGAAACAACAATGGGGCCGTGGCAAACAGTCACACCAACTTAGCACGATCATGTCAGGTTGACAACTTGACAAGTGCCGGCATCGTTGGCTGGCCAAGTTCCTCTGCAAGGGTAGGTTAAAGAGACCAGACGGTCGTGACAGTGACAAAAAGCACTAGATTGGGCGTGACAACCATGTTCTCAGCGCGATTGGTGTGTGGTGGGGTTTCTGTGTTCGGCAGGTTGCTGATGGAGTGAGTGTGGTTGTTGTGCGACGAGTTGTGACACTACGATGAGCAAGAAGCCCGCATGTGGGTTGAGGTTCAGTGCGAATTTTGAGAGTGGCAACATTGGCAAGGGTTAGTTGCGGTTGGTGCAGCATCTCGGGTCCGTGGCCACTGAATCATGGCCTGTTTGTGACTGCTTGTGTGTGTGGACGGACACAGTCACGTTGATCAACGATCATGAGTACGACATCGAAATTGCTCCGGATACGAACAATGCCAGGTGTGGGCGGTGACGTGTTGAACAAACCAGACTCGCACTCATTGTATTTCCGCTGCGTTGGCGGCGTGGCAGGCACCGTGTTTGGTTCTACTTCTCCATCTCCAACTTGCCATTCCGCAATTTCCGTGTGCTGTTGCATATCACAAACTTTAGCAAAAGCAAGAGCTTGTACCGTGACGGCATGAGTCCTGTTGTTCGATCGCGTCTGCGTCCCACGTGGTAGGTGCAGAGGTGTTTTCCTGAGCGTGAACTCCCTTGTTACCGCTTTGTTCTCCCCGTCAGGCACCGCATTCCGTCCAAACATGTGTTCTACTATCGCTGTCCCCGCCACAAACGCAACTACGGTAGGCATGCTGCAGCAGTGGCTGTAGAGGCTAAACTCGTGTGGCTGCTAACATGGCGTTGCATGTTTGTAGTTATGTCGTTTGCCTTCGAGTTCGACAGGCCTGATGACGAGTACTTCTTTGCGTACTCGTACCCATACACGTACACAGACCTGCAGCGTTACTTGCATCAGCTCGAGCGGCGTGGTGCCCCCTTCTTTCGGAGGGAGTTGCTGTGCAAGACCATCCAACACAGACGTCTCGATCTCATCACCATCACGTCGGGTGCAGCGGATCACATACCATCTACGAGCACAGCACATGCAGGGACGGGCACAGGCAGCCCTGGTGCAGGCGCAGGCGCAGGTGCAGGCGCAGGTGGGGGTATGGTCGCTGGCCTTTCCTTCCCCTCACTGACTGCTGGTGCCCACGCCGCTGGCGGTAAACCCATGGTTTTTATCACTGCTCGTGTTCACCCGGGCGAGTCACCAGCGCAGTTTGTGTGCCAAGTACGAGCAAGTGCGGGGCCGGGCGCCTTGCCTTGCAAAAGAATGTGAACCGTTGACGTGGTTTGCTTGTTTGGTGCTGTGCAGGGCTTGATAGACACACTCATGTCGGACACGGATGAAGCAAGGCGACTTCGAGAGCTGTTTGTGTTCAAGATTGTCCCCATGCTGAACCCTGATGGTGTTTTCCTCGGGAATTATCGGTTGGTGGAGGTGGTGCAGTGTTTCGTCGCGCTGCGCGCTGCTTGACGAGCTTGGTGCAGGTGTTCTTACTTAGGAGACGATTTGAACCGCCATTGGTTGCATCCTTCACCGTGGGCCCATCGCGAGATTGTGATGACAAAGAATCTTCTCATGAAGGTACGTTGTGATGTGTCGGGTTGGTCGAACGTGCACAAGGGGTGACGCAGTGGTGTACGGGCGTTGCATGGTGTCAGTACTTTGCCGATCCCACCGCGGGACTGGATACATTCATCGACATTCACGCACATACGACAGGATATGGCGCGTTTATGTACTGCAACAGCATGGCAGATCGTGCACGCGTGCGTTGGGTGTGCGCAGTTCGATTTCATCAGCGCATCGTCGCACGTCTTGCCGCCACCGCCCGCTAACAAGCCAATCGGGTTGTGTTGTGCCCAGTTGGAGTCCGAGCGGTTGATTCCCCGCCTTCTTCATGGTCGTTGCCCCGACTTTTCGTACCAACGAACACGGTTTGACCAGGACACGTCAAAAGCTGGCACTGGAAGAAGGGCTGTGGGCGCCTTGCTTGCCCCTCGTGTGAGTTGCTACACACTGGAGGTGTCGTTTTACGCCGCGAAAGAAGGGTCTGGTCCCGCGTCAAAAGCCACCCATAAGGTGTACACGCAAGAAGCTTGTGCGTTCCGCCCCTGCGCGCGTGCAATGCGACCACGGCTCCTGCTGTGCGTGCGGGGCGTTGCTTGTTTTGACTTGTGTTGTTTCTGCACAACAGATCTTCGACTGGGGCGAGATTTCGCGTTGATGTTTCTAGACTACCACACTGCTCGGGCAGCAGACACCGCATCATCCGTGCGACCGAATGCAGGCGTACCACCCAAAGAAAGCAGTCGGTCGTGGCGTGCAGCGGCCAGCGGATCGTCTGAAGCAGGCTTTCGAGTGCTGGGATCTGTGTCGAGTTCTTTGTCCGGAACAAGCCGTCTCACTGCCACTCCCATCGTCACACGGCCCAGCCCTGCCACAAAGCAGTCGACCTCGTTTCGGGCGCGGTCTTTCAAGTAGCAACAACAGTGCAACACACGTTGTGTCAGTGCCCGCTGCACCTTGTTGCTTTCGTCACCACTTTTTTGCTGCAAGTGTTTTGGCATGTGACGTTCTTGTTTTGGCTGACGCCACCACACGTCGTTCTTGAGAAGGGCAACAACAAGTCTCTTTCACCCCTGCCCCCCTCCCCGCGCTTTATGACTATCCATGAGCAGCCCAATGATGATGATGGAAGTGTGGGCGCTTCAATTCTGGGAATGTGCTGGCATTGGTGCCAAAAGTCACGTCATGTTGACAGTGGGCACGTGCTGCTGCAGCTGCACGGTCGCGAGCCACTCACCGCTGACAGGCGCTGATTGTGATGGCGTTGCGCCCTCGTGTGGCAGTTTTGGGGGCTGGGCTGTCCGGACTGTCTCTGGCTCACTTTGTCAGGTTCGGATGCTGGCTGTGTTGGCGTAGTTTGGACCACCCTCACTCGGTATGCTGCTTGCAGGAAAGAGCTCGGCCCGGCTGCGCGCATCACACTGTACGAGGCCAGCAATCGTGTTGGTGGCCACGTGGAGTCCATTCGTTTCCCCAGTCGCCAAAGTGGTCGAAGTTACCTGTTTGAGCGCGGTTGTCGTGGACTCAGGTATGTGACTATGGGTGCTTGCTTGTCCCTGTCTCCTTTGTCTCCTCTCGTCTCCTCCCGCCTTGCCTGTCTACCTGTCCATCTGTCAACCTGCGTGTTTATCTCCACACGCGCCTTGCCTCACATTGGGTGGTGCAATGCAGCAAATCAGGCAATTCGTTGTTTGTGTTTCAACTCATCCAAGACCTTCATTTGGAGGATGAGGTCATCTTCATAGCACCCTCAGCCAGCAAGCGATACATCCGGCTGCCAAATGGCCAGATGTGGCCTATTCCCAACAGTTTGCGATCTCTTCTGTTCTCGCCTCTTGCAAGTGGGTGTGTGTCGGCGCTGTTTCGTGACCGGTTCCGGTCCTCCCCTAGTCAGGTACGCCGCAAGCACAGCTTCGAGACGACCAAAGTGCGGGCACGCTCACGGGTGCAATGCACTTGCTTTGTCGCCCACAGGTGGAAGATGAGTCCGTTGATGAATTCTTTCGGGAGCGATTTGGGTATGTCGCTGTTGCCATGTTGATGTGGTGGTGGTGTGGTTTCTGTTTACGAGTTGTGAGTGTGCTGATCTGTAACTGTATGCGCTGTGTTGATCCTTGACGGAGGCAGTGATCACATCGTAGAGCACCTCATAGATCCAGTGCTCAGCGGCACGTACGGTTCCGATTTGTGTGACATGTCTATGGCTGCGACGTTTCCGTTGTGGTACCCGCTCATGCATGATACGAGCTCTGTGATGGCGGTACGCACGTGTCCGCGTTCGTGCTTTGGCCCAGGCTTGTTTTGCTTGCTCTGGCTTGTTTGTGTCGCGCTGACGTGGGGTGACATGTCGGGTGGCATCCCAGGCGATGAGCAAGGGAACCATGGATGCGTTTGATGCTTCCACAAAAGAAGTGCTGCCTAGCGAGTTCATTCAGATGGGCATGTCCTCCCCTGGCATCTCCTTTGTGTCCGGCACCCAAGTGCTGGTTGACACATTGCATGAAGAGCTCTCCGCACAAGACAATACAGAGGTGCTGATGAATGCACCAGTTACTGCTGTGGAACCTTGTGGCGACACCACACTTGTCACTGCAGCAGGAGGATCACCAGAAGAGTACACTCATGTGTTCTCCACCCTTGCGGCCCCCGATTTGTCTGACGTCCTACCAAACTCGTGTAGTGTTGCTCGGTGCGTGGTCCAACGCTGTCCCTCCGCTCACTGCCGAGCCTGCTGTGCGGTTGGTTACACATGCCTCACACGCGTTTGGCCTCGGAACTGGCTCCATGGTGCAGCTCGAAGTTGAGCGAAATCGACCACTCTTCCTTTTGGGTTGTCAACCTCGGGTACTCGGAGCCGTTGATTGCACACCGCGGTGTCGGGTACTTCACCCCGTCAACTAGTGTGCGTGCCGTTGTGCGCCGTTGTCTAGCTTTGCTTTGCCCCGCTCTGCCTCAACCAGATGTGGTGTGATTGTGATGTTTCCTCCGTCAGGGTTCTCCCGCCATGCGAGTGTTGTTTGATAGCACGCTGTTTCCCCAGCAAGCAGCGGGTCCGGACACGCGCGTCAGCGTCACACTCGGTGCGTGTTGTGTTGGGTGTCGACGTGCAGGGGGCGTGGCGTCGAATGATTGGGATGTGGTGTGCAGGTCGGCATGCTACACAGGACCTGAGGGGGAAATCCATAGAGGAGATCGCCAATCTCGCGGCGGATACCGTTGCCAGTCACTTGCACGTGCCGGAGTTGGCTGTGCCTGATGCGGCCGACGCTGTGTTTGCATCGCGGGCGTACCCCGTGTCCCCAGTTGGCCACCCGTCACGAATGGCTGCCGTGCGGGCTGATGTTGCGGAGCAGCTGCCGGGCCTGCATGTCTTGGGTGCCGGGTACGACGGACCCGATGCTTCGTTTTGTGTCGCCTCCGCTTTCCACGCAGCGAAGGAGTTGGGGCGCAAACATCGGTTGGCCACGCACCAAGGCGCCCCTGCTGATGCCGATGGAACGCCTGAGGCCGACTGCTCCGAGGCAAGCGATGCCAACAGGAGGGAGTAGCCAAATGTTGGATGCAAACGGAACAAAACATACAAAACAACAAAACAACAAAACAACAAAACAACAAAACAACAAAACAACAAAACATACAAAACATACAAAGTTGTGCGCACCACTCGCAACTGCGCCGCTGCACCACCACACGTGCGACAGCCATGGGAAAGAAGAAGGGAAAGTCGCTGAACCCAGCGGACCAGTTCCGAAAACAGCAACGTAAACGAGTGCGTCACATGTGAAGCGTTGCGGGCTGGAAGGCTTGTGAGGTGTCCTAGCACACTGCTCATTGGGTGTCCTCTTGGCTGTGGGGTGTTGCAGGAGAAGAACAAGAACAAGAAAGATAGGCAGAAGGCGCGATCTGCCGCCCTGCAAAGCAAAGGAGTCGATGAAATCGAAGACGAGGTATGGTGTTTGCGCTGCAGTCGTCGCGTACACAGGCCACACCGCTTGACTGGCATGACCGGTTGTCGCAGCTGAGTCGACTTCGCACGCTGAAGCGTGTGGGCGAGCTTGATAATCATGGAGAGGGCCGCATGCGCGTTGTACGTGACTCGCTGCTTGTTTGGTTGGTTGTGTGTGCGGGCAACAACCGTGACCTGGTGCGACGGGATGGGTTGGGTGGGTGCAGCTGGAACGTGCAAGGAACGAGGCACGGGAAAAAAAGCGAGCTGAAGAAGCGAAGCGCGTGCGTCGACAACAATGCGTGTGCTGGCCAGACGTGATGATGTTGCCACTACGTTTGTCCAGCTTGTCTTGGATGGCTCTCACACATGTCATGTCGTTGTGTTGCAATGTGCTTTGGATGGAACAGCGTGAGGAAGCGCGGTTGCAGCAATCAAAAAAGGTGCGCGGCGGGCATGGTCACGTGACTCACGTCACACCGTAGGTTCCAATGCGCGTGCGTGTTGCGCCTCACCCAAGAGACCTTGCTGCTCGTCAGACCGCTCGACAAGTTCAAGCGGAATATGCCAAGACGGTTCAGAATCCTGAGGTATGGATGGATGTGGTGGCTGCTGCACTGCGACCCGTCGCCGCAACTCACGTTCTTTCGCGGGGTTGTTTGTGCCCGTCCGTGCCACCCCTCAGTTGTCCGTGTACTACCACCCGACCCTGAACCCGTTTGGCACCCCACCGCCAGGCATGCCCCAACGCTACAGGGCACCTGTCCCCCAGGTAGGCATGCTGCCAAGGCCCATGGCACCTGGTGGACCACCCCGTGGTCTTGGTCTTGGTGGTCCCCGAGGAGTAGGGGTGCCGCCAGGCGGAATGGTTCCACCGCCGCCACCCGGGGCGCCACCAACACAGCCACATGGACTGTTGAGACCACCACCACGCGGGGCAATGTATTTCCCCCGAGGTGCACCACTCCCACGTGGCTTGCCGCATGGCATGCAGCATGCACCCCCGCCGCCTCGCCCCGTCATCCCTGCCAACGTCATCCCCCCACCACCCCCGTCGCGCGCACCTGCACCCGCCATTCCTGAAGGCGTCGTTCCGCCCCCACCT